>Ga0163144_10006564_pt1 | contig 25633 bp, 22 predicted proteins | sample OliLak19BULKMAT1_FD_123175 | JGI IMG/M metagenome (GOLD analysis project Ga0163144, IMG submission 123175) | Freshwater microbial mat bacterial communities from Lake Vanda, McMurdo Dry Valleys, Antarctica - Oligotrophic Lake LV.19.BULKMAT1 | ecosystem: Environmental > Aquatic > Freshwater >... | reverse complement strand
GTTCAACTTATCGTTTTTCGATTATGAACGACAAGCTTCTCAAGGCGCGGGTGGTTACTATGAAGCTGAGGCAATAGGGTATCCCCTTATGGTTCCCTGGCAAACAACTGAAAGAGGCTCTTCCGTATATAGAAAAAAATATAAAGATCCTCAGTTCAACCTGCCTTTAGTCGATTATCCTAACATTGATATTCAATATTATGTGTATGACCCCGCAACACCAACAAAAGGGTTCCAATATTTGTGTTCTTATTACGAAGATAGTTCCGTTGCAGGAAAGTTTTTTAATGATACACCGAGCTCACCATGGCGCGGCTATTCGCAAGATTACTTTTTGCACTATTTTTATGCCCATCAAAATTTTGATGAAAAAACGGAAGGTAAATATCCTACTCCTTATCCAAAATATAAAAAAACAGCATTGGAATGGCTTAAGCAGTATAAGCCTGCAACGCATAGTTCAACCGCACCCGCCGTTAAGCGTGCCACGCCCTTACCATTTTTACCAGTTGATAGATCAGCGCTTCTTGAAGGGCAGTTAGCTGTTGCGCGTAAAGCGCTTGCTGAAGGTGACTGCGACACAGCGGTACAGGCAGCGACATGGGTTGCTCAGTACGCAACTGATGCCGCAGGGGCAAAGGAAAAAATAAGAAATGCTAAAAAATTCTTAGGCGCTCTCTATACAACTGGTTGTCCTGATTTTGCGAAAAACTTTCGTCTTGCGCGCCACTGGTATGATTCACTAGCGTTTGATTTGGTTGTGGCAGACGAGGGGGAATCTCCTGCGTACTTTGAAGTGCAAGCGGCGCTCAAGGATATGAAGGCAAAAGAAGAGTGGGCTCGCAAAAAGGGAATATCTGATTTTCTAGATGGATATACCAATGGTGATTTTAAAGATTTGTTACAGCGGGGCAAGCAAGAGTTCCTTAAAAAAGCTTATGCAGAGGCGTTCCCTTACCTGACCATGATTTCTGCGCCCGGTCGGTTTACCACGGGCCCAAAAATAAAAACTCAGCGAGCAGAGGCCTTTCAACTGCTTGGTATTATGCATCGCGATGGCGGGCAAGATTTCCCTAAAAATGAGCCGTTTGCTCAACTATATTTTGCTAAGGCTGCAGCGTTGGCACAAGAGGTGGGGACCGTGCTCCCCGCTACCTTTGCCCAAGTACAAGCAAAACAACAAGAAATGCAAGCAAAGCAGGATGTGGAAGCGGCTGCTTATGAAAAATTATTGGTTCGGGTAGATTTGCCTACAACCATAGCCGCGATATATGCAAATCGATTGATAGATTTACGAAAAGCGTATCAAGACAAGCAGTATGATGTGGCAAAAACATTAATTGGTAAGATAGGCGATACGCCGCGTGAAGAGCCTTTTGTTGCGTGGATACAAGAAGAGGCAAGAAAAATAGAGAGTAATATCGAGCGCGGCATATCAGCGTCAGCACCCGCACAAAAACCAGCAACATCTCCCGCAGAAGTAAAGGCCTCGGTATCAGCACCGGCCAGACCGTCCAGTTCTCAACCAGAAATTAAGCGGGTAAGAGATGCGGGAAGGGTACGGAATATTGGAACATCAACTTCTGTTGATGATGATGACGCAGATATTGCACGTGCTATAGAGGAAAGTTTAAAGAGTGCTGGACGGCCAGCGGTTGCGGTACCAGCCAGTGAGAGTACGGCGCATCTTGCTCAGCTACATTATGGGTTATTGGCGCTCAGTAGTGCCAATCGGTAATACATTATAAGAGTCGTAGTACGTCTAAAAAATAAGAGGCCCGGTTATTACCGGGCTTCTTATTAGATGAAACTGTTTTTAGCCGTCAGGGACGGTTATTTTTTGTCGTGACCTGAGTGCTTAATAAGCTTCATAATTTCCTGACGTACTTGCGTCAATACTGCGCCATAAACGATCATCGCAATAGCACTGATCATAATGATCAGATTGAGCCACGCATGGAACAAGCCAAAGGTATAAAGTAATAGTAAAAAGCCAACTGCCATCAATACTGCGCCACGTAATGTTGCGCTGGTGAAACAATGCATTCCTTGCATATAGATCTCCTTCCTAAAAAAATAAGTACAAGGCTAGTGTAAACAGAAGATGATACGCGGTGCAATGTTTACTGATTACTCAAATAAACAACTTGTTGCATAATACTTTTTGCCAAGGGTGCAATAAGTGGCTGCCAGTCATGCTTCTTCTGGACCCCAATTTCTAGGGCACAAGCAGGCGCGGCAATGCCAACAAGTGGTCGGAAGGGGATGCCGCTGAAATGCCGCACCGTAGCGGCGAGTGGCTTAGTGTTTTGGAGGGTGTGCGCGGCCAAAAACGTGGCCCCTTTGCTCAATTTAATTTTGGCAAGGTGCGCTTGATGATACGGTATAAATTGTAACGGCTCAGTTTTGCGTTGCCAAAAATGGGGTGCAGGGTTAGTCGTATAATAATAGATATTTAATTCGGGTACGGGAGAGTTGGTCTGATAAAACCCCAAATGAACATACAGGTCCGCTTGCAAGCGGTTGGCAAATGCCGCATTCTGTAACGATTCAACCGCTTCACCCGGAACACGCGTTAACACTACTCTCAGAGCGTGGTGCTGCGCTTCCAGCGCTGTTTTTAATGCTTGCGCACATTGTAACGTAATGCCTCGTTCAAAAGAATCTTCAATAATTCTCCCCGTATGTTGTGCATCACCGGCAGGGTCGAGCATAATAGTAAACAGTCGCTCTAATTTAGGGGAGTTCGTTGTTATGGTAGGGGCTGCTATAACATCAGAACCCGTAAAGCCAGCAATAGGTAACGGTTGCGAAAAATCAAGATGATAATCGCGCAGTGGCTGATGGTTAACTAAAAAACTGATACTGGTGCTGGGTACATGCTCCTTAAGCGTAGCAAATAGCCCTTCAATAATTTTCAACTTTTCTAGGGTCGCCATTTCTTGGCTCAACGGACTATCAGAAAGAGACAGTATCAGATTACCTTGCGTTGGTCCTAAAGCAGCAGCTGTCACCGAGATTTTTTTGGGGGTGCTGTTTTCTTCATCAAGCGCAGAAAAGTAAGCATTAGTAATGCTTGCTGCATTAGCAGCAGGGTCATGTTCATGCCAGATAATATTTTGGAGTTCTTGAGTGGGCTTATTAATGAGCGTAATAATTTTTACCGGCCGCTTGCCAATGCTTTTGCGTACCACAGCTTCTTGTGTGCCAAAGGGTAAACGTACAATAAGCCAACGGTGACGATAGGCAAAATAGATGATACCGGTAACTATACTAGCGATGATAAGAGTTATATAAGAAGCTTGTTTCATACGATGTTAGGCTGTAAGAATTTTTTTAAAAATGTTAACCGTACGGTACTTTTGTTATTGTTAATAGCCATGGCTAATGCTTTAATTTGTCCTATAAAAACGCAGAATTTTTTTGCTCGCGTAATGCCTGTATAAATGAGGTTCCTTTGCAACAAAGCAAAATGATGCGTAAATAACGGAATAATAACCGCCTGATATTCTGACCCCTGGCTTTTATGGATAGTAATAGCATAAGCCGGCATCAGTTCATTAATTTCATCAAACTCATACAGTATCAATCTGCCGTCATAATTAACTTCAAATACTTTATCGGTATGATTAACGCTATGCAAAAGGCCAATGTCACCATTAAATACCATTTTATCATAATTGTTGCGTATTTGCATGACCTTGTCATGAACTTTATAGGTAGTTCCCATATAGACAATTTTATCTACTACCATGCTGGGATTAAAAAATTCTTGTAACAGCACGTTGAGTGCTTGGGTACCCGTACCACCCTTATTCATAGGAGAAAGTATGGTGGCATCGGCAGGCTTGATTCCTCGCTTTGGCAGCTCCACAAAAAGTATCCGTTTAAGATGGCGAGCTAAATTTTCTGGATCCTCTTCGCGAATAAACATAAAATCGGTTATTTCACCCGAAGGGGTCATGTGAGGGAACTCCCCCTGGTTGATTCTATGCGCGTTGACAATAATCATGCTGTCACGTGCTTGTCTGAAAATTTCTGTTAACCGTATGGTTGGTATCTGACCGCTGCCAATGCAATCATTCAAAAAGTTGCCAGCCCCTACCGAAGGCAACTGATCAATATCACCCAGCAGAATAAGATGCGTAGCAGAAGGGAGTGCCTTCAGCAGAGCATATGCTAAAAAAATATCAATCATGGAGGCTTCATCAACAATTAAGACATCCGTTTTGAGATGATTTTTTTCATTATGCTTAAATCCCCGCGTTTGCATGTCAAATTCGAGCAAGCGGTGAATGGTTGTTGCTTTGCGGCCGGTACCTTCAGTTATACGCTGCGCAGCTCTGCCCGTTGGCGCTGAAAGTTTATAAGATATTTGTTGCTCATCAAGCAAGTTCAGCAGCTTTTTAATAAGGGTCGTTTTACCCGTACCAGGGCCCCCGGTAATGATAGTAACCTTATTTTCGAGGCAACTCATAATGCCCCGGTTCTGGTCGTCATTCAAAAGAACCTGACCGCTCTGAGGGGTGGTTAAGCGCGCAAAAAGAGCTTCACTATTAAAGCTGTGCGGCGATGGATGCTTAAGTAGTGCGTGTAACTGTTCAGCAACGCCCCGTTCGGTGTAATGGTAACGAGGGATAGTAACATAACGTACATCGGCTTCTTGTAAAACAATTAATTTTTGCTGTGCATAGAGATGATTAAGCGTTGTGCTTACCAGCTCGTGCGTGCTATCAGAAAGTTGCAACAGGATAATAGTTTTCTGTTTGAGTTCTTCGAGCTCCATATACAAGTGCCCTTGCTTGGTGCTTTCAGCAACACAGAAAATAATACCAGCACTGATACGTTGGGGCGCATCAAGTGGCATACCAATTTTTTGGGCAATCGCATCCGCAATTTTAAAGCCGATACCCCAAATGTCCTGCGCAAGTTGATAGGGGTTTTCTTCTAAAATGGTCAAAGCCCGTTCGCGGTACTGTTTATAAATTTTAGTAGCATACCCCTGGCTAATACCTTTTTCGCTGAGGTACATCATAATAGAGGCAACACCCTTTTGGTCTTGCCAGGCGATGGTAATAGTTTCCGCTCGTTTGGGGCCAATGCCAGGGATCTCAGCAAGCCGTTCTGGCTGCTTATCAATAATATCTAAAACATTAATACCAAAACGGTCGACCATCTTTTCCGCATACGAAGGGCCAATGCCCTTAATAAGCCCCGACCCTAAATATTTTTTAAGACCTATCACCGTAGTTGGCAAAGTTGTTGTACAGCTCTGTGCTTCAAATTGGCGACCAAAGCGCTTATGCATAAGCCACGTGCCAGAAAGATGGACTTCTTGCCCAGCAGCAATCGAAGGAAAGGTCCCCGTAACCGTTATAGGCCCCAGGTTTTTTACGCCCAGTATAAAAACGGCGTAACCATTTTCTTGATTGTTAAAAAGAAAGCGTTCAACAGTCCCCGAAAGTGACTCAATGTTCTGCGCGGTGGTGCTCATTTTCCTTGCTTTTCATTTCGGCTTGTCGATAGAGCTGTAATGATTTTGGTAAATTGTGGGAAAGATCTTGTAAAAATAGGTGCAAATCGGTCATTAAATGGTCAAAGTCTGAAAGTGTTGTTACATGCTCCACTAAGACCGTATCAAGATGCTTCGTATTCGTTTTTTCGACAAGAGAAACTATCTTGCTGCTAGGAAGCTCACGTAATACAATCCAATGCTTAATAATTTCAAGCAAGGGGTCCCTAATAATAATAAGATCTTCAAAATATTTTTTTGTCATGATGACAAATTGGCTAATAAATTTTTTTAAAATAAGGTCCCGTTGCTTAGGTTCGATATGTGATTCTTGCTGCACGAGCGAGGTCCACGTATGCTGAGAAACTTTGGTGCCGCGTAGCCGTTCAATTTGATGGATACATCGCATTATTTCACCCATATTTACGAGGCGTGTGCCATCAATATGCTCTAAAAACTTTGATGACAATACGAGGGAGGAGTTGCTGTAGCTTGCTTGTGCAAATAGGCTCAGAAGGCTGAGCATAACTAATTTTTTCATGACGATTCCTTTTAAGTAATGTGCTTAAAAATCAAAGAGGAGAGCAAGCGCAGCTGTTGCTGAGCGGCCAATCCCATAGTTGCTCACGGTAGCATCAGCAGATAAAGTAACATGTACGTTATAATTTGTTGAACAAAAGTTAGTAGTTAAGGAGCCAAATAATTTTCCTTCACGGGCAGAATGCTTAGTTCCCGCAGCAAAATCGAGTGGACCGCCCGGTGTATAGCGGTGGGTGACATGGCCAAGGCGTTCTTTCATTTGAGCCCAAAAATCATACCCAAAAACGGAAGTAAAATACTCATTCCAGTTAGTGATAAGCGCGGTATTGAAATGTGCTACCATGCCCGGGTGGGTGCGGATTTTGACTACGGTAGGGTACAGCGTATTAGTTGCTTGCTGCATTAAGAAATTAAGATTACTTTGCGCTATGTCTTCATCATCATTTTCATAATCACGATTAAAATCGGCAGGATTTTTTTTGACTTTAAAAAAGCGTACTTCAGTTGCCGGCGCACTCCATTGTAGTTCCCCAAAGAATTCTATACTGGTCGTAAAACCGAGCGGTTGCTTGGTGTAAAGAACAGGCCCCAGAACCACATGTTGCTGCCCTAAGGGCGCATCAGCAAGGGTCGCGGTAAGGCGGTCAAGTGCTTCAATGCCATAACCAACCACTAACTCAGAGAGCTCAAGCATGCAGCTTTTTTGCGGCGTTCCTGCAAAAAGACTAAACATTTTTGCAAAGTCTATGAGCCGTGGGGGTGACTTGGGGCAAAAGTTGCCGCCAATGATACCAGTTTTTACGGCGTGTGCCGTTGGAAATGTTACTTCAGCGCCAAAATATAACGGGCGTTCTTCATCGGTATGGAGCACTTTATAAAATGCTTGGAGCCGTAAATCCCCAAAGCCGCCCTTATCGCTTACCAAATGTTTATTAACGAAGGTATCTAAATTTAAGCCAGGCAATTGGGTGCCAACGCCAGAAAAGAGGGGCGAGTTGTCTAATTTATCTTTATATTTTTGGTCTAAAAAGAAGTTGCGTTCTAAATAATAGGCAGGCAATGCGGCAGAAAGGAACCAGCGGTTATATTCTTTTGATACGCTGAGCATCGCCCCTAAGCGCCGTTCTTCAAGGGTAATTTGGCCAAATAAAGAAATAACATCAGGGATATCAACGCGAGTGAAATCTTTTTCATCTATAATGTTTAAAAAATCTTCGTTGGCAAGCAGGTCTATATAAGAAAGAATTTTTGAGCTGCAGGGGGTAAGGTACATTTTTTTTGTCATATTAAAAAATGGTTGTACTTGCAATGACCAGCAAGAACGGTTATCGCTGGGGAGCACCTCAAGGATAGGAAGTTCATGGAGCGTACGGGAATCTGCCGGATGAGTACCATGATAAAAATCGAATTGGAGCAGGTTTTGCAAACCAATGGTGGTTGCTGGTGGATTGCTCCCGGGACCGGTTAGAATTTTGACAATTTCTGCGGCAGGAAGAGCTGATCCTTGGCAACGAGCGGCGTCACCAATGTTAATCATGTCATCTTCTTCTTGGGTATTTTGGGCTAAATCAATAGATAAATCGAGGTCATTAAATTCGATAAAATCGTTAGCAAAGAGCGTGTCAGCGCTGGTAATTGCTAAAAACAAGGCAAGAATAATAGTTAGCATAGTTTTTAATTTTCAATTTTTCGATGGTAGATCTGTGTTTATGACTACTGAGCTTAGCATGCTTTTATACGCCTGCCAAAAATAAGAAGATAAGCTTGGCTCGTAAGTTTCTTATAAAAAGTCGATTTTCACCCTACAAGTGAGTATGCTACTATATAGCAATTATTTACGTGAGATGCAAAGGAGTATCGTGTCATTTCCTGGGCAACCAAAGCCATTTCATCTTGCCGTTGAAGGTAATATTGGCGCTGGAAAATCAACTTTTTTAGATAAAGTTTGTGAGCGTTTGCCGCAGCGCTTGGGCGTTTTGTGGGCACCCGAGCCACATCAAGTATGGCAAGATATTGGCGGCGTAAACCTTTTAGATCTTTTTTACAAAGATGCGCCACGCTGGGCTTATACGTTTCAGTCATATGTGCTGATGAGTCGGCTCAAACAGCAAAAAAACATTTCATCGCAGGCTTTAGTTCATATTACCGAGCGTTCGCTCTATGCTGATTTTTATTGTTTTGCGCGCAATTGCTTTGAGCAAGGGCTCATGACGCAACTTGAATGGCACGTATATGAAGAATGGTTCCAGCAATTTGTATTGCCCGCCGCTGTTCCCGATGCGTTTATGTATGTCCGCGTTGACCCCGAGATTTGTTATGCGCGTATGGCAAAACGTTCTCGTTCAGAAGAAAGTGCGGTTCCTTTGTCCTATTTGTATCAATTGCATGAAAAGCATGAAAATTTATTAGTTGATAGGCTTGCATTACCGTCATATATTGTTGATACGCCCGTATTAATTTTAGATGGGAATAAAGAGTTTGAAAATGACCCTGCATTATGTGCATACTATGCAAGGATGATAGAAGATTTTTTGATGGCATATTGTTATAAGGCTCCGATAGCGGGGTAATTTTTATTACCAGAGGTGCGATATGGAAGAGATGATATATTATACCAAAGCAGCTGCTTGTATTGGTGCGGCTATTGCCATAGCAGTAGGTACTGTTGGTGTTGCCTTAGGGCAGGGTATGGTTGGTGCAAAGGCTTGCGAAAGCATTGCTAAGAACCCTGAAGCTGCAGGCCCTATTCGGCAAGCAATGTTTTTTTCATTGGTTTTGATTGAGGCTTCAGCTATTTATGCATTACTGATAGCTATTATGCTCATATTTTTTGGTGGCCGATAGGCGATGCTTAATCTGACGCTGATAGTACAAGCAATTCATTTTGGTATTGCCTACGTTATTATTGATCGTATTTTTTTACGCGCGGCCATGCATCTTATTGGTGCTGAAGATCATCAAGAAGCTCGTTTGTTGCATGATATTGACCTGGTAACTGAGGACGTTGCTCACATAACAGCAACTAACCAAGAAGTGTGGCAAGGCTTGCAGCAAAAGCTGTTGCAAAAAAAACCGATCTGCCAAGCTCTGGTGCTTCCTCGGGAGCAGTATGATACGGCAGTGCCTCCGGTGGCGTTATCAGATGAGCAGATTGAACAGCTTGCGGTTCAGGTTAAAACGGTCATTGTTAAGCGGATAGAACATGCTTGATACTATATTTCATCTTTTAAATTTTGCCTTATTTATTTTTCTTGCGCGGTATGCTTTCAAGCGTTGGGGATGGCCGATTATTGTTCGTCAGATGAATACGGAAGAGCTGTTGCATAGTGCGGCTTGTAAAAAACTTGTTGATCTCAAGAAACAGCAACAGGCCATTGAGCAGAGCGCGCTTGAGCAGCAGCGGCTTTATGGAGATCTTTCGGTCAAGATTGATACATGGCGTTCATCAGTGAATCGGCAAGGCGAGCAAGAACTGAAAGCGCGTATGCGGGCTATTGAGTTGATGCATGCACGCTACCAACAGCTGGTAGCATTTCAGCAACAAGCTCAGTTAGAAGCGGCAGTGATGCCGTTGGCCCTTGAAGCGGCGCGTAAAGATTTACAAACTTATTTTGTTGATGAAGGGCATCAACGCGTGTATATGGCACAGATAATGAGTCAGATGAAAAGGGGCTCGTCATGAAAATTGCCTATGAACAGATTGCGCGAAAGTATGCACGCGCGTTTTTGCGCGTCAATCATCAAAGGATGAACCCCGATGTGGTAGCAGCGATGGTTGCCTTTGTTGCTGATTGTCGTGATCAGCGGCAGCAATTTTTTTATGTATGGTTATCATCGATGAGTATATTTGCTAAAAAAGAAATTATACGTACTTGGGCGCGTCGACATAATCTAAATGATCTGCTTGATTCGCTCATTAAGTTGCTTGCTGAGCAAGGGCGGTTACTTTTATTTATTGATGTTATTGAGCAAATAATAATAGTGCATAATGAAAAGCAGGGCATTGTTGAAGTACGTTGTTTTACGGCACAGCCATTATTGCAAGAACAGCTTACGAATATACGTGATTTTTTAAACCGTTTAACGGGTAAAACGATAGTATTAGTGCCGGTAATTGATAGTTCGCTTATTGCTGGCATACGGTTACAGAGCGAGACATTTTTATGGGAATACTCGGTTGCGCAGCAGTTGCAAGCAATGTGTGCTTCTTGTTAAGGGATACTTATGGAAATTAAAAGTACTGATTTAGTATCATTATTCGAAAAGTCATTGCGTGATATTGCGCAGCATGATCTTGAAGAAATTGGGTTTGTTATACAGGTAGGTGATTTTTCTTGTAAAATACATGGCCTTACCAATGCCGTGTATGGTGAGTTGCTCGAGTTTGAAGGGGGCAACCAAGGTATTATTTTGAACCTCGAAGAAGGGTACGTGGTAGCCTTCTTATTGCAAGCAGATATTCCCGTTTCTGAGCTTGAAGTGGTCAAGCGTACGGGTGGCGTGTTTAAAGTGCCCGTTGCAGAAACTATGATGGGGCGTGTCATGAACGCCTTGGGGCAGGTTATTGATGGTTTGCCACCGATTACGGCTTCTGCTATGCGGCCCATTGAAGTTGATATTCGTGGTATTGCTGAACGCAGTCCCGTGAATGAATCATTCGAAACGGGTACGCTCGTTATTGATGCATTGTTCCCTATTGGTAAAGGTCAGCGGGAGCTGTTGATTGGTAACCGTACTACCGGTAAAACATCAATTTTACTAGATACGATTGTTCACCAAAAAAATAAGAATGTAATTTGTATATATGTTTCTGTTGGCCAACGGCAAGCAAACTTAGCACGTATTGTGCGGTTGCTGGGTGAGCGTGGCGCCTTGGACTACACCGTTGTGGTCAGCGCTGATTCGGGCGAATCGGCATTGAATCGTTATTTGGCGCCCTATACGGGTTGCACGATTGCCGAATTTTTCCGTGACCAGGGCCGTGATGTGGTGATTGTCTATGATGATTTGAGTAATCATGCTATTGCTTATCGAGAAATGTCATTGTTGATGCGGCGTGCGCCGGGGCGTGAAGCGTATCCGGGTGATGTCTTTTATTTACATTCGCGGTTATTGGAACGTGCTGGTAAGTTTTTAGCGGGTGGCTCTATTACCGCGTTGCCAGTAGTTGAAGTGCAGAGCGATGATATTACTGCCTATATTCCGACGAACTTGATTTCTATTACTGATGGGCAGATATTTTTAGATAATAAACTTTTTAATAGTGGTATTCGCCCCGCGGTGAACGTTGAGTTATCCGTTTCTCGTGTGGGTGGTGCTGCGCAGACTAAGGCGATGAAGAAGGTGACGCGTGCGTTACGTTTGGAGTTGACGCAGTATCATGAATTGTTAGCGTTTTCTCAGTTTGGTACTGAGCTTGATCCTATTTCGCAAAAGCGGCTGAAACGTGGTGCGGTGGTGGTGCAACTGTTGCAACAAAAGCAGCAAGTTACCTATTCATTTGTTGACCAAGTGTTAATGTTGTTTTTATTGCGTGAAAATTTCTTAGACAGTTTGCCGCTGACCCGTGTGCATGATTTTGCTGATCAGTTCATGAGTTATGTTCGCTCAGTCTACCCCGATGTGTATGAAGAAATTTTTACCACGCAAGATTTGTTGCCGGCGATGGAAGCACGGTTGCGGGTTATTGCAAATGAGTTAACGAAGATTTTTGTATAAGTTTGAGAATTTCTTAACGTTAAAGGGCGGCTTGGTATTACTACCGAGCCGCCCTTTTATTTTTTATTATAAAAACTAGCGCCGTCTCTTGGGGCACCCTCGTAACACCCGTTGCAGATAATTAACCTGCTCTTGTGAAGAGAGCCACCAGAGCGAGCTATCTTCGGGGCAATTATTTTGCAGATCATCAATGCGTGCTTGTACTACATGCCTGTTGCCAGCTTTTAGGAGTGCCTGTGCCGCGATGATATCAGCCTGTTTTTCTTGTTGTTTAATAAAGTGGGGCAGTAGATAAAAATAGCTGCCAATAGCTGCAGCACTGCCGGTAACAGCTGCTGCTTTGGCGATGGGACTCGCGATAGATAAACTTTGGTTCAGAAGTACTAAGCCTCCTGCGATGCCGACCGTGCACGCCGCTAAATTTTTTTGGTGATGTTTTTGTTGGTAATGGGCAGCTTCATGGTAAATATGAAACGTCTGTTCTTCTTTGCTGGTGCTTGCAAGATAGGCTTCATCAAGCCAAATGCCAAAGGCGGTAAAGCTTGATAAATTAAAGCGCGCAAATGCAGGGCCCACGCCGTTCATCTGTTTAACGGTAACATCTTCCGGATTTTTTACATCCATGGTTTGTAATGCTTGGCGCGTTTGGTCTTTATATTCTTGTTGTACGTCTTGGTTGCCTAAAACGTAACAATATACTTTTGAGAGCACGCTCTGCTTGGCGCGCACCATGGGAGTGGTGCATAATGACGCAGCAAGAAGAAGTTGAAGAAATTTTTTCATGGGATAGCTCCTTAGGTGAGAGTTTTCACGATCCTTTTTATACTAGCAAATTGTGGAGGGCAGTCTACCATGGCGGTTTAAAGTAAGAGATTGTTTTTATGTGCTGCCCGGGCAATGTTTTCTTTACCTATTCATATATATTGACTCCTTGACTCGTGCTGTTCTATATTTCGAAGTGAAATGTTTTTCATTTTTTTCAAAGGAGTAAGATCTTGGCAAAATCATTCAAATTATTGCTGGTAGTTGCACTTGGTGCATGGCTCCCAGTAAATGCAGGTACCAGCTGTTGTGGTGGTAGTCAGAAGAATAAGGCTAAAGTTATTTGCGCGCTGGTTATACGCGATTGCTTGCGTATATGGGGCAATGAAACGGTTGAGGGCAAGCTCTCAGTTCTGGGGAATGTGGCCATTGGTGGTACGTTAACCGTTGGCGGTGTTCCTTTTAATAACTTAATTGGTTTAGCTGGCGCTATCGGGCCTGCTGGTGCAACAGGAGCAACCGGACCAGCTGGGGCAGCAGGCATACCTGGCTTAGGTGGTATTTTAGGGTATGCGTATGCTTGTAATTCAGGTGGCGCAACTCAGGTAGTTGCTGCAGGTGGCAATGTTACCTTTAACACATCATCAGCCCCTTCTGCCAACATAACAGCTCCGGGAATAGGTCTTTCTGATTTTACTATCCCAGCTGGCAATGCAGGTGTTTACCGTATCCAATACCATGTACGGGGTACTCCTGAAACGTTGGTTCCGCCAAGCGCACTGGAATTTGAAATTACCGATGGTGGGACCCCTTTATCTTGTGCGACGTATGCCAGTTCTGTTCAAACCACATCACTTGCTGCTACGGGAACCGAAGCAGTTAATGGGTACACTTTAGTAAGTTTAGATGCATCGGCTCACGTAATTAGACTGCATAATATAACTAACTCTAGTGTTGACTCTGTTTCTTTGGCGCCGACCCCTGTTGGATCGTCAACTCCCGCCGTTAATGCTTCTTTGATTATTGAGCGCATAGCTTAAATACGTATGTAGGTGGAGGCGATTCGGCCTCCACCTTTCACCTTTTATTTTTTAAAGGAGTAAGATGTTGTCAAAATTATTTAGAGTATTACTGGTAGTTTCGTTGGGCGCATCGCTTCCCATGAATGCTGGTACGAGTTGCTGTGGCGGTAGTCAGAAGAATAAGGCCAAAGTTATATGTGCACTCGTTATTCGCGACTGTTTGCGAGTATGGGGCAACGAAACAGTAGAAGGCTCGCTTAACACCGGTAATTTAGCAGTCGGTGGCTTGGTAACGGTGAATGGTGTTTCTATTAATAATTTAGCGGGTTTAGCAGGCGCTATTGGGAATGCTGGTGCAACAGGATCTGTTGGTCCAGCCGGTGCAGCCGGGGTGCCAGGGATATCAGGAATCGGTGGCGTTTTAGGGTATGCGTATGCCTGTAATACAGCAGCGCAAGGAGTTGCTGCGGGTGGTATTGTTACCTTTAACATTTCAACAGCCCCTTTTGCGGGAATCACGCCGCCGGCTGGAGCAGGTTCTACCTTTATCGTACAAGCTTCTGGTGTTTACAAGATTCAATATCATGTACGGGGTACTCCTGGCACACTTACTGGTGGTACAGGCCCGAGCGCTCTTCAATTTGAAGTTACCGCTAATGGAACACCGTTAACTTGTTCTTCGTATGCCAGTTCTGTTCAAAGTACTACACTAGCTGCTGCTGGTACTGAAGCAGTTAATGGTTTTACCTTAGTAAGTTTAACAACAGGTGATGTACTCAGACTGCATAATATAACTCAGAATACTGCAGCCCTCCCATCACCCTTTCTGGACACCGTTACCTTAGCGGCGGTACCTGTTGGAGGAACTTCCGCAGTTAATGCTTCTATGCTTGTTGTGCGAGTAGCGTAAAAATAAGGCTTTATCAATAATAAAGAATTATACGGGTGGAGGCTGCATGCTTCCACCCGTTACTTTTAATAGAATTTTTCTATACGGTATAACAAATTGGTGTCGTCAGTCTAGCGTTAACCCCTAATCGCTACTCAGGGCAAAGAGGTGGTGATAGAGCAGAGTAAGGTCATCGGTTGCCGATGCTGCGGCAGTTTGTTGTGCTGCTTCGGCTTTTTTTTCTTCCCCTGGTTGTTGCGGTTGGGCAGCGGCTTTTGTTTCAGCTTGCTGACCAGAAAAATAACGCTCTTTTAACTGTTGCTGGTCTTCAGGTGAATAGCTGCCGATGGCCCGTTCTAACAGCCCTCTGTTTTTTTGTAGGGTTGCTTTGCCCTCTGCGGTACTATTGAGCTTTTCTAGAATAGGCAGCAGCAGCGCTTGGTTGAGATGTAAATCATTAATAGTAGAAAAAGAAAAAAAATAGCGTGTCATGGCACCTTCGGTTGGCCGATGCAATACCTCGGCATTTAATTGAGTTCCTGATGGGTTAAATGCCAACGAATAGATAGAATAATCTTCTTCTTTGGTAATAATAACATCTTTTAGTTCGCCCCAAGTACCATCAGGGAGCTTCTGCACTAAAGTAATAGTTTTATCTTGGCTTCCTCCCCATGCAGTGTCGTTTCCTAGGACAAGAAATTTACTATCTGGGCTCCACGCCATTGTCTGAATGTAATAAGAATCATCTATGGTGCTATTTGCGGTTAAGGTATAATTTGGATTCAAGTTCAACATGCGTACTTCTCTGTGGCCTTTGACAACGCCTAAAGCGAGAGTATTTCCATCGGGGCTCCAGGAAACGCGGTCGATCTGCGTTATGCTGGTATCAGTGAATGCGGGTAGTTCACCCGTAGGCGTCACCATAACAATGGGGGCCGAGTTACCTTGCTTAAGTTTGATAGGGTAACGAGGGTTTTGCAAATCGGCTGCGCGTGTAGGCTTTACTACCCCTTTTTCTCCTTGCTTTATTACAGTTTCAATTGCCGGGGTATTGCCCAAGCGCGGTAAAAAAAGTTCTGGGTAAGCAACAGCAAGCTGTTCTTTAATGATGTTTACTTCTTTTTCATTAGCAGGAATAATGCTGCCTTTAATATTTTTGTGGTCTGCTATATAAGGGAGGCATGTGGGGTCTTTGATGCAAATATCGGGCAGCAGCTTGATGATAAAATTGGTGACCAAGGGTGTGTCTAATCTATTGGCAAGGGAATAGAGGCTAATTATTGTTTCAAATAAATCTTTTGCGGTCAGCGAATCTTTTTGTGTGCCGATGATATGTTCTGTCAGTTTGTTGAGGATGTTTTGTTTGGTGAAATCATGCGATTTTTCTGCGCGGGCAAGGTCAGTTAGCAGGCGAATAAAGAGCTGGGCTGTAGTGCTGTCGACGTCCAGAGTATAGGGATTATCTTCGCGCGACCCGGGTAGCTTTTCTGGGTTAAACCCAGCACCCGCTATGTTTTGTAAGAAAAACATTTTACTGAGAGCGGCAGCTTCTTTGGGGATTTTAAATTTTTGTTTATCACTACTTTCAACCCAAATGTCGGTAGCAACAGCGGTTTTCGCTTCTTCTTCTATCTCTTCGCCTAAGCCGCGTACCACTTTTGTTTCCATGGCATGCAAGTTGCAGCAACTGAACAAGAGCATAATAGTCATTTGATACAACATACTTTTTGCCTTTCGATATTATCTTTTAAGAACATAGGCAAGTATAGGCAAAAAGGGGAGATCTAAGTCAAACGTTTTTGTTTTTATGCGCTGCCCGGGCAATATTTTGCTAAAATGGCCAGTGCAATAGGGCTTATTTTACCCACCAAAATTTGTATACTAGCAGAAGTTGATTGACAATTGTTGATGTCAATTACGGTAACCGTATAAGTGGCAGGCACAGCGGGGTGAACGACCCTTGTTGACGTTCCTATTATTCCCGTTTGCGTAAAACCATCAGACCAAATTAACGTAAAGGGTCCGTTGCCCGAAGGGGTTGCGGTGAGAGTAACTGCTTCGCCAACTTGAATAGTTGTTTTTGATGCAGTAAGGAGTACCGATGGTAAAGGGTTTACCGTTACGGTGATGATGGTTGATGATGTATCACAACTTAAATTATCAGTTAAAATCGCGCTATAGGTGGTAGTTGTTGGTGGGGTTACAACACGGTTGATCGGCGAAGCGGCAACTATTTGCACCAGTGCATCAGACCACTGTGCAGTAAACGGGCCGGGTGCTGTTCCTGGCGTAAAATTAAGCGTTAGGGTTGAAGACGTTCCCGCACAGATAGGGTTAGGTGATGCGGTCAGGCTATTAATAGTAGGGGGTATGAGTGTTGTTACCAGGGTATTGAGGCTATATTCTGAAGTATCACCCACCGCACCGCCGTTATTTAGGTTAGTTGCTGTAGCGCTGATAAAATTGCCGGGCACTATCGCCGGTGCAGGAACTATAAAAGTTTGTGTTACGCTTTGGCCAGAAGGCACTGATGCGAATGAGCCGATAAAACGTGCGCCTTCGGTGATCGGGTTGCGATTAATGGTATTTACGAATATATCTAATCTAAAATTTGAAGCGGCGGGGGTCGCTGGTGCGGTAATAGTCAACGTAAGAGCATTCTTATTTAAGCAGACACCAGCAGCAGTCACTGTAGGTGGTATTTGATTATTGTTGCTGTTGTTTAATAGTTTAATACCGTTGTTGTTATTATTAGCATCGTTATTAGCAAGCATAGCATTCAGGATATCGGGAGTTGCGGCATTACCGTTGATAAATATGCCATAAAAATCTGGCGCACCAAGGCCGTTGCCATTGTATGCTATGGTGTTTAATTGCATTAAGTTTTGACTGCAGGGGAGGGTATTAGCGCCCTGAATAAGAATGCCACTTGCGGTGTTGCCAAGATTACTATTCGCTGCATTAGTACCAATATAATTGGATAATATTTGGTTCAGTGATGAATTGGAGACTAGAGCAATACCATACTGGTTACCGCCAATAATATTATTTTGCATGAGATTACTGTTGCATGTGCTGGTTGTGTCCCCGGTAAGACTAATGCCGGGCCCTGCTGTGGCTCCCACTAAAAAGGATCCAGTACTATCGGTACCAATGTTATTATTTTGTATCGTATTGTTATTAGCATTACCCTGCAGAACAATGCCCCCATTGGTGTTTCCTGAAATGACATTATTCTCTATGGTGTTGTTATTACATGGTCCCGATTGCCCTACTGCAGGCTGCGAGCCAAGGAGGACTACACCGTTTGCGTTGCCTACTGGAAGCGTGCCGGTAGCATTGCAACCAATAAAATTATGTTCAATGGTAGTAAAGTTTATATCCAATTGTAGTTGCAAGCCTGCTATAGAATTACCAGACAAGACATTGCCATCAGCCGCATTGGGACCGCCTATGATATTATTAAGGATGGCATTACCAGCGGTAGAAGTAAATCGGCTGCTCATTACGATGCCGCGGGTATTACCAAACATACCAACGGTAGGAATAGCTCCAATAACGCATTGCGTAATTTGGTTGTTTGCAGCCCCACGAGTAGCACTATTTTGGATAGAAATACCAACGCCTGATACACCACCGACATAGTTACAAATACCCAGTCCTTTAATAATGCAATTATTTGCGCCGGTGATAAAAAAGCAGCTCCCAGAAAATCCGGCAAGCGCTATGACCGAGCAATCAATAATAATAGAAGGGCTCCCGAAGCTGTATCCTGGCTGGGTGGTGCCATCGATAGTTATATTGTTATTGGTAAGTGGTTGATATACTTCCGCGCGTGGTGGTGTGGTAGAATTAAAAGTGGTGGGGACAATTATTTTTTGTAATGGTGTCCCGGTGATCATAAAATCTACTGTTGAATTACCGCCCGCCGTATTAGCATCAAGAACGGCTTGTCGTAATGAGCCGGGTCCGCTATCAAGAGTATTGGTTACGGTGAAGGTGGCAGCTTTTGCTGAAGAACTAAAAAGTATAAGTAATAATATTTTTTTCATGGCAACTTTCATTTAAAAAGTAGTCGTTAACTCAAGCCAGAACGCGGCTTGGTTTAAGGCATTGTTGGAGGTTGAAAATTCATACGAACCATGTAAGCCGGCCCTCAGAGTAAGCCATTCATGAGCAATAGAGGCGTAGAATTTGTTGGTAATGGCATGGCTATTTTCTGCTGAGCAGAGCGCAAAATCGTTGAAAGTCACCGGAGTAAATTGTGCATCTTTTACGACAGCGTTTGCTCCAGAAGCTCCTTGCGATATGGTGGCAGTGCTTGCTGAATTTGCTGGTGGTTTACAGCTGAAATTGAGGTCAAATATACCCACGCCAAGGGACTTATTGCAGCATAAACCATGAATTTTTTCTTTAGCACGGAACCAGAAGTTGTAACCTGCTTCTATATGCCATTGGCATGTTGCATAATGTAACGCAGTCCAGAGTTGTAGGGTGCTTCCCGGAGTTATAGGCACCGTTCTGGTGAAATAATTAATGCCTGGCAGTGAATTTAAGATTTCATCAGGAGTTACGACTTGTAGATAGCGAGACCAATCACCATTTTTTAAGTCGAATGACCGGCGCTCTTGTGCGCTAAAAACATACCGATAATTGGCATCAACCAGCCAACTGAGTGCTGCTTCATTGCAAGGGTGAATGTCAGCTTGTGCGTTGAATCCAGCACCTAGGCTACCGTGTCGCGAACCAACGATTGGCTCAAAAATATAGTGAGATTGTATCTTTTTACCGGTAGGAATGGTTCCGATAAGATAGAGTGCCCCGGCTACCGCATTTTTTTGTAGGATGTCGTAGCCAAGTTTAAGCTGAATATCATCAAGCCCCGTTCTGTTGCGGGGACAGCTATAAAATTTGCCGGCAGACCATGCAGGGTTGGTCAATGCTTGTATGGTATTAGCAAAGCCAAGTACGGTCCCCGGATAGGGTGAAGCCATTGATGACATATGGAGCGCATGGTGTGCGTGGACCAGCGCGGTGTTCAAGCCAAACCATAACTTTTCTGTTAAGCAGGGTAGATACGAATAGAAGGTAAAGATGAACCCCGCTGTTTGACGCCGTGGTTTAATAGTGAGGTTTGATTGATAATTTGCCGGTGGCGCCGCAATGAGATTAAGCCATAGTGACCCAACGTCACCCGTGCCATTTTCTTGTATGGTAATGCATTGTTTATTATGTACCAAAAAAAATCGAGCATTTTTTTGTGGATGGCACGATGTTTGATAAAAAGGCTTAAGGGAGAATAGGGTGGTTTTTGTCTCATTGTTTTGGTGAAAATAATAGTTAGTTTGGTCCAGTTCAAATACTTGATCGGTTGAAATTGAGCGCGGAATGAAGGTGGTTTTACTGTTGCCAGCAGTAGCAAGCGGTAAAAGTAATAGCCATAAACCAATAATAAAATATTTCATAGAGAGCGACTTTCAAAGGGGGTATTGGCTGACATGTGTCACTATATTTAACTACTATGAAATAGTCTATTAATTTTCTGCGTAGATAAGGACAGTTTAAGAAAATATGAGCAATTATTTTAGTGTTTTATCGACATACGATCTTGTCCCATTATATAGTACGCAGTATGAAAACATGGATAAAGAAAATACCTATTGCTCGGCTTTGTGATGAGCAATAGGTGGCGAGAAAAAGCGTAATGTCATCAAGGTTGCATTATACGAGAGTAGAGCATGTTAATCAGGTTGAAAGGGTTTTTATGATGGTAAAAAAAATCTTATTTTTACTGACAACAGTGGGCCTGTTGGGCTGCGGTGAGCTGCTACTGGCCAAAAAAGCAGCGGCAAAAAAAGAAAATATATGTGGCAAAAATAAAAAATCATGTTTAGAAGATAAAAACTGTTTATGTTATTGTTCAAGAAAATGCGGCCCGCGGGAAAAGCAATCTGATGATGCACCGGTCTATGTTGAAAATGATCCGAATGGCAAATATTGCTATTGCAAGCCGTGGGATAGAGACAAGTTTGAAGAGCAAATGTGTGCCAAGCGTGAAGAGAAAGAAGAGTCTGCCAAAAAATAGTTAGTTACTCATTAAAAATGACCAGAAAAAGCAGAGGCACCGCTTATAAAACGGTGCCTCTGCTTTTTCATGAATTACTATGTCCTAGATGATTCTTCTTGTTTTTCTGCTAAAGCTTCTATTTTTTTAATAAATTCTGTTTTTGCCTTGGCATATTCATTCGTATCGCTAAATTTTGGCGCAAGATTTTTCTTTAGGTCGCCATATTCCTGCACCGCTCGGGGGTGCGCACGTAAGTAATTTCTGAATTGAATATGTCGTTTCCACCACGGGCCATTATGTTCTACTAAGTGAATATGATGGGTAGCAATACCGTCATTTTTTTTTCGAAAATAACGTCGGTCAGGAGTCTGCGCTTCATATTCTGGTACGTAGGTATACCCTAGGCTTTTAATTAATTCTAGGTAGTGCTGATCGGCCAATTGCAGAGAAGGGACGCCTATCATAATATCAATAACCGGCTTAGCTGCTAAATTTGCAACAGCTGTGCTGCCTATATGCTCTATTATTACCGTAGGCGGCAACAAGCGTTGTAATGCTACTTTTTCTTCTTCAAAAAGTAGCGGCCACGAAGGGTCAGAATCAACGACAATAATTTTTTGCATAACAGGATCCGCAGGCTAATTATGTTTAATAAATGAAGCAATCAGTTCGGGTGCCTTTACTAGAATAGAAAGGTGGCCGCAGTTTTCTATAATCTCTGTTGTTGTTGGTGCCGGAATATAATCTTTATAAGCAATAACTTTTTCTGGCAAAAATTGTTCGTCATCTTTGCCGATGTAGATACCAACTGGTTTATTTAATTTTTTCAGTAATGGCTGTACGTCATAAGGGGTGGTAGCAGCTGACATGGCATAACTATAATCAGCAACAATTAAGGGGTCTGCTGCTAAAAGCTCGGCCGAGTAATTAAAGAATATAGCCTTCTTATGAATAAAGAAGCTATTAGGGAATATTGAACCCGCTATATAAACCCAGGTCCTGACTTTGGTGATAAAGTTTTTTGATGGGTCAGCATGCGTTCTGTTTGTTTCTGCTTGTGGGCCCAAGAAAGGGGCCAAAAATATATACCCATCTTCTTGGTGATTGTCGGCATTGGCTGCATAGTTAATAATAAGTCCTGCGCCTGATGAATGGCCCGCTAAATAGAGTTTGGCGTTCGGATGCGCTTTTTTTACCATGGCTATAGATTCAGCAACATCTTGCCACACTCTTGTAACAGAGGGCGCATCCCCGCGCTCACCTTGCGAGTTGCCGTGGCCACGAAGGTCAAAAATATAACAGCCGATGGTATGTTTTTCTTGTAATGTTTTGGCAACCCATTGATACGTCTTATTGCCATACAGCCCAGCTCCTGCATAAAGTATTACGATAGTTTTATCAGCTGGCGCTGCATAGGCATAATAAGCCAAGGCTACATGGTCGCTTACTTCTAGAAATGAAGGTTTTTTGAGTTCGAATGCTGGTAAGGCGTTGATTACATCAAATGAAAATGGTTGTGCGTTTATCATACAACAGGTTCCCAATAGTATGGTAATAAGTAAACGTTTCATGGTGAGCTCATTTGGTGGGTACAGAATATCAAAGTTATTTTAATTATACACGAGGGACCAGGTCGTGTCTGGTCCCTCATTAGTCTTGTTACTTAGTTTGCGCCAATATCCATTCAGTCATTATCTGTAATGCTTGCGGTGAAATTGTTTCTTCAAGGGCACCATACTCACTTATTGACCCCGTTTTGCATGTCTGGAGCCAATGGTTAAGGTGCGGTAATGCACGCACCGTATAATTTCGGTTGCCAGCACCTTTAAGTGCCTGTTCAATAATCGGCAACGTTACGTTTGATGCCGTTATAAAATCAAGGTCGCCATTAATTGCTAATACCGGACTGGTGAGTTTCTTAAGCGCCAGTGTCGGATCATAGGCCAGGAAATAGCGGTACCAAGGAGAGTTAAACATGGCGAGCATGCCCCCAATGTTTTGTTCATGAATAGCAAAAAGCAACTGTCCAGCAGCAACTCTTTGAGCTTCTGATAATCTTTCCCAATAAGAAGTAAAAGCAGCGCGCGACAGTTTTTCAGCCGTAACCGCATCTGTTTCTTGTTGTACTATGGTAAGTAATTTCCTGCGCAATTCGCTATCCAAGGCAATGGTTTCTGAGGCAGCGCCGTCAGCTTGCAGCTGTAAGGCAACTTGTTCAATCACTGCATCGGTGCTGGTTGCTGCTACGCCGGCCATCAGCAGTACAAAGTCAACGTTTTTTGTTTGGGCCGCAACCATGGGAGCAATCAGCCCGCCTTCACTATGGCCAAGTAAGCCAATCTGTAGGGGATTAATTTCTTTACGTGTTCTTAAATAGGTAACACCAGCCAGCACATCGCCAGCAAAATCTTCGCTGGTTAAGGTCATATCAAATTGACCTGCGGATTGGCCTACGCCTCGTTTGTCAAAGCGCAGTACCGCAATGCCATGGCGTGTGAGATAGTCAGCAACTACCAAAAACAGCTGATGGCCAAGCATCGTATAATCACGGTTCTGTGGCCCCATGCCAGCAATTAAAATTACCGCGGGGGACGGTTTTTGACTGTTCGGTAGCGTGAGTGTTCCTGATAAGGTCAGTTGAGTTGCTGGATTTGTGTAGCTCACCAGTTCTTCTGTATACGGATAGGGTGGCTTTGGCGTTTGCGGTCGGTTTGGTTGTTGAGTAGGTGAATGATGATCATTCATTTTTTTAATTCCTTCAGCTTTCAAAAGAGATTGTTCAGCCAAAAATAAAGCTGTTACTATGCCAATAGAAAGGCACAAAACAGTAGCTATGTTTTTTGTACAAAACATATGTTCCTGATGATTTAAAATAAAAAAGTAAGCCTAATAGCGGCTTAGATGAATACAAGAATGATTACGCAATAAACTCAGGTTTATTCGATAATCAAATTTAGAAAGAAGAGCTGAAGACTTTCATAACGACCTCTGCATATTGAGAAAGGAGATCAAATAAATGTACTATATTTTTTATTATAGCATACATGGCATTTAAGTCAAAAATTACTCGTCATCGAAATTGAATTTGATTTCAAATAGATGTTTTTTTAGGCATTCAGTTTATGAAAAATCTGCAGCAGCATGGCGGCTTCTTTTTTTTGCAGTTGCGCAAAGAATTGTGCATCAGCACCCTCTACTGTTGGCAACGCGATAGCCAGCAATTTTTAGTGAGTATCGGATTTTTTCGTTTTTCATCGACAGATTTTACCCGCTCAATAAGCTGTTTCTTTTCGAGCCCGCGCAATATTTGTGAAGTGGTGTTGGGGTCTAAAAATGGGGGATACTTTGTGTCGGCATAAACGCTCCGGTAACTAATCGGCTGCGTAAGCTAAGGCCAAAAGATCACTGTGGAGCTGCGCCAGATCATGACGGCGTGGGTTTTGAGGTTCATTTTTTTTGAGCACAATATCCATAATAAGTGGTAGGTGGTCACTGGTGGCATCATAATAAACATAGCAGCCTGCAAGAGGAAGTTTCCAGCCAGGTGACAAGAAAATAAAATCTATTTCTTTGCCGGTCCAATTGGTAAGGGTAGGGTGCTCCCATTTGCAAGAATTGAATGCTTCAGTAAAGCCTTTGTCTTTCAATATTTTTGTTACGAGACTGTTGCGGGTCGCATTAAAATCTCCGGCGATGATGAAGTTTTGCTCGGCATGTTCCTTTTCATCGCGATCGATAACTTCTTTCATTTGCCGTTGGCGAAATGCGTCATCTTCTTGTACTTCTAAATGGGTGCCATAAATAACAAGCTCTTTGTTGTCGGGGGTTTTAAGGCGAACGCCAAGATAGCAACGTTCTTGTACGCAATGAATTTTATGGTGAAATTTTTGCTCTTGCTTCTGCATAAAGGGGACTTTTGATGCGATCAGGTTCCCAAACCAACTCTTGCCGTCGGTCATGGTGTTGCAGCTCGAAAAATGGGTAAAACCAATACGCTTCATGCCCTGTATAGCAGGGCTATCCTGTCGGGCACTAGCATCGGCAAACAAGGGTTTATTCACCGGGTACCCCGCATGCGGAGATACTTCTTGTAAAATTACTAGGTCAGGATTTATGGTGGCAATCACTGCTACCATTTCGTTTAAATAATCTTTTCTTCGGTTTGGGCTCATCCAAAAATGAACATTATAGGTCATAATTCTAAAGACAGTGGCGTCCTTTAATGGTATTTTTTTATTTTCGTCAGCAGCGGCTTTCATTTCTATTTCAAATTGCGCAACCGCTTTATTGCCGTCAAGCCAATCGCCTTTTCCGGGAATGGCGGCAATTTGCGGTATGCGGGTAGGGAGCATTTTTTGCTGTTGAGCGTGGAGGCAGAAAAGGGTTGTTGGCCAGGTAGCAACTAACAGCCAAAAAAGTAGTTTCCGCGAAAAAGATTTTTTTGCTTGCATGCACGTTGCCTTGTAAAAGTATGGTGGCCATTAAAGTAACAATTTTCTGCACAAAAGTAGGATCTAGTATTGGTGCTCCTGCCTGCTCTTTGTTTTTAAGTTACAGAACAAGTTAAACCGGCTGAAGCCGGGGTCCATATTTTTCTATAAATCTGAGTGCGCAAAGGTTGCTTGTTGGGGACCCAGGAGTTGGCGTGATAGGGTCACCATTAAACCGTACGGCGGCAAAGCTAGGATTACTGACAAGAATAGAAATTCCCGCAGCGACGATTTTACCATCTCGTTGTATGACTACAGCATTGCCTTCAGCGTTACTGGCTACATTGTCGACAGTAGTTGATACGGTGCCCGGCTGTACCCCGGCAGGGTTAAAGGTGGCATCCAGCGTGCCGTCGGTTTTAAAGCGTGCAACGGCAAGATTAGTGGCAGTACCCGTATTAGTTAATCCGGCAATTACAATTTTGCCGTTTTGTTGTATGGCTACTGATCGGCCTTCATTGCCAACGGTGGCATTATCTATGGTAGTTGTTACGGTACCAGGCTGTACTCCAGCGGCATTAAAGGAGGGGTCAAGCGTGCCATCGGTCTTAAAACGTGCGGCGGCAAAATTATAAAAAGTGCTGGCAATAAAACTAGATCCAGCAAGGACCAGCTTGCCATCTGTTTGTAGGG
>Ga0163144_10006563_pt1 | contig 25634 bp, 22 predicted proteins | sample OliLak19BULKMAT1_FD_123175 | JGI IMG/M metagenome (GOLD analysis project Ga0163144, IMG submission 123175) | Freshwater microbial mat bacterial communities from Lake Vanda, McMurdo Dry Valleys, Antarctica - Oligotrophic Lake LV.19.BULKMAT1 | ecosystem: Environmental > Aquatic > Freshwater >... | reverse complement strand
GGCGGGGTTTGTGGTTCCTTCCATCACCCGGCACTGGTCGGGACGATCACCCAGGCCGCTGGGGCGGAGGCCGTCGGTGAGCGTCCAGAGGTAGAAGGCCTGGCCTCGGGCGTCGGCGGCCCCGCGGGCGAGGCTGAGTGTTTCGGCCTCTTCGCTGGTGACGACGCGCACGCAGGTGTGGCCGCTGTTCAACAGCCTGAGCAAGCCCTCGACATTGGCCTCATCATGCGGCACGGGGAACTCCCGGTGGGTGGACGTCTGGCATCGTATCGGATCGCGGATCGACGGAGCGGTCAGTCCGACCCGCTCAACCACTCCGCAGCCCGACCTCCAGGACCCGGGACCCCAGACTCAGGACAGTCTTCGCGGCACAATGAGCCAATTGGGGTCGACCCTGTCTCGAATTGCGTGTATCTTGAAGGGGCGTATGGCCGGTGAGCCGGGTCGTCCGGAAACATGGGCAATCTTGGCACGAACCGGCAACCGCCGGGGCGGGGGAACGAACCCCTTTCCTAGCGAGTCTCGGGCCGTGCCGGGTGGGGTCAAATGGAGAGTGGACATGCAGTCAAAGCAGAGTGAGACCCGTGGCGTGGGCCGACGGGTGACGGGGAATCTGTCCTGGGTTGCGGCGATGGGTGTCCTGCTGGCGGCGGGTGCGCCCGCGCTGGCGCAGGTCCGGGTGACCTCGACCGACGCGATGATCTTGGCGAAGCTCGACGTGCCGGCGTACACGCTGCAGTCGATCACGCCCACGGCCGCTCCGGGGGCGGCGTGTACCGCGCCGGTCAGCCTCGGCGGCCAGTTGGTCACGCTGGACCTTGAGCCGCACTCGTTCCGCACGGAGAACTTCCGCGTGCTGGTGGATCAGGGCGGGAACAACCTGGTTGAGGTGGCCGTCCCGGCCCCGGCGACCGTTCGCGGGTTTGTGCGGGGGATGGCGGCCAACGTGGGCGGGTCGTATTCGGGGCGTGGGCTGTCGCTGATGATCGCGGTTGAGGGCGGCGAGGTGTGGACGATCCAGCCGCTGTCGGATGCGGTGCCGGGCGCACCGGCGGATATGCACGTCGTGTACCGCGAGCGGGACGTGGTCAAGGGCGACTGGACGTGCGGCATGCCCGACCACCAGGCCGACCCCGTGCCCGCGGCGGGCGGGACCATCGGGACGGACGTGCTGCGGGTCGCGCAGGTGGCGTACGACGCGGACTTCGAGTTTTTCAGCATTTACAACGGCTCGAACGTGGCGACCACGACGGCCGACATTGAGAACATCCACGCGCAGGTGAACCTGATCTACGAGCGGGATGTCGAGATCCGCAAGGAGATCACGACGATCATCGTGCGGTCAAACGTCAACGACCCCTACACGTTCACCGCCGCCGCCAGCCTGCTCGACCAGTTCCGGGCCCACTGGCAGAGCAGCCAGGGCGCCATCGTCCGGGACATGGCCCACCTGATGACCGGCAAGAATCTCGACGGCAGCACGATCGGCATTGCCTGGCTCTCGGCGGTGTGTACCGATCTGGGCTACGGCCTCAGCCAGTCGCGTTTCTCCGGGTCGCTCAGCTCGCGTACCGCCCTGACCGCCCACGAGATGGGGCACAACTGGAGCGCCAACCACTGCGACGGCGTCAGCCCGTGCCGGATCATGTGCTCGGGCCTGGGCGGGTGCAACGGCATCTCGCCGCTGGTCATGGAGGCGGTGTCGGTGGCCTCCATCCTGAATCACAAGGCCACACGGGTGTGCCTCAGCAACCCGACGCCCTCGATCCCGCTGCCGATCGTGGAGCCGTGGGTTGATTTGTTCATCTCGGGCTCGCGCTGGAGCGGTGAGACGGTGGGCGTCTCGGTCACCGTCAATCCGGTTCCCCCCAGCGAGCCGTACTCGCTGAACCTGGACGGCCCGTCGGACATGCTGGTCTCGCAGCCAGCCACGGCCACGGGCGTCAACCCCGTGAACGTGCTGGTCTCGGTGGCCACCTCAGGCGTCGAGGCTGGCGAGCAGCTCATCGTCGAGTACACCAACGCCACGGGCTTCTGGCTGCCGGGCGGCAGCATCACGGCCGATGGCCTGAACTCGCCCGGCTTCGCGCGGTACCAGTTCACGCTTGGCGCTCCGGCGACCAACCCGAGCGTGCAGGTGCGCTTCCGCACCAGCTCCACCACCGGCGACGACGACTGGTACCTGGACGACATCTACATCGGCAACTACCCGGGCCTTCCGGTGCCGTTCGTCGAGGAGTTCGCGGCGGGCAACTTCGGCAGCGCCAACTGGGGCCCGGTCTCGCCCGGGTTCGCCAGCGTCTCGACGATGTCGCAGAATCCCCCGTCCGTGCCCAACGCGGCCCGGATCGCGCCGTTCGGCGGGCTGACCTCGCAGAAGTTCCTGGCGAGCGGGTACTCGCCGGCCGCCCCGCTCTACTTCTCGTTCTGGACGCAGGCCCAGAGCATCGAGCCGGGCGACATCCTGTCGATCTCCTACATCAACTCGTCGGCCCAGAGCATCAACCTCGATTCGATCACCGGCTCGGGCTCGCCCTCTGAGTTCACGTTCCACGAGTACGTCTTTCCCGCGGGCGCGTACCACGACAACCTGAAGGTCCAGTTCAACTCGATCGCGTTCGAGGCCAACGACATCTGGTTCATCGACGACATCATCGTGGACAACGAAACGCACGCGCCGGCGCCCTCGTGCCAGCCCGACCTCACGGCGGGCGCGGTGCCGGGCCAGCCGGGCTACGGGGTGCCCAACGGCGTGCTGAACAACGACGACTTCTTCTACTACCTCTCCCAGTTCGCCGCGGGCAACGTGGCGGTGGCCGACCTGACGACCACCGCGGTTCCCGGGCAGCCGGGCTATGGCGTGCCGAACGGGATCATCAACAACGACGACTTCTTCTTCTACCTGTCGATCTTCTCGGCGGGGTGCTGAGAGCGAAGCGACCAAGTGACCAAGTGACCAAGTGAAGCAAACTTGAGATCGAGGGGGACGGGCTTTCCAGCCCGTCCCCCTTTGCGTTGAGCCGAGGCCCGCCGACCCACCCCCCGCCGGGAAGCGGGCGGAATGAACACCGACGGCGTGGATTGATCGACCTCCGGCTCCCGCCGGGGGCTTGAAGGCGGGCCCGCCTTGGACGCGACGCCGACTCGTATCACGGTCGTGGCATCAGGTCCGCCGGCCATTGCCTCGGCGACACGCCGGTCGCATCGGGCGCGGGGGTGCCCAGTCCCGTGGCCGCGTTTGGCTCGGCGAACGTCCCCGTGAGTGGGTCGAGCGTGGCGGGGTCTTGGACCGCTGGGCGGAGGTTCCAGAACGTGGGCTCGGGCTGGCGAGTCGGTGTGGTGACGACGGGCTCAGTCCGCGGCGGCACGCGCATCGCGAGCACCACCAGGACCGCGGCCAGGCCAACCAGCCCGCCGGCCGTCACGAGCGTCTTGACGATGACCGCCGTGCGCCGGGCGGCCACCGCGTACAGGAAGTCGGGTCCGACGGTGGGCGTCAAGAGCGGGGCGACGGTTGGCGAGAACGCCGCCGGGTCGCTGGAGCCTCCCCAGGCCGAGCCCAGCGAATCGAGCCGCTGCTCGAGCGTCCGCGAGTTTGTCAAAGCGGTGTCAGCCATGAGACACCTCCGTGGAACGGATGGAACCACCCAGAGACGCGGGTCTTATGGAACCCGATGTGCGTGCAGCACCACGATCAACCCCGGGCTCCCGCCCGGGGCTCGATTGGTGAGGTGTCGCCGAGAGGGCGGCTTCGAGCAGCCCAAGGGCCGTGCGGTAGCGCGAGGCCGCCGTGTTCCGATTCGTGTGCGTCGCCATCGCGATCTGGTCGAAGGTCAATCCCGCGACGTGCTTGAGCAGGACCACGTCGCGCATGTCGGGCATCAGCGAGCCCAGTGCCCGGGAGAGTGATTCATCGTGGGCCGAGCCGTCGAGTACCTGTGGTTTGCCCGCCTGCGTCTGGCCGCCCGCTCTGGACGCCTTCCCGAACAGCGTCTTGCGCCGGGCCTTCTCCCGCTTCTCCGATCGTCCGGAGTTGAACGCGATGTGGCGGGCGACCTGGAACAGCCACGCGGGCACGTCCTGGACGGCCCGGAGGGTCGCGGGGCTGGTCTCGAGAATGCGACAGAAGGTCTGCTGGAGGACGTCGTCGGCATCCACCGGCCCGCCGGCCGGCAGAAGCGACCGCAGGAACGCCCGGAGGCGACCGGCGTGGCGTGCCCAGAGTTCTCGCGCCGCCCCGTCGCTCCCGCGAGACACCGCCAGCAGAAGTTCTCGATCGGTGGTGGTCATGGGCAGTTGACGCTGGTGAGCCCGGATGGCTTGGTTCCGGCTCCGCGGAGCCATGCACTGAATCATCGCAACCGCAAGACTCTCATTGAACCACGAAGGGGGCGGGCGTTCCAGCCCGCCCCACGCCATTGATCGGCGCTGGGAACTAACCGATCAGGGGTTGCTCTTACCGTCCGGCGGGGCTGGCGGGGGGCGCCAAGGCCGGCGTGGTCGCGGGCGTGGTCGCATCTTCGGGCGTGATCGGGTCGTTCAGGACCTCGGCCCGGGAGGTTTGGAGGGCGGTCTGCCCGCGGCTGTCGGCGGCGTGCGACTTGGCCAGGGCCGCCGCCAGCACCTTCGCCAGCGTGCCGTAGTGCCCCTGCCCGACCATCTCGCCCAGGATCTCGAGGCGGTCGCCCGCGTCGCGATCGTTCCACAGGGCCACGCCCTCGTCGTAGTACCGGCGGATCGACCGCAGGTCCTCCATCAGCGCATCGTCCGACAGCCGCATGACCTTGATGACATGCTCGTCGCTCCCGGCCACGCCGCTCGGAGAGAGGTAGTCCGACGCATGGCTCCTGAACTCGCCGGTGCGGACCTGCTCGGCCAGCCAGGCGGTCAGCCAGCGACCCTCGTTGGTGACGGCCTGCTGCACGGCGAAGGGGTCCTCCCCGTACGAGTCGATGGCGGCCACGAGGCGGTCCCGCTGGGCCGCGGTCAGCTCCACATGGGCCAGGAAGTCGCTGGTCTGGGTCGTGGCGAGGTGGGCGACCGCGCAGGACACCAGGCTGCTGATGAGGATCCCGTCCGCGCGGAGGTGCCTGGCCATGGCGTGCATCGCCACGAGGCGATCCAGGCCACCCTCGATGTCGCCCTGCTGGACGCATCGGCGGATGTCGGCGGAGAACAGGCGGGCGAGGTTGCGGGTCGGGCCCAGGTGCGGGAGCAGGCACATGATGCCCTGGTCGTAATCGACCTCCCACACGCAGCCTTCGACCTTGCTGGCCCGGATGGCGGTCGCGATGACTTCCTGGGCGGCCTCGCACTTCTCCACCTCCTCGGAGGACAGGAAGTAGCCCGAGGCGTCGTCCTGGGCCAGCATGGCCGAGAAGTCGGTGCCCTTGAGGTCCTCGCGGGTCTGGAAGTTGAAGAAGGCCCGCCAGTAGATCGGGGCGGCGTTGGTGGCTTGGGGCCAGGCGACGGGTCCCTCGAGCGGAGCTTCCGGGAACCGGACGACCTGGGCAGAAACGGTCTGGGCGAGTCCAGCGGCCAAGGCGACGGCCAGGGCGAGGGTCTTCATGGATCGGGTCAGGCGGCGTGTCATGGAATGCTCCCTTGGATTCGAGGCTTGGATGCCCGTACGACACCGCCGACGACGAGTTATGTGGGACCCGGGCGAGACCGAGGGCGCACGCTCCCGCACGATCGACCGCACGCGCCTGGTTCCGGGTATCGAGGAACCCTTGGCGCTTCGGATGCGGGGGTCCGCGCCGTCGGTTTCGTTCGCACGCCGTTCGCATCGGCACGCGCCGATCGCCTCAGGCCTGTCCCACCCGCATCACCACCAAGGCAAGCAACTGGCACCGCTCGACGAGCGAGGGGAGCTCGATCCACTCCTGGAGGGTGTGGAGCCCGCCGCCCCGCACCCCCAACGTGTCGATGGTGGGCAAGCCCGCGTCCTGAAGGATGTTGCCGTCGCACACCCCCCCGGTTGACACGAAGGGAAGCGACTGGCCGAGCGATTCCGCGGCTCCGCGTGCCAGCATCGCGAGGCGCTGCGTCGCCGGGATCAACGGCTTGGCCGGTCGGTTGAACGACGTGTAGACGAGACACCCCGGCATGGCGTCCGCCGCAGTTCCCAGCCCGAGGAACCGCTGCTCCAAAGCCCCGGCCGCCCCCGGATCGGGGAACCTGACATTTCCCCACGCGCGTGCCCGGTCGGGCACGACGTTGGTCGCGTTCCCGCCCTCGAGCGGCCCCACGTTGGCCACGATTCCCCGGGCCGGCTCGGGGAACGTCGAGATGGTGACCAGCCGTTCGGCCAGCGCGGTCACCGCAGACACCCCGGCAGTAAAGTCCCGCCCGACGTGCGCGTTCCGCCCGCGGGTCTGGATCATGAACTGGCCGGAGCCTGACCGGACCGTCGCGAGCGCGCCGCCCGGTAGCGCGGGTTCGATCGCCAGGCCAATGTCGTGCCTGCCTGCCTCGGCCCGGAGGGCACGCGCGGAGTGGTACGACCCCGTTTCCTCATCCGCGTTCATCAGAAAGGACCAGGAGGCGGGCACTCCCGCCTCCTCAAGTGCCTCCAGGGCCGCGACCGCGATCACCAGCCCGCCCTTCATGTCGACGCAGCCCGGGCCGACGGCGGTGTTGGCGTCGGCGGCGAGCGTCAGGTTCCGGAACGCGCCCGCCGGGTCGTGGACGGTGTCGAGGTGGCCCGCAATCAAGATCCGTTTCCTGCCCGCCTGTGGCCTCCGGCTGACCATCGTCATCGGGATCATCCCGCCCGCCTGGCCGCCGTGCAGCCAGGCGGGCCTTTCGTCGCCGGGGAGCATGTCGGTGGTGGATCCGAGCGCTCGCAGACGCGTCCCGAACCGGTCCTGGGTCTGAGCGATGCCTTCCGGGAAGCCCCCGCCCGTGGGTATGCCGACATGAAGGCGCAGGTCGTCGAGCAGGGTGCCTGCCCGGCGCGCGATCAGGCCGCAGACTTTGGATTCCTGGGATGTGAGCGGGGTGGGCATGGGCCATTCAAGGCGCGAACCCCGGGTGCCACCAGTCGCGAGGGCGCCACCGGTCCGCGCCTGGCCCCGGCGACGCGCGAGTGATGCGTTGCGTGTCGCTTGGTCGCGCACCTCACCAGTCGCGCCGTGCCAAGCCACGGCAGACTGGTGGCATGGGGACGCAGTTTGGTGGCGCCCGGCTCCACGCCAGAACTCCGCCCCCGCGCGCCGATACCCTGTCCATGACAACACCTCGCCGGCCCGACCTCTCCATGACGCGCACCGCACGCCATCCCGCGAACTTCGACGTGGCCGACCGGCGCGTCTATCTCGTCGGCATCGGCGGGTGCGGCATGTCGGGGCTGGCCCGCCTGCTGCGGTCCCGCGGGGCGATGGTCGCGGGCTCGGATTCGACCGCCTCCGACACGACCGACGCCCTGACCCGCGAGGGGATTCCCGTCGCGTTTGACCAGTCCACCGCCAGCCTGCCCGAGCCGTGCGATTTGGTGATCGCGTCGGCGGCGATCAAGCCCGACAACCCCCAGTGGCTGGAGGCCGAACGACGCGGGATCCGCGTGATGCTGTATGCCGAGGCGTTGGGCGCGTGCATGTTGGGCCGCACGGGTGTGGCCATAGCCGGGACCCACGGCAAGAGCACCACGACCGCCATGCTCGGGGCCGCCCTGGTCGACGCGGGCCTGGACCCATCCGTGATCGTCGGCGCGACGTGCTCGCAACTGCTCGGTGGGTCGCTCGCGGCCCCCGTGACCCCCGGGACCGGGTTCCGCCTGGGCGCGCCCTGCATTCCCCAGGGCTCTCTCCGCGAGAGGCCGGGCATCCTGATCGCCGAGGCCTGCGAGTTCAATCGCTCGTTCCACAACCTTTGGCCCACCGTCGCGTGCATCACGTCGGTTGAGGCCGACCATCTCGACGTGTATGGCTCGCTGGACGCGGTGGTGCAGGCGTTCCACGAGTTTGCCCAGCAACTGCCGGCGGAGCGAGCGGGGGGGCGGCTGCTCATCGCCCACGATGGGGCCCACCGGCGCGAGGTCACCGCGGGCGTTGAGGCCGCGGTGGAAACCATCGGCTTCGCCCCCGAGGCCGACTGGGTCGTCCGCTGCGACCCGCGCACCCGTGAGGTCGAGTTGGCCCATCACGCCCAGACTCTGGCCCGCTGGATGAACAACCTGCCGGGCCAGCACAACGCGATGAACGCCGCCACGGCGGCGGCGCTGGGCATCATGCTCGGCGCCGACCCGGCGCGGCTTGCCGCGTCGCTCGGCGCGTTCCGAGGCGTTGATCGCCGACTCCAGTTCCTGGGCGAGGTCCGCATCGCCACCGCCCCGGCCCGCCATCTGGCGACGCGGCTGGTCCCCGCCCAAACCGGCCCAGCCACGGGAGCGGGGGCTGCCCCGATCTGCACGGGCGTCCGCGTGTTCGACGACTACGGGCACCATCCCACCGAGATCGACTGCACCCTCCGCGCCCTGCGGCTGTCCGAACGCCCCGAGCAACGCCGCGGACCCAATGGCCAGCCCGGGCGGCTTGTCTGCGTGTTCCAGCCGCATCAGCACTCGCGGACACGCCACCTGCTGGAGGAGTTCGCCGCGTCGTTTGAGCAGGCCGACATCGTGATCGTGCCGCACATCTACTTTGTGCGTGACAGTCAGGCCGAAAAGGCCAAGGTTTCAGCGGGTGATCTGGTGGACCGGCTGCGGGCGCGGGGCGTGAACGCGCTGCACCTGTACCCTTTTGAGGCGATCATCGAGCACCTGCAGAACCTGTGCCGTGCGGGAGACACGCTGGTGGTGATGGGAGCGGGGCCGGTTTTCGAGGTTGGTTATGGCTATATCGACGCCATGAAGCGGCGCGACCAGGGCGCTGCCGGGCCGTCGCCAAAGGCGGCGGTGGGGGGGATGGACCAGCACGGCGCGTCGCAGCGACTTGCGCCCAGGTCTCCGCAGGTCGGTAGCCCGGCCTCCCATTCCGGCAGCCCGCCCGTCATCAACATCGCCGCGCAGACCATCGAGGCCCACGGATGAGCGCCGCCCTCGCCAAGCCGCTGGACATCAAGCGTGTCGAGCACAAAGCCCTGATCCCCAACTGGTTCAATGTGGGGGGGCGGGCCGATCGGCTCGCGCGTCCCGAGTCCATCGACGAGCTGCGCGCGTGCCTCCGCACCGACCCGAATCTACGGGTTCTGGGCGATGGGGCCAACATCCTGGTGGATGATGCGGGTGTGGCGGAACTTGTCGTGACGCTGGAGCGCGACGTGTTCACCAGCGTCCAGATCGACGCGCGGACGGGGCGAGTCGTCGCCGGCGCGGGCGGCAAACTGCAGAAGGTCATCAACGACACCACTCGGGCCGGCCTGGCCGGGCTGGAGGTTCTGGGCGGCATTCCCGCCACGATCGGCGGGGCGGCGGTCATGAACGCCGGCGGCAAGTTCGGCGAGATCGGGCCCTGCGTGCGGGTGGTCCACGCCCTTGACCGCGCGGGCAACGTCCGCACGCTGCCCGCCGCCGAGTGCCGGTTCGCGTACCGATCTTCCGCGCTGGCGAGCCTGATCGTCACCGCCGTTGAGTTCGCGCTGACCCCCGCCGACCCGCCCCCGCTGCGGGCCCGATACGCCGAGATCCTCGCGTTCAAGAAGCGGTCGCAGCCGATGGCGGACAACTCCGCCGGTTGCTGCTTCAAGAACCCCACGTTGCGGGCTCCGCTGGAGGGCATCGGCGATACCGGGCAGCGCATCTCCGCCGGCCTGCTCATCGACCGCGCCGAGTGCAAGAACCTCGAGGTCGGCGGTGCCCGCGTGTCGGACCGCCACGCCAACTTCTTTGTGACCCGGGCCGGATGCCGGGCCCGCGACGTGATGGAACTGATCGAGGTGGTTCGTGCCCGCGTCAACGACACCTTTGGCGTCAGCCTCGATCCCGAGGTTGTGATCTGGAAGCGCGCGTGCCCTGTACAGGAGATGGCGCGATGAGCACGATCCCCGCACGCCCCCACGCAGAGATTCCCGGCCTACGTCATGCGGCCCCCGACCACGTCGACCTCGACCGGGGCCACGCCGTCCCGCGCTGCATCCTTGTACTGGGCGGAGGCCCCGACCGCGAGCGCGAGGTTTCTCTCTGGTCCGCCAAGGGTGTGGCCGATGCGCTGCGTGGAGCGGGACTCGAGGTCCTCGAACGCACGATCGACCGCATCACCGCCGCCCAGCTCGCCGACATGCCCGGCGACGTGGTCTTCCCGGTCCTGCACGGCTCGTTCGGCGAGGGCGGCCCGCTGCAGGACATCCTTGAAGCGGCCGGGCGTGCGTACGTTGGCTGCCGCCCGCACGCCGCTCGGGTGGCGATGGACAAGGTGGCGACCAAACTGGCCGCGGCCCGCGCGGGCGTGCCGACCGCGCCCGCTGGCGTCCTGAACCCGTTGGACGAGCGCTGCCCCATCCCGTTCGGCGCGGGTGTGGTGCTCAAGCCGATCCACGACGGGTCGTCCGTCGGAGTGCATCTCATTCGTCGTGCCGAGCAGTGGGATGGCGCGTTGGCCGCGGCCCGCGCCGACATTCGCGACCATCCCGGGCGTTCGTACATGGTCGAGTCGCTGGTCACGCCCGCGGCGCCCGAAGCGTTGCAGCCACCGGCGCGTCTGTTCGCCGCCGCACGCGTCCGCGAACTGACGGTCGCGATTCTCCAGACCGATGACGGCTACACCGCCCTTCCCGTCATCCACATCCAGCCGACGACCGACTTCTACGACTACGAGGCCAAGTACCTCCGCGACGACACCGTGTACACCCCGCTGCCCGCCTCCGACGCCGTGGTGCCGATCATTCAGGCCCACGCCTGCCGGGTCGCGGCCGCGGTCGGCATCCGCCACCTGTGCCGCGTGGACTTCCTGGATCCTGCGTTCGCCGCGGGCGGTGGGGAGCCCCAGATGCTTGAGATCAACACGATGCCGGGCTTCACCAGCCACTCGCTGTACCCGCTGGCCGCCCGCACCGCCGGAATCTGCACACCGGACCTGTGCAAGCGCCTTGTCGGCATGGCGTGGAACGAGCGGATCGTACGCTGAGGGCTTCGGGGTTCGTTCGCGGACCCGGCTCGCCCCGCGATTCCTTACACTCCCCGCGTGCCCCCACTCCTGACCATCGCGCTCAAAGACCTCCGCCTGCTCCTGCGCGACCGGGCTGCGCTCTTCTTCACCGTCGTGTTTCCCGTCGCGTTCGCCACGATATTCGGGCTGATCTACGCGGGAATGGGCGGCACGACCTCGGCCCTGAAAATCGCGGTGGTCGATCACGCCGACTCCCCCGCCTCCCGCGCCCTGATCGCCCGCCTGCACGAGAACGCCGCCATCGACACCGTTCCCGCCGAGACCGATGAGCAGGCCCGCGACCTGGTCCGGAGCGGGCGTCGCTCGGCGTGCCTTCTCATCCCCACCGACTTCGCGAATCTCTCGTCCACGCTGCTTTCGGGCATCCCCGCGACGCTGGAACTGGGCATCGACCCCTCGAGGACGCAGGAGCGGGCGATGATTGATGGCCTGGTCGCGCAGGCCGCGTTCGAGCAACTGACGGCGGGATTTCAGGACGCGGCGTCGCTCCGCGCGTTCACGGCGGACGCCCGCACGCAACTCGCCGACGCCGAGCAGCTCACCTTCATCCACCGCGCCGCCGCCTCGACGCTGCTGGCCGACCTGGATCGCCTGGCCGACCAGATGCGAGCGGGAGCGGCCAACGCGGCCGCCCCCGCTCCCGCTCCCACGTCCGGCGCCATCGGGAACGAACCCCCGGACGCCGCGGCCCAGCCCGCGTTGAGCGGTCCGCCGGTCGCCGCGTCGTCGCCCGCGTTCACCCCCATCTCGATCACCACCTCTGAGATCACGGGCAACCGCCACGACTGGCACGCGTCGGCCTTCTCGGTCACGTTCGCGCAGGGCGTGGTCTGGGCCCTCATCGGGTGTGCGGCGTCATTCTCCATGTCGCTGGTCATCGAACGGGCCGCGGGGACGTTGCTGCGTCTGCGGGCCGCCCCGTTGTCTCCGCTGCATGTGATCGCGGCCAAGGCGCTGGCGTGCATCGCCACCACGCTGTCGGCCACCGTGCTGCTCATCGCCCTGGGAACCATCGCGTTCGGCCTGCGGATCGGCGACCCGCTCATGCTGGCCGCCGCGCTGCTGGCTTCGTCCATCGCCTTTGTCGGCGTGATGATGGTCCTCTCGGCGATCGGGCGGACGCCGCGCGCCGCCGGGCCGCTGGGTTACGCGATCCTGCTCACCATGGCGATCCTGGGCGGGGGTATGATGCCGCGGTTCATGATGCCCGCGTGGATGCAATCGGTCGGCATGGTCAGCCCGGTCACCTGGACCGTCATTTCAGTCGAAAACGCGGTGTTCCGCGGCGCGACCTGGGGCGAGCAGTCCATCCCGCTGCTCATCCTCCTGCTCATCGGCGCGGGCGGGACGGCCCTGGGGGCGTGGCTGTTCTCGCGGACTGCGGGCTGATCGACGCCCGTGCCACCACCCGGGTCTCGGAGCGGGCGGTGCCGATCAACCCCTTGGGCCAGTTTGCATCGGGCGTGCAGAGCCACGCCAGATGGCGCGACGCGCCCACGATGCTCAGTCTTCTTCGGCCCCCAGCACCGTCCTCAACACATCCCGCACCACCTCCTCTTCGTACCCATTGCGAGCCAGCAGCGCGGCCATCCGACGCCGGATGCGTGCCCAGTCCTCTCCCTTCGCCATCGCCAACCTCGCCCGTACCAACCGTTCGGCCTCGGCGCACGGATCAACGCCCCGCGCCGCCTCCGCCGCCGCACGCCTCGCCTCGCCCGGATCATGCCCAAGCCCGATCAACTTGGCCTCGATCGCCGGCTCGGCCATCCGACGCCGCACCCCACCCCCCGCCCGCGCCGCGGCCACCCGTGCATCATCCACCAGGCCCCGCGCCCTCAACTCGTCCACCGCCCGCGTCGCCGCCTCACCCCCGTGCCCCTTTCCGCCAAGGCGCTCGACCAGTTCCGCCGCCGTCCGTTCCATCTGGCGCAGCATCCCGATCCCGGCGTGCACCGCGTCCTGATACGCGGCCTCCCGCGCGAACTCGGCGGACTTGGCCACGCTCCACTCCGCGCCGACGACAATCCCCATCCGCCCCGCCGCGTCCGCCGGAACCGCCCCCACCCGCCTGCGATCCACGCACAGCGAGACCCATCCGGGCCTTCCCACCATCGCGCGCACCGACGTCACCACGCCTGCCCGCCCCCCGTTGCCTTGGCGCTCCATACCAATCTCCCCGTCGCGTGCGACCAGTCGGCGTCGGCTCTGGAATGTCCGGCTGGTGCCAGCGTGCCATCGTGCGATCCGGGTCGTTCGCACCACTCGCGCCGCAAAGCCGTCGGCTTGGTGGCACTCTCAGATCCCTGATCCCAAGAGCCCGGACCAACCCCGTCGCCGGGCGCACGCACAGTACCATCCCTGCATGGTCCTGGCGGCACTCCTCACCCTCTGCCCCTCTCTGGTCTTCGACGCTGCGTCACTCCTCACTTCGTCACTCCCGCCCGCCCCGTCCTGGCCCACCCACTTCCACCCCTTCTCCCTGCTCCACCTCATCACCGTGGCCGCGCTGGCGATCGCGATGGCCGGCTCCTGTCATCTGGGCCTGAAGTGGAAGGGAACGCCCGCCGAGCGCCGCCTCCGTCTCTGCTGGTGCATCTTCACCGTGATCTGGAACGTTGCGGCCATGGCCTTCTACCTCTGGCCCGGCAACTTCGATCCCATCGAGTCTCTCCCCATCCACATCTGCGATCTGGCGGTCTGGATCGCCCCCGTCGCCCTGCTCACCCAGCGGCGCTGGCTCCGCACGCTGCTCTACTTCTTCGGCATCGGCCTCTCCACCCAGGCCTTTGTCACCCCCGTCGTCGACGGCGGAGTCGCGGGCGTCCGGTACTGGCTGTTCTGGATCGGGCACACCCAGATCGTCGGCTCGGCCATCTACGACGTGGGCGTCCTGGGGTACCGACCCCGCTTCAAGGACCTGCTCTTCGCGGCCGCCTCGCTCATCGTCTACGCCCTGGCGGTCACCCCCATCAACCTCGTGTGGGGCCTGAACTACGGGTACATCGGCAACTACACGCCCGAGCGCCCGACGCTCATCGATCGTCTCGGCCCCTGGCCCTTCCGCCTGCTTCCCATGTTCGCCCTTGCCCTGACCGTGTTCACCTTGGCGTGGGCCGTTTGGGCGATCCCGGCCGCCCTTCGCGGCAGGAAGGTCCAACCCGACAACTGCCCAACAGAGCCGCCACCGTAAGGTCGTGGCCTTCCCCCCTGGTTCTGCACAGCCGACCACCCACACACGCCCCGATACACTCCCGCCCCCATGCTCTTCAACTCCTGGGCCTTCGTCGCCTTCTTCCTGCTCGTCTACGGGCTCTATGTGTCATGCTGGGGACTCTCCAACCTCGCCGTCAGCCGCGGCTGGACTCGCCTCCAGCGCGTCATCGGGGAGCGCGGCTACCAGGCCCAGAACGCCATCCTCCTGCCCGCCTCGCTCTTCTTCTACGCCTGGTTCGACTGGCGCTTCGTCATCCTGCTCGTCGCCACGATGCTGGTTGACTTCTGGGTCGCCCGCCTCATGACCCAGGACCGCATGGGCTCCACGCGCAAGCCCTTGCTGTTGCTCTCGGTCATCAGCAACCTGGCCATCCTGGGATTCTTCAAGTACTACGACTTCTTCGCCGCCAGCGTCGGCGCGGGCCTCCGCTCGCTGGGGTTTGAGGTCAGCGACTTCACGCTCGACCTGATTCTCCCGTGGGGCATCTCGTTCTACACGTTCCAGTCGCTCTCCTACACGATCGAGGTCTATCGCCGCCAACTGGCTCCCAAGATGTCGCCCGGCCGCTGGGGCCTGCTCAAGGACTTCACCGAGTTCGCCCTGTTCATCTCGTTCTTCCCGCACCTGGTGGCCGGGCCGATCATGCGGGCCACGAGCCTGCTCCCGCAGGTCCAGACCCCGCGCCGCGTGACTGCGGGCGACATCGATGCCGGGCTGTGGCTCATCATCTGGGGCTTCTTCAAGAAGATCGTGATCGCCGACCGCGCCGCGGGGATCGCCAACGAGGTGTTCAACCACTGGCAGGCCCACTCGGGCGTGGACATCGTGATCGGCGCGCTCGCGTTTGCCGTCCAGATCTACTGCGATTTCTCCGCGTACACCGATATCGCCCGCGGCACCGCCCGCCTCATGGGCTTCGACATCGTCATCAACTTCAAGCTCCCGTACTTCGCCCTCAACCCGTCCGACTTCTGGCGACGTTGGCACATCTCGCTCTCCTCCTGGCTCCGCGACTATCTCTACATCCCCCTGGGCGGCAACCGCAAGGGGCCAATGCGCACCAACATCAACCTCTTCATCACCATGCTGCTGGGGGGGCTCTGGCACGGCGCGGCCTGGAACTTCGTCATCTGGGGCGCGTTCCACGGCCTGCTGCTTATCCTCTACCGACCCTTCACCCCCAAAGACCTCGACGCCTCGCCGCCACGGACCATCGCTGGGTTCCTCAACACGACCCTTGCCATGTCGATCATGTTCGTGTTGACCCTCATCGGATGGGTCATCTTCCGCGCCGTCGGTGTCGAGGCGGCTCCCGGCGTTCCCGCCTCCACGAGCACCCAGCAGATCTGGGGCATGTTTACCAGCGTCGGCTTCGAGACCACGCAAACCGTTCAGGCCGCGTCCGGCCAGCGCCTCGGCACCCTGGCCATGCTCATCCCTCTGGCGTGGGTCATCGCCCCGCTGCTGCTCGTCCAGATCATCCAGCACCACACCCGAGACCTCATGGCCCCCGCCCGCATGCACCCGCTGGTCAAGGGCCCCGTCTACGCCCTCATGCTCGCCATCATCACCGTCTTCGGCGTGCGTGAGTCCGTCGAGCTCATCTACTTCCAGTTCTGATGCTTCGCTCGAGAGGGGTGCCCAGTCTCCCATCTGGTCTCGGGCCGGAGGCCCGCGCCCCCTCGATCCCGCGGCCCGCCCATCCCCTACCTCCCCCTCGAAATCGCCTCCAGAATCTCCAGCACCCCCCGCACCTCGCGTTCCCGCGCCACCAGATGCGCCCGCGCCCGCAGCCCCTCCACCGCGTTGGCCGGGCATCCAAAGAACCCCACACGCTCCGCGATCGCCACATCGCTCATGGTGTCGCCGATCCCCGCCACCCGATCCCTCGACAGCCCCGTGGACGCCATCCACCGCTCGACCCCGCTCGCCTTCGACACATGCACCAGGTCGCAGTTGATCCAGCGCATCGTCATCGAAACCCGCAGGGGCCACAGCCGATCATCGAACGCCGCCTCCAATCCAGGCATCATGCTCCGCAGCATCTCCGTATCCGGGTGATACAGGCTCATCGACGCGACCTTGCCCGGCTGGATGCTCACGCCCATCGGCACCAGCGTGTGCTCGGCCCACGCCACCGCCTCCCGCACCATCTGCAGGTGCTCTGGGCGGATGGCCGGGTCCATCTCCCAGACGTTTCGTACGGGGTCGTACATCCACACACCATTTTCGCACACCAGCGGCAAGGCCGTGTTCGAGATGAGCCGGCTGATCGCCTCGGCAAAGCCCGCGGGCCGACCCGTACACACCGTCACCATCGGCACGTCGCCGGCCTCGGCCGCCCGCCGGTTGTGGGCCGCCACCAGGGCCAGACCCGAGGCGTCCAGCGGCGACGACTCCTCGGGGCCAAGGCACCCATCAACATCGCACAGAACGGCGTCAAATCGTCGCGGCATGGGCCGAGCGTAGTTCCGCCCAGCGGGCAAACGCATGATCCATCAGCAGCCCACCGTAAGCGAGCGCTCCGGGCACCGGTTGCCTCCGGTGCAGCCGGAGCCCTGCCCTACCGTCGGGCTGCCTCGGCGGAGCCCCCAGCCGCCCCTCCTGGGAACACTTCCGCCCTCCACCCGGTTCTCAATCCGTACAGCCCGAATCCCAACAACCCTTCACCCGCGAACACTCCTTCGCTTCACCAACCCCGTCAAGGACCTCCTCACCATGATCCGCTTCTGGAACAACACCAAGACGGCCCTCCTGCTGGGCGCCCTCATGGGCCTCTTCCTGCTCGTCGGCTCCTTTTGGGGCCAGACCGGCATGCTCATCGCCCTCGTCCTGGGCGCGGGTGTCAACTTCTTCGCCTTCTTCTTCTCCGACAAGCTCGCCATTGCCGCCATGAAAGGCCGCGAGGTTGATGCCCAGACCGGCGGCGACCTGTACCGCATCGTGCAGGAACTCTCCGCCCGCGCCCAGCTTCCCATGCCGCGCGTCTATCTCTGCCCGCACGAGGCGCCCAACGCCTTCGCCACCGGGCGCAGCCCGCGCAAGGCCGCGGTGGCCGTCACCCAGGGCCTGATGCAGGTGATGAACCGCGACGAACTCAGCGGCGTCATTGCCCACGAACTGGCCCACATCAAGAACCGCGACACGCTCATCTCCACCGTCGCCGCCACCATCGCCGGCGTGCTGGGTTACCTCGCCAACATGGCCCAGTTTGGCCTCATGTTCGGCGGTGGGAACCGAGAAGGCGGCGCGGGCGGCGCGCTCTTCGCCCTCTTCGGCGCCATGATCGCCGCCTTGGGCGCTGTCCTCATCCAAGCCATGATCTCCCGCTCCCGCGAGTTCGTCGCCGATGCCGACGGCGCCCGAATCGCCGGCTCGCCCAACGGGCTCGCCAGCGCGCTGCACAAACTCGAGCACTTCTCCAAGCGCATCCCCCTCCACCAGCCCAACCCGGCTCAGAACAACCTCTTCATCATCGAGCCCTTCCTGGGCCGCGGTTTCGGAGGCTTGGGCCGCCTCTTCGCCACGCACCCGCCCACCGAGGCCCGCATCCGCGCCCTGATGGGCGGGTAAGCCCCCGCCTCAACAGAACCGTTCGCGCGAGCGATCGGCCACCCGGCAACCACGACAACCCCCCGAACTCGCCCCAGCGCAAGGGGGGCGGGACGTTCCGCCCCGCCCGACTGTGCCCTCCCGTTCCGCAGGATTGGACCCCCGCCCCCACCCGGCCGATGATCCCCCGTGCTCGCCCTGCTTCGCAACCTCCTCACCGCCCGTTTCTGGCCGATCCTCCTGATCGCCTACGTCTGCGTGCTCGCCACCGCCACCCACTGGCCCCGACTCCGCTTCGACGGCCCCGTTCCACGCTCCGACCTCTACATCCACCTGCTCGCCTTCGGAACCCTCGGCGGCCTGGTCACCCTCTCCGCCTTCTTCGCCCCAGCCGCCTCCGGCCGCAACATCGCCCTGTCCTGGCTGGCCGCCATGCTCTACGCCGCCGTCGATGAGTCCACGCAGGCCATCCCGGGCCTCGGGCGTACCGCCGCCCTCGACGACTTTCTGGCCAACACCGCTGGCATCACCTTGGGAGTCGCCGCCGCGGCCGTGCTCACCCGGTTGGTCGCCCCCAGGCCGCACTCGGGAAACCCCCCAGTTCCGGTCATCCAATCCCAAACGCCCACCGACTCCTGATCTGTCTGCGCCCCTTCTCCTCACCTCCGCGCCCCCGGCGCCAATCCATCGCGCAGCATTCGCGCGATTCCTCTTTGCCCGCGCCGCGCGCGGTGGTACAACACAACCTCAGCGCGGGGGTCAGGGGGATGACCCCGGGGCGGAGCATCAGATGAGCCTCCTTCCTTCGAGGAGAGGGAGATCCGCTCGTCCGCTCCGCCCCGTCTTTTTTTGGCGCGAGTCGCCAGCCGCCGCGCCGTGGGATTCAGCGCGAGCCCCGAGCCTTCCGTTGAGCGCGATCAATCCGCGCCTGTCGCCGCGCCCCTGCCCCACCCGATACTGTCCCCGCGATGCCCCACCCCCTCGACGCCGGCGATCCCACCCCGCCGCGCGCCAGCAAGCACGCGTCGCTGGGCGCCGCCGTCCGCGTCGTCTCGCTGCTCACCATCGGCTCGCGCCTGGGCGGCCTGGTCCGCGATGTCGTGACCGTCCGCCTCTTCGGCGACACCTGGATCGGCTCGGCCTTCGCCGCGGCGTTCTCCGCGCCCAACCTCTTCCGCCGTCTCTTCGGCGAGGGCGCGCTGTCCGCCGCCTTTCTGCCCGAATACACCGCCCTCGACCGTGACGACCCCGAGGCCGCACGCCGGTTTGCGAGCCGATCCATGCGATGGCTCGTCGGCGTCACCGGCGCGCTCACGGTCGTGATCGAGCTCGTCTTGCTCCTGCTCCTGTTCACCCTTACGCCCGACCCAGAGCGCGACCTCTCCCTCCGCCTCGTGCTGGTGATGATGCCCTTCATGCCCATGGTCTGCGCCACCGCGATCCTGAGCGCGATGCTTCAGACCCACGGCAAGTTCGCGCCCGGCGCGGCCGCCCCCATCCTCCTCAACTTCGGCCTGGTTCTGGCCGCCGCCCCGTTCCTCTTCCACCCCAGCCCCGACCGCATCTTCGCCGCCTACCTGCTGTCTTTCGCCACGCTCATCACCGGCGCGCTGCAGGTCATGTGGACGCTGGCCGCCCTCCGCCCCTCCATCCGCTGGACGCGCGACACCACCGGCACGCTCGCCCCCATGCGCCGCCTGGGCAAACGCTTTGTGCCCGTCGTGATCGGCCTGGGCACCATCCAGCTCAACTCCGCCATCGACACCCTCATCGCCATGTGGCCTCTCTGGGTCGGCCCCACCATGTTCGGCCTGGCCTGCCCCCTCGACGACGCCTCCAACGCCATCCTCACCTACACCCAGCGCCTCTACCAGTTTCCCCTGGGCGTCTTCGGCATCGCCGTCGCCACGGCCGCCTTCCCGATGCTCAGCCGCGCCGCCAAAGACCCGGTCGCCTTCGCCGACACCCTTCGCCGTTCGATGCGGCTCTCGCTCTTCATCGGGATTCCCGCCTCGCTGGGACTGATCCTCGTTCGCCACGACCTCATCGCCGTTCTCTTTACAGGTGGCTCGGGCTTCTCCGCCAGCGGGGCGGCCCGCTCCGCCTCGGTCCTGCTTGGCTATTGCGTGGCCATCTGGGCGTACTCCCTCAACCACGTCTCCACCCGCGCCTTCTACGCGCGCGGCGACACCCGCACCCCGATGAAGGTCGCCATCGCCGCCGTCCTGCTCAACCTCGTCCTGAACTTCGCGTTCATCTGGCAACTCCGCGAGGCCGGCCTGGCCTGGGCCACCGCCAGCAGCGCCATGGCCCAGTGCCTCGCGCTGCTCTGGATCCAGGCCCGCCACACCCACCGCGACACGCTCGACCGCGCCACGATCATGGCCATCGCCCGCATCCTCGCCTTGGCCGCGCTCATGGCCGCCGTGACCTGGGGCACGCTTCTGCTCCTGGGCCTCGCGCCCCGCTGGAACACCAACCCGTGGCTCTGGCACCTCATCCGCCTCCTCGCGGGCGTCAGCGCCGGCGGCCTCTCCTATCTCGCCCTGACCCGCTCCCTCCGATGCCCCGAACTCTCCTGGCTGCTCGCAAGGGGTGGTGGGGGGGCTCGCCCGTCCGCGTCCGACTCTGATACGCTTCCAGTCGACTGACCGTCGGCCTGCCGATGCACCGACGACTCGACCTCGGCGCAGCCGCGCCCCGAACCGGAGCCCTCGCATGAACCGCCGCCTCGCCCGCGCCGCCCTCCTGCTCACCCTGGGCGCGATCGCCTTGGCCCTGACCGCGTGCAACACCGTCAAGGGCGTCGGCCGAGACGTCCAGGAAGCCGGCGAAGCGGGCGAACGCGCTCTCAATCCGGACTGAACGGAGCCGAGTGCGCACGCACGCGAGGTATCCCGCGCCCCGCCCGACACACACCGCGACCTCACGGTCCCGGCTCTGACCGACCACGCTCACCTCCCCGCACACATCCAACGCTCGGCCGCCCAAAGCCGCCGCCACGCCACCCGAGCGCCCTCCCACCATGCCCATCACCCTCACTTCCAGACCCATCGCGATCACCGGCGCGTCCTCGGGCATCGGCGCGGCCACGGCGATCGCCTGCGCCGCGGCGGGCATGCCGGTCGCGCTGGCCGCACGCCGCCTCGACCGCCTCCAGTCCATCGTCAACCACATCAACTCAACCGGCGGCCGCGCCATCGCCGTGCAGTGCGACGTCGACAACCCCGACGACTCGCGCCGCCTTGTCGAAGCCACCATCGCCGAGTTCGGCTCGCTCTACGCCATCTTCGCCAACGCCGGCTACGGCTTCGAGTCCCGCGTGCTCGACATGCAGCCCGCCCAGATCGACGCGATCCTCCGCACCAACTTCTACGGCACGATGCACCTCATCTGGGCCGCCGCGCCGCACCTGCTGGCCGCCCGCGCCGGGCACATCCTGATCTGCTCGTCCTGCCTCTCCAAACTCGCCGTCCCCATGTACGCCGCGTACTCGTCGAGCAAGGCGCTCCAGGACCACTTCGGACGCTCGCTGCGCCTCGAACTGGCGGGCACCGGCGTCCACTGCTCAACCGTCCACCCCGTCCAGACCAGCACCGAGTTCACCACACGCACCCGGGCCGAGACCCGCGGCAAGACCGTGATGACCGGCTCGGGCGGCACGATCCAGACCCCCGAAACCGTCGCCAGCGCCATCGTCCGCTGCCTCCGCAAACCCAAAGGTGAGGTCTGGACCAGCCGCTCCACGCGACTGGCTCTCGCGCTGGCCACCGCGTGGCCCGCCTTGGCCGATCGCGTGATCGCAAAGGAGTGGAAGAAGCGCGAGTCCCGCGGCGGAGCCTGAGCCGCCCCACCCGCGTGGCCTTGAACGCCAACAGAACCGATCGCGCGCGCAATCGCCCACTGCACGTCCTCGACGCGCGTCAGGATGTCGAGAACCCCCGCCCGCGAACCGAGGGGCAAGTTCACCCGCGCCCGCTCCGCGCGGTGGCCGAACGCTCGCGCCATCAGTTCTCTTGATTCACTCCCCCGGCGGAACCCCGAGGCCGCTCGCCCCACTGGCCCCCATCCCGTCACCCTCCGCCGGCATCCCACCCACCGACCCGTCGGGATTCACCACGGGCCTCTCCACCCCCAGCTCCGCCAGCACCAGGTCGGTCAGGTCCGAGCCCGTTGGCGCCACCGCCATCGGCCGGTCCCGGATCCCCTGCAGCAGCAGGTCAAACCCCACCAGGTCAAACTGCTGCTGGTTGGTCGAGTGGTTCAGCACGTGCGTGTACCCCTCCCGGGCCGCCACCGCCTCGATCACGGCCTTCACCGCCGCGTAGCACTCCCGGAGCTGCCCCGACCGCAGCGTATCGAACCGCGTCTGCGACTCGCCGCGCATGGCCTCGAACTGCTGCACCCGTTGGTTGTGGAACTCCTGGTTGGTGGAGTACGACGCCTCGATGGCCGCCTTCTCCGGGTCCCCGTCCGGCAACGACTGCCACCGCACCCGCGAGACCTCCGCCAACTGACGCAGCTGGGCCTCCGACGCCTGCACCTCCGTCTCCTTGGCCGTCAGAGTCGCGTTGAGTTCCTCAGCCAGGGCCCGGCGCACCGTGTCGAGCTCGGCCCGTCCGAACATCGCCTCCACCACGAGCAGCGTGTCGCACGTCGCCACGGTCGGCGACACCGGCGCGGGAGCCAAGGCCAGCCGGGCCGGAGCGGTGGGAGCGAGCAGCGCCGAACCGGCGGCCAGAACCAGCCCCGAGCCAACCAGGGCTGTGACGATCGTGTGGCGAGTCGATGACATGGCGTTTCCTGAGTGCGAGGGTGCGGGTTTGGGTGAACCACCGTCCACCCCAAGTGTAAACACCACGCCCGCCCCGGGATGCAGCCCGGTCAACGCAAGGCTGAGGGGGGCGCGACTCTCGACCCACGCCCGAGAGCGGCGGGGGCACCGGGATGCAGCGGATCCCCGCCGGCCACGGGCACACCAACGGGAGTTGCTTCAAGATCAGGCCGACGCGCCGATCCTCAATGGGCGGGAAAGCCCGTCGCCCTCCACCCGTCGCCCTCCACCCGTCGCCCTCCAAACGACGCTTCGGCCACACGTCGGCTCTCCGTCTCTTCGGTTTCCGCCCTTTCACCCTCTCCATACACTCCGCCCCACGGAGCCCCGCATGCGCGACCAACGCCTCGACAAACTCGCCGACGTCCTCGTCCGCTACTCCACGCGCGTCAAAAAAGGCGACCTGGTCGAGATCCGCGCCGACCCCATCGCCATGCCGCTCATCGCCGCGGTGTACGAGGGCGTCGTCAAGGCCGGCGGCAACTGCGTCTTCGTCGCCCGCTCCACCGAACTCGAAGAGACCCTCGTCCGCCACGGGTCGCCCGACCAACTCTCCTTCGTCAGCCCCCTCGACATGCACCGCATGCAACTGGTCGACGTCCACTTCGGCCTCTGGGCCGATGTCAACACCAAGTCCATGAGCCGCGCCGACCCCCAGCGACTCGCACTGCGAGGCCAGGCCCGCAAGCCCGTCATGACCGGCTACCTCGCCCGCGCCGCCGAGGGCAAGCATCGATGGGTCGGCACGCAGTACCCAACCCTCGCCAGCGCGCAAGACGCCGAGATGAGCCTCCCCGAGTACGAGGACTTCGTCTTCCGCGCCTGCCTCCTCCACCTGCCCGACCCCGTCGCCGCCTGGACGAAGATCTACGAGTCCCAGAAACAGGTCTGCGACTGGCTTAACACCAAGAAGGAAGTCCACTTCCGAGTCCCCCCACACACCGGCCCGGACGGGCACGACGGCACCGACCTGCGTGTCAACGTCGCCGGCTCCAACTGGATCAACTGCGGCGGGCACGAGAACTTCCCCGATGGCGAGGTCTTCGCCGGCCCCCGGGGCGTCGAAGGCCACGTCAACTACACCTTCCCGGGCGTCTACCAGGGCCGCGAGGTCGAGGGCATCCGCCTCCAGTTCAAGGCCGGCCGCGTCGTCGACGCCTCCGCCAAAAAGAACGAATCGTTCCTCCTCGCCATGCTCGACCAGGACCCGGGCGCCCGCAACCTGGGCGAGATCGCCATCGGCACCAACTACGCCATCAGGGACTTCTCCAAGAACACCCTCTTCGATGAGAAGATCGGCGGCACCTTCCACGCCGCCGTCGGCGCGGGCTACCCCGAATCCGGAAACAACAACCAGTCGGGCCTGCACTGGGACATGGTCTGCGAACTTCGCCAGGGCGGCTCCATCACCGCCGACGGAGAACTGTTCCACAACCACGGCAAGTTCCTCCGCGCCGGCTGGCCCGGGAACTGACCCGCCCCACCCCAGCAGAGCCGACTGCGCGAGCAGTCGGGCACCGCCCAACCAGAGAGCGGGTGAATCTCCCCTCAACCGTGGGACGAAGCCATCGCCTCGGCGGGTCGTCAACCCGCCCGACCCCCGCCCCCTGACGGTTGCGGCTCGGTTCTTGCACCCTCCCGCTCCCCCCGTGGTAAAGTTCACAAGTCCTCGCCGGGAGCCCCCCATGCGTCGCCTGCTTCCGCTCCTCCTGCTCGCCCTCCTCCTGCCCGCCTGCGGAGACCCCTCACGCCGCGGCTATGACCAGTCTTCTCCGGAAGCCACCATCAAAACCGCCCGGCTCATGGTTGAGCAGGGCCGGGCCGAGCGCCTGGGCGAACTGCTCTACGCCGACTCCCCCGAGTGGCGCGAACTCTACCTCCGCCTGGGGGATCTGCTGGGCAAGGTGCAGGACCTGGCCGATTCGGTGCAGACTCACATGCCCGAAGAGGTCGAGCAGGTGAAGCAGGACGCGCTGACCGCCGCCCGCGAAGGCCGCGCGTCAAACTTCATCCAGCAGGCTCTCACCGGCCGCCGCGCCGCCCGCCCCGCCGCCGCGCCCGGCGCGCCCCGCCAGGGCCCCGACCCACGCCGCCTCCTCAACGACACCCTGAAGCAACTCTCCTCCGACCCCTACGGCTGGCTCGAAGAGTCCGAAGCCCGCCTGGGCTTCGAGTGGATCGACGACAACACCGTCGCCCTGACTTGGGATACCAAGGCCATCGCCCCACCCATCGGCATCACGATGGACCAGGCCGCCGACGGCAAGTGGTACCTGGTCCTGCCCACCAGCCTGCCACAGGTCCGCCCTGTCGTGCCCGACACGCCCGAAGAGTTCGGCATCTGGGCCAGCATCATCCAGGTCATGGACCACGCCGTCACCGACATGCAGCGCACCGTGGACACCGGCCAAGTCCGCAATCTCGACGACCTCTCGCGCACCGCCGGCGAGAACCTGCTGCTGCCCATGGGCCTGGTCTTCATCGCCTACGGCAAACTCGTCGAAGACGACATGGACGCGCAGCGCGAACAGGCCCGCGAGCAACGCCGCCAGCGCGAAGCCGCCGCCCAAGCCCGCCAAGCCGACACGCAACCCCAGCCCCTCGTCCCGACCCCGGAAGCCCCGGCCCCCGCGCAAGAGCCAGCCCCCGGTCCGGCCCCCGGTCCGGCCTCCGACGCACCGCCGAGCGAACCGCCGCCCTCCGCCGAGCCGCCGGGGTAAGGACGCCCGCTCGTTTCCCACTGAACCGGTCGAGAAAGCCATCGGCCACCACCCGGCCCCCCGCCGCCCCGATCTCCCCAACCGCTCGCACCGACTCACTGATGCAGCGTTCAACCGTCATGGGTGGCCGGGGGAGTCCGCCCCGTGGCTCCCTCCCGCGCGCCCGCGCACTTCCAATCCCAGAATGACCCGCATTTCACAAGCGGTAT
>Ga0163144_10006562_pt1 | contig 25636 bp, 19 predicted proteins | sample OliLak19BULKMAT1_FD_123175 | JGI IMG/M metagenome (GOLD analysis project Ga0163144, IMG submission 123175) | Freshwater microbial mat bacterial communities from Lake Vanda, McMurdo Dry Valleys, Antarctica - Oligotrophic Lake LV.19.BULKMAT1 | ecosystem: Environmental > Aquatic > Freshwater >... | reverse complement strand
GGAATCGAAGATTCCTTCACAGCCGCGAAGCGCGGACCCGCAGGGGCCGCGCGCCGAGCGGGTTTCCGGAGGGCTTGGCCCGCCGGAAACCGAGCGAAGGCGATTTCTTCACGAGTTCTGAGGCGCCCGGGCGAGCCGGGGCGCCGGAGCCCGACCGTGGACGACCGCGACCGTTCGCGCTGGACGCGCCGCGATCTGCTCACGAGCGCCGTCGCTGTGGGGGCAGGGCTCGCGGTGGGCCGCCGCGCCGACGCGGCCCCCGCCCCGATGCCGACGCGGACGTTCGGCGCGACCGGCCGCACCGTCTCCGCGTTCGGCCTCGGGTGCTTCTATCTCGGCACCTTGAGCTCCGACGCGGACGCCGTCGCGGTCGTCCGCCGCGCGCTCGAACTCGGGTGCACGTACCTCGACACGGCGCCGTCGTACGCCCGCGGGACGAGCGAACGGCGCGTCGGCCTCGCGCTCGACGGCCGGCGCGACGGGGTGTTCCTCGCGACGAAGACGCTCGAGCGCGACCCGAAGGCCGCGCGCAAGGAGCTCGAGGCGAGCCTACGCCGCCTGCGGACGGACCACGTGGACCTGATCCAGGTCCACTGCGTGCGCGACGCGGCCGACCTCGACCTCGTGCTCTCCGACGCGGGGCCGCTCCCGGAACTCGTTCGCGCGCGCGACGAGGGCCTCGTGCGCCACATCGGGGTCACCGGCCACGAGGACCCCGCGGTGATGAAGCGGTGCGTCGAGGGGTGGGGCTGGGCGTCGGTGCTCCTGCCGCTCAACCCCGTGGACCTCGCGTGGAAGTCGTTCGTCGAGGGCACGCTGCCGGCGGCCGCGACGAAAGGGCTGGCGCGCGTCGGCATGAAGGTCTTCGCGAGCGGACGGCTGCTGAAGGGGCCCGGGGCGCCGTCGGCGGCCGACTGCCTGCGCTTCGCGTACGCGCTCGACGTGTCGACGACGATCGTCGGGTGCGCGAGCGTCGAGGAGGTTGAGGTCGCCGCGCGCGTCGCCGCCGAGAACGCGCCGCTGTCGGCCGCCGCGCGCGCCGCGCTCGTGGAGGCGTGCAAGCCCTACTCCGGCAAGACGGGCCGCGGCGTCGAGTGGTACAAGCTCGCGTGACGTCGGGGTCGTCCCTGGGGCGCGGGTCGCCCCCGCGGCGCCGCCGCGGTCCGCGGCGCTCCTGCGGCGCTTCCGAGGCGTGACTTCGAGCGCGCGCGAAGCCGCGGGCCCTGACGCCGAGGCGGGGGCATTCGGACCGGGATCGTGCGCTTCGCGTGCCGCGCGTGCGTGCCACGGGGCGGCGCCCGCGACGTGGTACGGTGCGGCGTGGCCGGGGATCGCGCGGCGCGCGCGCCACGCCGGTCGCTCGACCGCGTTCTCTACAGGTGTCCTGCGCCATGAATGGGGCTCCTGCGCCATGAACAGGGCTCCTGCGCCATGAACAGGGCTCCTGCCTCATGAACAGGGCTCCTGCCCCATGATCCGGCACCGCCTCCGTCGAGGCCTGGACCTCGCGCTCCCGGGCGCGCCCGTGCAGACGGTCGGCCACGGACGGCCGATCGCGAGTGTGGCCGTGCGCGGTTGCGACCTCCGCGGGCTCCGCCCGCGGGTGCGGGTCGAGGTCGGGCAGGTCGTGCGGCTCGGCGACGTCCTGCTCGAGGACCGCGACCACCCGGCGCTCGTCGCGACGTCGCCCGGCGCCGGGGTCGTGCGCGCGGTGCACCGCGGCGACCGTCGTGCGCTGGTCGCCGTCGTCGTGGCGCTCGAGGGCGACGGCGAGGCGACGTTCCCGTCGTCGCCGCGCGCCGCGCTCGCGACGCTCCCACGCGACGACGTCGTCCGTCGGTTGCTTGCGTCCGGCCTCTTCCTCGCCCTTCGTGCGCGGCCGTTCGATCGAGTTCCGGACCCGACGTCGGTCCCGCGCGCGCTCTTCGTGACCGCGACCGCCACCGACCCGCTCTGCGCCCGCCCCGACGTCGTCGTGGCCGAGGACCCGCAGGCGTTCGCGGACGGCCTCGCGGTCGTGTCGCGGCTCACGCAAGGCCCGGTCTACCTCTGTCGCGCGCCCGACGCGGTGCTGCCCGAGGGCGACCCGGCGCGCGTGACCGTCGCGACATTCGAGGGGCCGCACCCGGCCGGGCTCGTCGGGACGCACGTCCACTGCCTCGCCCCCGTGGGCGCAGGTGCCGCCGTGTGGCACGTGGGAGCCCAGGACGTCACGGCGATCGGCGCGCTCTTCACGACGGGCCGGCTGCCGTCGTCGCGGGTCGTGGCGCTGGGCGGGCCTCGCGTCCGGTCCCCGCGCCTCGTGCGGACGCGGATCGGCGCGTCCCTCGACGACCTCCTCCGCGACGAGGTTGACGAAGGGCCGCGACGGACGGTCTCGGGCTCGGTCCTCTCGGGCGACGAGGTCGCGGGGCCCACGGGGTACCTCGGCCGCTATCACGCGCAAGTCGCGGTGCTCGCGCCGGCCGCACGCCGGTCTGACGACCGCCCGGTGATGCTGCCCCTGCCGGTCTACGCGCGGGTCGTCCCGCTCGACCTGCCGGTGCTCCCGCTGCTGCGGGCCCTGCTCGTCGGCGACGTCGAGCGGGCGGAGGCGCTGGGCGCGCTCGAACTCGGCGAGGAGGACTTGGCGCTGTGCGGCTATGTGTGCCCCGCACGGCTCGCGTACGGGCCGCCCCTGCGCGCGGCGCTCGACGCGCTGGAGGCTGCGCGATGACGTCGTCGTTCGCCGCCCCGCCCCTCCTTGCGCGCACCGCGACGCCGCTCGCCGCGCCGGGCAACGGGCCGCACGTCCACGGCGCGACGACCTTGCGCGGCGTGCAGGCCACGGTGCTCGCGGCGCTCGTCCCGTGCGTGCTCGTGGCGCTGTGGAACACGGGCCGCCAGGTGAACCTCGCGCTCGCCACGCACGGCGCTGCGCTCGCCCCATCGCTCCGCGAGCGCGTGCTCGAGACGCTGGGGATCGGCCTCGCCCCCGCGCGGCCCGTGGCCTGCGTCGCGCACGGGGCGCTCTACGTGCTGCCAGCCCTCCTCGTGGCGTTCGCCACGGGCCTCGCGTGGGAGATCCTCTTCGCGCGCCTGCGCCATCGTGCGCGGACGCCGGGGTTGCTCGCGCTCGCCACCGTGTTCACGCTCCTGCTGCCGCCGGCGACGCCTCTCGGCGACGTCGCGCTCGGCGTCTCGTTCGGGGTGGTCTTCGGGAAGGAGGTCTTCGGCGGCACGGGGATGGGCTTCCTTCCTCCCGCGGCGCTCGGCGCGGCGTTCCTCCAACTGGCGTACCCCGACGCGCTCGCGCAGGACCCGCGGTGGCCCGCGCTCGCCGGCTACGGCGGGTCGGACGTGTTCGCGCGGGTCGCCGGCGCCGGCGTCGACGGGGTGCGGGCCGCGGGCGTCACGTGGACGCGCGCCTTCCTCGGCGACGAGCCCGGACGCCTCGGCGAGACGTCGGCGCTCGCGTGCCTGCTCGGCGCGGGCGTGCTCGTGGCGCGCGGCGTCGTGCCCTGGCGCGCGATCGTCGCGACGCCGGTTGGGCTCGCGCTCGGCCTGCTGCTGCGGCGGGCGCTCGGCGACGCGTCGAGCCCCGCGCTCGCGCTCGAGGTCACCGACCACCTCGTGCTCGGCGGCGTCGCGTTCGGGACGGTGTTTCTCGTGGCGGACCCGACGACCGCGCCGCTGACGGAGGCGGGGCGCGTCGTCCAGGGCATCGTCGCCGGGGTCATGGTCGCGGTGCTCCGCACCGCACACCCGTCGCACCCCGACGGCACCGTCGCGGCCGTGCTCCTCGCGGGCGTCCTCGCGCCGGTCGTCGACCACGCCGCGGTCGCGCTCGACGTCCGTCGGAGGGCCCGCCGTCGTGGGTGACCGCCGACCCCCGCCCGTCCCCGTCCGTCCGTCGTGGTTCGCCCGCCTCCGCGCGCTCCCGCCGGACGACCCGAAGCGGACGCTGCTCTTCGCGCTGGCGGTGGCGGTCGTGTGCGCGACCGTCGTCTCGACGACGGCCGTCGCGCTGCGGCCGCGGCAGCGGGCGAACCGCGAGGCCGAGCGTCGCGTGCAGCTGCGCGACATCGTGGCGCGGCTGCCGGGCGTGGAAGCGCTGTTCGCGCGGACGGGCGCGAGCGAGGTCGAGACGCTCGCGATCGACCTGGCGACCGGCGCGCCCGCGCCGTCGGTCGAGGCCGCGACGTTCGACCCGCGGAAGGCGGCAGCGGACCCGACGGCGGGCGTGGCGATCCCCGGCGATCTCGACGTCGCCGGGCTCGAGCGACGCGCGCGCCACGCGGTCGTGTACGTCGTGAAGGACGGCGGTCGCGTCGAGGTCGTGGTGCTGCCGGTGGAGGGCAGCGGCTATGGGGGCTTGATCCGCGGCTTCGTCGCGATGCGCGGGGACGGCAACACGATCCTCGCCCTCTCGTTCTTCGAGCACCTCGAGACCGCCGGCGTCGGCGCGCGGATCGACGACCCGGCGTGGCGCGCGCGCTGGCAGGGCAAGCAGGCGCGCGATCCGGAGGGGCGCCTCCGCGTCGGCGTCGCGACGGCGCGCCTCGACCCGGCGGACGCGCCGTACCAGGTCGACGGCATCTCGGGCGCCACCATCACGAGCGAGGCCGTGGGGAACTTGCTGCGGTACTGGCTCGGCGACCACGGCTTCGGCCCCTTCCTCCGGACCCTGCGCTAGGAGCCCGCCATGACGTCCGACCTGCGCGCGGTGCTGACGGAGCCGATCGTCCGACGCAACCCCGTGACGGTGCAGATCCTCGGGGTCTGTTCCGCGCTCGCCGTCACGTCGCAGGTGGCGACGGCGTTGGTCATGGGCGTCGCGCTGACGGCCACGACGTGCGCGTCCAACGTCGCCATCAGCCTCATCCGAGGCGCGCTCCCGCGCAGCATCCGCTTGATCGTGGAGATCACGATCATCGCGTCCCTCGTGATCGTGGTGGACCAGGTGCTGCAGGCCTACGCGCCGGCCATGAGCAAGCAACTCTCGGTGTTCGTCGGCCTGATCGTCACCAACTGCATCGTGCTGGGGCGCGCCGAGGCGTTCGCGAGCCGTTCCGGCCCGTGGGCGTCGTTCCTCGACGGGCTCGGGAACGGCGCGGGCTACGCGCTCGTGCTGTTCGCCGTGGCGACCGTGCGCGAGGTGCTCGGTACGGGGACGTTCCTCGGCGCCACGGTCCTGCGGACCGTCGCCGCGGGCGGGACGTACGAGCCCGTGGACCTCTTGCTCAAGCCCGTGGGCGCGTTCTTCCTGCTGGCGTTGCTCGTCTGGGGGCTGCGGGCCGCGCGGCTCGCCCCGGACGACGAGGAGGCGTCGTGAACGGGCCCTGGAAGATCCTGTTCGAGGCGATGTTCGCCCAGAACCTCGCGCTCGCGTTCTTCCTCGGCATGTGCACGCTCCTCGCGGTGTCGAAGCGCGTGGGCACCGCGCTCGGCGTGGGCGCGGCCGTCGTGGTGGTGCAGGTCGTCACGGTCCCCGTGAACCACCTCGTCCACCGCCACCTCCTCTCGGCGGGGGCGCTGGCGTGGGCGGGGCTGCCCGACGTCGACCTCTCCTTCCTGAGCCTCATCGCGTTCATCGGCGTGATCGCGGCGATCGTGCAGGTGCTCGAGATGGTGCTCGACCGCTTCGCGCCGCGCCTCCACCGCGCGCTCGGGATCTTCCTGCCGCTCGTGACCGTGAACTGTGCGATCCTCGCCGGCTCGCTGTTCATGGTCGAGCGGCGGTACGGGTTCGCCGAGAGCGTTGCGTACGGGTTCGGCAGCGGGCTCGGTTGGGCGTTGGCGATCGTCGTGGTCGCCGGCATCCGCGAGCGGTTGCGGTACAGCGACGTCCCGCGCGGGCTGCGTGGTCTCGGCATCGCGTTCGTCGTGGTCGGGCTGACGGCGTTCGGGTTCCTGGCGTTCTCTGGCGTGGAACTGCGGTAGCGCCTCCGGCGCGGAAGGGCGAAGGTCCCGGTGCTCGAGGTCGCCCTCGGTGTCCTGCTCCTCACGGCCCTCGTGGTGGGGCTCGCGGCGGCCGTCCTGGCCGCACGGGGCCTGCTGCTGCCGCGGGCGGAGGTCACCGTGACCGTGAACGATCGTGCGCCGTTGCGCACGCGGGCGGGGGGCAAGCTCCTCGGCGTCCTGACCGATGCGGGGATCCAGGTCCCCTCGGCGTGCGGTGGGGTGGGCACGTGCGGGCTGTGCCGGGTCACGGTGGTGGAGGGGGGCGGCCCGCCGCACCCGTCCGAACTCGCCCGCCTCTCCCGAAGGGACATGCTCGCCGGCGTACGCCTCGCTTGCCTCACGCCGGTGCGCGGCGACCTGCGCGTGCGCGTCGCCGACGAGGTGCTCGGGGCGCAGCGGCGGCGGTGCACCGTCGTCTCGTCGCGGACGGTGGCCGGTCTCGTCAAGGAGGTGGTGTTCGCGCTCCCGGCCGGCGAGACCCTTGCGTTCCGCGCCGGGGCGTTCGTGCAGGTCACGCGTCCGCCCGGCGAGGTGCGGTTCCGCGACCTCGACGTCGCGCCCGCGCACCGCGGGGTCTGGGACGCGCTCGACCTGTGGCGGTTCGCGTCGGTCTGCCGCGCGCCCACGGTGCGGGCCTATTCGCTCGCGAACCCGCCCGCGGACGCGGCGCGGGTCGTGTTGCTCGTCCGGCTCGCGCTGCCGCCGTCGGCCGCGTCCGACGACGTGCCGCCGGGGCTCGTGTCGTCGTGGTTGTTCGCCCTGAAGCCGGGTGACACGGTGGAGGTCGGCGGTCCGTTCGGCGAGTTCTTCGCGCCCGAGGAACTACCCGAGCGCGAGATGGTGCTGCTCGGGGGCGGCGTCGGCATGGCGCCGCTGCGCTCGATCCTCCTCGACCAGCTCGAGCGGCGCCGCACGACGCGGCCCATTACGTTCTGGTACGGCGCGCGCTCGCGGCGCGACCTCTTCTACGCCGACGAACTGGAGCGGCTGGCCGCGGCGCACCCGAATTTCCGCTGGCACGTCGTCCTGTCCGAGCCCGCGCCCGACGACGGGTGGACCGGCCCCACGGGGTTCGTGCACCGCGTCGCGTTCGAGCAGCAGCTCGGCCGCCACCCGGCCCCCGAGGACTGCGAGTACTATCTGTGCGGGCCGCCGCTGATGATCGAGGCGGTCCGCGCCATGCTCGACGGGATCGGCGTGGACCCTGCCAGCGTCCGGTTCGACGACTTCGGGAGCCCCCGATGAGCGCGCGCGTCTCCCGCCGAGAATGGCTCGCCCGCGTGGGCCGCGCCGCCGTGACGGCGCCGTTCGTGGGCCTTTCCGCGTGCGCGCTCGACGGCCCGCCCGCGCACGCGCTGGTCCTCGAGGGGCCCACCATGGGGACCCGCTACCGCGTGACGGTGCCCGCGGCGGCACGCGTCCGCGACGAGGACGCGTTGGGGGCGGAGCTCCGCGCGGTGCTCGACGGCGTGGACGGCCGGATGTCGACGTACCGCCCCGACGCGGAGCTCGCGCGCTTCAACGCCGCGGCGTCCACGGCGTGGTTCGACGTGTCCGACGAGACCCGCGAGGTGGTCGAGCAGGCCGTCGCGGTCGCGCGCGGCTCGGGTGGGGCGTTCGACCCGACGGTGGGCCCGTTGGTCGACCTGTGGGGGTTTGGTCCCGAAGCGCGGACGGGACGTCCGCCCGCGCCTGCGGCCGTCGCCGCGCGGCGCCGCGCGGTGGGGGTCGAGCACCTGGAGACCCGCGGGACGCCGTCGCAGCTCCGCAAGCACCGTCCCGACGTCCGGCTCGATCTTTCCGGGATCGCGAAGGGGCATGCGCTCGACCGGCTCGCGGCGTGCCTCGACGCCCGCGGCCTGAGGGCGTATCTCGTCGACGTCGGGGGCGAGCTCCGCGCGCGCGGGGAGCGCGCCCCGGGCGCGCCCTGGCGCGTGGGGATCGAGCGCCCGGTGCCGGGCGCGACCGACCTCGTGGCGACGCTCGCCCTCGGCGACGAGGCGCTGGCGACGTCCGGCGACTATCGGCAGTTCTTCGACGCTGGCGGACGGCGGTACTGCCACCTGATCGACCCGCGCCGCGGCGCGCCCGTCGACCACGACCTCGCCGCGGTCACCGTCGTGGCCCGGGACGGGGCGGAGGCCGACGCGTGGGCCACGGCGTTGATGGTGCTCGGCCCCGACGCGGGCGAGGCGCGGGCCCGGGCCCGCGGGCTCGCGGCGCTGTTCGTCGTCCGTGCGGCCGGCGCGATGGTGCTGCGGACCACGCCCGAGCTCGACCGGCGGCGGCTCGGCTGACCGCCCATGGCCCACCTGGTCCTCACGTTCGTGGTCCTCGTCGCCGCGGGGCTCGGCATGGCGCTCGGCCTCTTGCTCAAGGGCCGGCCGCTCGCGCGGGGCTGCGACCGGAGCGCGGGCGCGGCGTGCCCGCGCCGGCCGGGCGACGCGGACGACGGCGGCTGCGGTGTGTCGGGCGCCTGCGGGCGCAGGGAGGCCCCATGAGCGACGTCGCGACGGTCCGGCAGTACATGACCACCAAGCTCGTGACGCTGGCGCCCGAGACGGACCTGCGCCGGGCGATCCGCGTGCTCCTCAAGCACGGGATCTCGGGGGCGCCCGTCGTCGACGCGCAGGGCGCGCTCGTGGGCATCCTCTCCAAGCGCGACTGCCTCCAGGTGGCGTTCCGCGTGGGGTACCACCAGGAGCAGGCGGGGCCCGTGTCGGCGTACATGAGCCGGGACGTGCAGACCGTGGACGCGGATCTGCCGGTCGTGGCGCTCGCCGAGCGCTTCCTCCACAGCACGTTCCGCCGCTATCCCGTCCTCGACGGCGGCCGGCTCGTCGGCGTGATCAGTCGTCACGACGTGCTGCGGGCGATCGACGAGCGCTGGTAGCCGCGCGCCGCCGCGCCACCCACTTGCGCAGTTCCTCGGCCCAGAGGACGAGGCTGCCCACGGCGCCGATGGCGAAGATCTCGGCCCACGGGAGCGCCGTGGTGCGGAAGACCGCCTGCAGCGGCGGCAGGAAGACCACGGCCGCCTGCAGGAGGTTCGCCACCACGAGGCCGCCGACGAGCCACGGGTTGCGGAACAGGCTCGCGTCGAGCGCCGTGTGCCGGGCCGAGCGAACGTTCAGGACGTTGAACCACTCGCAGACGGCGAGCACGGTGAACGCGGCGGTCTGGGTGACCGCGAGCGGCAGGCCCTGCTGGAGATGCCACGCGTAGAGCCCGAGCACCGACGCCGCCATGGTCGTCGACATGAGCGCCGCGCGCCAGAGCGCGGCCCCGTTCATCAGCGGCTCGGCGAGCGGCGGCGGCGAGGTCCTCATCTCGTCGCCCTCGCCCGGTTCGAGGACGAGATTGATCGTGATGACCGTCTCGGTCACCACGTTGTTCCACAGGATCATGGCCGCGGTGAACGGGAGCGGCAGGCCGAGGAAGATCGCCCCCAGCAGCACCAGCACCTCGGCGATCGACGTCGAGACCTGCAGGAGGATGGCCTTGCGCAGGTTGCGGCCGACGATGCGGCCCTCGCGGACCGCCGCGACGATGGTGGCGAAGTCGTCGTCGGTGAGGACGACCTTGCTGGCCTCGCGCGCGGCCTCGGTGCCCGAGCGTCCCATGGCGACGCCGACGTCGGCGCGCGCCAGCGCGGGGGCGTCGTTGACGCCGTCGCCGGTCATGGCGACGACCTCGCCGCGGGCCTGCAGTGCCTCGACGATCCGTAGCTTCTGCTCCGGCCGTACGCGGGCGTAGACCGTGACGTCGCCGGCCTCGGTGGCGAGCGTCGCCACGTCGGCGCGGTCGAGGTCGCCGCCGGTGCGCGCGAGGTCGCCTTCGCGCGCGAGGCCGATCTCGCGGGCGACCGCGAGCCCGGTGGCGAGCTGGTCGCCCGTCACGACGACGGCCCGGATGGACGCGGCGCGGCACTCCGCCACCGCGGCGGCGACGCCGTCACGCGGCGGGTCCATCTGCCCGACGAGCCCCAGGAGCGTCGCGCGGCCGGCGAGGGTCTTCAACCCTCCGTCGAGGTTGGCGCCCGGCACGGTCGCGGCGGCGAGCACGCGGAGTGCGCGCGACGCCATGTGTTCCGCGGCGGCGGTCACGAGCGCCCGGGTCCCGTCGTCGAGCGGCGCGTCGCCGGCCGGGCCGTGGAACGCGCGGCAGAGGCCGAGCACCGCGTCGGGGGCGCCCTTCACGTGGATGACCGGCCCCTCCGGCCCGTCACAGCGCACCGCCATCAGCCGTGTGGCGGCGTCGAACGGGATCTCCCCGCGGCGCGGCCGGTCGCGACGCAGGGCCGCGACGTCGACGCCGGCCTTCTCCGCGAGCGTCACGAGCGCGGCCTCGGTGGGGTCGCCGACCGCGTCGAACCCGCCTTCCACGTCGGGGTGCGCCACGAGGCTCGCGTCGTTGCACAACGCGAGCGACTCGACGAGGGCGCGGAGCGTGCCCTCGAGCGGTGGCGTCGCGCCGTCGCGGTGGAGTCGCCCCGTGGGGCCGTACCCGAGGCCGTCGACCTCCACGCGCGCCTCGCCGACCGGGTGGACCTCGACCACCGACATCTGGTTGCGCGTGAGCGTGCCGGTCTTGTCGGTGCAGATCACCGTCACCGAGCCGAGGGTCTCGACGGCGCTGAGCCGACGGACGATGGCGCCCCGCGCGCTCATCCGGCGCACGCCCACGGCGAGCGCGATCGTCAACGCGACGGGCAGCCCCTCGGGCACCAGCGACACGACTTGGCTGATGCCGACCAGGAAGAGGAGGCGCGGTTCGAGGCCGCGCAAGAGTCCGGCCCCGACGACCACGACCAGCAGCACGGCGGCGATGACGAGGAGGAGGCGGCCGAAGCCGTCGATCCGGCGGGCGAGCGGCGTCGGCGGCTCGACCGCCGCGGCGGTCAGCGTGGCGATGCGCCCGAGTTCGGTGGCGGACGCGGTCGCGACGACCACCGCGAGGCCGCGGCCCGCGGTGACGTGGGTCCCCGCGTAGACCATCCCGTGCCGCTCGGCGAGGTCGGTTGCCTCCGGCGCGGGCTCGGGGCGCTTGTCGACGGGCGCGGACTCGCCGGTGAGCGCGGCCTCGGCGGTCCGCAGCCCCTCCGCCTCCACGAGTCGCGCGTCGGCGGCGACCTTGTCGCCGGCCGCGAGGACGACGAGGTCGCCCGGCACCAGGTGGCGCGCGTCGATGAGGTGGTCGCGCCCTTCGCGGCGGACGCGGACCTGTACCACGACGAGCCGTCGGAGCGCGGCGAGCGACCGTTCGGCCCGGCCCTCCTGGTACGCGCCGACCACCGTGTTGAGCGCGACGACGGCGAGGATGACGCTCGCGTCGACGGTGTCGCCCATGGCGAACGCCACGCCTGCGGCGACGACGAGCAACGCGACGAGCGGACTCCGCACCTGGCCGAGGAGGATCGCGAGGCGGGAGCGGCTCGCCGGCTCCGGGAGCGCGTTCGGGCCGTAGCGCGCGCGGCGCCGGTCCACCTCCGCCGACGCGAGGCCCGGCACGGGGTCGACCTCGAGGCGCGCGGCCACCTCCGCGGGCCGCAGCGCGTGCCAGGGGGGGGCCGGGACGTCGCTCACGTCTCCCTCGTACCCCGAGGGCGGGGGCGGACAAGCGCAATCGGCCGTCGGGCGAGGAGGACCGCCGCCGTCCGCTTCCCGAGCCCGTGCGTGCGCGCCGTCAGCGCGGACGGCGGCGCGCGCCGGCGCGACCTGGCCGGTAGCCGACCGAGGGGCGGGTGCCGGCGTCTTCGGCGTGGACGTGCGTCGCGTCCGACGCGGGCTCGTCGGCGCCCTCCTCCGCGTCGGGGTGCGCCGCCTGGGCCGCGCGGCGCTTCGCCTCCACCGCCTCGGGCGGGGGCCGCGACGGGATCAGGCACTGCGGGCCCTCGCCGATGAGATCGCCGCGCCGCGCGTCGTTCAGGGCCTGGCGAATCGCGAACCAGTTCTCGGGCTTGAAGAACTGCATCAGCGCGCGTTGGGCCACGCGGTCCCGAAGTTTCTTCGCGGCGGGCACCGGCTGGAGGGTGAACGGGTCGAGGCCGGTGTGCCACATGCTCGTGGCGACGTCCATGGGCGCGGGGATGAAGTCCTGCACCTGTCGCGGCCGGTAGCCGCTCGACTTCAGGAACACCGCCAACTCGATCATCTCCTTCACCGTGGAGCCCGGGTGGCCCGCGATGAAGTAGGGGACGAGGTACTGCTCCTTGCCCGCGCGGCGGCTCGCGTCGGCGAAGCGGCCGGCGAACTCCTCGAACGAGGCCTGCGACGGCTTCTTCATCGCCGCCAGCACGGTCTCGCTCGTGTGCTCGGGCGCCACCTTGAGGTGCCCGCCGACGTGGTGCCGCGCCATCTCGTCGACGTAGGCCGGCGAGCGGTTCGCGAGGTCCATGCGGATGCCGGATGCGACGAACACGCGCTTCACGCCGGGCACGGCGCGCGCCTGTCGCAGCAGATCGATCGTCGGGCCGTGGTCGGTGCCGAGCAGGGGACAGACCTTCGGGTGGATGCAGGAGAGCCGCCGGCACCGCGCCTCCACGTCGGGGCGGGTGCACCGCATCTGGTACATGTTCGCGGTGGGGCCGCCGACGTCGCTGATCGTGCCCTTGAAGGCGGGGTCCTGTGCGATCCGCCGCACCTCGCCGACCACCGACGCCGGGCTGCGGCTCTGGATGATGCGGCCCTGGTGCATCGTGATGCTGCAGAACGTGCAGCCGCCGAAGCAGCCGCGCATCGTGGTCACCGAGTCCTTGATCATCTCGAACGCGGGGATGGACTCGGCGTAGCGAGGGTGCGGGCGGCGGGCGTACGGGAGGTCGTACGCCGCGTCCATCTCCGCCTCCGTCAGCGGCAGCGTCGGCGGATTTTGCACCATCAGGCGGTCGCCGTGCGGCTGGACGACGCGGCGCGCGTTGAGCGGATTCGTCTCGTGGTGGTGGAGCGCCGTCATGCGCGAGAACGCGCGGAGGTCCTTGCCCACCTCCTCGAAGGAGGGGAGCGCGACCGTCGTGTTGTCGCAGGCGGCGTCGTCCCACCGGTGCGCGGGCAGCGCCTCGCTGCGCCCGAGCAGGTACGCGACGCCGCGGAGGTCGCGGAGCGCCTTCACGTCGTCGCCCGCCGCCAGGCGCCGCGCGATCTCGACGATGGGGCGCTCGCCCATCCCGAACACGAGGAGGTCGGCCTTGCTCGACACGAGGATCGAGGGGCGAACCGTCTCGCTCCAGTAGTCGAAGTGGGCGATGCGCCGCAGGGACGCCTCGACGCCGCCGGCCACCACCGGCACGTCCGGGAACGCCTCGCGGCACCGCTGCGCGTAGATCGCCGTCGGGCGGTCGGGCCGCAGGCCGATGCGCCCCCCCGGCGAGTAGGCGTCGTCGTTGCGCCGCTTCTTGTTCGCCGTGTAGTGGTTGATCATCGAATCCATGTTCCCGGCGCTCACGGCGAAGAAGAGCCGGGGTGGCCCGAAGGCGCGCCACGCGTCGGCGCTGCGCCAGTCGGGCTGGGCGAGGATCGCGACGCGATAGCCGCGCCCCTCGAGGACGCGGCCGAGGATCGCCGCGGCGAACGACGGGTGGTCGATGTAGGCGTCGCCGGACACGAACACGACGTCGGGTCGGTCCCAGCCGAGCGCGTGCATTTCGGCCGGAGTCGTGGGGAGGAACGGGGACGCCATGCCGCCACCCTACCCGCCCGGCCCCGGGCAGACCGTCCACGGGCGGCCCGGGGGACGGGGGCCGGCGAGGCCTCCCTGCCCGGGAGCGCGCCGCCGGGGTACGTTACGGGGATGAAGCGCGTCCTCCTCGTCGCCGTGCCGTTCGTGGTCACCCTCGCCGCCGCCCTGCTGTTCCTCGGCGTCTTCGACCGTCCGCCGACGGTGCCCGCGCCCGAGACGCCGGTCCCGGCCCCGTCCGACCCGACCTTGCCGCCGACGGAGACGCTGGTGGCGCCCGAGCCGGTTCACGAGCCCGCGCCTGACGTGCCGGTGGTCGAGGCGCCGCTACGGGTGCTCGTGCTCGCCGAGACGCCGCGCTCCTTCACGACCTGGTGCACCCAACTCTGGCACGTGTCCCGGCGGATCGAGTGGCAGGCGTGGTACGCGGCCGGCGCCGTGACCGGGGTCCCGACGTCGTCCGAGGGGCTGCCCGGCCTCACGGGCGTGCCGACGACGACGGACGTCGATGGCGCACAGGTCGTCTTCGTCGCCGCCCTCGATCCCGCCCGGCTGCCCGCGGCGTTCTGGGCCCACGTGGCCGAACGGGTGGCCGGCGGTCGCCTCGGGCTGCTCGTCGTCCCCGATCACCTGACCGGTCGCGCCCTCGCCGACGAGCCGAGCCTGCGCTCGGTGCTCCCGGTCGCCTCGGTGCTCCCGGTGGCGCCGATCGAGAAGGGCGGGTCGCTCCTCCCCGGCGTCTTCGATACGCCGCGCCCGTTCGAGGTCACGGCCGAGGGCACGCGCCATCCCGTGTCGCGCATCGTGCCCTTCCCGGACTGGAGCGCGAAGATCTGGGGCCGGCTTACGCGCGGCAAGGACGGCTGGGCGACGAAGTTCGTCAGCCCGGTGGAGCGGACCGCGCCCGGCGCCCGGACGCTCGTCGAGGTCGTCGGGGGCACGGTCCGCTGGCCGGCGCTCGTCGTGTCGGGCGGGGAACGCGGACGCGCCGTCTGGGCCGGCGGCCTCCTCGACATCGACTGGAGCGTGTACGGCTCCGACTACGGCATCGAGCGCTTCCGGGCCATCGCGGTCTCTTGGCTCGTCTGGCTCGCGCCTGGTCGCAACTGAGCGCGGGCCCGCAGGGGCCGCGCGCCGCGTGAGTTTCCGGGCGCCCGGGCCCGCCGGGAACCGAGCGACGGGGATCTCTTCACCGACTCGGAGCGCCTACCGCGGCGCGTCCTCGGACGGCCCGCGGTCGCCGTCGTCGGCGCCGACGACGCGCAGCGCGCGCAGCAGCGCCTCGTCCTCCCGCGTCGGGCCCTCGCCGCTCGCGCGAGCGAGGTCCACCGCGCGGCGCAGGTCGAGCGAGGCGCCCGCGAGGTCGAAGCCCACCGCGTGTTTGAGGTGCGCCGCGAGGCGGAGCAAGCCGGGCCGGTCGGGCGCCCGGGCCAGGCCGCGACGGAAGGCCTCGTGCGCCTCCGTGTCCCGCCCCGTCGCGGCGGCGGCGGCCCCCTCGAGCAGGTCTTGGCGCGCGCGCAGCGTCTGCCACGGATACACGTCCTTCGGGACCCCGTGGCCCGCCGCGAGCCAGCGCGACGGCGATAGGTCGCAGAGCCCGGTACGCGCCGCGAGCCGCGCGGCCGTCGCCGCGGCGGCGGCCGCCTCGGAGAACCTCCGCACGCGCGCGAACCGCGTGAGGCGCTGCTCCGCGGCCCACAACTCCTCGACGCCCGCGACGGGCCACGTGCGCGCGAGCGCGGCGCCGAGCGCGTTCAGCGCCGCGTCGGTCGCGGTCGTGCGCGCCGGGTCCGACGGGGCGTCCGCCCGCCGCCGGCTCGCGTCTCCGAGGCGGCGCATCAACGTCACGACGTAGGCGTCGGAGAAGAGGGCCAACGAACCCGAGGCCCGCGTTCGCTCGAGCGCGGCCACGAGGTGGAGCGGCGCGTCGGCCGGGCCTTGCGTCGTCAGCGCGGCCACGATCTCGGACGCGCTGTGCGGCAGGGGCGAGACGGGGCTCGCGTCCGGGTCGGCGTCGTCCGTGTAGAGCAGGAGGCCTGCCTCCGGCGGGTCCACGCCCGCCGCCGTGGGCCCGCCGCCGCCGCCGCGGCCGAGCGCCGCGTGCCGTCGGGCCTCGACCGCGTACCGCGCGAACCGCGCGTCGAACACGCGGGTCGCGAGCGCGGCCAGGGTGGGCGGGTCGGCGGTCGCCACGGTGGCGCGGAGCAGCGACGCTGCGCGCGCGACGGCGGCGCGGTGGGTGTCGTCGTCGACCGCTTCGCCGGCGCGGAAGTACGGCACGGACGCGAAGCGGATGGCGACGTTCTCGTCGAACAGCGCCAGCAAGTCGGCCGCCTCGCCGGGCGACGCGCCGCTGCCCGCGAGGGACGACATCGTGTCGACGACCTCGCTCTCCTGGTCGACGCCCTCGGCGAGCCACGCCAGCGCGCGCCGCCGCAACGTCGGGTCGGCGCGGTGCACCAGCCGCGACGTCGCCTCGCGGCGCAACTCGTCGTCCTCGCCGCGGTCGGCGGCGATCCGCCAGAGCACGTCGGTCGGCGGCTGGTCCGCCTCGCCCGCGCAGCCGACGAGCGCGTCCGCGCGCAGCCAGGCCGGACGCGTCGCGTCCACGACGACGGGCACGAGGAGCGGCGACATCGGGCCGTGCGCCACCCCTCGCAGCGTGTGGATCGCCTGTTCGACGAGCCGCCGGTCGGGGTGCGCGAGCATCCGCCGCCAGAAGGGGTCGGTGCGCGACGGGTCGAGGGCGGGACCGTCCGAGAGCACGGTCATGAGCTCGTTGAGGAGCGCGGTCTCGGTGTCGGGCAGCGACGCGGCGATCTCCAGCGCGAGGTCGAGGGCGCTCACGTGCCGCACCTGGCGCAGGTTGCGCAGGAACACGCCCGGCGCGCGTGCCTGCCGCCAGCGCGCGCGGACGTAGTCGACGCCCGCGGGCCCCGCGACCGCCGTGAGGGCCGGCGCGATGTCGGCCGGGCGCAGCCCGAGCGCCGGCTCGGCGGCGGCGCGCGACACGAGGGCCGCGCCCTCGGGAGTGCGCATCCGCGACGTGCGTGAGCGCATGGCGTCGAGCACGTCGCGCCGGACCTGCACCGGGCCCAGCGTCAGCATCCGGTCGAAGAGCGCGTACACGTCCGGGTCGGGGGCCCTCGCGAGGGTGTCGAGCAGCGTCCGCTCGAAGGGGCGCAGCGGCGGGGCGCTCAGCGTCGCGGCGAGCGGGGCCCAGGCCGACGTCTCGCCCCGGGCCCGGCGCTCGAGGAGCACCTCCGCCGCGCGGCCGGCAACGTCGCCGTCGGGATCGTCGAGCGCGGCGACGAGCCACCGCGATGCGAGGGCCTCGGGTTCGTCGGCGAGCGCCGACACGCCGGCCGCGCGCACGTCGCTGGGCGCGCGCGGGTCGAGGAGGGCTCGTGCTACGGCGTCGCGCCCGACGCGCCGGAACGCGGCGAGCGCGCCGGCGGCATGCCGCGTCACGTCCTCGGGCGGGCCCGCGAGCACCACGTCGCCGAGCGCGGTCACCGCGAGGTCGGCTGGGAGCGCGGCGAGCAGGCGGACGCCCTGCCGTGGCTCGACGAATGCCCCGGCGACGAGCCGTCGGGTCGTGGGGCCGACGAGCGCGGCCCCGACCGCCGGCAGGCGGGCCTCGAGCGTCGCGCGGGCTTCCTCGTCGGCCTCGGCGCCGCTGCCCGTCGCGGGGTGCGCGAGCGCATCGACCGCGAGCTCGACGAGCGCGGCCCGCGTCGCCACGGGCGTCGTCGGCCGGCACACGAGCGCGAGCAGCGCCTCCGTGCCGGCGCAGCGTGCGTCCGCGCGCGTGTACCCGTCGGTCGGCACGCCGAGGCGCGCGCGCAGCGCGGCGGCCTCGGTCGGCGGGCTCCACGTCTCGGCGACCGCCAGCGCGAGCAGGTCGTCTTCCTCGGGCCCGTCGTGTGTGGCCAGCCATCGCGCAGCCTCCACGCGCACGCCCGGCGCGCGGGCGAGCGCGAAGGCTGTGGCCGCGAACGTCCGCAGCGTCGGGCCCTCGTCGCCGCGGAGCCGGTGTAGCCGAAGCCGGAGCGCCGTCAGGTCGGGGTCGCGGTCCGCGGGGAGCGCGATCCGCGCGGCGGTCGCCGCGGACGACTCGATCGCGAACAGCGCGCGGAGCGCCGCGGCACGCACGCCGGGCGCGGGGTCGCGCGCGAGGCGCGCGAGGGTGTCGACCGCGAGGCCCGTCCGCCCCGCCCCCAGCGCACGGGCGACGAGCGCGCGGACCTCCGTCCGTGGCGTCGTGGCGACGGCGGCCAGCACCGCGTCGACCTCGGGGAGGTCGCTCGCGCCGACCACCTCCACGAGCGGGAGCCTCGCGGCGTCGGACGCGACGCCGTCGGCGAGGCGCCGCACCGCCTCGCGGAGGCCCGCCGGCCCCGCGAGCAGCAGCTCGCGCGCGGCGCGGCTCGCGATCGCCGGGGCCGGGTCGTCGAGGGCGGCGAGCGCGCGGGCCGCGAGCGCCTCCTCGGCGTCCGTCGCCACGAGCGCGGCGAGACGCGGCGGCACGGGGACGGGCGCACGGAGGCCGGGGCCGGCGTCGTCCGCCCGCGCCCGGCCGCACGTCGCCGCGAGGGCGAGGAGCCAGCCGACGGCCGCGCGGCCCCGCGTCATCGTCGCGCGGCCGCCACCCGCTCCGCGACGGCGGCGGGCACCTCGTCGGCGACCTCGCTCGCGAGCGTGCCGCGGTCCCCGCGCGCGGCGGCGCACCGGTCCCCCGCGCGTCCGTGGACGTGGACGGCGAGGCAGGCGGCGCCGAACGCGTCGCCGCCCGTGGCCGGCAAGCCCGCGAGGAACGCGGCGACGATGCCCGCGAGCACGTCGCCGGTCCCGCCCGTCGCGAGCACGGGGCCGCCGGTCGTGTTGCGGTGGAGGCGGTCGCCGTCGGTCACGAGGGTGCCCGGGCCCTTCAGCACGCAGATCGCGTGACCGGTCTGCGCGATGCGCCGGGCCCACGCCTCGCGCGGCGTCGTGGCCTCGCCCGGCCGTTCGCCGAGGAGCCCCGCCGCTTCGCCCTCGTGGGGCGTGAGGATCGTGGGGGCGGTCCGCGTCGCGAGCTCGGCGAGGCGACCGCGCAGCGCGTACAGGGCGTCCGCATCGAGGACGAGCGCGCGTTCGACCCGGCGCGCGACGGCGAGCACGAAGTCCTCGACCGCGGGCGCGCGCCCGAGGCCGGGGCCGAGCACGACGGCGTGGACCCGTTCGAGGTACGGCGCCAGCGCCTCGTCGGCCGACGCGTCGAGCACGCCGTCGTCGCCGCACGGGAGGCCGACGGTCATCGCCTCGGGGAGGAACCCGGCGACGGTGGCCTGCACGCACGCCGGGACCGCGATCGTGACGAGGCCGGCGCCTGCGCGCAGCGCGCCCCGCGCGGCGAGCGCGGGCGCGCCCGCCATGCCGAGCGAGCCCCCGACGATGAGCACGCGGCCGACGGACGCCTTGTGGCTGTCGACGGGCCGCGGCGGCAACGGCGGCAGCGGGAGGTCGGCCAGCATCGCTCCATGGTACGCGAGGCCCGTGCGCCCCTCCGACGACGACGCGCCCGGGGACGTGGGGCGACGCCCCGGGGTTCAGACGACGTCGGGGCCGGTCCCGGGCAGGCGCGGGAAGCGCTGCGGCGACTCCGGGAGGAAGGCGCGCGCCTCGGGGTCGTACACGTGCCGCACGACGACGATCTCGTCGCCGCCGACGTCGAGCGTGACGAACGAGTTGCGCCCCCTCTCGGAGCACCGTCCGCGGTACGTCGTCGCGGTCCCGGCCTGGACGAGCAGGAAGGGACGGTCTACGCCGCGGGCCACGTCGGTCACCGGCACCACGACGGTCTCGTGGCGGTGGCCCGTGAGGACCGCGTCGACGCCGAGGCGGTCGAACGCGCCGAGCGCGCGCCGCGACTTCTGCACGGCGAGGCTGCTGCGGCGCCCGGGTTGCTTCGTGAACGGGTGGTGCGCGACGACCACGCGGAACGCCGTGGGCGGCAGGGCCGCGAAGCGCTCCGCGATCATCGCGAGCGCGCGGTGGCGCGCGCGGCCGCCGTCGATCGCGAACGACCGCGTCGTGTCCATGCCCGAGATCGCGAGGTGCTCGTCGAGGAAGAAGGGCGCGGTCTCGTCCGCGACGTGCGCGAGGAAGCGCGAGTGGCGGCGGTGGAAGCGGAGCCACGGCGCGAACGGCACGTCGTGGTTGCCGGGCACCACCACGTAGGGCGTCTGGAGCGCGTCGAGGAAGCGGCGCGCCTCGCGGAACTGCTCGGGGTGCGCGCGGCGGGTGAGGTCGCCGGACACGGCGACGACCGACGGCTTGAGGTCGCTGATCGCCGCGAGGAGCGGGACCGTGCGTTCGGTGACGCCCGGGCTGCCGAAGTGGACATCGGAGACGTGGACGATGCGGCGCGTCGCGGGGCGGGAACGGGTGCGCTTCATCGTCGGGAAGGGGAGCGTCCTCGGGAGGGGCGGGAGATGCGGGGCGTGCGGGCGCGAGACGACGGGCATGATCCCTCGGGGTCGGGGGGCGCGCCGGCGCCGATTCCCGCGCGCCAAGGAGACGCCGCGCGGGCCCCCCGGGTTCCGTGATGCGTCGCGCCGGGACCCGGGGCGCCCCGGGCCTCGCGTCAGAACGCGACGTCCATCCGTCCGACGGCCTCGCCTGCCATGTTCGTGATCACCGGCGGCGCGTGTTTCTTCGCGAGGGCGCCGAACGCGTCGTCGTCGAGGAGGCCGCGGCGCCGCAGCACCTCGAGGACGACGAGGCGGTAGCCGCGGTCGCTGCCGTCGTCGGCCTTCACCGCGAGGCCGAGGCGGCGCTCCGCCGCCCCGACGACGAAGACCCCCTCGGCGCCGGCCTTCGCGACGAGGCGGCCCTTCGCGGCGAGCATGAGGTCGGTGTCGAAGCGGTCTTCGCCTGCGACCATCTCGGGATGTGCGAGCATGGCGCGCGTGACGCGGCGCGCCGCGGCGGCGAGGTCGAGCGGCAGCCCGTCGGGGTGCGCGATGCGGGCGACGGAGCGCGCCATCGCCTCCATGGGCACCGCGAGCGCGGGCGCGCCGCAGCCGTCGACGCCTGCGAGCACCTTCTCCTGCGGGAGGCCGCCGAAGCGCGCGACGTGGGCCGCGATGGCCGCCTGCACGGGGTGCGTCAGGTCGGTGTAGGTCTCGAGCGGCGCGCCCTTGTGCTTCGCGGTGAGCAGCATGCCGGCGTGTTTGCCGGAGCAGTTCGAGTGGAGCGGGGTGAGGGCCACGCCGTCGCGCGTCTGGGCGAACGCGACCTTCGGGTTCACGCTCCGGTGACCGCCGCAGCGCAGGCACGTCTCCGCGATGCCGCCGGCCTTCAGCATGGAGCGGACGGCGTCGAGGTGGCGGGGTTCGGCGCTGTGGCTGCCGGCGGCGATCGCGACCTCGGCGTCGTTCAGGCCGAACGCGTCGGCGGCGCCGCTGCGGACGAGTTCGAGGGCCTGCAGCGGCTTGCTCGCGCTGCGGTAGAAGACCACCCGTCCGGGGTCGCCGCAGACGAGGGTCGGCCGGCCGTTCTCGATGACGACGAGGACGCCGGTGTGGACGGATTCTTCGAGCCCGCCCCGGGAGAGGCGGAGGAGGGGTTCGCTACGGGCCATCCCCTCATCGAACCATCCCGGGGGCGGGCGGTAGGATCCAAGCCGCCCCTCGGAGCCGCCGCCATGGTCGAGATGGTCCTGCAGCGCATCCTGATCAGCGAGACCAACGACCAGCAGTACATCTACCTGAAGGAGAAGGTGGGGGAGCGCGCGTTTCCCATCGTGATCGGGTTCGCCGAGGCCCAGGCGATCCACCGGTTCGTGAACGAGCAGGTCCTTCCCCGGCCGCTCACGCACGAGCTCCTCATGCGCGTGTTCACGGTCCTCGGGGCGCGCCTGACGAAGGTGGAGATCACGAACCTCAAGGACTCGACGTTCTACGCGGTCCTCCACCTCCTGACGGCCGACGGCCGCGCGGCCGAGGTCGACGCCCGGCCCTCCGATGCGATCGCGCTGGCGACGGCGGCGAAGGCCCCGATCTTCGTGGCCGAAGCCGTGATCGAGGAGTCGGCGGCGGCCTGACGCGAGCCCCCCGGCACCCGGAGCGACGGGCGACGGTGACACAACGGGCTACGACCCCGTTGTTTCGGTGTCGGCGGCCGGACGCGAAGCCCGCCCGGCTCCCGACGCCCCCCGGCATCCGGCGCAACGGGCTACGACCCCGTTGCTCCGGCGTCAGCGGAAGTCGCGGCTCGGCGTCGTCACCAGGGTGTTCAGAGGGATCAGTGCCCGCACCAGCAGGTGGACGACCGACCCGTCACGCTCCACCGTCCCCGCCGCCACCAGCGCTCCGGCGTGCCGCGCCGCCGCCCGGTACCGGTCGTAGACCCGCGGCCGCACGATCAGATTCGCGATCCCCGTCTCGTCCTCGAGCGTCACGAAGAGAATCCCGCTCGCCGTCGCCGGCCGCTGCCGCACCAGCACGAGTCCCGCCACCGCCGCGCGCTCGCCGTGGGGCGACCGCTCCGCGTCCGCAAGCGCCGCGGCCGGACGCACACCCCGGCCGCTCAACAGGTCGCGCAGGAACGACAGCGGATGCGCCTTCAACGAGAGGCCCGTCGTCCCGTAGTCGGCCACCACCTGCTCAGGCAACGTCGCCGCCGGCAGCGCGGCCCCCTCCCGGGCCTCGCGTCCCGGCCCCCCGGCCTCCCCCGCGTCGGGCCCACCGGAGCGTCCACCGGAGAACCCACCGGAGGACCCACCGGAGAACCCACCGGAGAACCCACCGGAGAACCCATCGAAGAGCGGCAGCACCTCGTCGCGCAGCGCCGAGGCGTGCCACAACGCGCGCCGGCGCTCGAGCCCCAGGGAGGGGAACGCGTCGGCTCGCGCGAGCGTGCGCAGCGCCCCCACGGGCACCCCCGCGCGCCGGCGCAGGTCGGCCATCGTCGCGAACGGGCCGTCGCGCCGCGCCGCCGCGATCGCGTCGGCGTGGACCTTCGACAGCCCGCGCACGAGCCGCAGCCCGAGACGCAGGGCGGGCGGGCGGCCCGGCACCGGCTCGAGGCGGCAGTCCCACCCGCTCGCGTCCACGTCGAGAGGGCGCACGTCAACGCCGTGGTCGCGCGCGTCGCGCACCAACTGCGCCGGCGCGTAGAAGCCCATGGGCTGGCTGTCGAGCAGCGCCGCCGTGAACGCCGCCGGATGGTGGCGCTTGAGCCACGCCGACACGTACACGATGAGCGCGAACGACGCCGCGTGCGACTCGGGGAAGCCGTACTCCGAGAAGCCGTGGATCTGGCGCAGCACGCGGTCGGCGAAGTCGCGCGGGTAGCCGCGTTCGACCATCCCCGCCACGAGCCGCCCCCCGAGCTCCTCCATGTCGCGACCCTTGCGCTTCCACGCCGCCATGGCGCGCCGCAGCCGGTCGGCCTCGCCCGGCGTGAAGCCCGCGGCGACGATCGCGAGCGCCATGGCCTGCTCCTGGAAGAGCGGCACGCCGAGCGTGCGCCCCAGGACCTTCTCGACGGCCGCGCTCGGGAACGTCACGGGCTCCTCGCCGCGCCGCCGCCGCAGGTAGGGGTGCACCATGTCGCCCTGGATGGGCCCCGGCCGCACGATCGCGACCTCCACGGCGAGGTCGTAGAGGGTGCGGGGCCGCAGCCGCGGCAGCATCGACATCTGCGCGCGCGACTCCACCTGGAACACGCCCACGGTATCGGCCGCGCACAACATGTCGTAGACCGCCGGGTCCTCGGGGGGCACGGTGTGGAGCGCGAGCGCGCCGAAGCACGCGGTGCCCGCGGGCACGCCGTCGAGCGGCGCGTCGCCCCGCGCGCCCTCGACGTGCGCGAACGCCTTGCGCACCGCGGTGAGCATCCCGAGGCCCAACACGTCCACCTTCAGGATGCCCAGGGCCTCGATGTCGTCCTTGTCCCACTCGATGACGGACCGGCCAGGCATCGCCGCGTCCTCGAGGGGGACCGTCTCGCACAGGGCGCCGCGCGTGATGACGAAGCCGCCCACGTGCTGACTGCGGTGGCGCGGGAAGCCGAGGACCTCCTTCGAGAGCGCGAGGAACCGCGCCAGCGCGGGCGACGCCGGGTCGAGCCCCGCCGCGACGGCGAGGTCGTCGCCCTCGAGCGTGTCCGACCAGCCGTCCACGGCCTTCGCGAGCCGCTCGACGGTGTCGGTCGAGAACCCGAGGGCCTTGCCCACGTCGCGCACCGCGCTGCGGCCGCGGTACGAGATCAGCTCGGCGGTGAGCGCGGCGCGGTCGCGCCCCCAGCGCGCGTACACGTGCTGGATCACCTCCTCGCGCCGCTCGTGTTCGAAGTCGATGTCGATGTCGGGCGGCTCGCCGCGCTCCCGCGAGACGAACCGCTCGAACAGCATGTCGAGGTGGGCCGGGTCGAGCGCCGTGATGCCGAGGCAGTAGCACACCGCCGAGTTGGCGGCCGCGCCGCGCCCCTGGCACAGGATGCCGCGCGAGCGCGCGAACGCGACGAGCTCGTGCACCGTCAGGAAGTACGGCTCGTAGCGGAGGTCGGCGATCACCGCGAGCTCGTGCTCGAGCACCGTCCGCACCCGGTCCGGCACGCCCCGCGGGTAGCGCCGCGCCGCGCCCTCGTACGTCAGCGCGCGCAGGTGCGTCGTCGGCGCCACGCCGGGCGGGCACGTCTCGTCGGGGTACTCGTAGCGCAACGAGGCCAGCGAGAACGCCGCCGCGCGCCGCGCGACCTCCACGCTCCGCTCGAGCGCCGCCGGCGCGCTCGCGAACCGCGCCGCCATCTCCGCGGGGTCCTTCAGCCGCCGCTCCGCGTTCGGGAACAGGCGGAACCCCGCGGCGGCGACGGTTGTCCCGGCGCGCACTGCCACGAGCACGTCGTGGAGCGGCCGCCGCGCCGCGTCGTGGTAGTGCACGTCGTTCACCGCCACGAGCGGCACGCCCGTCTCGGCCGCGAGCCCGCGGGCCCGCCGCAGTCGGCCGTCGTCGTCGCTGCTCGCGTGGAGCGCGACGCCGAGGGAGAGGCGGTCGTCGTCGAAGGCGGCGTGCAGCCGCGTGACCGTCGTGAGGAACGCCGCGTCGGGGTCGGGGGGCGCCACGGCCACCGCGAGCAGCCCCTCGGCGTGCGCGAGCACCTCCTCGAGCGTCACGTCGCACCCGCCCTTGCCCGCGCGCCGCTTGCCCGTCGTCAGCAGCCGGCACAGCCGCCCGTACGACGCGCGGTCCGTCGCATACAGGAGCACCGCGTCGTCGCGCGGCATCCCGCCCTCGCTCGCCGCCGCGACCCCCACCCGCGCGCCCACCGCCAGCGGGAACCCCAGCGCCTGCGCCGCCACGTGCGCCCGCACGATCCCGCCGAGCGTGCCGCGGTCGGTCACCGCCACCGCCGCGAGCCCGCGCGCCGCCGCGCGTTCCACGACCTCTTCGGGGTGGCTGGCCCCCTCGAGGAACGACGCGTTCGTCGTCACCATGAGCTCGGCGTACGCGACCTTCCGCGGTCGCGGCCGTCGGGCCCACGACGCCGCGGCGTCGGTCGGCGTGCTCGGGGTCGCGCCGGCCGTCGCGCCGTGCGCCGGCTTCACGCGCCGCCGCTGCTTCCAGGGGTGCGGGATCACCTTCGCGGGGGGCAGGTCGGGCACGGGTCGGTCCTACGCCCACTCGCCGTGGACGAACCACCGCCGCGCCGCCGTCTCGAGGAACATCCACAGCCGTCGCCCCGACCCCGTCGTCGCGACCACGTACGCGCGCTCGCCCGCCGGGAACGGGCCCGCCTCGGCCTCCCACCACGGCGGCGCGATCCGCTCGACGCCGACCGCGTGCACGACGTCGAGCGTCGCGCCGCGCCAGCGAAACGCCGCCGGCACGGCGATCTCCGTGCCCGCGTCCGTCGTCGCGACGCCGTCGTCCCCCGTCGGCGCCGCGTCCACCGCCTCCGGGGCCGACAGCAGCAGCGACGGCCGGTCGGACGGCCCGACGACGACGCGAGGCCCGTCCGCGCTCGCGGC
>Ga0163144_10006561_pt1 | contig 25645 bp, 16 predicted proteins | sample OliLak19BULKMAT1_FD_123175 | JGI IMG/M metagenome (GOLD analysis project Ga0163144, IMG submission 123175) | Freshwater microbial mat bacterial communities from Lake Vanda, McMurdo Dry Valleys, Antarctica - Oligotrophic Lake LV.19.BULKMAT1 | ecosystem: Environmental > Aquatic > Freshwater >... | reverse complement strand
CGCATGGGCACTCGCACGCCCACGGGCACTCGCACGACCACGACCACGACCACGACCACGACCACGACCACGACCACGACCACGACCACGACCACGGCGGTCGCGGCTAGCTCAGTCTTCTTCGTCGTCTCTCGGATCGTGGTCGTGCGACTCGGATGCGTGCTGCAGTGCGTTCTCCACGAGCTCGAGCACGTGATGATCCGCGAGCGCGTAGTAGATGTGCCGGCCTTCGCGGCGGCGCGTCACCAGGCCCTCGGATCGCAGCAGTCGCAGGCGATGCGAGACCGTCGACACGCGCTCACCCGTGCTGCTCGCCAACTCGCTCACGCACGCCTCGCCCGTCACGAGCAGATCGAGCGTGCGTAACCGGGCCTCGTCGCCGAGCGCGCGGAACAGACGCACCGCGCGCTCGAGCGCGCCGGACTCGCGCACCGGTGCAACGCGTTGCGAATGCGCATCGGGGCCGCAACCTTCGTCCCCGAGGCCCGACACTGTGGCAGCGGGATTGTGTCGCGGTGGCGCTTGGGTACTCATCTCGCGATTCTAGGGCGCCAAACTGGTGTTAGCGCGGCGACGGCCGACGCGCAAGGCGCCGCAAGCAAGAAGCAAGAAGCACACGACGCCGCGTGCGCTTGTCTCGGTCGGGCCCGTGGGTGTACCAAGGTGAAGTGACGCGACACCAAGCGGTTCTGTTTCGACAGATCCTGCTCGTCTACGACGTGATGATCAGCGCGGGCGCCTTCATGGCGACGCTGTTCCTCCGCCGGTGGCTCGGCATCGCGGAGCTGCCGAGCCTGCGCCAGATCGTCGACGTGCAGCCGCTGCAGGTCGAGGCCTACCATCAGCTGGTCTGGCTGCTCCTGCCGATCTGGGCGCTCGCGCTCTACTGGCTGAAGACCAACGACTTCCGCGTGACGTACTGGCGCATGTTCACGCGCTATGGGCGTGCGGTCGTCGGGGCGGCGGTCGCATTCGTCGTCGTCGCATTTGTCTACCGCGTCGGTTTCATCGCCCGCAGCTTCGTGATGATGCTCGCGGTCGTCCAGACGATCACGCTCATCTGCGGACGCATGTTGTTACTCGAGGCCGTCGCCGCGATCCGTCGCACCGACGTCGACGCTCACCGCGTTCTCGTCGTCGGGTGCGGCGCCCATGCACTCGCGTTCGTGCACGCGCTGCGCCGCAGCTCGCCGTGGAACAACCGCGTGCTCGGCCACGTGACCGTCGGCGGTGAGGTCCTCGACCCCGGCGCCGAGCCGATCATCGGCGACCTCGAAGAGCTCGCCGACATCCTCGACCGCGAGCCGGTCGACGAGGTCGTATTCGCAGTACCGGGCTCCGATCCCGAGCGGTTCCGTCTCGCGCTGTCCGCCTGCGATCAGCGCGGCGTCGACGTGCTGCTGACGATGCCTTCCGTGCTCCCGCGGACGGACGCGAAGGTCGAGCTCGCGAACGTCACTGGCTTCGACATGCCGATGCTCGGCATCAGCCGCGTGCCGACCTCACAGGGTCGGCTGCTGGTGAAGCGCATGCTCGACATCACCGGCGCGACGATCGGGATCCTCCTCGCGGGGCCGATCCTTCTTTTCACCGCGATCGCGATCAAGATCAGCGCGCCGGGGCCGGTGTTCTTCCGCCAGGTCCGCGCCGGTCGTCAAGGCCGCAAGTTCACGATGATCAAGTTCCGCTCGATGGTCGTCGACGCGGAGGCGCAGCGCGAGAAGCTCGCCCACCTCAACGAGATGGACGGACCGGTCTTCAAGATCAAACACGACCCTCGGATCACCCGGGTCGGTCGCTTCATCCGCTCGACCAGCATCGACGAGCTGCCGCAGCTCTTCAACGTGCTCGCCGGCGACATGAGCCTCGTCGGTCCACGCCCGCCCCTGCCCTCCGAGGTCATCGAGTATGAGCCGTGGCAGCGCCGCCGCCTGTCGGTGAAGCCCGGGCTCACCGGCCTGTGGCAGGTGTCGGGCCGCAACCACGTCGACTTCGATCAGTGGATGGCGCTCGATCTCGAGTACATCGACAACTGGTCGCTCTGGCTCGACATCAAGATCATCCTCAAGACCGTGCCAGCCGTGCTCCGCGGCAGCGGTGCGAGCTGAGCCCCCCGCTCGGTGCGCCTCGGGGGACCGGCGAATCGCGATCAGGCCGCACACGACTCGCACTGGCTGCGCACCGCTTCGCACTGATCCTGCGCGCGCTGGCACGACGTCGCATAGCGGACGTCGCCGAAGTGACGGTTGGCCATCCTGCAGATACGATCCCGAAGATCGCAGGTGGTCTGCGCGAGGCTGCACAGTCGCTCGCATCGAGTCGGCGGGCTCGACCTCGCCGACTTCACGCGACGCGAGGACTTCTCGCGCTCGACCTCTGCGTCGTCGCGCACGGTCATGTTCGAAGTCGATTCCTTCGACGGCGCTCGCGATTTCACTGCGGGTGCGTCGTCCTGGGCGAGATCGGGTGTCACCGGATCCACGCCGACCGGCCCAGAGGATTCCGGCGTCGTCGTCTCGGACTTCCCCGGCTCGGCGAAAGTCCCCGGCGTGCTGCGATACGCGACCACGACGCCTTCTTCGTTCAGCTCGCGATCGCGATCGTTCAGTGCCGACTCGATCGCATCGATGTCGTCGGCGAGCTGCGCCTGCGTGGCGGTGTTCGTCTTGCTGCAGCCGCCGATCGCTGCGAGAGCGATCACGACGCCGAGGATCGCACTAGCCCTGGCACGCATTGCAGGCCTCGTTCGCGCGCTCGCAATCCGACTTCGCGCGCGTGCACGACTCGGCGTAGCGCGGCTCGTCCGGGTGCTCGTCGGCAAGCCCACAGATCGCGTCGGCGAGACCACAGATCGACTCGGCGATCGAGCAGATCCGCTCGCAGTGATCGACCGCTGCCCCTTCTGCACCGCCCGACATCGCGGACTGTCTCGCGTCCGCCGCCTGCGAAAGTTCCCCGTTGCGCGTGGCGAGCTCGTGCTCGAGCGACTCGAGGGACGCACCACCCGGTGACGCCGACGCATCGCCTGCAGCGTCGCTCGGCGACTCCGTCTCGGACGCCTTGTTCTTGTTGCACGCGGTCGCAGCGAGGACCGCGACGAGGAGCCAGGCCGCTGGCGCGACTCGTCGTATGGACTCGGCGGGGCGGGGACGCGCGTCGGAGCTCATCGTGGGCCGTAGCATCCGACGCGCGCGCTCCGAGGGCAAATCCCCGGCGTGGTGCGTCGGCCCCCACCAAACGCACCTCGGTGAACGCGGCTGACACCACAGGGCCCCGATTTGTCATGCTTGGTGAAAGCGACGCGGGGGGCCGCGTCGTTCGGGGGCCACATGACGATCTCGCCGCGTTCTTGGGTCTGTGCGTGTCTGGCCTTGTCGATCGGCTGCGGATCCGCGAGCGCGATCGGACCGAACGGTGGAAACGGCAACCTGGCGCTCGCCGGCGGGTCCGAAGCAGCACCGCACGTATTCACCGCGCGCACGCATCCACCTCGCGTTCGTCCCGCACCAGTCGCAGCGGACATCGGATCGATGCCGCGCATGGTCGAGCGATCGACGCAGTGCTACGGGTCCGATCGCGACGAAGAGCCGACGCCGCCGCGGAAGAAGGCAAGCAAGGGCAAGAGCAAGGTCGCGAGCAAGAAGAGCGGGCACGTTCCATACAATCCGACGCCCGGCGCGTCGCCGCCCAAGTCTCCGACCAAGCCGAAGCGAGTCGTCGCGTCGAAGAAGCCGAGCGCGACACCGTCGGCACCAGCGACGACACCGACGCAGAACATTCCGACCGGTGGCGCGACCTTCGACAAGCCCGCCGACTCGGGTGCCGGTGGACCTCCGAGCGCGCCCGATGGCGACGACCAAGCGTCGTCGCTGTCCGGTCCGAAGGCCGAGGCCGAAGCGGCGCGCGAGTCGAAGCGCGAGAATCGTCGCAACAGTCGCAAGGACGATCGTGCGCTCGCGCCGAACGAACCGGCCGCCGAGATGGTCGCGCCTGCGGTCGTTGCTGCAGGGGACCCCGACGATCAGTTCGACGACTGGGGCCGCTCGACGTACCTGTCGAACGACGACAGCATGAGCCTGTCGTCCGCGCAGCGGGTGATCTACGCGATCGATCGCTTCTTGCCGCTGCCGATCGAGCACATCCGTCCGCACGAGCTGCTCAACTACTTCTCGTTCGCGACCGCACCCGTCGCCGAAACCGACGACTTCTCCGTCACCGCCCAGCTCGCCGCCGATCCCGACAAGCCGGGCATCTACAGCCTCGGGCTCGCCGTCGCCGCACGCCCGCTCGATCGCGAGTCGCGACGCAACGCGGCGCTCACGTTCGTCGTCGATCGCTCGGGATCGATGGCCGACGAGGACCGGATGGGTTTCCTCAAGCAGGGCATGCGCCGCATGCTCGACGAGCTCAAGACCGGCGACATGGTCCACGTCGTGTTGTTCGACGATCAGGTGTGCACGCCGATCGAGAACTTCGTCGTCGGTCGTGACCCGCGGCGCATCCTCGAGTCCGCGATCGAGAAGATCCAGCCCCGTGGCTCGACGGACGTCAACCTCGGCCTGCAGACCGGCTACGCGATCGCGGATCGCACGTTCCAGGCGAACGCCGGCAACCGTGTCGTGCTGATCACCGACGCGATCGCGAACACCGGCGTGACCGACGAGGAATCGATCGCCATCATCGGCAAGCACTACGACTCGCGCCGCATCCGCCTGTCCGGCATCGGCGTCGGCAGCGACTTCAACGATTCGTTGCTCGACAAGCTCACCGAGCGTGGTCACGGCGCGTACATGTTCCTCGGCTCGCCGGCCGAGGTCGACGCGGTGTTCGGCAACCGCTTCGTGTCGCTGATCGAGAACGTCGCCGACGACGTGCACTTCCAGCTCCACCTGCCGCCGTCGCTGCGCATCAACGTCTTTTACGGCGAGGAGTCGTCGAGCGTGAAGGAGGACGTGCAGGCGATCCACTACTTTGCGAACACCTCGCAGCTCTTCCTCGCCGATCTCATGGCGCGTGGCGGCAAGATCCGCGAGCAGGACTCGGTGATGCTCACGATCGAGTATCAGGATCCCGAGACCGGCGACGCGATGGTCGAGGAGCTCGCGTTCCCGATCGCCGAGCTCGAGGCCGGTCGCAACGTCGCGAAGGGCCGCCTGCTGATCGACTTCATCGATGGGCTCGCGGTGATGGCGACGCGTCCGCTGCCGAACGCGTGGTCGCCCGCGCGCGAGAGCTGGGCGGATCCCGACGCGTTCGAGATGTGTCAGCAGGGCCGCGCTCTGCTCGCGAAGCAAGCGAGCGGCCTGCAGGGTGATCCCGAGGTGACGCGCGTGACCGGCCTGTGGGACCGCTACTGCACGCGGTTTTCTCGGCCGAGCAGCGGCGCCGTGCGGCGCGCGTCGCCCGAGCAGGGCTGGCCGGCGGCGAACGGACGCTAGCGTGAGCCCCACGGTGATAGCGTCCGCCGCATGACGCCCGACGTGGACCGCCTGCAGCAGAAGATGACAGAGCTCGAAGCACTCGTGGAATCCCTCGAGCTCGAGCTCGTCGACGATCCCGCGTGGCCCGAGCCATCGGACACCGGCTACCGCAGCGCGGCGGAGCGCGAGAAACCCGACATCATGGCGGATGTCGAGGCGATGACCGCTACCAACGCGCTCATCTCGTGGTTCGGTCGCGACATGGAGGGCTTCGTCGGACTGTGGCGCGGGCCTGGCAACACGCCGCTCGCGAGCGCGCCGGTGGTGCGCCTCGACACCGAGGGGCAGTACGATCTCGTGGCCGCGACCATCGGCGACTACCTGGCAATCTCGGCCGACGCGGACGACTTCGGCGTGTACCGCCAGGCGCTCGTCGACTGCGGCTTCACCGTCGCGGACTCACCCGACGCGATCTGGGCGGCGCTCGAGTCGTTCGACTCGCCGAACGATCACCGGCACCGCCTCTACAACGAAGGCCGGACCCGCCGCGGGCTCGAACCGATCGAGGACTGATGCGGGCGTCAGGGTAACGCCGGCACCAGCTTCTTCGGTGCCTTCACCCGCCCAACGTCCAGATCTCGCGACCCGACTTCAGCAGCTTCTTCGCGATCTCGGCCGACTCGGCACCCTCGGTCTCCGCCATCCCGCGCAGCTCGGTGATGTCCGCGTCGGTGCCGTCGCAGAAGCCGATCGGCCGCGGGTTGCCAGCGATCAGGAGCTGGACCTGCAGCTCGCCCTTATCCCAGCGGGTCTGCGTAGCGTTGTCGTACGGGTAGATCATCGGCGCGGGCGAGACTGTACGCCGATCGAGCGCGAACGTCCTTGCTGCTTCGTCGTCGCATCGCGGCGAGCGCCAGGAGCATGAACGACCACGGCGCATCGCGGCCGCCGCTCGCACACCCACACCCGACGTTGCGGGAGCCATCCGGCGTCTCGCCCACATCGCCTCCGTCGCCGTCGCTGCTCGTGCCCATCGGCTCCTGCGATCCGCACAGCGGATACGTCGGCCATTCGTGGCCACAGTTGTGCGTTGCGAGCACGCTCGCGATCTCATCGCTGCGATCCACGATCGTCATCGGCGCACCCGCGGGCGAACGGGATGCATGCTTCGCTCGTGTCGAACTCGAGCACGACGGGATGGATCTCGGCCGTGTCTGCGCCCTGCGTCAGCTTGAACGCAGCGAACAGATAATTCTCTTCGAGGTACTCGGCGAGGATCGGCTCGGCCGCCGGATCCTGCGTGTAGCCGTTGTCGCCGAGCCACTGAATCACTTCGTCCGCGGTGCCGCCCGACAGCACCGTCGGCGAATTCGTGCTCGAGCCCGCTATCGCGCTCGTACGCCGGATACTCGGCGTACGAGTAGCGATGACGCGACCGGCTGGGTGCGGGGCTGCCTGCGTGGATCTGCCTAGCACCCGCGACGGCGCCGCGCGATCGCGAGCAAGCCGAGCGCTGCGAACGCGAGCCCGCTACCGCGCGAGTCGACGTCGCAGCTGCAGCCGCCGCCCGAGTCGTCGCCACCAGCGGTGTCACTACCGCTGCTGTCTTCGCTGCCGCTCGCCGTATCGCTCGCGGTCGCGGTCGCGCTCGCGCTGTCGGTCATCGAGGCCGATGCGCTCCCGCTGCCCGACGAGTCGGCCTCGGTAGGATCGGTACCCGCCGACGTGTCCGGATCGGTGGTGTCCGTGCCGCTGTCGGTCCCCGTGCCGCCGTCGCCGACGTCGTACATCTGATCCTCCGAGCAACCGACGTTGCCCACGGGATCCTCGGCACACACCTGGAACGCCACCACGCCGTCGCCCTGGCCGGGCAACGTCACGCGGAACAGATCGCCGCCCATCGCGGTCGCAGCGACCTCGGTCGCTGCGCCTGCCGGATCGATGACCGCGTACGCGCGGGTGAGCTGCGGTCCCTCGTCGGTGACGGTGCGATCGCTGACGGCGAAGCGCACGACCACGTCAGTGTCGACAAGGACGGGACCCGCGACGGCCTCGACCGTGCGCAGCACCGGCGCGACCGAGTCGACGGGCACGCCGTCGTTCGCGAGGTACACCTCGTCGGAACTGCTGCACTCGCCTTGACCAGTGACGAGATCGATGCGGCCGTCACCGTCGAGATCGCCGAACTCGCCCCACAGGCTGCAGTTGCTCGGCGCGGGGAACACCCCGGCCACGAACGTGAAGGCACCCGCGCCGTCGTTCTCGAGGTAGCGCTCGGGGGAGCCGAGGGCGATGACGACCGCGTCGAGATCGCCGTCGTTGTCGATGTCGGCGCACGCGACACCGTTGTCGTCGTTGCTCGGGTTGCCGCTGACGCGCGTGGCGGTCTCGTCGGCGAAGTTGCCTGCGCCGTCGTTGATGAGCAGCTGCTCGGTGTAGTCACCACCGGTGTTGTCGATCCACAGATCGAGATCACCGTCGGCATCGACGTCGCACGGCGTGACGTTGTAGTGGAAGTTCGACCCCGCCCCCGGCGGGTCGATCGTCGTCTCGGGCGCGAACACGCCGGTGCCATCGTTGAGCCACACTGCGCCGGTGCCACCAGCGTGCGCGTTGACCACGAGATCGAGGTCGTGATCGCCGTCGGCGTCGAAGAACTCGACGTCGTCGATGTCCGAGCCCATGACCGCGTCGGGGATCGCACCGATCGCCTCCTCGAACATGCCGGCGCCGTCGTTGGTGTAGAGGTGGCCGAACGGCGGACCATTCGTGGAGTAGCCGTCGGCGGTGAAGATGTCGAGGTCGCCGTCGTTGTCGACGTCGCCCATGCGCGCCGCCGCGCTCTGCGGGAACGGTCCGGCCGGCAACCGCGTGTCGGCCTCGTCGGTGAAGACACCGCTGCCGTCGTTCATGAACAGCACATACGCGTCGCCGGATCCGCTCGGGCCGAAGATGTCGCGACTGCCGTCGCCGTCGACGTCGCCCACCGCGACCTGACGGAGGTTGCCGGTGTAGTCGTCGAGCGCGGCCGCCGACGTGTTGGTGAACGCTCCGCGGCCGTCGTTGGTGTAGACCACCAGCGGCTCTGGCGAGTCGCTGCCGTCGAAGAAGTCGCCGTAGTTCACCAGCAGGATGTCGAGGTCGCCGTCGCCATCCAGATCGCTGACGCGCAGATGGTTGGTCCAACAGCCTTGGCCGCCGCAGGCCTGGGGATCGAGCGCATCGGGGACCAGATCGTACAACGGTGCGCCGCCCGCACTCGCGCGGCCACCGAGCAACACCGAGCTCATCCCCACGATCGCGAACAAGGCATGTCGTTTCATTCGATGGTCTCCACGAGCGACCATGTGTCGGCCATGGCGCCCGCCGAGATGGTAATGCGTCGATCCGCAGCCGACCAGCGCAAACCCGAGAAACAATCCGCCCCTGAGGTGGGTCCAGAGGCGGGACCAGGGATCCTCTCTGGTTTGGCTTGGGCATGACGACGAACACGCTGCAGATTCGGTCGCTGACGAAGACGTATGGCAACGGAGTCTGCGCGCTCGCGGGGATCGACCTCGACGTGCCGCCCGGCATGTTCGGCCTGCTCGGTCCCAATGGTGCCGGCAAGTCGACGCTGATGCGGACGGTCGCGACGCTGCAGGAGCCCGACGCGGGCAGCATCGTGCTCGGCGAGATCGACGTGTTGCGCGACAAGGACGCGACGCGACGGGTGCTCGGCTACCTGCCGCAGGACTTCGGCGTGTATCCCCACCTCGATCCGCTGTCGCTGCTCGATCACTTCGCGGTGCTCAAGGGCATCGTCGACAAGGGCGAGCGCAAGGCGATGGTCGAAGCGCTGCTGCAGCGCGTGAACCTGTGGAGCGTGCGCACCAAGCGGCTCGGCGGGTTCTCCGGCGGGATGAAGCAGCGCTTCGGCATCGCCCAGGCGCTGCTCGGCGCGCCTCGCCTCGTGATTGTCGACGAGCCGACCGCAGGCCTCGATCCCGAGGAGCGCACGCGCTTTCTCAACCTGCTCGCGGAGATCGGCGAGCAGGTCGTCGTGGTGTTGTCGACCCACATCGTCGACGACGTCGCGGACCTGTGCGCCCAGATGGCGATCATCGCGGGCGGACGGCTGCTGCACCGCGGCCGCCCCCATGACGCGATCACCGAGATCCGCGGCAAGACCTGGCGAAAGGTGATCGACAAGCAGGACCTCGCGAGCCACCGCGACGATCACACGGTGATCTCGACGCGCCTGGTCGGCGGCCGCACGGTCATCCATGTGTTCGACGAAGCGGATCCCGGCAACGGATTCGCGGCCGTCGATCCCGATCTCGAGGACGTCTACTTCACCACCCTGCGTCGCGCGGCCTGAACCAACGGAGCCGACCATGATGTGGGAGTTCTTCACGTTCGAGCTGCGCTCGCGGCTGCGCCAGCCGACGGTGTGGCTGTTCACGGCAGTCTTCGCCCTGCTCGCATTCGGTGCGACGACCAGCGACGCGATCGTGATCGGAGGTGCCGCCGGCAGCACGGCCATCGACGCGCCGATCGTCGTCACCCGCATGCTCTCGGTGCTGAGTGTCATCGGCATCATCGTGGTCACGGCATTCGTGGCGACGTCGGTGATCCGCGACTTCGAACAGCGCACCTACGCGCCATTTTTCACGAGCCCGATCCGCAAGCGCGATCTCTTGCTCGGTCGGTTCTTCGGCTCGCTCGCGATGGCATGGATCGTCTTTTTCGGCGCCGCGCTCGGCATGATCATCGGCGCGCGCATGCCGTGGCTCGATCCAGAGCGCCTGGTCGGTACCGGCATCGGCCCGTACGCGTGGGCGCTCGGCGTGCTCGTGCTGCCGAACCTCGCCGTGATGGGTGCGGTGTTCTTCGCCGTCGGCACGCTGACGCGGCGCGTGCTGTTCGCGTACGTCGCAGTCGCCGGCTTCTTCGTCGTCTACGTCGTCTCGCAGAACCTCGTGTCCGGCCTCGACAACGACACGCTCGCGGCGATGGCCGATCCGTTCGGACTCACTGCGATCGCGGTCGACACCCGCTACTGGACGGTCGCAGAGCTGAACGTGCGCCTGCCACAAACCGGGTCGCTGCTCGCGGCGAACCGTGCGCTGTGGCTCGGCATCGGCGCGCTCGCGCTCGGCCTCACGCAACTCCGCTTCCGCCTCGTCGTACCGAACGAGTCGGGCCGTGACCGCCGCGAGGTCGCGCCGACCGACGCTGGCGCCGTCGACGTCGCGATACCGCGGGTGCACGTCGCCCATGGCTGGCGTGTCGCGCTCGCGCAGTGCCGTCACCAGATCAGGGTCGAGCTGTCGGGCGTGCTGCGCAGCACCGCGTTCGTCGTCATCTGCCTGTTCGCCGGCCTCAACGCGTTCGGCGGCCTGATCGCGAGCATCGACGAGATGTACGGCACGCCGGTGCACCCGGTGACGAGCCTGATGGTGCGCATTCTCGACGGCAGCACCGGCCTGTTCGTGCTGATCGTGGTCGTGTTCTACGCGGGCGAGCTCGCGTGGAAGGAGCGCAAGGTCGGCCTCGCCGAGGTGTACGACGCGCTGCCGGTCTCGTCGTGGGTGCCGCTGGTCGCGAAGCTCGTCGCGCTGTGGGGCGCGATCGCGGTGGTGCTGACGGTCGCGGTACTCACCGCAGTCGGCGTGCAGCTCTCGCACGGGTGGACCGACCTCGATCCGCTGCTCTACTTCGAGGGCATCTACGTCATCCGGCTCAGCGAATGGATGCTCATCGCATCGCTCGCGCTGGTCCTGCAGGCGCTCGCGAACCACAAGTACGTCGGCTTCCTGCTGATGGCCGGCTACTTCATCCTGAGCGAGGTGATGCCGCTGGTCGATCTCGAGCGCGGCCTGTACCGCTTCGGGTCCGCCCCGAGCGCGCCGTACTCCGACATGAACGGCTACGGGCACTTCGCGACCGGGCTCGCGTGGTACCGGATCTACTGGGCGCTCGGCGCGACCGTGCTCGTGATGATCGCAGTGCTCTTGTGGCCCCGCGGCACCGATCAACGCATGCGCCTGCGTCTCGCGCGGGCGCGGCAGTCGCTCGTCGGGCCGCTGCGCCTCGCGCTCGTCGGCGTCGGCGCGGCGTTCTGCGGCGTCGGCGGCTTCATCTTCTACAACACCGACGTGCTCAACCGGTTCGTGCCGAGCGACGAAGGCGAGCGCCTGCGCGTGCTGTACGAGCAGCGCTACAAGCAGTACGAGGACCTCGCGCAGCCGCGCGTGGTCGCCGTCGACGTGCACGTCGAGCTGTATCCCGAGGATCGGCGCGCGGATCTGAAGGGCACGCTCACGCTCGAGAACCGTACGGATGCGCCGCAGGACGCCGTGCACATCGCGATCGATCCGACGCTCGAGGTCCGCGAGCTCGCGCTGTCCGGCTCGGGGGTCACGCACCTCGACGAAGAGGTCGGCTACCGCATCCTCACCCTCGACCCGCCGCTCGCGGCCGGCGCGCGCACCGAGCTCGTGTTCGACGTCGGCTTCGCCGAGCCCGGCTTCGTCGAGAAGGACTCCAGCACCGCGATCGTGTTCAACGGATCGTTCCTCCACAGCACCAACTTCGTGCCGCGCATCGGCTACGACCGCGGCGGTGAGATCGGCGACCCGAACGAACGGCGCAAGCGCGGCCTACCCGAGCGGCAGCGCATGGCCGACCTCGACGACCCGGCCGCGCGCGCGAACACGTACATCTCGCGCGAAGGCGACTGGATCGCGTTCGCAGCGACGGTCGGCACCAGCATCGATCAGGTCGCGCTCGCACCGGGCTACCTGCAGCGCGAGTGGACCGAGGGCGATCGCCGCTATTTCCGCTACGTCATGGACGCGCCGATCCTCGACTTCTACGCGTTCCTCTCCGGGCGCTGGAACGTCGAGCGCGACCAGTGGCGCGACGTCGCGATCGAGGTCTATCACCATCCCGCGCACGACATGAACGTCGCCCGGATGATCGAGGCGACGAAGCAATCGCTCGACTACTTCACCGCGAACTTCAGCCCGTACCAGCACCGGCAGGTCCGCATCGTCGAGTTCCCCGGGTATGCCAGCTTCGCGCAGTCGTTCCCGAACACGATCCCGTACTCCGAGTCGATCGGCTTCATCGCGGATCTGCGCGACCCCGACGACATCGACTACGTGTTCTACGTGACGGCCCACGAGGTCGCGCACCAGTGGTGGGCGCACCAGGTCATCGGCGCCGACGCACAGGGCAGCACGATCATGTCGGAGACACTCGCGCAGTACTCGGCACTGATGGTGATGGAGAAGGCGTACGGGCGCGAGCACATGCGCAAGTTCCTCGCGTTCGAGCTCGATCGGTACCTGTCGGGGCGCGGGCGCGAGACCCATCGCGAGCTGCCGCTCATCCGTGTCGAGAACCAGCCGTACGTGCACTACAACAAGGGCAGCCTCGTGATGTACGCGCTGCGCGAGTACATCGGCGAAGCGACGGTGAACCGCGTGTTGTCCGAGTACATCGCCGATGTCGCGTTCCAGGGCCCGCCGTACACGACTGCGCGCGATCTGGTCGAGCGTCTGCGCGCCGCGACACCGCCCGATCGCCAGTACCTCATCGAGGATCTGTTCGAGACGATCACCCTGTACGACAACCGCGCGCACGCTGCGAAGGCGACGCAGCGCGCCGACGGCAAGTGGGACGTCGAGATCGAGGTCGAGACCCACAAGCTGCGCGCGGGGGACGACGGCACCGAGTCGGAGGTCGCGCTGAATGACCTCATCGAGGTCGGTGTGTTCGTCGAGCGCGAGGTCGACGGGCGTGTGCGCGAGGTGCCGGCCGTGCTCGAGCACCACCGCTTCGATCGCGAGCGCAGCACGGTCACGCTGGTCAGCGAGGACAAGCCGGTGCGTGCCGGCATCGACCCGCGGGTGCTGCTCGTCGACCGCAACCCGGACGACAACCTGCGCGAAGTCTCGTTCTGACTACTTGCGGGCGCGATCGAGGGCGACCTCGACGCGGCGCGATCGCTCCGGCACGACCTCGATCGTCTTGCTGGCGTAGCCCTTCGCCTCGACGCGGATCTTCACCGGCGCGCTCGAGCGCGACACCTCGACCGGATTGCGCTCGGCGAATGTGTCGTCGACGAAGATGGCGGCATCCGGCGGCGTCGTCGAGACCATCAGCAGCACGCGCTCCGAGCTCGGTGCCACCGGCTCGTCGGCCGCCGGCTCGACCGTCGGCGCGACGTCGACCGGCGCCCTTGCGGAATACCAGCGCCAACCGACGAATCCCGCGATCAAGAGCGCGGCGGCACCGAGGATCGGTGCGAGCGAGCCATGGCCCGTCGCATCGCGAGCGCTCGACGCAGCTACGACGGGTCTGTCGATCAATGTCGCGACGTCGAGCCGAGGGGATGCGGCCGGGCCGAACCGAGCATCGCTCGGCGGCAAGGCGATCGTGCGCGGCGGATCGGCCGGTGCTGGGATGACCGCCGAAGCCCGCGTCCGCGCGATCACAGGCTTGCCCGTACACGCCCGCAGGGCCTCGCGCATCGCGGCCGCGTCCGGCCAGCGGTCGTCGCGATTGCGCGCGAGTGCCTTGCTGATCACGGCATCGAGCTCGGTCGTCACCGATGCGACGCGCTGCGACGCCGGTGTGAACTTGCCCTCGAGCATGCGCGCGATGACGACCGTCGATTCACGCGCTGCGAACGGCGGCTCACCGACGAGCAGCGAGTACAGCAGCGCACCGACCGCGTACACATCCGCGCGCGCGTCGATGTCTTCGCCGAGCGCCTGCTCGGGCGCCATCGCGACCGGCGTCCCGAGCACGAGCGACGTCTTGGTCGAGTCGTCGCCGGCGGTGATCTTCGCGATGCCGAAGTCGAGCACCTTCACCACGCGTCGGCCGCTCGGCTCGCGCACGAGCATGACGTTCGCGGGCTTGATGTCGCGGTGGACGACGTCGCGGCGGTGGGCGGCGTCGAGCGCATCGAGCACCGCGATCGTGATGCCGATCGCATCGGCCGGCGCGACCGGCCCGCGGTGCGCGACCTCGGCCTCGAGCGTCACGCCGGAGAGCAGCTCCATCACGATGAACGGCGTGCCATCGATGAGGCCGAGGTCGGTCACCGCGACGATGTTCGGATGACCGATCGCGCTCACGGCTCGCGCCTCGCGGATCATCCGCTTCGCGAGGTCGGCACGTTCGCGGACGGCCGGCGACAGCACCTTGATCGCGACCTTGCGCGCGAGCAACAGGTGCGTCGCCTCGTAGACGACACCCATGCCGCCCTTGCCGATCTCGCGGTCGATTCGATACTTGCCCTCGAGCACGACGCCGGGCCGGAAGCGATCGTCGTCGATGGTCATACTAGATCGCGTAGGCGCAGTGGCCTCCGAAGCAGGCCATCATCGCCACCGGACAATCGTCGGTGAACTCGCAGGGGATCACGCACTCCCCGTTCTCGCACAAGACACCGTCGTACCCGCTCGGACAGTCCGCGTCACTGTCGCACGCTGCGGTGCACACCTGGCCTCCGCCGTACCTGACGCAGTGCTCGTTCGTCGGACAGGCGTCGTTGCACGGCGGGAAGTCGCAGCTGTCGTCGCAGCCGTCGCAGCCGAGGGTCGAGTACGTGCACCGCGACGAGCAAACCAGCTGGCCGTCGACGAAACCGAGCTGCTGACATCCACCGACGACCGGCGCGAGCGGATCGCATTCTTCGCCCGGCTCGAGCTGGCCGTTGCCGCACGACAGAAACGTGCACGACGCCGTGCAGCTCCGATCGACGCTGGGGTCGCACTGCTCGTCGCCGCCGACGTAACCGTCGCCGCAGGTCGTGAACAGGCAATCGGTCCGACACGCGTTGCCGCCACCGTTGTCGGGGCCGGCGTCGCACTGCTCGCCACGTTCGACGATCCCATCGCCGCAGAAACCATCGGGCTCGGTCGTCGACATGTCGTCGGTGGTCGGATCTTCGCTGGTGACCGAGAGCGACTCCGACGTCTCCACGCCGATGGTCGTCGTCATGTTCGTGTCGGCATCGCTCGTGACGAGGCTGGTCGTCATCGTCGCGTCCTCGAACGTCGTCGCCGAGGTCGTCGTGTCGTCCGTCGTATCGACGCACACACCGGCGAGGCCGTCACCGGCGTGCTCGCCGTAGCGCTGACCGGACGGGCAATCGTCTGCGGGGAAGCTGCACCAACCTTCGGGCTGGCAGGTGCCCGCGTCACCGGCAACGGCGCAATCGGTCGGCTCGTCGCAGGCGAACCCGCCCGCCCTGCAGCCGGCGACGAGCGATGCGACGAGCCACCACGAACGCGCGAGGACCATCCGAGACGAGGATAGCGCGTCCACGCGAGCGGCGATGCGAAGGGCGACTCAGCGAGAGAGTTCGCAGGCCGCCGCGACCCGGGCCGCGACACTGGAGCTGCCGTGTTGGTCGAGGAACAGCCGCCCCTCGCCGCGGCCCTGCGCGACACGACCGAGCGCGCACAGGGCCGCACAGCGGTAGCCGGCACGCTCGACGGTGAGCTGACCATCCGGGAATTCGCGGCCGTGCGCGGCGAGGTGGCCCAGCGCAGCTTCGGGATCGCCGTCGTCGAGCGCACGCTTCGCGCGGGTGACCAGGGCGACCTCGGCGCGAAGCGCCTCTGCGGTGATCGGCGCCACAGCAGCGGGTGCCGTCGGGCTCGCGTTCGTCGTCGCCTTGGTGCGCGCGGCCAGTGGCGCGATCTCGGGCATCGCGACCGACGGCGTGGTCGCGACCGGACCGAGCTCGGCGGGGAGCTGTGCGACCTCGGCCGCAGGCGTCGCATCGCCCGAGCTCGGCAGTCGATCGACTGCGCGTGAGGTCTGCGCCGCGCTCGGTGGATCCTGACCAGCGGGTGCCGCAGCGATCGCCACGGTCGCGCTCGCACCCAGGAGCACCGCCGCGAGCACGCCCTTGAACCCGACGAACGCAGCGGCCCCACCGAGCGATGCCGCATCGACGCCGAGCCGCGCAGCGACGAGTGCCGCCGCGCGCTTGCGGGTCGGGCGATCGGGCAGCGTCGCTTCACGCATCTGGGTGACGAGCTGCGCCTCGTTCGCATCGGCACCGAGCTCCGCGAGCGCACGCTGCAGCTCGCGCCGCGCCGCCTTGATCCGCGAGTACGCGGTGTCGACCGGGACCCCGAGCGACGCCGCGAGCTCGGGGCCGGTCATCTCCTCGAACACGTGCAGCGTGATCGCGACACGCTTGTCGTCGTCGAGGTGGTCGAGCGCGCGCTCGAGCAGACCGACACGCTGATGGTGGTCGAACACGTCCGACGCGCTGGGATCGATCCGCGGCTCGTCACCGAACGAGCGCGCCTTCGCGTCGGCACGCTGTGCGCCGCGCCGCTGGCGGAACGCGATGCGTCGCACGATCCCGAACAACCATGAGCGCATCGAGCTGCGGCCCTCGAACCCAGGCAGCCGCCGATGCACGACGACGAACACGTCTTGCAGCGCGTCGTCGACCGAGGAGCGCGGCACGCCGAGTCGCAACAGGCTCGCGTACACGAACGTCGCGTGCTCGCGATACACGGCAGCGAACGACGGCGCAGCGGCCGCAACGCTCGAAGACACCACCTGTTCCACTCCATCCACCCGCGTCGTTCCTTGGTCTCCGGCTGGGGCGCCTTCTGTCACGACCATCGTAGTTCGCCCGCCACCGGCCGTCAGGACTCGTTTTCGGCGGTCACGGCAGCCGCAGCTCGATGCCCGCAACGAGGCGCAGCGCGGCCGGGCCCGCCGCGAACAGCGGCTCGCGATCGCGCAGGTTGAACGCCGGGCGGCGGGCGAGGATCGCGACCTGCGGTCCGAGTCGCAGGCCGAGTCGTGGGATCGGCGAGTACACCAACGTCGCGTCGGCGGTGATCGACAGGAAAAGCGCCGTCGCACCCCCGGACTCGTCGACGCCGATGCTGCGCCCACGCATGCCGCCGAGCTCGACACCGCCACACAGCGGCAGCGCGAGCGAGCCGCGACGCCACGTCGGCACCCAGCAGCCCGCCGGCGCGATCGTCCACAGATCGATCCGACCTCCTGCTCGCGGTGCGCTCGCCTCGGTCGCGTCGGACGGCAGGTACCAGTGACCGCGCAGCTCGGCGCGCGCGTGCGGCCACATCACACCGATCGCTCCGCCGACGCCGAAGCCGGCGACCGCCGGGAGCACGCGGAGGAATTGGCCGACCGCGTCGATGCGAATCGTCGCCCGTGCTCGCGAGCGTCGCCGCGGCGGTGGATCGGGATCGGGTGTCACCGGTGGCGTCGCGATCGGCGATGGCGGCGTTGCTTCGGGGACCGGCTCGGGGACCGGCTTCGGCGTCTCGATCGCCACGGCTGGCACGACGGGCTCCCCCTGCTCGGGCGCGAGCGTCGGATCCGCCGCAACGGCGATCAGCAGACCCGCCGCCTCCGCGAGCGCCGTGCACGACGACGCGCGGATCGTCCGCTGCTCGACCGTGCTGCCGCGCAACGTCAGCTCGAGCACCCACGCGCCTTGCTCGGCACGCACGATCCCCACCGCATCCACCGCACGGTCGTCACCCCGTGAGCGACGCGCCGCTTCGTCGCGCACCGCCTGCGCGTCGGGGCACCCCGGCGGCGCCGTCCATTGCAGCGTGACGCCACCGTCGGGCGGCGCTGCGACAATGGTCGCGAGGGCGAGGCCGAGGCCGAGGACGATCATCGTCATCGCTTGTGCCCGCGCGGCGGCGTCCATCGCTCGCACGTGCGTAGCCGCTCCCACGTGTCGAACGCGGGGCCGCGCGCTGCCGCCAGCCGACCCGCGAGCGCCTTGGTCTCGATCGCACGCACGAGCCGCTCCACCGGTGCGGCTGCGACCGCGAGATCGCCGTGCTTCGCCGCGGCGACCCCAGCGGCCTCGCGCGCGGCGACGTAGGCCGCCCAGTGCGGCGATCGATCGAGCACCTCGCCGATCGCATCGCGTTGGCCGCGAAACGTCGTCGCGAACTCCGGATGCCATGGATCGTCGAGGATCGGCCACCGCGACAGCAGCTCGGCCGCCGCCGCACGGTACGCCTCGTCCTCGCCGGCGCGCGTGCGATCGACCTCGGCCTGCGCCTGCTCGATCGCGTCTTCGAGCGTCGCGAGTCGCGATGTCGCCGCGACCTCGTCGAGACCGAGTCGCTCGCCGAGCGCAGCGATCACCGCATCTTCCTCGGGCAGCTCGATCTCGACCGTCGGCCCGTCGGTCGGCGCGCGCGCACGCAGCCAGCGCTCGGACGTCGTGGTCGGCACGTCGACGCCACCGGACGCGATCCGCACCCGGGTATGGGCGTCGAGCAATCCGACGGTGCCGTCACCGTCGAGATCGAGCGTCGCGACCGCAAGCTCGCCACCGTCGCGATCACGCCCACGCAGCGCCCCGAGAAAGTGCAACGCGTAGCCCTCCTGCGCACCGCGGTCCGGATTCGGATCGCAGCCCGACGCCTCGAGATCCCAGGTCGACGCGAACAATCCGCAGCGCGGCGCGCTCGCGACCGCGCCGGTGTCGTCGGCACCGACGAACGCGAGCTCGGCGAAGCCGCCCGAGAAGCACGTCGTCATCACGAGCCGCATCGGTCGCTGGGCGCGGTCGAGCGTACCCGCGAGCTCGGCGGCGGTGATGCTCGATCCGGCCCACAGCGACAGCCGATTCGCGTTCGCCGTCGCGCCCATCTCGCCGTGGCCCGCGACAAAGACCAACAGTGGTTCGTCACCGTCTGCGAGCGCGCGCTCGAGCGCCGCATGCACGCGTGCGGCCGTCGCCTCGGCATCGACGTCGATCCGCGGCGCGCGATACGTCGCGTCACGACCACCGCGCGGCGCGAACAGATCCGACAGCGCCGCACCGATCCGATCGCGCTCGACACCGGGCCGCTGCACCTGCACGACCGGCGCACCCGCTCCGGCGCCGAACAGCACGACACCATCCCCGCCGAGCACCTCGGCCGCGAGCCCGATGTCCTGCTCGATCTGCACCTGCAGGGCCTCGGGCCATGCACCGCCACCGATCGCGAGCCACGACGCGCGCCCCAGCGCAGCATCGAGGACGGCTTCGTCGACGGCGATCGTCGGCTCGGCTCGCGACGTCGACGGCGGACCGGTAACGTCGCGCGTGTCGATTGGAGGCTCCGCGTGCACGGCGACAGGCGCGTTCGCGTGCAGCAGCGCGAGCGCTGCCGCCCCCACGCTTCCCAGCGCAACAGCGGTCAGCACGCCGCGTCGCGTCGACACCGGCGCACTCTATCACGCCGTCACTCGACGACGGTGACGCGACCGCTCGAGCCGTGGCCGAAACGCTCGGGCTCGTACATCTCCTCCGCCTTCACGGGCGGCAACAGAAAGTTGCCGATCGTCGTGGCCCGCGCCGTGTAGCTGTACGTGTACACGCCGGCCGGCAGCTGATCGGCAAACAGCAGCATGCGATCGTCCCGCAGATCGGTGTGGCTGAACGTGTACCACCAGCCCCACCACCAGCCGTCGTAGCCGCCGCTGCCGCGCGATCCACTGCTTTCGGAGGTGGCACCGACGCTGGTGACGAACTTCGGGTTCTGGCCCTCGAATCCGCCGGGCAGCGGATCGTCGACGACGACGTAGTTCGCGCGATCGTTCACGACGAGACTGATCGTGATCTTGACGCTGGTCGCCGCCTTCACGATCCAGTCGCCGTCTTCGGTCTGCTTCACCGCCTCGGGATCGACCTTGCCGTCCGGGCCCGGCAGCGCCTCGTACTGGCGATACACCGTGAAGCCCTGATCGGTCGCCTTCAGCTTCAGATCCTTCGGCGCGTAGCGCAGGCCCATGCGGTAGTACAGCTTGCCGACGCCTTGCTTTGCGAGCGTCAGCTCGCGGGTCTTCGCGCCCTGCAAGGTCTCCATCGAGATCTTCTGATCCACCTTCGTCATGCTGCGGCCCTTGAACGCATGCTCGCCGGCGAACAGATCGTCGATCCACACCTGCGCGGTGTAGTCGGGCTCCTCCTTCTCGACCGTCTCGAAGTAGCGGCTCGCGGCCACGAGTGCCCACGCATTCGCATGCGTCGACAGCCAGCGACCACCGCGCTTCGGATCGCGGTCGTCCATGATGCCAGCGATGATCTTCGGCAGCATCGTGTCGGTCGCGTCGATCTCGAGCAGCGCCATCAGCACGATGGCATCGGTCTGTGCGCTCGAGTGCATGAGCAGGCGCAGGCCATCGGCGGCCGCCTCGCTCTTGCTCTCCGCGAAGTGGATCGTCCGCGCGGACTCGACGACGAGGTCGCGGAGCTCTTCGCGGATCTTGTCGCGCTCGGTCGTGCGCCCATAGCGGTGCGCGGCCGACATCAGCAGTGCGCGGGCATACAGCGGCATCTCGCCACGATGCGTCCACACCGAGTCGAACAGCGTCGAGCCCCGCTTCTCGCCCGACAGAATCCACAGGCTGAATGCACGTGACGTCCAGTCGTAGTAGTCGCCCCAGCGCGTGCGGATGCCGTACTGCACGAAATTCTCGAGGTAAGCGAGCGCGCGTGAGAGCGCTGCTTCGTCGACCGTCTGCCCCGCACGTTTGCCCTCGAGCAGCGCGAACGTCACCCAGTTGGTGAGGTACGGCCAGCTCTCGTTGTTCGACCAGTAGCCGAAGCCGCCGTCGTAGAGCTGGTGCCGCATCAGCTTCGCGATGCCGTCGCGGCCGAGCTGGTCGCGCATCGCCTTGTCGCGGATCGTCGCGATCGGGAACGCGTCGAGCACGTCACCGAGCGCGAAGATCGGCAGGATCCGGCTCGCGGTCTGCTCCGCACACTCATACGGGTAGTCGACGAGATACGACACCGCATCCTCGAGCCCTGACAGCGCCGTCGAGCTGAAGCTGAGCTCGAGCCCGCCGAACGCCGGCAACGCATCTTGCGGCGGCTCGATCGTCCGCGACACCGACTCGTCGGTCATGCCGTAGTCGGCGAACGCCTTCGCGGTCGCCGGGTAGTGCACCGGGATCGTCAGCTCGGTCGCGTCGCGGCCGCCGTTGCTCATCGCGGCAAACTGCAGCCGCATCTTGCCGACCTTCTCCACCGCCATGTCGAAGCGGACCTCGCGGGACTCGCCCGCGGGGATCTCGACGAAGCGCTCGGTCTCGCCCGAGATCGTCACGTTGAGACCACGCGTGCCGACGAGCACCTTTTGCGGTTCGCCGGTCTGGTTGTCGACCATCACGGCACCCTCGAACTTGTCGCCGAAGTTCGCGAAGCGCGGGAGTGACGGGCGGATCATCACCGGCTTGCGCACGCGTACGTTGCTCTCGCCGCTGCCGAATCGATCCGCCGCGGCGGGATCGATCGCGACCGCCATGATGCGGAACGTCGTGAGGTTCTCCGGCATCGGAATGTCGATGCGCGCCTCGCCGTTTTCATCCGTCAGGATCTCCGCATCGAAGTACGCGGTCGTCGCGAACAGCGTCCGCAGCGACACGGTCTGCGCCATTGCGGCCGACGTATCGAACGCCGCGGCACGGCTGTCGTCGCCGTCCGCCTCGCGCTCGGAGCGTTCGGCAGACTTCGCCTTCTTCATCGGCGCCGCTTCCTCTGCTTCGGCCATCGGCGCGGCCGGCTTCGCTGCGGCCATCGGCTCCGACTGCGCTGTATCCGAGGCCGCGAACCCACCGCCACCCGGTGCACCGCTCATGCGGCCCATACTGGCCTCGACCGTGGTCGCCGTGGTCGGCGTCGCGATTGCAGACGGCGGAAGCACATCGCGCGGCATCACGTTGGTGTGCAGCGCGTGCAACCACACCTCGCCCGGGCGCTTGGTGTGGAAAAACGCCACCGGATCCGGCGTCTTGTAGCTCATCAAGCTGAGCACGCCCTCGTCGACGACCATCACGGCGACCGCAGCCGGCAGCGCACCGCCGGTGTCCTTGCGGGTCGTCTTGATCTTCAGCGACAGGCTGCCCTTGGGCTCGATCTCCTTGCTGTGGGGCTCGAGCACGACCGTGATCGCCTTGCTGTCGGTCACGACGTCGAGATCGACCTGCCCCGCCGCCGCCGCCGGCATGCCGAGGTCTTGGCCCTTCGGCGCGCCGGGGATCTCGGCGCGACCGCGGGTGAGCAGCGCCGACACCGTCACGCCACCGACCATCTCTTCGGTGATCGGAATCTCGACCGCATGCGCACCGCCGGTCACGACGACGGGGATCTCGAGCGCGACGCCTTCGCGCTCGACGACGACGAAGCCGCGCGCGTCGGTGAACGGCGAGCGCACGAGGATCTTCGCGGTGTCGCCCGGCGCGTACTTGCGCTTGTCGGCGACGAGATCGACGCGACGCTCGCTGCTCTCGTCCCAGATCACCTCGTCGGTGCCGTGGACGTAGACCGTGATCTCACTGCGGGTCTCGTGGCCGTCGGCATCCTTGGTCGACGCGCGCGCGATGTACGTGCCCGCCTTGTCCGGGGTGACGTCGCACGACTGCGGCGCGGGATCCGAGACGAGCGGACACCCGCTCACGCGGACCTCGCTGGTCTTGTAGTCGAACGACCACACTCCCGCCTTCTCGATCGCCGTTCGCAGCGTCTCGCGCCGGATGAAGTCGATGGTGACCGCGCTGCCGGCCGTGCGTGCGCCGTCGAGATCGACGACGACCGCCTCGACCTTCGTCGACTCGCCCTCGCGCAGCACGCTGCGCTCGCTGCGGAGCCCGACGTAGACCTTCGACGGATGCACGACGAAGCTGCCCGAGCCGCCGATCGCCTGGCGGTTCTGATCGGTGACCGTGCTCGCGAGCGTGTAGGTCGCGGCGCGCGGCAGCGGCTCCGGCACGGTGCTCGCCGACGGATCGACGGGCGGCACCGGTGTGCCCGGCGGCGGTGGTTCCTTCGCGACGACCGTGTGCGTGACGACGAGCTTGCCCTTGGCGTCGAGCGTGCCGTTGCTGAACTTCACCGTCATGCTCGGACTGCCGTAGCCCCACCCGCCATGGCCCCACTCGCCGTGACGACCGTAGCCGCCGCGTCGTCCGTAGCCGCCCCAGTACATGTTGCCGGCGCCGAACGTGAACGCATCGTTCTCCGATCCCGCGGGGCGAAAGTCGGTCTCCGATCGCGTGAGCGCGTACGAGACCTCGCCACCGACGAGCGGCGCACCGTGCAGATACTCGCCCTTGATCTCCGCGACCAGCGAGTCGCCGAACACCAGCGGCTTGCTGTCCGGTCGCTCGACCTTGACCGTGAACTCGGGCGTTCGATAGGTCTCGACCGAGATCGGGTGATAAAAGGATTGGTTCGGGCCGAACAGGCTCGGCACCTCGAGCGAGAACTGGTAGTAGCCGGTGCCGCCCTCGTCCTTGGTCGGGATGTCGACCGACAAGGTGCCGAGCGCACCGATCTTCGCGTCACCGGTCGCGACCTCGATGCCGCGCGGGTCGACGACCTTGTACTTCGCGGTGCTGTTCTGCCGCCACCACACGGTGCCGCCCTTGGGCCCGCGGGTCTGCTGGCGCAGAATACCGACGAGATGGATCGTCTCGCCAGGCTTGTACGGCGCGCGATCGGTGAAGAAAAAGCCGAGCGCCTGATCCTCCGGGTTTCCCCAGTAGCGGTACTGCCCGCGTACGTCGCCTTGATCGAGGCGGATGAACGACGCGTCGCCGCCGTGCTCGGCCTTCACGATGAGCTGGCTGCCGTAGCTCGTCGCCGAGTACGTCGCGTGCGCGAGGCCGTCGGCGTCGGTCTTGCCGGTCCACAGCACCGAGCCGCCGTAGCCCATCGTCAGCGCGACGTCGGCGACCGGCTCACCGGTCGACAGCCGCGTCACGAGAAAGCTCCCCGAGTCGCGATCGACAGCGGCGGCGATGCCGAGATCGGTGACGACGACGAACTGCGACAGGCCCGCGCGCCACTTCCAGTCGCGCTCCTTGATCTCGTTGCTGCGGGCGAGGAACCACCCCATCTGCTCGCCGCCGAGCAGCGCGTCGAGATCGAGCTTCAGATCCTCACGCTTTTTTCGTGAGCCCTTGACGTCGAAGCTCTTCGACCAGCGCGACTTGCCGACGTCGCGCGGCCAGCCCCAATTCGAGTCGTACGAGTAGACGTCGAGATATTTGTGCACGTCGACGGCACCGAACGCGGCGCCCTCGACCTCGATGCGATCGAGACCGGCGACGCGCAGCGTCACCTCGCGGGCTGCGCCCTTCTCGATCACGAGCGGGCTGCCGACGGCGTTCTTGAGGCTCAGCTCGGGATAGTACGGGCCGAGCTTCTGCGTCGCCTTGAACGGCTTTGCGAGCGTCTGCCCGTGGCTGTCGATCACGCCCGCATCGACGGTGACGGTGTAGGTCGTGTCGCCGGTGAAGTCGCCCGTGATGTTGATGCCACCCCACGACGCGATTTCGAGGTTCGGCACGGTCGGGCTGACGTGGACCTTGTCCTCGAGCTTTGGATCGGCGATGGGCGTGCTCGCGCTGAGGCTGATGCCGCCACCGGCGTAGCACGGCCCGTCGCAGGTGTTGAGTGACAGCGTGAGCGGCGGATACGTCGAGAACGACGTCGCAAAGCCGGCGGTGCGTTCCGGCCCCTCGCCGAACACGCCCGGCGGCACCGAGACGACGAACATCGTGTTCGATGCGAGCTTGTCCTTCGGTTGCAGCACGACGATGCGATCGCGCTGCCACTTTTCCATCGTGTCCGCGTTCGGCGGATCGATCTCGGTGAACGCGACGTCCTTGCCGCCGCCGCTCCACTCGATCGCCGCGACCAACGCCTTGCGCTGCACCGACTGATTGAAGGTCAGCGTGACCTTCTGATCGAGCACGTGGCCGGTCGAGCCACTCCACGGATCGCTCGACCCGAGCGCGAGCACGGGCGTCGTGATCTCCCAGCTCGTCTCCTTCGCGAGCTTGTTGCCCGCCATCGAGACCGAGTCCTTGGGGACGCTGATCTTGTACTTCGTCGAGTACGGCAGCCGACCTTCGGGATAAAACCCGACGGTGCGCGTGCCGAGCCAGCGCGCCTTGCCCGGCACGGCCGGCTCGATCACCAGCGGCACCACCTTGGTCGCGAGCGACTCCACCGATGCCAGCGGCACCATCGACTGGTTGAACGTCACGCGGATCGCGTCGACCAAACCGAGCTCGCCCGTCGGCCCGAAGCGCTCGACCTGCAGCGGCCCGGTCGTCACCTCGGGCTCGAGGCCGGTCGGCGGCAGCTCCGGCGGGAACGCCATCGTGATCGTCTCGCTGACAGTTGGTGGCTTCTCGGG
>Ga0163144_10006559_pt1 | contig 25650 bp, 19 predicted proteins | sample OliLak19BULKMAT1_FD_123175 | JGI IMG/M metagenome (GOLD analysis project Ga0163144, IMG submission 123175) | Freshwater microbial mat bacterial communities from Lake Vanda, McMurdo Dry Valleys, Antarctica - Oligotrophic Lake LV.19.BULKMAT1 | ecosystem: Environmental > Aquatic > Freshwater >... | reverse complement strand
TGGCCCAGCAGCACGGCCGCTCGCCGCCGCCGGGCCTCCAGCTCCGCCGGAGTGCCTTTGGTCCTCATGCACCCTGTATCGGCACACCTGCCATGATTCCTTTTACCGCGCAGAGATCAATAGCTGGCCAGGAATCGGGCGTGGGTATGCGTACTCGGTTTATAGGGACAACTTTATTTCCGGTGCACAGGCGAACATTGCCACCACCTATCCGACACAGTTATGCGGCCAGCCTACAGCCAACGCGACCGCCTTTGGGGCGGCCTGGGTGGGCATTACAGTCGATCCTGGTCGCGGCGCAGGCCCCGTGGATATTTGGGCGCAACTGGGGTATATAAAGCGCCGTTCGTTGATGGAGGTTCCGACGACGACTATTCGGGTCAATATCTTTACGGAGACTATGGCTGGCCCTGACTATGACCGGACGTTTTTTCCGCCGCCCTTCCTGTCTTCGCATGTATATGATTGCCTACTAATCAACTGGTCTAATGGCCACATTCAATTTCACGTCGATGGCCTGTTGACTGATCAAACTGCCTTTGCAGGTTGGAGACAACCGCAATACGCGAATCGCGCCGATTTCATGGGGGAAACGCTCAATATTTTTGATCGAATGCCCGGAACAAACGGATCGCGTTGCACATTTACAAACTGCATGTACGCAGTTGGCATCGGCGGTCAGTTCCAAGCTGTAGAGTTTCTTCCCAAGGACGCAAAGAGCAACGTACCTCTTTTCTTCGGATCGGTCTGGCTCAGTCCAACGTCAATCCAGATTTGGGATCGGCGGCCATAGGGGGCTTTATCATGATGATCGCCTGGTACGGTCTGAGCACGATGGTAATGCTTCAGGCGTCGGTACACTCCTCCACGGTCCATGGCGATTCCGGGCCGCCGCCATCGGCTGACCAGATCGCGGCGACGCCGACCTCACCGGACTGGGTTCTCGATTCCGCGGAGAAAGCACGGCGCGCGGCTGGTTCTGTACTGGGACTAACGAACGGCGACGCGAACGCGATTGACTTGCCGCTCTTGGAATACCCTAGTGAGGACGATACGCCATTTCTGCACGCGAAAGTCGTAACCGAGCCTCGTTGGCGCGTGGTCGTCCGTGATGTGCGTTTTGAGGTAAAGGGTGAGGGCGGCGAGCCACCTCGTGCCACGCGGTCGTTTACGCTGGATGTAGACTTGGCGCCAAGCGATGGCCACCTGATTCGAGTTCTCTCTCGATGGCCGGAGGGGGTCGAGCCCGTTGCGCCGCGGCCAAATGCACAACGTTCCGAGGAGCAACTGATCGCCAAGGGCGAAACATGGCTTAGATTCGCTGAGGCTCCGCCGAAACGGTCGCTCCGTGAAGTCCTTTCCATCATTGAGACGGCTTTCGGCGACGTCTCGACCGCGCAACAGATAGTCGTGTACAACGTGGAATGGTCCCACCCCAGTCGCCCAGCGCCAGAACTGGTGTGGTCAGTCGAGTTTCGTGGCTTGCCGGTGGTGCCGGAAACACTTGGAGACGCCGGCGGGGAACGAAAACAGCTTAAACCTGACCAAGTAAATCATTTGAGGCACATTGTTACTGACGCGTCGGGAGAGTGGCTTCGAGCTGGGACTTCACCACAGCCAGATCTATCGAAGTCCGTGATTATGCAGCAGCCTGGCAAAGACGATCCCAACAAGTAGTAAGGAGTGCCTCAGATGCCTTGTTTGCTCGCACATGTCGTATATGTGGCCGTCCTACTTGTACCGCCACATGACGAGCACGTCGTGGACGTTGCACTCGCGTCGCCTGCTAACGGGACAAACGTGCTGAGCGGATCAGCGGTCACTTGGAGCATCGTTGTAAACGTTGGCTCTGCCGCGAATTTCGGCCTTGCTGGTGTCAGCGTCGACCTTGTGCAGGAGCCATCCAATCCGCAGCAGTTTGACATTCTGGCGGCCTCTGGGGTTCCGTCGACGATGGCCGGCTTCAGCAGGCCGGCGGGCATCAGTAATCCCGGGCAAGGAGGAGCAGGCAGCGGCTACGGCGGAACCCAAGTCGGGGTCGCGGGTTCCAAAAACCTACAACAGATCGGCGGCGCACAGAATATCTGCGGAGTTTCCGGTGGTTCAATTGGACAAGACCTCCAAGTGGACGCGGGAGTTGGTCACCAAACAGGGGGGCAACTCATTGCATCAGGAAGTTTCGCGGCACCCTGCACGCGAGGAACGTATGTCGTATCGCTGTCAAACGGTTTCGCAACTGTGCTGCTGAGCGTTGGGAGCGGGTCGCCTCCCGCGCCATCGCTTGTCAGTGCCGCCGATGTGGCTCTCGGCTCGTCTATTAGCTTTACCGTCGTCGATGGTTGCGATTCCGCCGACTTTGACGGCGATGGCGACACCGGCACCGACCTCGACATCGAGGCGTTCTTTGCCTGCATTGGCGGCAACTGCTGCTTGATGTGCGGCGACGCGGACTTCAACAACGATTGTGACGTCGGCAACGACACCGACATCGAGGCGTTCTTTCGGATTCTCGGCGGTCAGCCCTGCTGACCAAGCCCCCACCGACGCCAAAAGTCTCCGCCGCGTCCTCCGCCCCCTCCACTACCTCCGCGTTCTCTTCTACGTGATCACGCCCGCCACCTCAACCGCAAACTGCCTCGCCGCCTCGCGCACCGCCTCGGTCCACACCGCGCCCTTCGCATAGATCACCGACCGGCTCGCCGTCACCAGCACACCCGCGTGCCCCGGCGACTGCGCCCCCGTTCGCACCATCGCCCGGATATTCTCTGCCTTCCCGCCCTGCGCGCCATACCCGGGGATCAGAAACACCTGATCCGGCATGCGCCGCCGCAACGCCGCGCCTTCAGCCGACTTGGTCGCGCCCACCACCGCCCCGACACTGCTCAGCCCAGACCGCCCCAGGTGCGCTTCACCCATCCCCGCCACCTGATCGGCGAGCAACTCGGCCACCGTGCGCCCATCGGCGAGCATCTGGCCCTGCACCGCATCACTATCCGGGTTGCTCGTTCGCACCAGCACAAACACCCCCAGCCCCGCTTCCAGAAATGGCTGCACCCCGCTCGCCCCCAGGTAGCCATTGACCGTGATGCAGTGCGCCCCCAGCCGCTTGGCCGCGGCCGCGTAATGCGAGGCGGAGGTGGAAATATCGCCCCGCTTGGCGTCCAACACCACAATAAACCCTGCCCGGGCGGCCTGATCGGTGCATTCTTCCAGCACCGCCACTCCCCGCGACCCGTACCGCTCAAAGCAGGCGGATTGAAACTTGATCGCCGGGACCAGACCCGCGACGGCCTCCAGCACGCCGCGGCAGAACTCGGAAACCGCCCCCAGCGGGTCGTGGTGTCGTGCCCGCAGTTCTTCGGGCAGGGCTTCGAGCACCGGGTCAAGCCCGATGCACACGGGCGAGCCAACCCGGTTCACGGCGGCCAACAGCGAATCGCTGAACTGTTCCATCGTCAATCGGGGCTCCTTCCGGTTGCGGTGCCGGGAAACAGGATATCTTTCGATTGCCCGCGGTGCCCAACGGCGGGAGAAGCAAGCGACCAAGCCTGGAGACCCCGTGGAGACACCCGCCCGCCTGGACCTGAAGAAGGACAAGGGCCTCACGATTCAGTGGGCCGATGGCTCCACATCCTACTACTCCATCGCGTACCTGCGCCGCATGTCGCCCTCCGCCGAGGCCCGCATGCTGCGCGAGCAGATCCAGAAGAACCCGCTGACGGTGCTGCCGACTTCCAGCGGGCGCGGGCCGCTCACCGCCGTCGATGCCGAGTTCGTCGGGAACTACGCCCTGCGGCTCCGTTTTTCCGATGGTCACGAAACTGGAATCTACTCGTGGGAGTACCTCAAGTCGATCGCCCAAGATGAACACAACGCCCCAAGCACATCCGGGCCGGCGGGGGATTGATGGGCCCCAACAACGCCAAGCCCAACGCCAAGCCCGACTCCAAGGCCGCCGCCAAGCCACACGCCGACCCTGAGATCAAACTGACCACGCCGCTGAGCAACGTCAGGCTCATCACGCCCCGCCAGGCCGACCTCCTCGGCACCCTCGGCCTCACCAACGTGGGCAAGTTGATCGCCCACCTCCCCCTGCGACACGAAAAACTCGAAGCAGAGACCGACATCGCCTCGCTCGTCATCGGCCAGATCGTCTCCGCCCGCGGCGAAGTCACCGCCACCCGCCCCGTCCGCGGCCGCAAACCCCGCTTCGAAGCCGTCATTCTGGACGACACCGGCCGCCTGGATGTCGTGTGGTTCAACGCCCCCTACATGCGCGACAAGGTCATGCCCGGCGTCCGCATCCGCGTGCAGGGCAAGGCCCGCAAGCATGGCCCCGGTGTTCAACTCGTCAACCCAAAGGTCGACATCATCCGCGAGGGCGAGGACCCCGCCGGGCGCGATGAGCGCGTCCGCCCCATCTACCCCGCCAACGAGAGCATCACCTCCGCCCTCATCGAGCGCATCATCGAAAAGATCATGCCCTTCGCCCTGCCCCTCATCGAAGACCACCTGACCCCGCAGTACCGCGGCGAGCGGAACATGCCCGCCCTGGCCGACGCCTACCGCATGCAGCACGCCCCGCTGTTCATGGATGAGGTCTTCTCCTCGCGCCGCCGCCTCGCCTACGACGAACTGCTCATGCTGCAACTGGGTGTGCACATGAAGCGAGCCCACCTCCGCGAGCGCCTCAAAGCCCCCATCCTCAAGTTCAACCCCGCCATAGATAAGCACATCCGCGAGCGCCTTCCCTTCACCCTCACCGCCGGCCAGGAAGCCGTCGTCAAAGACATCGCCGCCGACCTCTCCACCGCCACACCCACCAACCGCTTGATCCAGGGCGATGTGGGCTCGGGCAAGACCGTCGTCGCGCTCTATGCCATGCTGATGGCCGTCGCCGCCGGCCGCCAGGCCAGCCTCATGGCCCCCACCGAACTCCTGGCCGAGCAGCACTTCGCATCCATCTCCAAAATGCTCGCCGGCTCGCGCGTCCGCGTTGAACTCCTGACCGGCGGAACGGCCAAGGCCGACCGCGAATCGATCCTGAGCCGCGCTGCCAAGGGCGACATCGACATCCTCGTCGGCACGCACGCCCTGCTTACCGAATCCGTCCGCGTGAAATCCCTCGCCGTCGCCGTCATAGACGAGCAGCACCGCTTCGGCGTCCACCAGCGGGCCACGCTCCGCGAGAACGCCAGCGATGAAACCACCACCCCCCACGTCATCGTCATGACCGCCACCCCCATCCCCCGCACGCTCGCCATCACCCTCTTCGGCGACCTGGACATCTCCTCCATCCGCGGCCTCCCCCCCGGCCGCCGCCCCATCACCACCCGCGTGGTCTCCAGCGAAGACCGCGGCGAGGTCTACGACGACATCGCCGCGCGAATCGCTGAAGGCGAGCAGGCGTACATCGTCGTCCCCGCGATCGACCCCAGCGAGGGCGCTCAGGTTGGCGTAGGCCCAACCGGCCCCGCCCGCGACCTGCGCACCGTCATGCGCGAGGTGCAGGAAAAGTGGCTGGCGGGCAAGCGCATCGCCGCCCTCCACGGCCAACTCTCGCGCGACACCCGCGAGCAGGTGATGGAGCGCTTCCGGCTCAAACAGATCGATGTGCTGGTCGCCACCACCGTGATCGAAGTGGGCGTCGATGTCCCCAATGCCACCGTCATGGTCGTCGAGCAGGCCGACCGCTTCGGCCTGGCCCAACTCCACCAACTCCGCGGCCGCGTCGGTCGCGGGGCCAAGGACTCCGCCTGCTACCTCCTCGCCGACCCCACCACCCCCGAGGCCCAGCAGCGCCTGACCGTCATGGAAACCGTCAACGACGGCTTCATCCTCGCCGAAAAGGACCTGGAAATCCGCGGCCCCGGCGAAGTCTTCGGATCCCGCCAATCCGGCCTCCCCCCCTTCAAAGTCGCCGACCTGATGCGCGACCGCGAACTCCTGGCCATGGCCAAACGCGACGCCGCGGCGTGGATCGCCCAGTCGCCGTTCCTGGGGCGCGAGCACGAGAAGACGCTGCTGCGGCGGCTGGTGAAGGCGTATGGGGAGCAGTTGGGGCTGGGGGATGTGGGCTAACAGTTGTGGTGCAGGCTTCCAGCTTGCATGACTTGTTGTGCAGACATCCACACTAGCATGCAGGCATCTCGGCCAGGTGCTCGATCTCAAGCTCCCGTCCGTCGGCGAACCTCGCGGTCAGGTGGAGCTCGCCCCCAAGCGCCTCGACGTACTTTCGCAGCGTCGTCAGGTACATATCGGCGGCGTTCTCAAACTTGTACACGCTCCCCTGGGCCACATCCAGCTTGCCGGCCAGATCGGCCTGCGTCATGCCGATCGCCTTGCGGATCGCCGCCAGCGGCATCGTCCGGAGCGTCGCCTTGATGCACGCATCAACGCGCGCCTGCGCCTGGGGGCTCATCTTTCGCTTCAGGTTGTTCCACTTGTTGGCCACTGCTGTGCTCCCAGTTCAGACCCGACCTTCGCGCTTCAGTTCTGCGAGGTGCTCGTCGTAGAGGTTTGTCGGCTTGGGGGATGAGCTTGTCGTAGAACCGCTTGTCCCCGAGGACTTCTGAATAACCAAGGCGCAACCGCCGTCGAAGATGGAGCGTATACCTGTTCGGCGTGAGCGATCTCGCTGGAAGGAGCCTGGCATAGCGGAGCGGACCAACGCGGACCGGGGGCTGGTGGATGCGTGGACGGCCAGATTCATCGCGCTCAAGTATCACTCGCAACCCCTTGCATTCGCTCAGCTTGCTGCACTCTTGCAGTTTTTCGTTGCAACCACTCCCCTTGCGCAGGTAGAATCAACGGCATCACAGTCTGATCCCGGCATTGGCTTCGGAAGGAGGCGGCAATGCGGTGGACGCTCCCAGTTTCCAAGTTAGGCACATCAGAGGGCTCGGTTCGACGGGCACGTTTGTTTCTATTCCTTTGCCTCACGCTGGCCGCCACGCGCGAGCGAGTGCTAGGCCAGGCAACGGGCGACTTCAACGGCGACGGGCTTGTAACCGCGTCTGATGTTGCAGCGCTCGAGGCATGTTTCCAAGGTCCGACGGTGCCACAACCTGCGCCTGATCCTTGTTCTCCCAAGGATCTCGACGGCGACGGCGACGTAGATGCAGGAGATGCAGCGCTCGTCATGAACTCGTTCAGTGGTCCGGGCGCATGTAACCTGAAGTACTACTATGCGGGCGCCATTACCTTTGGACCCGGTGAAGACACCGTGCAAGGTGTCTTCGCCGAGATCGAGACAGTGCAAACCGCGCTCTGCAACGAGGGTACGGGAACACAGCCCGCTGTGAGCCTCTCCTGGGTGGGCTTTGACGAGGTGTGTTTCGAGTGCGACCCCAATGGCAGGGACTTGGTCGAGCGATTGGCGCAAGTCGGCTACGGAAGGTTCCGCGCTGTTCCGCCGGACTTTCCCTCGAGCACCCAGGTCTTTACACGTGTTTATACAGAGTTCTGGTCCGACCTGTCGCAGCCTCACGCGGCTCCCTGGTACGATCGCCGGTACTTTGCGCCGGTACCGACCGGATCCGCCGTGTACGAAGCTCGCAAGACGAACCACAACACCGGGGCAATTACGTATTATATCGATGGCGGTTCTTTCTGGTCATACGCGCATATCGGCTGGGCATTTCAAAGCGGCGATCGCGTCACATTCACGGGCGAGACCTTCAACCACGGCGATCAGATGCCCGGCATCCAGGGCCAGCCGTGTGACTTTGATCTGTGCGGATGGTGGCTCGGTGCGGGGCCACCCGGCACGCCTCAGTCCGTGGTCCTGTTTCCTGGTGACGAGTTCGAGCCCGACAAGCCTGATCGACGGTCATTGATCGTGAGTGATGATCACATCTGGGTTTGGGACGCGCGTGTGCCGTAAAGGAGGCCGCTCATGAACATTCGTGGCCTTACACTTGGTCTAGCTGTTGGGGTAATGACGGCGGGCGGGGTCGCACCGGCCGAACAGACAGTCACGGCTCCGGCGGGTCCGAATACGGTGCCTGGTGAAACTATCACGCTCATTCCCGCGATCATCGAGCTTTCCCCAGTCAGCGTCGAACCAGATCGTACAAACTGGGCAATTTCTACCGCTGAGTCGGCAGCGGCAACGGCAGCAGCAATCCTAGGTGGTGGCATTCGGGCCGCCGACGGCGTCGCCACTCTAGTAACCTCTCAGCGGGACGCAACTCCCTTTCTGTGGGAGTGTGTGGTCGGCCGGGCACATTGGCTGGTCAGGTTCGAATCGGTGAGCATGGCGATCCCGACGGGGCCGACCACCGCAACGGAGCAAGTACTCACCCTTCGCGTTCTCTTGGAGCCTCGTCGTGGCAGTTTGGTCTGGATCATCGCCGCGGTAGGCACATATGACAATGAGTTTTGGCCGATCCCGCCAGGCGACGTCGCTTCAGAGAGGATTGCGGCTGGCGGAGAGGAGAAGTTTCACGCATTCATTGATACACGGCCAAGGCACACGCTTGCGGAGGCATTGGGTGAAGTGGCGCGTTCGGGGCTGGGGGGAGTTGCAAGCGCGCGGGAGCTTTTTGCATACTACGTGACATGGTCAATGATGCGGTACGAGGCCCAGCCCGCATGGTCAATCGAAGTGCGCGGACTGCCCGGCTGGCCTGTGAACGCGGATAGGGGCGGGCCCATTGGAAATCGCCGCCCGCCATGGGCACCAAAGCGAGAACCGGTTCAAACTCCGGACGCGATCGAGCCTTCACTCCCAGAACGTGCACCTCAGCCGCAGCTAAACATCAATGCGCGAAACCACCTTCGCCACATCATCCTCGACGGTCCGGGCACGTGGATAACAGCAGGTACAAGCCCGCAACCCAATCCACCCAAGGGCACCCGCGCATGGGACGAGTACCAACTCGCGGAGCAGAAAGCCCAGAGTGAGTTCCGGGAGCGCGCGCGTCGCTGGCATGAGAAGCAGGGGCTGCCGATCCCGCCTGAGTACATCGAACCAGAATAAGACTGTCAATAACAATAAAAGGCCCCATCGACGCAGCCGTAGAATAGGAGGCAGGATCATGGTGTTCATCCACTCGCTGATCGCCGCGCTGCTGGTGGCCCAGCCGCCAATGCCGACAAATGTCGCACTATCCCTGACCTCACCACAAGACGGCTTATCCATCCAACCGGCGACGACCGTGGTGTGGGAGATCAGGGCCGAACTGAGCGATGGAGACAGCATGGGCTTGGCTTGCATCCTTGTCGACCTAGTCCAGTCCCCATCCAATCCTGCCATTTTTGATATTCCACCGGCGGCCAGTGTGCCCACCGCTATGTCGGGCTTCTCTCGTCCGGCGGGCTATAGCAACCCCGTGCCCGGGAACCCCTCGCAGTCCGCGTATGGCGGCACTCAGGTAGGCACTACCGGCGCCAAGAATCTTGCTCAGATCGGCGGGATGCAAAACACGTTCGGCCTCGCCGGGACAACCATGGGTACCGATACAGCCGTCAACGGCGGCATCGGCCAGCAATCGGGCGGCCAACTGATTGCTACGGGCTCTTTCGCGGCACCATGCACGCACGGCTCGTTTTCATTTTCTCTTGCTAACGGCGTGGCCAATGCCCTTGAAAACCTCGGGACTGGTACCAACCCGTCGTTTGTCCATTCCGCACGAGTGACGTTGGGACCTTCCATCTATTTCACAATCCCCGCCTGCGATTCCGCCGACTTCGACGGCGATGGCGACACCGGCACCGACCTCGATATCGAGGCGTTCTTTGCCTGCCTGGGCGGCAACTGCTGCCCGACCTGCGGCGATGCCGACTTCAACAACGACTGCGATACCGGCAACGACTCCGACATCGAAGCCTTCTTTCGGATCCTCGGCGGGCTGCCCTGCTGACCACGGCCCCAATACACACCATCGCGATGCCCGCGTCGGTCGCGGACCCAAGAGAACTCGGAGAGAACAAAGGAACGCGGAGAAAAGGCGCAGGGGTCAGAGTGGATGAGCGCGCTGCGATCCGTATCACGCGGCGGAAGGTGGTCTTTCCTATCCGAACCATGACATTCGGTTTTCTCCGCGTTCCTTCGGCTGGTGGCACCGACCGCCGCACACATTCGTGGCGTGGTGGCATCAACCGTCGCACACTTTCGTGCCACCGACCACGGCTCTGCGCGGCTCTGAGCGGTCGGTGTGTTGTGCACAACTCGCGCGAACTGCGCCTGGTTATCCCCATCTACCTGTCGGCGCACCTTGCGAGCACGCCCGGTCCACCTTGATGGAGGTAGCCGACGGGGGGTGGTCCGCGGCGTCTACGTTGCTGCCGAGGGCGGGAATCCCGATGCCAAAGGTCTGCAACTACCTACCCCACAACCACTTCCAACAAAACCAAACAAAACCCACAACTGGCCCTTGCCTCGTCCACCAATCTACCGTACATTCCCCCCACAATGCTCCCCGCGGCCGCCACATCCACATCCTCACCCCTCTTCGATCCACCCCAGGACCAACTCCCCACCCTCCTCGCCGCCCTCGCCGACCCCGACCTTTCCCTTTCCGCCGTCGCAGAGCGTTTCCGCACCACCGCCGCGGCACTCGCCGCCTGGCTCTCCCTCGACTCCTCCCAGCCCCACCTCGACACCAGCACCTCCGCCCTCGCCGGCCGCGCCCGCCTCGTCGCCATCAGCGCCCTCCCCGCGGCAGTCCGCATCTGTCTCCGAATCGTTCAGGACTACAAACCCCTCCCCGACCTCGCCCATCAGGCCGCGCCACTACACGCGTACGACTTCCAAGCCGCCGCCGAGCGCCGCCGCCACATGCACAGCGCCCGCCTCGCCGCCTGGCTCCTCTACCGCATCTCCAACTTCTCAGCCCACCCCTTCCTGAAGCCACCCCGCGCCGCCAACAACAACGCCGCCGAAGCCCGCTCAACATCATCAAAACCCGCCAACCCAACCCCCGCCCCTCCCGCGCCCCGCGCTCCCTCCCTCACCCCAACCCCCCGCACCCCAGCCCCGGCGCATCACACCAACCCCCGTCCAACGCCAACTCCACGCAACACTCCGCTCCCGGCGCCCAGTTCCGACTTCCCACTTCCGACTTCCGACTTGGCCGCGGCTTCCGCGTTCCCCCTGCCTTTCAGTTCCGACTTCCCACTACCCACTTCCGACTTCGTCCACGCTTTCAGTTCCGACTTCCGACTTCCCACTTCCAACTTGGCTTTGCCCAGGTCCCGCACCCCCCTCTCCCTCGCCACAAACGCCGGCGCCGCCCGACCGCCTTGACCGTTGTGGTGCAGGCTTCCAGCCTGCATGCCTTGTTGTGCAGACATCTACTTTTGGCGTGCAGCCATCTCGGCCAGGTGCTCGATCTCAAGCTCCCGTCCATCGGCGAACTTCGCGGTCAGGTGCAGCTCGCCCCCAAGCGCCTCGACGTACTTTCGGAGCGTCGTCAGGTACATGTCGGCGGCGTTCTCAAACTTGGACACGCTCCCCTGGGCGACATCCAGCTTGCCGGCCAGATCGGCCTGCGTCATGCCGATCGCCTTGCGGATCTCCGCCAGCGGCATCGTCTGGAGCGTCGCCTGGATGCGCGCATCAACGCGAGCCTGCGCCTGCGGGCTCATCTTTCGCTTCAGGTTGTTCCACTTGTTGGCCATTGCCGGTGCTCCCAGTTCAGATCAGCCCTTCACGCTTCAGTTCTGCGAGGTGCTCGTCGTAGAGGTTGTCGGCGTGGGGGATGAGCTTGTCGTAGAACCGCTTATCCCCGGTCTTGTTGCCGCCGATGAGCAGGATCGCGCACCGACGTGGGTCAAAGGCAAAGAACGTGCGGTACGGCTCACCATCATGCCGCGTGCGGAGTTCCTTCATGTTGGCGTGCCGTGAACCTTTCAACGTGTCCACTTGCGGCCGCCCAAGCCCGGGTCCAACCGCTTCCAGAATCCCGATGTCGTGGGCGATCGATTCTCGAACACCCTCGGGGAGGGTCTCCCACCACGCCCCAAACTCGTCCGTGTACTCGACTTCCCACATCACAATATTCCATATCGGCTATATTCGTCAAGGAGCATGTTCCAGTTCGGCTCGATATACCCGATTATCGGCCGTATACCCGCGACGTATGCCAACCGAGGTGGCAACCTGTCGCTCCGATGTGCATGCCCGGCACCAAGAGACCGCTTCCTGACCACGTCTGACTCTCGACTTCGACCACGCCGCAAGGCACGCAGACTGGAAGCCTGCACCACAACTCGGGATTCCCACTTCATCGGGGGCGGGAGATGGCGGTGTAGGACCTACCCTTTGGATAATCGGGAGAAGCCGGGGCAGAACCGGCCGGTCGGGTGACCGATCGTGGTCAGGAGACTGGCGCTCGATTACACGGCCCCGGCTCAGCGATGAGTCGGGGCCTTTTCTTCTGGTACTCCGGACCGGGCCGCGCGCTCTCGCGTCCTTTCTCCGTCCCTCCGTGTCCGTTTCCCTCCGCGCTTGCCCACCGTCTACTCCGCGTTCCTCCGCCCCCTCCGTTTCCTCCGCCTTCGTTTTCGATCAGTAGACGATCACCGTATGCGCGACCGCGAACACCGGACTGTCTTATAATCTCTGGGACTCGGACTTAGGACCTTCGACTTCCCACTTCCCACTTCCCCCCTCCCCTAACATGCCCCAATGTCCCTGAACCAGCCCCTCTCCGACCGCCTCGATGAAATCGGCAAGATGATGGACCTCCTCGGCGAGGACTCTTTCCGCGCCAACGCCCACCTCCGCGCCGCCCGGGCCGTTGCCGACATGTCAGGCGACATCGCCCAACTCGCCGCTGACCGCCCCGCCCTGCTCAAGGTCGAGGGCATCGGGCCCAAGATGGCCGACAAGATCATCGAGTTCTGCAACACCGGGGCCATCCAGGAGCACATCGACCTGCGCGCCCGCGTCCCCGGCGGGCTGTTGCAACTCCTCCAGGTCCCCGGCCTGGGCCCCAAGACCGTCCGCGCCATGTGGGTGGACCTCAAGATCTCCGACCCTGCCGGCCTGAAAAAGGCCATCGATGATGGTTCGCTGCTGACCCTGCCGCGCATGGGTGCCAAGGCCGTCGAAAAGATCAAGACGGCCCTCGCCTTCGCCATGACCGCCGAGCCGCGCCTGTGGCTGGGGCGGGGCGATGAACTCGCTGCGACTTTCCTGGAGCGGCTGGCGAAGCACGAGGCGGTGGCGCGTGTAGAGGCCGCGGGGTCGCTGCGGCGCGGACGCGACACCATCGGTGACCTGGACATCCTGGTGGCCCTCAAGCCCGGCAAAGACTCGCAAGCCGCGGCGGTGAGCGAACTCTTCCGCACCGCCCCCGGCGTGCAGACCATCCTCGCGGCGGGCGACAGCAAGTCTTCGGTGCGGGTCTCGCTCGATGCCAATGCCGGTCGGTGGAAAAGGGCCCAGGAGGGTGATAAGCCCACAGGGCCCACCATCCAGGTTGACCTGCGCGTGCTGCCGCTCTCATCGTGGGGCTCGGCCCTCATGTACTTCACGGGGAGCAAGGACCACAACATCCGCCTGCGCGAGCGGGCCCTCAAGATGGGAATGACGCTCAACGAGTGGGGGCTCTTCCCGCTGGAGAAGGACGGCGACGATGAGGCCGCGCCCCACAAGCGCGGCGTCCAGCCCATCGCCGCGGCAACCGAAGAGGAGATCTACGCCAAGCTCGGACTTCCCTACTTCCCCCCCGAAGTGCGCGAGGACCACGGCGAGTTCGAAGTTGTGGGACCCATCCGCCTCATCGAAGTCGCCGACATCAAGGCCGAACTGCACGCCCACACCACCGCTTCCGATGGTGCACTCACCATCGAGGAACTGGCCGAGCACGCCAAGGCGCGGGGCTTCCACACCATCGCCGTTACCGACCACTCCCGCAGCAGCACCCTCGCCAACGGCCTGTCGATCCAGCGGCTGGTCGAGCACATCAAGAATGTCCAGCGCGCCCGGGCCAAGGTCAAGGGAATCACGATCCTGGCGGGTTCCGAAGTGGACATCCTGGTCGCTGGGACCTTGGACTACCCCAATGAACTGTTGAAGGAACTGGACATCGTGGTCGCTTCGCCGCACGCGGGGCTGACACAGGACCCGCAGACGGCCACCAAGCGGCTGGTCGCGGCGATGAGTAATCCGTACGTACACATCCTGGGACACCCCACGGGCCGGCTCATCAACCGCCGACAGGGGCTGTCGCCCGACATGGGCAAGGTGATCGCGGCCGCGCTGGAGCACGATGTGGCCCTGGAGATCAACGCCCACTGGATGCGGCTGGACCTGCGGGATGTGCACGTCCGGGCGGCCGCGGCGGCGGGGTGCAAGATCGCCATCGACTGCGATGTGCACGCGGCCAACGAGTTTTCGAACCTCAAGTACGGCGTGGCGACCGCCCGGCGGGGGTGGGTGACGCCGCAGATGTGCGTGAATACCTGGGATGCGGGCAGGCTGCACGCGTGGCTCAAGAGCAAGGGACGCCGATGACCGCGCCACTCCCAACACCACCCCTACCACCCTCATCACCACCACCGCCGCCGCTCGGCGACTCGCGTCGCAACCAGGTCATCCATGGCGACAACCTGGAAGCCCTGCCCCGGTTGCCGGATTCCTTTGCCCGGTTGATCTACATCGACCCGCCCTTCAACACCGGCGCCCCTCAGCAGCGCCGCCGGATGAAGGTGACCCCGGATGAGAATGGAGCGAAGGCCAACGGCTTCCGCGGCCTGCGCTACCGGGTGGAAGCGGTCGCCAGCGGCCAGTACGCCGACGCCTTTGATGATTACCTTGCGTTCCTGATGCCGCGGATCGAGGCTTCGCTGCGATGCCTGACACCCGACGGCTCGTTGTTCGTGCACCTGGACTACCGCGAGGTGCACCACGTGAAGGTGGCGCTGGACCGCCTGCTGGGGCGCGAGCGGTTCATCAACGAGATCATCTGGGCGTACGACTATGGCGGTCGGCCCAAGACCCGCTGGCCCTGCAAGCACGACACAATACTGTGGTACGCGATGGACCCGGCCAACTACACCTTCAACTTCGACGCCATGGACCGCCTGCCCTACATGGCGCCCAGGCTGGTCACACCGGAAAAAGCCGCCCGCGGCAAAACCCCCACCGATGTCTGGTGGCAGACCATCGTCCCCACCAACAGCAGGGAAAAGACGGGCTACCCCACGCAAAAGCCGCTGGCGCTCCTGGAGCGGATCATCCGCGTCCACACCAGCCCCGGCGACACGGTCCTGGACTACTTCGCCGGCAGCGGCACCACGGGCGAGGCCGCCGCGAAGCACGGGCGCGGCTTTGTGCTGATCGACGAGAGCGCCGAGGCTGTGCAACTCGTGCGCAAGCGCCTGGGCGCGTACTTGGGACAGGGTCCAAAGCCGCCTTCCGTTCCCAGTCCTGCGCGCGGCCCGAGGCAGGCCCCCGCTACTTCTTCCGCTTCTTGAACTTGCTCTTGACGCTGGCTGTGAATGTCGACCCGCGCCCGCCGCCCATCGACGGCATTCCCTGCAGGCCCGGGACCATGCCGCGCACCCCGCTGTCGCCCATGCCCTTGACGGCCTTGGCCCGGTCGACGGCGGACAGCCCCGCCATCTGGCGAGTCATCTTGCTGACCATGTCGAACTGCTTCACGAGTTGGCCGACATCGTCCACCTTCGTGCCCGAGCCGGCGGCGATGCGCTTACGGCGCGAGTTGTTGAGCAACGAGGGCTGGGCGCGCTCCTGCTTGTTCATCGAGCAGATCATCGCCTCGACCTTGTCGAGCTGCTTGTCCTCGATGTGGACATCCTTGAGCATCGAGCCCACCCCCGGCAGCAGCCCCATCAGTTGCTTCATCGGGCCCATCCTCCGCAGCGTTTTGAGCTGCTTGAGGAAGTCGTCCATCGTCATCTCGCCCTTGGCCATCTTGGCCTGGAGAGCCTCGGCGTCCTCCATGGACACCTGCTCCTGGGCCTTCTCCACCAGCGAGACCACATCGCCCATGCCCAGGATGCGCCCGGCGACGCGCTCGGCGTGGAACTCTTCGAGGGCATCCAACTTTTCGCCCACGCCGATGAACTTGACCTGCGCTCCCGTCACGTGCTTGACGGAGAGCGCCGCCCCGCCGCGGGTATCGGAGTCAAACTTGGTCAGGATGATGCCATCGACCTGGAGGCGCGAGTGGAAGGCCTTGGCCGAGTTGACCGCATCCTGCCCGGTCATGGCGTCCACCACCAGGAAGATGTGGTGGGGTTCGAGGTTCTTCTTGATCTGCCCCAGTTCGCCCATCAGTTCGTCGTTGATGTGCAGCCGCCCGGCGGTATCGAGGATGAGCGTGTCTACACCCGCCTTGCGCGCGGCATCCAGAGCCCGACGGCAGACCTGCACCGCCACGCCCACGGCCTTGCCATACTCCGCGACCTTGTCGGGCTCGCTGTAGAACGAGACCTGGGCCCCACCCGGCTGCTCGGACTGCACCTGCCTGGCGATGGTGCTCAGCTGCTCGACGGCGGCGGGCCGCTGCAGGTCCGCCGCGGCGAGCATCACACTGCGCCCGCGCTTCTTGAGGTAAGCCGCGAGCTTGCCGGAGGTGGTGGTTTTGCCCGAGCCCTGGAGCCCGCACATCATCACCACGGTCGGCCCGGGGCTGATCTTCATGATTGCCGGCGGCACGGGGGGCAAGGATGGCATGGGTGGCATGCCGCTCCGCGCCGTGTCCTGCGACGGCATCAACCCGCTCAACGCGGCGACGCCCGCCGCGGCATCCTCGGGCGAGCCGCCGAGCAACTCCACCAGCCGGTCGTGGACGATGCCGATCATTTCCTGCGCGGGCTTGAGGCTCTTGGTGACCTCGCGCCCCACGGCGTCGCGCATGACCTGTTCGCAGAATGTGTTGACGACGTCCAGGTGAACGTCGGCTTCGAGCAGCGAGGTACGGACCCCCGCCATCGCTTCGGCGACGTTGTCTTCGCTGATGCTGGCCTGGCCGGAGAGCTTGCGGAAGAGGCCGTTGAACGAGTCTGTCAGGCGGTCAAACATGCATCACCGCGCGTGCAAACGCGCGTTCTCCGAGGGGGTAACGCCAGTGCTGTGACCGCAGCGGGGAGAGTGTAGGGACCGCTAATCGCCCTTGATCGGCAACAGGTCCTCCGCCTTCCCCTGGCTCCAGGCCCTGAACCGCGGCAAGAAGATCTCCCGCAGCACGATCTTGATGCACGCCGCCACGGGAATCGCCAGCAGCAGCCCGTACACCCCGGCCAACGCGCCCCCCGCGATGGATGCGAACAGGATCGTCGGCACATCCATGTTCGTGCTCTTGCCTTGAATCAGCGGAGACAGAACCCAGTCGTCCAGGAACTGCGTGATCCCCAGGATCAGCAGCGGGCTGCCGACGATCCACCACCACTCTCCCCGCCACCCATCCCCGGGGTTGAGCCACATGAGGATCATCGCAATCGGCGCGGCGATCGTCGATGCGTACGGCACGATCGTCAGCAGGCCCATGATCGGGCCGACGATCAGCGGGGCGGGGACGCCGATCAGCCAGTACCCCAGCGTGTACACCACGATGAGGATCGCGGCGACGGTGAGCCGGCCGCGGATGAAACCCGCGATCACCGTGTCCATCTTGTCCACCAGGTGGAAGACCCGGCCCTTCTTTCGTTCGGGGATGAGGTTCTCCCAGAAGTCCAGCACTTTGCCGTAGCCGGTGCAGAAGAAGTAAAAGAAGAAGGCCGTCAGGAACGCGCCGAACAGGAACTTCCCGATGGCGCCAAAGAAGTTGAGGATGCCCCCAACCACATCCCCACCGGCGGCGAAGACCTTGCGGCTGATGGTCTCAACGTTGACAGAGGCGAGCGCATCGCGCAGCATCTTCGAGACAGTGGTCGGTTGAGAGCCGAGCGCTGCGGGCGGTGCAGGCTCGCCCGGAGCGCCCGGGGTCGCGGGGGCTTGGGTCGTGGGGGCCGGGGTATCACCGGGCGGGCCACTGGAATCGGCGGGGATGACCGGAGACGCCGGTGGCTCTCCAGGCGTGACCGGGGCAAAGAAGTTGCGGGCCTCCGGCGTCCGCACGATGTAGTCTCGGATCCGCCGCCACCCGCCTCGGAGGCGCTCGCGGGCGACGTCATCCTCAGGGTTTTCGATGGAATCAAACAGGAGCTCTGACTTCACCGCCGTGTCCTGCACCAGCCGGACCCCCTGGGCGATGCCGACCCAGCCGCCGATGGTGATCGGCAGGACGATGGCCAGGGCCCCCACCACCACGATGGTCAGCGCCGCCCCCGGCCGCCCCATCCAGTGTCGCCGAGTCACAAGAGCGACCAGCGGCTCAAAGAGGTATGCCAGGGCCAGCGCCAGCAGCAGCGGCACCGTCACAACGCTGAGCTTGTACCCAAGGTAAATGAGGCCCACGACCGCGGCGAGCACCAGCGCATCGCGGATGGGCTGAATCTGCCACAGGTGGGCGTGGCTCCATTCTCTGGCGGCGGAGACGGGTGTCCGGCGGGGTTGGGTCGGGTCGGGCATGGGACAAGGCTACCCAATGGCGAGGCACCTCGCGCGCGGAAACACCGGCGTTGCCTGCCGGCTCGCTCAAGGGCGTGGCTGGGTATTGGGGAGTGGGACCGGCGGCTTGCTGCGGGGAGCGCCCGGCCCAAAAAACCTACTTGCTCACGGGCAGGTCGCTGAAGGCCTCATCAAAGTCAAAGACCGCCTGGAAGTCTTCCAGGGTGTCTTCTTCGGTCTTGCGCATCAGCCCCGCGTCGATCATCGCAAAGACGATGCGGCCGAAGTCGGTGGTGCCGGTGATGCTCCAACTGCAAAGCACCGTCTTGGCGAGCAGGCCGTACTGCTTGATCGCGAAGTCACGCAGGCCCAGGCAGAGTTGCTGCCCGGTCACGTGCCGGGTCTCATCCTCGACCATCATCGTATTGGCAGTATCCCCGTGCAGCGTCTTGACGGTGTGCGCAAGTCCTTCGCGGACAAACTGATACGCCTGGGGAGGAAAGGGGCCGGCCTTCGCTCGTAACGTCTTGAAGTCGGGCATGAACTGCTCACCCACCTTGACCTTCTCCTGCACCTCAAGTACCGCACGGATTGGTACATGGGGGCGTTGATGCTAGGTCGCCACTCGGACGCCTGCCAACCCTGTCATCTTGATCGGCCGGGAGCAGACCTGGCCTTGACCATCCGAACGCTCACATGGCGACTCCCGATCAGACACCAACGAAGGGGCCTGTCCGCCCAGTTACCCGCGCCCTGAACCCCAATCCTGGGACCGCACGCCAGCCGGCCCTGCCCGAGGCCTGCTCGCGTTTCGCCGACAATGAATAGTTGGTCGCCCGCGACCAAGTCGGCCGCGTTTTGGCCCCGATCAATCCCCAAAGCTTGGCAAAGCCTGCCGGGTCCGCGGCAGAGGTCGTGGTCACGCAACGGGGCCTTGCGGGCGACGCCGGCGCGGAGTTTCCGCATGGTTGGCACGCCGGTCAATGGCTCCAAGGCACGCAGCAAGACCGCCACGGGTTCATCAACCTCCCCGCACACCACGTTCATGCAGTGGTGCATGCCGTACGTGAAGTAGACGTACGCGGTACCCGCCCGGCCGTACATGGCCTCATTGCGCTGGGTCCTTCGGCCGCCAAAGGTGTGTGCCGCCCTGTCTTCCACCCCCAGGTACGCTTCGGTCTCAACGATCATCCCGCTGAGCGCGGTCCCATCATCCAGCACCCGGACCAGGTGTTTGCCGATCAGTGCTTTGGCGAGCGAAATGGGGTCGGTCGCGTAGAACGAACGGGGCAGTCGGCGGCTCGGCGCCACGTCGGCGCATCGAGGGATGGACGGCGGAGCGCTTCCTGACGGGCGCGTCTCTGAAGTGCGCATCCCTCCACTACGCATACGCGTGCAACCCCGGCAGCAGCAGGTTTACGCCGAAGTACGTCCAGAGCATTACGATGAAACCCACCACGCTCAGCCAGGCGGTTGCCAATGCCTTGTTGCGGGGAGAGGCGATCCGGACGTGCACCACAATGAGATAGATGATCCAGGTCAGGAGCGCCCACGTTTCCTTGGGGTCAAAGGCCCACCACCGGCCCCACGAATGGTCCGCCCACCACGCCCCCAGCAGAATGCCCACCCCCAGCGTCCAGAATGCCAGTTGCAGCACGATCAACTGGGCCGTGTCCAGGTCCGCCAATGTTCGCGCCCGCGTCGCGGTGTGCAACGAATCGTCACCCATGCTCACACCGCCCGGAGCGGCGCGGCTCCCGAGATCAACGGCCGCGCCGGCCAGCATCGCAGAGCCCTCACGAGTTGCACCGAAGTAGTGTGTGCCCAGGTAGAACAGGCTCACGACCAACCCGAGCGATATCAGCCCGTAGGACACCAGCACCGTTGTGACGTGGTACTTGAGGAGCACGCTGGTGTTCAGAATTGCCGCCTCGCGCTCGATGTACACGCCGGGAATCTTGGCTTGTGTGGCCGTGATAAGCACCATGAAGCCCACCGCCGCACCTGCCGCCCCGAAGAGCCACTGCCTGCGCACCAGCATGATCGCCGTGGCCACAAGGACCGCGAACAGGCTCACCCCCGTCATGGACTCGAACTGGTTCTGGATGGCGAAGCGCTCGGCGATGATGCACCGCAGCACAAAGCCAAACCCGTGCAACGACAGGGCACCGATCAGCAAGGCCGTACCGAGGATCGCCAGCCACCTTCGGCCCGTGCCAAACGCCAGCAGCAGCCCCAACAGCGAAAGGCAATAGGCCCACAACCCATACTCAAAGGCGTTGGCCCGGTTGTACGTCATTTCAAGGGCGCGGCGGCTTCCCGGGTACACCCCCGGGTTGATAAGAGGCAGTTCCCGCGCGAGCGCGACAGCCGCGCCGTTCACGCGCCCCGCATCGCCCGCGCGCCACGCGGCCCCAAACTCCGCTGCGGCGAGGCGGACGGGTGCATCCGCGGGGAGCGCCGAGAGGTGCCGCCACGGGTCCGCGCGATCGGCGGGCGCCACCATGACCAGGTTGGCGTGGCCTTCGAGGAACAGTCGGGCGCTCTGGTCCAGCCGTGAGAGGGCGGTGAGCATCGCCGGCTCATCCATGTGCGCCCGGCTCACCTGGGTTGCGAATCGGTCCACGGCGATGGGCGTGACGCGCCCCGACTTGAGTTGCCGTTTCTGCTCCGTTTCATCGCCGGGGTATTGCAGTTCCAGCAGGGCGCGCCGGAGGGGCAGGAAGTCGACGCCCAGGATCGGCTTGTCGAGGTAGTAGACCGGGTCGATCATCATGTCGAGCAGCGTGAAGAGCGGGTCGTAATCCACCTTTCGCGTGGCGGGCGTTGCGGCCGACCCGACGACAGGCCCGCCCGGGACCAGATCGTTGTACTCGCGCTTGCCGGTCATTTTCGAGACCATCTCGCGCCCGAGCGTGTCGAGCACCTTGATGCGCCCATTGTGGAAGACGGCGAGGGAGCGGAGCGGCTCCAGTTCAAGCCCGCTAGCGAACGCGGCCTTCTGTTGCGGGGGGCTGACGGCCGCGGCATCGGTCGAGTGCTCGCCGAAGGGATTCACCAGGGCTTCCGCGCCTTGCGACAGGTTCTGTGTCGGCGGATGGGCGTTCCCGGCGGGAGCGGTCTGCGCACCGGATCGGGCTGGGGCAAACAGGACCGTGAATGCAACACACAGGAGAATCCGCAGCGCGTTCCGACACCTCGAAGTCATCGCTGTGCTCCCACACGTTCAGCAGATGGTGATGGATCGGGCGCTGGTACCACGACGGTTTCGATCCGCCCTCCCTCTCGCACCGGCTTGCGGTAGGTGCCCGCCGCCAGTTCGCGTTGGATCCTGTGCTTCTCGCGCCGCACAAGCCAGGGCTTCAGGTAAAACGCCCAGGGAATCCCGATGGCCATCAGCACACCGCCCGCGGCGATGAGGTGAATCCCGGGGTTGTTCCCCACGCCCAGGATCGTGAACTTGGCGAAGGGTTGCTGGAGCAGTCCGGCGTCCACCTGCCGCTGCGTTTCTTCCCACCCCTGCGCATCCCACCCCGCCTGGCTGAACTTGAACTGGTAGGGGTTCATGCCGCTGGCGAGCGCGCCGCCGAAGTTAGCGAACCAGTTCGCATCATCGCGCCACATGAAGGGGGCCCGCAGCGGGGCGTTGAGCTTGGTCACGTGCTCGAAGGCCTCGAAGGGGAGATCAACCGGCGTTACGCGGACCACCGACTGGTAATCGCGCGGCGCTCCGCGATGGTCGTATGCGATCATCTGGAAGTCCACAAGTTCGACTGTGAAGCCCGGCAGCGGGTGCTGCAAGCGACCAAAGGCCAGCCGCAGGCCGCGCCCATCGGGCAACTGCACGCTCCGCTCCCCGCCCATCGCCATGCCCATATAGCGCGTGAAGGGCAGCCACACGATGCGCGACCAGCCTTCGCCCGTTTGAGCGCCTTTCTGAGGCACGGGGGCAGACAGGCTCACCTCAACCGCCAGCATCGCCGCCTCGTGCGTGCCGATCTTGGCCCGCTCATCCGATGGCAGCAACCTGGCATCCGCCGGCGCAGGCCGCTCCATGCGCACAGCGTTGGCCCAGCGCTCGCCGATCCGCAGGTGGATCTTGTCCACCACCGGGATGACCCCATTGCTCCCCACATCATCGATGACCGCGACTTGCCCGCCGGGTTGACGCACGATGGCACGGGTGGCACCCCCGCTCCCACTGGGCTCATCGATGTACACGTACAACTGGTCCGCCTCGACCAGCGAGATGCGGATCGAGGGGTCGGCATCGCGGCGCATCGGCATACCGCGCTCGTTGAGTTGCGGCAGCATGTCCTGGCTGATCTGCGGGAACCGGTGGTAGACCCACCGTTCGTAACTCTCGCCCTGCGGCGGGGTCACCATCACCACCGCGACACTGCTGGTAGCCCCGCGGTACCCCTCGGTGATGATCGGGAAGGGCGGGCGCGGCGAGAGTTCTTTCACCGACACCGCAAACCCGGTTGAACCAATGCTCAAGTTCGTCCCCGGTGTCACCGGGTAGACCGCTCGGAAGGGCGCGCCCCCGATCTCGCCGGGCACTTCGATCGCGAGCGCGTGCTCAGTGCCGTCGGGGAGTGCCGACGACAGGTCGCGCCAGCGGTTGGCATCCATCCCCGCAGAAGGCCCAAGCGAATACTCGACTGAGAACACCTCGTTGCCCACCGACCGCTCCGCGGCCATCAGCGGCGGCAGGGTGAAGGCAAACACGGGCTTCTCCGAGACCTTGCCCGCTGCATCCGCTAGGCCGCTGTGCAGGTACACGATCCGCAACGGGTTCTCCACCAGGTCGGTCCGCGCCACCCGCACATCCCGCGGCTCAACCCGCAGCCAGTCCTGCGCCGGCTCGGCATACGGCGCGTACCCCACGAGGCGAAGGCTGATATCGGCATCCACCGCGCCCAGCCCGCCCGCGGCCACCGGGATATCCAGCGTGCGCTGATCCGCCGCGCCCGACTCCCACGGCCGCTTGACCCCACTCACATCCGATGCCGCGGTGCCCGAGACCGCGCCGAGGTTGTACTGGTTGTACCTGGGCACACCCTTGAGCGGCCGCTGCTCCCAGCCGCGCCCCTGGTCTAGAAAGAGCGCGACGCGGGTGTTATCAAAGAAACTGTCCTGGGGCGGGCCGGGCTGGGGCCTGCCGGTTTGCGCTTCCACGTTTCCGGCCAGCAAGAGCGTGTCGCCCTCCTGCTTGAGCCCGCTGTAGTAGACGCTGCCCAGGGCGATGGTGATGATCCCGGTGTGCACCGTGAGCACCCCGATGTTCCGGAACGTGAAGTCGATTCGCCGCACCGTCGCGACCACCATGTTCAGGACGAACGTGAGCAGGATCGCCCGCATCGGCCACCAGGAGTAGTACTCCAACTCGGACATCTCCAGCCCGGGGAGGCGGCGGAGCGTGGTCGCGCTGTGGCGCTCGACAAACCCCGAGAACAACCGCAGGCCGCCGCCGCTCAGGGCGTCGTACCGCAGTCGCGGCCAGGCGAAGGTGTGCCACAGGTAGACCGAGCCGGCGACCAGCACTATCCCCAGCGCGAACAGAATCCCAAACCGAACCCCCCTCCCCAACGGCAGGAGCAACCGCCGCATCGCGATGAGGGGCAGCCCGGCGATGATCGCCACCGCCATCACCGCGGAAAGGGCGTACAGCAGGTACGTCGGGATGAGCGCCAACAACCCCACCGGAACGCTGGCCGAGATGCCGTACAGCACCACCAGAACCAGGAGGCAGACGGCCTGGGTAATCGAACTGAATGCGCGCAACACCGCCTTGACCGGCCAGAGCGCGGCAGGAAGGTGCGCTTCATCCCAGGCTTTGCTCCGACGCCACTTATCGCTCATGGGGGGGGTCCGGCGCAGGCCGCTAGGTCGGCGGAACGACGGTCAGTAAGTGTATGCGGCGGGGGGTGGGGAATCAGGGTCGATTTTGGTTGATTGGAGTAGTTGCGTCAGCCCGCAGGACGGAACAGAACCGATCGCCTGGTGCGAGTGCGTTCGACTGCGACCAAAGATCCAGAAACGGTGCGGACCTTTGCTGGCACCTCCCAGATCTCACTGATCATTACACGAGAGAATGGGAGCCTGATGTTGCGCGACGATGCAGTGTCGCCGACGATGATTCCAGATCGTGAACGTCGATAGTCAGGTCGCCGCGCGGTGGCCGCACTCGGGGCAGGGGGCCAGGGAGAACGAAGTCACCTGCGACCCGCCCCCGGGCAAGGGATGGAGTTCGTGGAAGGGTTATGAATGATCGTGCACGCCGACGAAGCCTCTAGAAAATCGCCGCCTCTCGCGCGAACTACGCACAACACACCAACCGCTCAGAGCCGCGGTCGGTGGCACAAGATTGTGTGATGGTCGATGCCACCCCGCCGATTTAGGGGCGACAGCAGGGACCTTACAGAAACTCGTCCTGCGTGCTCCTGCCTACATACGTCTACCTCGCCGGCAGGCGAGGCTTCCGCGTTCTCTTCCTGTACCAACAAAAAACCCGGGCCACCGCGGCCCGGGTTCTCTGACTTCAGTTTTTCAAACCGCTTACTTCGTGATGTCCATCTGCGGCTCGGTCGCGGGCGAGGGGCTGGTGAGCGAGGTGGGTGTGGTCGTCGTGTCGCTGGCGCTGTGGCTGCGGGCCAGGAAAATCTCCACGCGACGATTCGCCGGGGTGTTGCCGGTGCCGGTGTTGGGGACGGCGGGCTTGTGCTCGCCCCAGCCGGCGGCCATCATGCGGTCAGCAGGGACGCCCATCTTGGAGAGTTCGTTGATCACCGCGATGGCCCGGTGGGCCGAGAGGTGGCGGTTGGTGGGGTGGCGCGCGGCTGTGCCCGAACTGATGCGCTGGCTGTCGGTGTGGCCCTCGACCACCACCTGGTACCTGGCGGCCGATCCGGAGTTAAGAACTTGGGCCAGGGCGCTGAGGGCGCCCTTGGCGTCGTTCTTCACCGCGTCCTGGCCCGAGTCAAAGGTCAGGTCGGAAGCGAACCGCAGCATGCCGCGGGCCGAGTCGTACTTGATGAGGTCGGGGAACTGGGCGGCGAGGGTGGTGAGGGCCTCATCCGTCGCGGCGTCGAGCGGGCCAAACTGCAGGCCCGCCATGCGGCTTTCGAGGCTGCGGTAATCGGACATAGCCTGCTCCAGCAGGCGGCGCAGTTCGATGT
>Ga0163144_10006558_pt1 | contig 25651 bp, 20 predicted proteins | sample OliLak19BULKMAT1_FD_123175 | JGI IMG/M metagenome (GOLD analysis project Ga0163144, IMG submission 123175) | Freshwater microbial mat bacterial communities from Lake Vanda, McMurdo Dry Valleys, Antarctica - Oligotrophic Lake LV.19.BULKMAT1 | ecosystem: Environmental > Aquatic > Freshwater >... | reverse complement strand
TGTGGAGCGCGGCTGCCATGCCGAGACGGGGCGCAATCTGCCGCTGGTCTCGCCGGGGAACTCCACGCCCGAGAGCGAGCCGAAGCCGAGCGCCGTGCAGTAGCGATACAGCCGCTCGGCGCCCAGGCGGATGCCGAGCTTGCCGCACACGATGTTGCTCGAGTTCTGGATCGCGCCGAAGAACGTGTAGCCCTCATGCGCATGCGAATCGCGCAGGAACACTTTGGGCAGAATCTCGGCGCGGCCAGTGACCGAGGCCGTGAAGTAGTCGTTCGGCTTGGCGAGCTTCTCCTCGAGCGTCGCGCCGGCGACCACGACCTTGAAGGTCGAGCCGGGCTCGTACATGTCGGTGAAGTTCCAATTCTTCGCCTGCCCCGCAGGCATGTGGGGCACACACGCGGACGCGAGGATCTCACCGGTCCAAGGATCCAGGAAGATGGCGAAGCCTCGCACGGCCTTGAGCGAATCGACCGCTCGGGCCAGATGATGTTCGACGATTGCCTGCAACTCGGCATCGATCGTCAGTACAAGCGTCGAACCATCCTTCGCCGCGCGGCGCTCGGCGCCGGGCAGCTCGAGCTTCAAGTTCGAATTGCCGGTCGGGACCATGGTCTTCCACCCCGTCTGGCCACCCAACTCGCGCTCGAACTGGTATTCGATCCCATCCACTCCGACGTTGTCGCTGTTCGTGCGACCGAGAATCTCGGAGGCCGCGTCCTGCAGCCGGTAGAAGCGCTTCGTCTCATCATCGACGCGCACTCCGGGCAGTCGCAGCTTGGCGATGCGCTCACCCACTTCGGGCGCCACCTCGCGGTCGATCCATAGGAAACCCCTGGCTGCTTCGATCTGTTTGCGCAGCTTGCGTGCGTCCATACCGAGTTCACGCGCGATCGCATCGGCCGTCTTTTTGACGTCAGTGACCTGCGGGCGGTAGAGCGCGACCTGAGCGATGTCGAGGTCATGCGCCATCGGCGTGCCGCGACGGTCGAGGATCGGACCTCGGCGCGGCAGGATCTTCTCGTGCTGGGACTGGTTCGCCTTCGCACGAGCGTCGAACTGGTCATGCAGGACGATCTGCAACCAAGCGATCCGCACCCACAGACACAGGAGGGCGAAAAACAGGCCGGCCGCGGCCACCAGCACCCGACTCTTGCGCAATTCCCTGTGGGCCATGTTCCCTCCTTGGAACGACGGTTCACGCAGACCGCCGGCCCCACTCGCGCGGTGCGGTGTCGCGGCCGGCTCACCTCAGGCCGGGCGCGTCCGGTTCGCTGTCCGTCTCAGTTCACTTGGCGACCCCGTGCCGTGGCATCCGGCACGAGCGACTGCAGCGCCTTCCCGGCGGCCGCAATCAGGGTCGGGGTCCCCGCACCCAGAGGCTGCGCCTCGGGCTCGAGGTATTCGGCGGGCAAAGCAACGATCTGCATGGGGTCCACCGGGCGCAGCCCAATGGCCGTTGCGACCGGGCCGGTCTCGGACCGGTTGGAGTCCTTCTCGAGTTCGGCCCGCGTCCAGTCGAGCACCGTGCTCGCCTGCTTCAAAGTCGCGTTCGCCTCGCTCACTTCCACGCACAGGCTGGCGACTTCCGAGGAACGCCAGACCTCGAACAGCAGCAGCGGGAGGATGACGAGCGGCAGCCAAGCCCACTCGAGTCGGATCGCACGCGCGTCCGAGACGCGCCACGAAGGGACAGAACGACGCCGATCCTGAGTCATCGCGACTTCCTCCGGAATGCCCTGAGCCGTGCGCTTCGCGCACGTGGGTTGAGTGCACTCTCCTGCTCCGAGGGAACTACCACCTTGCGCGTCAGCTCCTCCCACGGCGACGCCGGAGCGTCATCCGCAAGTTCGGGCAGGCGGCGCGAGACCACGCGCGCCTCGCCACGGAGCATGTGCTTCACACGACGATCCTCACCCGAGTGGTACGCGAGCGTCACGACCACCCCACCGTCCCGAATCGCACTCGGCAGCCAATCGAGCGCGCCTTCCAGGTCGGCCATTTCATCATTGGTCCAGATGCGCAGCGCCTGGAACACCGGCGCGATGCGCTTGGGACTCGCGTCGCCGAGCACGCGCGCGCATACCGCCGCCAGCTGCCGTGTGGTGTGGACTTCACCGGCAAGAACTGCGGCGATGATCGAGCGCGCCATCCTTGGAGCGCCCGATACATCGCCGTACTGCTTCAGCACGCTGGCCAGCTCGGTCGCATCCGTGCGACCAAGAAGCTCTACAAGCGTCTCGCCCCGCGAGCGATCCATGCGCAGGTCGAGCGGGCCATCATGCATGAAGCTCATTCCACGGGACGTGTCGTCGATCTGCGCCGACGACAGCCCGAAATCAAACAACGCACCAGCGAAGCGTTCCCCGCCCGCGGCGGCATGGGCCGTCGGCAGGTCGCGGAACGTGCCATGCGCGAACATCACACGGTCCCCGAAACGAGCAAGGCGCTCGCGAGCGAAGTTGAGCGAACCGAGGTCGCGATCGGAGCCGAGCAACCGTGCACCCGGTTCGGCCGCGAGCAGCGCTTCGGCATGTCCGCCGTCGCCGAGGGTCGCATCGAGATAGAGCCCGGGGCCACCGCGCAGGAACGCGAGGGTCTCGTGGACCAGCACCGGATCATGACGCGCACTCACTCGCGGGCCCGAAGTCCGGACGGGACGACTCGAGCAGCTCCGTGGCCGACGGCCAACAGCGCAACTGCGAATCACACCCGGCGAGACGGAAGAGGTCGCGCAGATAACGCGAGAGACCGCACAGCACGAATGCACCGGAGCGCGCCTCGAATGCTCCAAGCGCGGTCACCAGACGAGGCACCAATCGGTAGTCGATGTGGCGCAGCAGCGAGCAGTCCACCAGCAACTGAGAGATCCCGCGCGCGGCCAGATCCTCGAGCGTCTGCTCGATCCGGCGCTCGGCGGACAGATCGACCCACCCGCGCAGCGCGAGCACCGCGACCCGGCCCGTGGGTCGTTCGTGCATCTCGATGCGTGCAGCAGCGCCATGACGACCGCGCGTGAACTGGAGGTTCACGGCCATCGCCTTGCCCGGCTCGAGTGTCGTGATCGGCGCCACCATCACAGGTCTCCCAGCACTTCTTCACCCAGCGCATCGAGATCGTCCGCGACCGGTGCGACCGACTGCTCGAATCGGTCCGGCGCCCAGAGTTCGATGCGACCAACTTGGCCGTGCAGGATGGCTTCCCTGCCAAGACCTGCACGGCTCATCAGCGACGATGGGATGGTGATGCGTCCTTGCGAGTCCACCGTCACCTTGCTAGCCCCGACGAGAAACGACCGCGCGAACTGCCGCTGCTTCTGCGTTCCCATCGACAACTTGCGGAGGCGTTCTTCCATGTGCCCCCAGTCCTCGTCGGCGTACAGCCACAGGCAGCCATCCAGGCCACCCACGAGAACGAAAACCTTGAGGGGAGTCTTCCGACCGGGCACGTGACGCATCGAGGTCGGCACGATGAGCCGGCCCTTATCGTCGATCGAATATTTGTTCGTGCCGTAGAACGTGGCCATCGGACCGCTCCCACGTGGGCTCCCGGAGTCACCATGCTTCCCCCCGTTCCCCCACTTTCTCCCACACCGCGCAATGTAGGCGTCCGCTCGAATGGAGTCAAAAGAAAAGTGGGCCGTCGCCAATGAAAATGCGGCGCTGCACGCGTGTGCAGCGCCGCGACTCCGATCCTTCGTCGCGGATCAGAGACGCGCGACGGGTCCCACGCGCAATCCGCGGGGAGTTGGAATCAGTGATTCACGCCGAGTGAATCATAGGCAGGCCAGTCAATGCGGTAGTACGAGTACACCGCCTCACCCGGACGCGCGATTCCCAGGTTGGGCACCGAGGCATTGCCCAGTGGAACGAGCGCCGCGGAGTAGCGACTGCGCGAAGCGAGATCGTAGGCCCGCGGCGCGACATCCACGATGAAGTCCGGACGCGCGAAACTCGTGAACGAGAAGTTCGCGGCCGCGTCCTCGAGGGACTCCTTCTCCAGGATCGGCACCATCTTCGGAGTGACCAGCCCCGCCAGATCGACCACACGACGGCGGCTGAAGTAGCCGAGCGCCCCGATATCCCGAGCCGCGATCACGGAGCCGGGCAGCGTATGCGCCTCGAACCATTCACCCCAGGGGATCACGCTCTGATTCATGCCTGCGGTCCAAGAGCGCACCTGCGGCAGCACCAGATTGTTGTAGGTGAGGATATTCTGCGTGATCGCCAGCGCCGCGAGCCCCAGTCCCAGCACCGCCGCACCGCGCCTGGCGGCAGGTTCGGCGCTGTTGCCACCCCACCAACGCTCGACCGCACGCCACGCCAGCCACGATAGGATCGGCAGCAATGGCACGAGGTAGCGTGACAGCACGGGCACACCACGCATGATGTAAAGCACCGGCACCATGGTCACCCACACCCATGGCAACAGGCGCTGCGCTTGCAGGCGCCGCGGCCACAGCCGGGTGCCACCGAACACGAGCGCGGCGATCAAGGCGCCCGCGAGCACGGCATCGGTGAGCCCGACGATGCCGGCCTGCCGCACGAACGTCGACATGAAATAGTCCCAGCCCGTCCCACCCGCGACCTTGGCCGCGAGCGTGTTGGGCCAGAACGTCCCGAAGTAGAGCCGCGCGAATACCAACCAACCACCGTAGATGATCACCGGCGGCAGGATGCCTGCGATCAAGCGGCGTAAACCGTCGCGCGAGTCCGTGTCGATGATGAGGAACACACCCCACAGCACGAGCAGGAATACGGCTTCGGGCCGCGTGAGCGCGGCGAGCGCCCAGAGCGCACCCGTTCGCACGGGCCGCGTGCCCCATTGTTCGCCCTCGGTGAGCGCGACGAATCCGGCCAGAACGAGCGCGACCGCGAGCGGCGTCTCCATGCCGGAGAGCGACCAACGGATCATCCAGGCATGCGACGCCCACACCACGGTGGCCAGCGCGCGCAGTTCAGGCATGCGCAGGTTGCGGCGCATGAGCTGCAGGAACAACACGATCGACCACAGCGTCGCAGCCATCCCCATGAACTTCGACCACCAGACCCCATCGAGCCCGAGAGCAATGCCGTCCGCGAGCAGCGCGACCCATAACGGACTCGTGCTGCCGTAGACATGCTCTCCCGGATTGAAGACGAAGCCCTGCCCCGCCGCGAGATTGCGGGCATATTGAAGATGGATGAATGTGTCATCGGTGAGGTAGCCCCGCACCGGCCACATCAGTGCGATGGCGAGGATCATGGCGACCGCGAGCCCGATGCGTTCGATCGGGGTGACGGAGCCATTCTGGGTGAGGATCACGGATTCCCTCCGGTGAGGCTGTCGAGCATGCGCGCCAACTCGCCGGCGAGCCGGGGTCGCGCGTGTCCATCCAGCCGTGCCAGGCGCACATCCTGCGCGCGCCCCTGCTGCTTCCATGTCGTGTACATCGTTTCGAGCACGCGCGCCAGTCCCGCCGCATCGCCGGGCTCGGTCCGCACACCGCCCGCTTCGCTCACGAGCGCAGCGGCCTCATCGGCAGAAGGCAGTAGCGCGATGATCGGACGTGCGCTGTCGAGATATTCATAGAGCTTGCCCGGCACCATGGTGGCATATCCAGCACCCCATGGCTTCCATAGCAACAGCGCGTCGGCGCGGCGTTGCAGCGCGCGCGACTGCGCGTGCGCGAGAGGCCCGTGGAACTCCACGACATCGGCGAGCCCGAGCGCCGCGGCACGAGCTTCGTAGTCGGTGTCATAGGGGCCGGCGAGATCCACGCGCAGCGCGGCCCGCGCGGCGGGGAGGCGCTCCAGCAGAGTGCCGATGGCTTCGAGCAACGTACCCGCGTCCTCCATGAGCGAGAGTGTGCCGGTGAATGCCAAGTGGAAGTGCGCGGGATCGATCTCCACTGGTGCCTGCGCCGCGAATGGCTCATACCCATTGGGCAGGTGCGCGGCGCGACGGGCACGGGCTCCGCTCGATCGGCCGAGGGTTTCGAGGTGCGTTCGCGAAGCGGTGAGTGTCAGATCCGCGCGTTCGAGCACGCGGCGCTCGAATGCCGCCTGCCTCGCGCGATGCCACGCGGTCGGCGGTGTGCGGAAATGCAACCCGATCCACGGATCGCGGAAGTCCGCCACCCAAGGCAAGCCGAAGCGCTCAGCCAGCGATCGCCCTGCCAGATGCGTGCTGTCCGGTGGCGAACTCGTGAGCAGCACATCGATCCCGCCCGCGGCGAGTCGTTCGGCCGCGACCGCTTCCGCGCGCTTGGCCCAACCCATGTAGGAATCCGGCAGCAGGAACCAGTCTCCCAGCCCTCGCAGCGGGGCGAAAGACTTGCCCGAGCGGCGCCCGCTGCCCCCGCCGCGCTTCGCCTTCAGCAGCGCGGACAGCGCACTGCCCCCGCTCACGCGTAACACCTCGGTGCCCTCTGGGGTCACGAGGGAGTCATCACGGACCCAGTAGTCGTCCTCGCCCGCGCAGACCACCGTGCAGTCCCAGCCCTCGGCCGGGAGATAACGTGTGAACGACAGCACGCGGTGCACACCGCCTCCGGCAAGCGGCGGATAGAAGTACGCGAGAATCAGCACACGGCGGCTCATCTCGCCCCCGCGGCAGGCAAGGGTCGGCCCGCGACCAGCGCCTCGAATGCCGCCTCGATGTGTCCAAAGTTGATGGCCCAGTCGCCGCGCTCTTCGATGACGCGGGCGTTGCGCTCGCGCGCCGTGTCGCACCACGCCGGCTCGGCCAGTGCTGCCTCGATCGCACGCGTGACGCCCGGGGCATCTCCTGGGGCGAACATTCGCGCGCCGTCGTCAGGGCCCACCCACTCGCGATTCCCTTCGATATCGCTCACCACGGGAATCGCCCCTGCGGCCATCGCTTCGAGCAACGACAAGGAAGTCGAATCCGAGCGCGAGGCCGAGAGATAGACACTGGCCCGCCCCAGCCAATCCGCGAGCTCGGTCGGAGTGATGCGGCCCAGGAACCGGTGTCGGCCCGCGGGTAGCAGTCGCGCCGCGAGCGCTTGATGCTCGGCGAGTAGAGAACCATCGCCCGCCAATACCAGGGAGAGACCCGGGTGCTGGTGCATCAGCGGAGCGACGCCGTGCAGCAAAGCGGGAATGTCATACACGGGCTCGTGCATGCGGGTGCTCAGGAGCAGCCCCGGCTCACGGGCAGGGCCCGGACGGAAGCATGTACGGTCCACGCCCCATGGAATCGCACGCAGCGTTGCACGCGGGGCGCCGAGTTCGAGCGCCGCATCGGCCAGATTGCGGCTGTCGCAGATCACCAGATCGGCCGCACGCAGGATCGATCGCGCACGTGCCCGCTGCAGCGGATCGCGCCGACCGGCCACGAGCAGATCGCTCCCCCACGCCGCGACCGACAACGGGTGCCGCCCGAGCAGCGCGCCCATGGCACCGTAGTTGGGCACATAGTGCGCATCGATCAGGTCTGGCGCGAAGTCCTCGAGCGCGCGCCGCAGCGCCGGAACGGCAAGCGGGTAGCGCAGCCAGCCCGGCAGGGGTGCCACGGGCAGCTCGATCGCGCCCAACTCGCGAGGGCCGCACTCCAGCGAATAGACACGCACCTCATGGCCGCGCATGCGCAGGTGATCCACCCAGCGGCGCGTGTGAACGACCGCCGCATTCGACAGCGTGGCGATCTTCATGCCGCCTCGCCGCGCGGGCGCCCTCGCCGCACGCGCGCCTGCAGCCACGCCACGGCGCGCGCGGGCAATGGCGCGTGACTCGCGTCCAGCCAGCGCACGGGATAGCGCACGCCGGTCGCGCCGAAAGAGCTCTTGAACGATGCGACCAGCGAGAGTCCGGTGCTGGCGCCCAGGTTCACACGAGTGCGCCCTTGCCCAGCAGCCCACTCGACGATACTCCACAGGAGCATCGGGAACGCACCGGTGCGACGCCCCTGCGCGTGCGTTCCGCTCCACCACACAAAGGTCTCGTACGGTCCATCGAGTGCAAGCGCCGCGCTCACCAGTCCGTACGTATCGCGCAGGGTGAACAGTCGCGCCACCGGCGGCGCGCCCATGGCCAGCAGGCGCCGCGATAGTTCGAGTGGCAGCGCGCGATGTCCTTGCCACTGGCGGCCTTGAGCGACGTGGAGCGCGTAGGCCTCCTCGAGCGCTGCAGGCTCCGAAGAGAATGCAAGCCTACGTTCCTGTGTTTCGCGCAGGCTCTGTCGCTGCTTGCGATCCATGCGGCGATGGGCGACTTCGAGACCTTGCGAGAGATCCACCAGCGCCGCTTCGAGCGAACGCGTCTCACCTCCCACGCGCTCGAATGCCTCGGGCGCGACCCCCGGCTCCGCCCCGCGGTAGAGCGACCATTCACCCCCGACCACTCGGCGCTCCGCCGCGAGCGAACGCATCGCTTCGGAGATCGTGACGTCGACTTCCGCGTGCCGACCCGGCAGTGCGATGGGCGCGCCCGCCAGCAGCATGGGCAGCGCACGCAACCATTGCATGCCGCCCCTGCGCTCGATCAGCACGGGTGCGCCGCCGATCAAGCGACCGCGTTCCTCGACGCACGCCACCTGCAACGACAGTCCGGGCTGCGCCGCGAGGAATGCGGACCAGAGTTCCGGACGATGCGACGGCGACGCGCCAGGATCCGCAGCAAGCAGCGCATCCCATTCCTGCGGAGCGCGATCAGTCCAGCGCGCGGCCAGCGGATCCACTCAGCGCAACACGACCACGCGAGCGGTCGATTCCCGGCCACCGCCGCGCGCGTGCACGAAGTACACGCCAGCCGGCACCAGGCTGCCCTCATCGTCGCGCCCATCCCAGATGACGCGGCCATTCGCGTCGGCGCTGAAGTGCCGCAGCAACCGTCCGGTGAGGTCATGGATCTCACCCCCATACGCCGTGGCATTCCCTTGGATGCGCAATTCGATCCCCGCCGCGGTGAGCCATGCGGGATTGGGATACACATTGAAGCCGAGCCGCGGCAGTTGCGGCGGGATTGGCGCCACGTAAGCGGGGTCAAAGCGATTGATTCCCGAAGCGGTGCCGAACCAGACCACACCCGTCGTCTTGTCGACCGAGACCGCGCGTACCTCGGTGTCCGCGAGCGGCGAGTTGTCCACGCGATAGTCCTCGGTCACACCACCCGGGCGGTACCGGCGCACGCCATCCACGGTGCCGACCCATGCCGAGCCGTCAGGGCCCACGTCGAGCGGGCGCACAGCGCCACGCGGCGCCGGCCCAGCGGGGATGGTGAGCGTGATGGGGTTTTGCGATAAATTCACGCTGGGCGCGGTACGGAACCGCAGCAGGTTACTGGTCGTGAGCACCCAGACGGAGTCTCCGTAGATGGCGATCCCGAAGATGTCGAGATTAGTGGTATTGCTCATGGGCAGGAAGGTCGGCAGCTTCGTGCGACTCTGGGTGTCCGTCAGCTTGGCATTGCGCACCCCCGAACCCGGGAATCCGGCCCAGAGATATCCATACTTATCGACCGCGAGCGCACGAACCTGATTGTCGCCGAGCGACGCGTTGTTCGTCTTCCAATTGATGCGCAGCGTACCATCCGGCGCGTATACATCGATGCCCACCGGCTCGAGCGAGCCGCGATCGGGCGTATCGAATCCGATGTAAACATAGCCCGAGTCATCGACCGTGCTCGACCAACCGAACGTGTGTTTGCGCAGTGTGTCCACGGCGAACGGGGTGGCGAACAGGTGCTCGAACGACGGCGTGGGGCCCGAATCATCGAACCGCTCGATGGCCAGGTCCCAGCATCCGATCCACTTGCGACCGAGCCGGTCCTCGAGCAGCGAGAACGCGAAGTTCGAATTGATGAACGTGGTGTCGTTGACCACGGTGGGATCGGTGCCGTACCAGTTGCGCCAGACCCCATCGCGGAGGCGTCCAACACCCTCCTGCAGCGTACACACATAGGTTCCGTTCGAAGTCGCGAGAAGGTTCGTGACGTCGTTGCCGACGGGTCCTGGCGGACGACGCTGGATCCATGTCGGCGCGGCCTGCTCGCGGAGACGGCCCGACTGCACCGCGAACAATTTGCCCGACGGATCAGAGGAAATCTCCACCGAGCCATCCGGCGAGGTGTCGGGGGTTGGTGAACCCGCAACTGCGGCGAACTGGGTACCACCCCACTCGTAGATGCCTAGAGTCGAGATGCTCAACACATGTCCGAACTCATCGCGCAGCCGCCTCCCCCCAGATCCTGAGCCCGAGGCCAGACTCCACTGCCCCGTCTGGCGATTCCACCGGTGCGTCGCGCCATTGGCGAGCGCGAAGACATCCGTCCCATTGCCGGCGAGCCCCGTCACACCGAGCCCGAACAATCCCGTGTTCACCTGGGTCCAGCCCCCCCTGAAGGAGTCGGAGAGTCGCGCGAGGTAGATGCCATTGGCCACTGCGACGAACAGCGTGTCGCCATAGACCACGATGCCTTTCACGTCATTGCTCGAGAACGGTGACGGGGTGCCCAGATCGGGCACCGCACCCGCGATCTCGCGGCCGTTCCATAATGCGATGCCGCGGGTGGTGCCGACCCACATGGTGTCGCCATCCGCCTCGAGCACCGTGATGCTGTCCGAAGGCAGGCCGTCGAACGCGTTCACCAGGTCCCACGTGCTCAAGTCCTTGCTCAGGCGACTCACGCCTTTGCCCGGAGTGCCAACCCAGAGGCGACCCGAGCGATCATAGGCGAGCGCCGTGAGGCTGTTGCTCGCCAGCCCTCGCGGCTCGCGGGTGTAGGACTCGAATCGATCCGCCGAGCGCAGGTAGCGCAACAGCCCCGCCTCACCCGTGGCGATCCAAACCGTGTCACGACCCGCGATCATATCGTTGCACGAGTACATGCGCAGATAGGTCTGCCACGCACCGGACGCATGCGCGTGCGGCACCGACCCGAAGGTCATCCAGCACGCGAGCGTCAGGACGAGTCCGCCTAAGCGTCGAAGCATCATGCGCGCTACTCCAGTCTTCCCAGCAGGTCGAGGAACCGCAGCTTCCAGACCATGCCCGCCGCTTCCCAGATGATCTTCTTGTTCATCTTGGAGACTCCCGCGCGCCGATCCACGAAGATGATGGGGATCTCCTTGATCCGGAATCCGCGCTTCCAGCAGCGGAATGACATTTCAATCTGGAACGAGTAGCCCTCGGACTGCACCTTGTCGAGTGAGATGCTCTCCAGCGCACGACGGCGGAAGCACTTGTATCCGCCCGTCCCGTCCATCAAGGGCAGCCCGGTGATGAGGCGCGAGTACACGTTCGCCGAATACGAGAGGATCAGCCGGCTCAGCGGCCAGTTCACGACCGTGACTCCGTGCAGGTATCGCGAGCCCACGACAATGTCCGCTTCCTCGGCGGCCTTGAGGAACTCGCCGATCGCGGCGGGGTCATGCGAGAAGTCGCAATCCATCTCGAAGATGTACTCGGCTCCACGATCGAGCGCGTAGCGGAAGCCCGCACGATAGGCCGAACCCAGGCCCATCTTACCGGCCCGTTCGATCAGGTGGATGCGCGGCTCGTCGGCCATCCAGCGCTTCACCGCAGCGCCGGTACCGTCAGGCGAACCGTCATCGACGATCAGCACGTGCAGGCCGAACGGCAGCGCCATGAGCTTCGTGAGCATCTCATCGATGTTCTCGAGCTCGTTGTAGGTGGGGATGATGACCAGCTTCTCCATCACGAGACCCCGGAAGTTGCTGGCGCGGCCGCCGCCGCGCGGCGGCGCGAGAACAACCAACCCGCCACGAGCAAAGCGACTGCAACCGCCGCCGACACCATGGACAACAACAGCCCATTGCGGAACGCCTTGCTCTCGAAGCGGAACGACACCGTGTGCGCACCCGCCGGTACGACGACCGCGCGCAACGAATGGTCGGCGCGCAGGATCTCGGCAGGCTTGCCGTCGATCGTGGCGCTCCAGTCGGGATAGTACATATCCGCGAGCCGGAGGATGGCAGCGCCGGGTGTCTCCACTTTCACGTCCACCTCATGGAGCTTGTAGTTGACGATCTCGGCCTTGCCACCGGTGATCGGGCCCAACGGGATACCGGGATCCTTGGTGAGCCACGTGAAATTCGCAGAATCGTGCGCGCCGGTCGCGATCGAATCGATCGCGGCGCGGCCCGTGTCCGGTACCACACCGTAGGCAGCGACCAGAGTGGCACGCGGCTGCGCGGCTGCGTATTCGTAGACTCCCCCGCCCGCCCCCGAGAACACCGGACGGAACAACGGCGCCAGGGGTCCGAGCACCTGAGGAAGTTGCTCGGCCGGCACCGCCTGCGCGAGCACCAGGTACTTCACATTGAGCAGTGCCCACATGCGCGGATCCATGATGATCCCGGAGCCCGCCGGGACGAGGTCCTGATACAACTGCGGTTTCGCTGCATGGTAGCCGCCCAGGTGTGCAATGCCGAAACCCGCGAGACGATTGTCGTTCAGTTGCGGATAGAGCACACGGAACGAGCCCCACGGCCCCTGCTTCTCGAGGAATTGCACAACGTCATCGCGGCCGAAGTCGAGACTCTTCGCCACCGGCTCACCGATGGTGGGCGCCATGACCTGATTGCTCACGGGCCAGATGTCGAACAGGAGCAGCGCCAGCAGCCCCACACTCGCGAGCGCGGCGCCCAGCTTGCGACGCATGACCGCGAATGCCAGTCCCACCGCGAGAAGGCCGAGCACCACGGCGCGCAACGCGTCACCGGTGAAAGCCTGGAAAGCGAAGTTGCCCGCCTCCGCGCTGTACTGCGGCTTGAGCGAGAGCGCCATCTTCACGTACCACGCGCGCAGCCCTTCCCCGCCCAATGCCACCACCACGCCGAGCAGCACCAGCGCAGCCGCCGCGCCGAACAGCACGCGTTCGCGGCCGCCCGAAGAGGCCTTGGGATCCTTCGCGGGTTCGAGCACCGCACTCCACCCCCAGGCCGCGAACAATGCCATGGCGAGCTGGAAGAGGATCACGATCATGACCGGGATGCGCAGCTTGTTGAACATCGGCAGGTGTTCATACAGGAAGCCGTAAAGCGGGAAATGACTGCCGAGCGAGACGAGCAACGCGAACAACGCGAGCACCCAGGCGAACACGCGCGGCGCACCGCCCAGGAACAACGCGGGCAGCGCCAGCAGCACGACGATGATGCCGACATAAGAGTTCGGGTAGTCCGTGAACGGCATGCCGCCCCAGTACGTGGCCCCGCCGAAGCCGACCCAGTTCGCGAAGATGGACGCGGGCAACTCGTAGGGCGCCATGGACCAGCCCGTGGCGTAGGCGAAGCCGGCGCCGCCCGCGGCATCGCCACCGCCGCGAATGGAGTACTGCGCGTAGTCCTTGAGTGGCAGGTTGTAAACACCCGCCACACCGAACGCGAGCGCGGCCGCTGCTCCCAGCGCGAGCGCACGCGCGAAGCGCGGCGTCAGCTGCTTGGGTTCGCGCACGGCCATCGCCACTTCGACCAACGCATAGATGCCGATGGCCATCCAGGTGTAGAAGCAGATCTGCACGTGCCCGCGCAGGAACTGGAAGCCACCAGCCAGCGCGAGCCAACCGAGTGAAGTGAGGTCGGCCTTGCGTAACCAGCGCGTGGCCAGCCACAGCATGAGCGGCAGGTATGCGGAGTCCACAAGCTGACTCCCGTGGCCATGCGCGCCGACCGCGACGAGATTGGGTTGGAACATGAACGCGACGGCGCCGAGCAATGCGCCTTCGGGTCGGGCTCCCCATTCGCGCGCGAGCAGGAACATGAACACCGCACCGAGGAAGTAGTAGAGCAGCATCCAGGTCATGTCCGGCAGGGGCAGCACCTTCTGCACCAGCGCCAGCGGCCAGTCGGGCGGATAGATGAGCGGGTTATACGCGCCGCTACCGAACGATGGCATGCCGAGGAACACGAACGGGTTCCACAACGGGTAGACCTTATCCTGCCAGAGCGATTGCTCGCCGATGCGGACGAAGCCCACCGGGTTGGTCGCATCGGGCGAGACGAACGTTCGGCCGCCGAGCGAGACCTCGTGGAACAGCAGGATAGTGAGCAGCGCGAGGATCGCCGCCGCCCACGCGGTCGTCAGCGTGAACGAGGACGGCTTGGCGGCAGCGCGTTTGGCAGTCACAGATTTGGGTTCGGCCATCAGTCTCTCGGGCTCTCAGGTCTCAGGCGGCCGGAAGGCGCGCCTCGATCTCGGACACCATGCGCGACGCCAGCACATCCCAGTCGTGCGGACGCGCCAGTTCGCGGCGCCGCGCTCGGTCGCAAGGCGCATCGAGCGCCACCGACAGGGCACGGCTCACTTCGTCAGGCGTGGTAGCGAAGAGGAGATCCGGGGACCTTTCCTGAAGGTCGAGCACAGGCGTGGTGATCACGGGCAGACCGGCAGCGAGGTATTGGTAGACCTTGTTGGGATTGATGCCCTGCACGAACGGATCGTCCGCCCGGAAAGGGATCACCCCGACATCGAGACCCTGCATATACGCCGGAATGTCGGCGTAGGGCCGCGGCCCCATGACCACGACGCCTTCCCGTCCGCCGAACTCGGCCACCGCCGCATCGGTCGCGGGCGAACCCGGCCCCATGAGTACCACGGTCCCGCCCCGCCGGTTCCGTCGCAAGCTCTCGAGCAGCTCGAAATCGAGGAAATGGGACAGCAGCCCGACGTAGCCGATCCGCGGGCGCGGCAGCGCCTCGAGGTCGGCGGGAACCGCCCGCTGAGTCTCGAAGTGCGCGGTCTCGACTCCGTTCCCGAGGAGGATCAAGGGAGAATCGGTCTCCGATGCGAGCTGACGGCGGTAGTACTCCGAGACCACGAACACCACCTCGGCCTGCGCGATGGTGCGTGGCCAGTATTCCCTGGCCCACGGCGGGGTCGCGGAGAACTGGAAGGGACTATCGTTGAAGTCGTAGAGTACCAGCTTCTTCGGGAGCCGCGAAAGCAGCGAAGGACAGTAGATGTTGGAGCACAGGACGACCGGCTCGGGGTGCACTCCCAGCCGTCGCAGCATGTGCGAGAGGTAGAGCTCGGCCCCCATCTCGATCGCAGCCCGCCCCGGCGCAAGGCTGCTCAGGCGGTTATAGAGCGCGCTCTGCGTGCCGGGCTTGAGGAACGGGACGGTGAAATACGTGACGCGGCCCTCCTGCCTCGGCTTCCAAGGGTCATCCGCCCCGAAAGCGGGAGGCTGGGCGAAGAACACCCGCCAATCCGCCGGGAAGCGCGACAGCAGGAACTGCTTCCGCGTGCGGAAGTAGCCCCAACGGACCTCGGAGAGGACGACGATATCCACGCGCGGCGGGCTAACCCGCGGTCACTCCCGCCTCGATCTCGTCCTCGAAGCGGTGGACCGCCGCGACATAGCCCATGTGCCGACCGGCATTTGGGCTCTCGGCCACCGATCGCTCGGTCACGCGTGCGTCGCGGGCGATGAAGCGCTGCGACCACGCTTCGAGCGCGAGCCAGCGCCAGATCTGCAGACCGATGTTGCGGCGTCCCGCCAGGTACTCGTCGAGTTCGGCGGAAACGACCGAGGGATCGATCCAGTCCTGGAACGGGCCTGGTCGCGACAGACGCTTGCGGACCTCGCTCGCGTAGCGACCCCTCAGCCACAGGTCAGTGGGAGTCTCGAAGCCCATCTTGTCGCGCCGATCGAGCACACTCTTGGGAACGCGATCGCCGAGTGAGCGACGAAGGATCGCCTTGGTCGTGACGCCGTCCAGCTTCTCGGAATCCGGCAGGGAGAACGCAAACTCGACCAAGCGGTAGTCCAGGAACGGCAGCCGCGTCTCGATCGAGAACGCCATCGAGTTGCGATCCTCGTAGCGCAACAGGCTCGGCAGCTGGCGATGCAGCGTGTCGAATGCGAGCTGGTTCCACAGGCCCGAACGCGAGCCGTGCGGGGCATGCGGGGCTTCGGAGGCCACGCCGCTCAGCGCCGTGCCGAGCACCTTGTCCTTACCCTGCCCATACTGATTGCGCAACGAGTGGACGAGGGGCTTGGGCAGCCACGGCTCGAAAGTGTGCAGCAGCGTGGTCGCGAACCCCAGGCGATCGGAGACCGAGCCCCACAGCGATGCGAACGCGCCCCACTCCCCGTTCAACACATGGTCGCGCAGCCTCGTGGGCAGATAACGGAAGTAACCCGCCAGCGTCTCGTCGCCCCCCTGACCATCGAGGAGCACCTTGAGGCCCTTGCTGTTCGCAAGCTGCATCACCTTCCACTGCGAGTACACACCCGGGCCAGCGGTGGGTTCGTCCTGAGTCAGAGAGAGACTGTCGAACACCTTCCAGAAATCGGAGCCATCCGGCACCACGATGTGCGAGGTCGCGCCACTCGCTTCGACGGCGGCGCGGATGTACGGACGCTCATCGAACGCCGGGCCTTCGTCATACGCGGTCGAGAACGCGTGCAGCCCCTTGTTGGCCAACTTGCTCGCGGTGGTGATGACAGCAGTCGAGTCGAGTCCGCCCGAGAGACAGGTGCCGACCTCGACATCGGCGCGCAGGCGCAACTTGACCGAGTCTGTGAAGAGCGAGCTGTACTGCGTGGCCCAATCCTCCGGCGTGCCCGTGGCAAAACGCTTTTCGTCGAGCGTCCACCACTGCTTCAACGCCAGACCGTCGGCGCTCATGGTGAGGAAATGTCCCGCTGGCAACTGCCACAGGCCCTCGAAGAAGGTCCGCGAACCGTGGTCGACCCAATCCAGGGCGAGCAAGTCGCGGATCGCGGGAAGGTGGGCCGAAAGCCGATGCGGCTGAGTGAGCACGAGTGCCTTGGGCTCGCTCGAGAACGCGAGGCGCTGGCCGTCGAACTGGTAGTAGAACGGCTTCACCCCCATGCGGTCGCGCGCGCAGAACAAGAGCTTGCGCTCGGCGTCCCACAGCGCGAATGCGAACATCCCATTGAAGTGGTGCAGACAGTCGAAGCCCCACTGTTTGTAAGCGGCGATCATCACCTCGGTGTCGGACGTGCTCACGAACCGATGCCCCAGCGTGCTCAGCTCCTCGCGCAGCTCGGGGTGGTTGTAGACCTCACCATTGAAGCTGATCCAGAATCGACCTTCCGCGTCGGACATGGGCTGATGGCCCGAGGGCTTCAGGTCGACGATCGAGAGGCGACGATGCACCAAGCCGATCGAGTACTGGGCCTGCAACTGATCGCCGCGCGCCTGACCCGGCGCGTAAGGTAGTCCCGAGGTGAACACCTCGGCGGGCGTGTCGGAGCCACCGTGCGTGAAGGACTGACCGCCACGCGGATCGATGAGCACCATGCCCTCGTCATCCGGACCACGGTGGCGCAACTGCTGGCCCATGTGATGCAAGCGGCCCAGATCGGCACGTCCGAGTGAGTCGTACAGTCCCGCGATCCCGCACATGGTGGGTCCTACCTCCGGTGGGTCCTACTCCGGTGACGCCGTCGGCCCGTGCCGAACCGCGCCACGATCCTTCCAGACCTCGAATCTCCACGCGACCACGGCGAAAACCACCGCGGCTCCGAGTCGCAGCGCGAGCCCTGCGCCACCTGGCGGCGCAACCCGCACCACGATTGCCCCCAGCACGACCGCCCCCGCGAACAACGCCGCGAACTTCGCGCCGCGGTACGGCATGGGCCAGACGCGCTGCGAGATCACGTACGCCATCACCGCCGACGCCGTGTACGCCAGGAACGTCGCGAACGCTGCGCCCTCCGCGCCGTAACGCGGGGTGATCACTCCATTCGCGATGATCGCGACCAGAGCGGCCCCACCGGCGGTCCAACTGAGCAGCGGAGTGCGGAGCGAGAGCGTGATGCCGAGCGCGGCAACATAGTAAGCACCTTGCGCGACCGCCGCAAAGGCCAACCACATTGCGGGCCGGGCCGCATCCGCATAGCTGGGGCCGGCGAGCAGTTCCACCACCGCGGGCGCGGCCAAACCCGCCAACAAGGCACCGAGCGAGGCGATCGTGATGTACAGCGCGAACACGCGGGCGAACAGCTTGGGTGCGTCGGGATCGCGCGCGCGGGCGAATGCGAATGGCCCGAACGCGAGCTGGAACGCGGAGATGCCCATCGTCACCACGGTGAAGAACTTCATCGCCACCGCGTACGCACCCACCTGATCGAGAGTGCCCGTGCGCTGAAGGAAATAGCGGTCCACCGAGCCGATGATGCCGTAAGCGAACGACACCGGCACGAGCGGCAGTCCGTATTGCAGCATGCGCGTCAGCAGCGGGCGGCTGAAGCGCAGCTTCAGGCTGTGCCTGCACAAGAGGAGGCCGAGCAACGCCGTCGCCGCGTCGCCGAAGAGCTTGCCGTACAACGCACCGGCCACGCCCAGATGCTCGTGAAGGACGAGATACAGCGTGATGCCACCGACCAACACGGTCTGCGTGATATTGAGGGAAACGAACTTCCATGGCTGGAATGTCACCCGCAGGACGTCGTTCGCGAACAGACAGAGCAACGTGAACGGCAGGGTGAGCGCACCAAGCCGCAGGTACTTGGCATAGACCGCGCCACCCAACAGGCGCTCTGCGAGCGGTTCAGCGGCGAGGGCGAGCAGCAACGCAACGGTCCCGCCAGTGATCAAGCGGAACACGAACGACGACGACGCCATGCGGATGCGCGCATCGCGGTCGGGCTGATCGTAGAAGAACCGCGCGAGTGCTCCGTCCATGCCGAACACGAGCACTAACAGCACGCTCTGCGTGTACGACATCACCAGATCGGCGACGCCGAACTGCTGCTTGAGCAGCACCCGGGCGAGCACCGGCACCAACAGAAGGTTGACCGCGCGCCCGAGCACCGCCCCCACGCCGTAAACGAGCGAGTCGCTCGACAGGCGCTGCAGATGCTCGCGGACGCTCATGCCACCCCGAGCGAGTGGTACAGCTCGACCAGGCGCCGCGCGATCATGTGGGCGTCGTGTTCGCGCTCGACGTAATCACGGCTGGCGGCCGACAGCTCCCGGCGTCGTGGGGCGTCGCGAAGCAGCGCCGCGAGATCGTCGGCGAGCGACTCGCAGGATGTGCGCACCAGCGGACAGTCATGCAGTCGTGACTCGAAGTCCTCCCGGATGTACGTGAGGGACGGCTTGCCCATGGCCATGGCCTCGACACTCACCATGCCGTACCAACCCATGAGCGTCTGATCCACGAAGACATCGCATTGCGCAATCAGCTTCTGCAACTCGCTCCACGGTCGCTTCTCCACGGTGAGGAACTCGACCCCGGGAAAACGCGGGCGGAGTTGCTCGAACGCCGCCTCGACGAATCGCGTTCCCTTGATGAGGCGATTCGTCGGAGCATGGAGGACGAGTTTGGGGGTCTCGCGCACCGGCTGTACGACGTAGTCCGCCATCCAGGCGGCGACCTGGATGTGCTGCGCCCTGGGAGCCGACTCGAGCAGGTCGGGCGTGCTCACGATCTCCGCGTCGGCATGGCGTCCCGCCTCGGCCAGAATGCGCTTCTGCCGACTCGGCAAACAGAAAGGATCGCACTCGGTGCAAGTGGAACGCGTGTGCGTTGCCAACATGTGCGCGCGGTTCCGAACATCGCAGCCGTGATAGTGGTACACGACCTTCTTGCCCAGGAGATGGTAAAGCGGCGCATCGGGGTTGTGAGGCGGGATCAGCGTGCGACCGAAATGGAAATGGATCACATCCCACTTACCAGCATGGCGCATGAGATTGCCGGCGTAGCCCAGATAGCGCGGAACCGCTCCCATATCGTCGTACGATTGCATCTCGTCGACCGCGTACTGCGCGAACGTGGGATTCGTCGCCAGGCTCCAGGCCTCGACGCCGATGTCGCGGAGCGCCCGCGCGAGGATGCTGGTCTGGCCGGCGATCTCGGACGGCGCCTGCAGCACTCTCATCGTGGCCGGCCGAACGGATTAGGCGCGCCGCACCACGGACAATGCCAGCGCGTGGGCCACGGCTGCGGCGGCTCCACGATGGCGTGCTCGCCACATTCACGACAGACATGCGTGATGCGCCGCGCGCCCGGTAACGGCGAGGGCGCAGGACGCTGACTGCCCGTCTTGTTGAACGTGAGCACGAAGTTCGCATCGGCGGCCAGATCGATTCCGCTCGTGCGGTGCCAGGCGGCGAGCGCGTCGGTGAACGCGCCCTGGAGTGGCTTGGTGCGGGCATCGTTCATCCACGAGAACCCGGCCGGCACGAACGCATGCGCGGTCAGTGACATTCCGCGGCGCGAGAATCGCTCCAGCAATCCGGCGAGATCGAACCTCTGTTGGTGCTCCAAGCGCTTCTTGAACTTGAACAGCGCGTACTTGGCGAAGTAGCCCGCGAAGCGGTAGAGCCGGTCGTCGAACGCGGCCGCACGTGGCACGGACAAGTACAGCGTGCCTCCCGGGCGGGTGACGCGTACGAGTTCGTCGCAGCAATCCTCGAGTTCACTGACGTGCTCGAGCACATAGTGGCAGACCGTGAGATCGAAGATCCCGCTCACGACCGGCAGGCGCGCGAGATCGGCCCGGAAGACCTGCACCGTGGCGGATCGCGGCGGTGGCCCGGGCGGGAACTTGATATCGAAGCCGGTGATGCGCAGATCGGGTCGCAGTGCGTAGGGCCACGAGTTGGGGCCACAGCCGGCATCGAGGACGCGCGCGCCCTGAGGCTGCGCGGCGATGACCTCGCGCAGGAACACGGGCGGATCTGCCGGGCCCATCTCCGGCTTGCGAACGAACGTGTCGGCGTTCACAGCTGCACCCCCGCCGGCTCCTTCCCCGTCCACGCATCGGCAACCGCGCGCGGCACGGCCGCTGCCGCCTTCCACTGCCCGCGGGCACAGAGCCAGAGCGCGAGCACGCACTGCTGCGCGAGGAAAGCAGGTGCCCAAGTGATCCGCGCGAACCCGCGCGCGTGCCGCGACCACATCGTCCAATTGGCGCGCAGCCGCTGGTAGATCTTCCATGGATTCGAGCCGCCGCCCGAACTGGCGCTGACCTGATGCCACAGTCGTGCGGTCGGCACGAACAGCAGGCGGAATCCCGCCGCGCGTGCGCGCAGGCACCAATCGGCATCCTCGGCGTAGATGAAGTAACGCTCGTCCAGCATTCCCACCTTCTCCCAGGCCTCGCGCGTGGCGAGCAGACAGCACCCCGTGAGATACCCCGTATCCTCGACCGCACGATACTGTCCGCGGTCGCGCGTGCGAAGTCCTCGATGGGCCGTGTGCGCGAGCGCGGTGTTGCAGGCGCCGCCGGCGTACCAGATGAGATCGCTTGGGGCGGCATGGTAGATGAGCGGCGTCACAGCCCCTGCCCGTGGCTCCTGCTCCAGGGCGAGCAGCAGCCGCTCGTACAGCGCGGGGTCGGCCTGCACGTCATTGTTGAGCAACATGACTGCGTCCGCTCCCGCCGCGAGCGCACGCGTGAGTCCCACATTGTTGCCGCCGGCGAAGCGCCGGTTCTCGGCGAGCGCGATCAACTCGACCGCGGGGTACTCGTTCGCGATTGCCCCGGCGGAACCATCCGTGCTCGCGTTGTCCACCACGATCACGTGCGATCGCCAGCCTTGCGGCACGCGGCAACGCCCCAGTGAATCGAGCGTCTCGCGCGTGAGTTGCACGCCGTTCCAACTGAGCACGATGACGGATAGCGTCTTCATGACGAGCGTTCCGCCGCGGCCGAGCGGAGGGCACGCGCGGCCGCCCAGAATGACGCCACGAGCAGCGCGACCACCGCGAGCACCAACGGCGTGCGCGGGATGCCGGCATAGGCCGCGTAGCACCACCACACGTCGATCGCGCGCAACAGCGCCTGCTGGTCCCCGGGCGAGATCCCCAGGCGTGGATCCACCTCGCCGCCCTGCCCCAGCGTGGGAATATCACCGTGCACGTGAGAGCGGATGTTCTCCTGCAGCATTCGCCAGTGACCCACGATCGGCGCGTAGCGTGGGTTGAAATGGCTCGCTTCCATGAAGTGCGGATCTTCCAGCGCGAGTGTGTAGGGATAGTCGCCGGCCACCCGCATCTGCGCGCCGAAGTAGATGCCCACGCCACCCAACTGCACGAGCAGACCGCAGACCGCCAGTACCCACGCGATGCGTTTGCGCGCTCGCGAGGCGCCGTCCAGGGCGAACGCGACAGCCAGCGCGAGCAGCGGCAGCAGCGGCACCAGATAGCGCGGGCCCCAGGAACCATCGCCGCCCCAGTGCTGGAACGTGCCGAACTGCAGCAGCGCGACGATCAGCACCGCGAGTCCCGCGCGGGCCGCGGCATGCGCCGGCACGTGACGCGGCTCGTCGGAGTGCGACCTCTCGCGTCTCATCGCAGCCCACCCCCATGGCGCCAGCCACACAACTGGCGCGAACCAGGCGAGTCCCTTGCCCGACGACAAGAGAAGTCCATACAAACCCACCCACAGCGGCGTGCTGAAGGCCGAAACGGAAGCCTGAGCTCCATACCCGCTCTCGAATGGCGTACCGAAGCGCGCGGCGTTGTATGCGAAGTGCCCGATGATCGCGACCCCCACGCCGAATGCGGGGATCGCGTAGCGCGACAGGCGGCGAGTACCAAGCGCGGTCAGCGCCAGCAACGCGAGCGGCAGCATGCTGGCCTTGGCGCTGATGGTGAGGAACGCGCCGAGCGCGGCAACCCAGAGCCAGCGCCGCTCGCCGGGCAACGATTGGGCGCGGCCTTCCGCTGCCATCGCCGCGCCGCTGAGTGCCAACAACAGCCCGAGCGCTTCGGTCGGCTCGGCCATGAAGCTCTTGGCATACACCCAGAGCGGCGTGGTGAAACCGAGCATCGCGGTAGCGGCGAATGCCGCACGCGCGCTCACTCCGAACCTGCGAGTGAGGACGTAGAACACGCCGAGCAGCGCCGCCGCCACAAGGGCATTGAAGAACGACGCACCGAATCGTGCCGCCAGCACCGCCTTCTCCTCGCGAAAGCCCGCCGTGCGTGCTGCGACCCCGCCGAGCGCGACGAGCGGCAGCGAGAGGACCGCCTGTCCCGCGGTGTTCTTGCTGTAGAAGCGTCCATCCGGGCCCTGCAGCGTGGCGCCCTGCGGCACATCGATGCGGCCCTCGAGCATCGCGTGCGCGAGTTGGAACATGGTGACTTCGTCGCTGCCCACGATGCGGCCGCCGCCGCTCAGGGCGAACAGGAGGAATGCCGCGAGCACGATGCGCCACGCGGTCTGTCCCACACCCTGCGCACTCCGGCTCATGCGGCACCTCGCGCGCGCAATGGGAGCTGGCCGGCCTTAGCCCATGGACCCGATCGGAATGGCTTCACGCCCAACTCCTCCCCGGCTCCAGTTCGGTGATCAGGTCGACGGTCTGCTCCGCCAGAGTCTCCCACGAATGCGCCTGCTGGAGTCGCTCGATGTGCGGCGTCATCCCCGGGCCCATGCGTTGCTCGAAGAATCGCAGGATCGTGTCGGCCAGCGCGCGAGGGTCCTCAGGTGGCGCGGTCAGGCCGGTCTCGCCATCGCGGACGGTCTCGGTGATGCCACCGACATTCGTGGCGATGACGGGCGTACCGAGCGCATACGCCACATGCGTGACGCCCGACTGCGTGCCGCTGCGGTACGGCAGCACCGTGACGTCGGCCGCGCGGAACAGCGCTTCAACCTCATCGTCGGGGATATAGCGATCGAGCATCCGTACCGCACCAGTCCCCGCGGCCGCGGCGAGTTGCTGGTAACGCTCGGGTTTCTCGTAGAACTCGCCCGCCACCACCAGCGTCGCGGCAGGTCGACGCTCACGCACGAGACGCCACGCCTCGAGCAGCGTGTCGAGCCCCTTGTAGTGCCGCACGTAGCCGAAGAACAGCGCGACGTCGCCGTCGAGCTGCAGCTTCTCCCGGGCGCTCGCCCGCGTGAAGCGCTTCTGGTCGAACTGAGCGTAGAACGGGTGCGCCACACGCCGGCGCGGCGCGCCGGGCTTGAGCGTGTCGAGATCGCGCTCGACGGAGTCCGACATCACGAGATAGCCGTCCGAGTTGCGCATCATCCAGCGGCTGAATGCGCTGTCATAGAAGCGCGGTTCGTGCGGGATCAGGTTGTCGCACACAAGAATCACGCGTGTGCCGCGCTTGCGCAGGGGCCCCACCGCCGAAGCGAACGAGGGCGCGAAGAACGGCATCCACCACTTGAGGACCACGGCCGCTGGGGCGAATCGTTCCAGGTGCGCCGCCGTGCGACGCCAACTCAGGGGGCCGATCGAGTCGAGCATCGACACGGTGGGAAAACGCGGCCGTGGCGCAGCGGGATCGAACTGGCTCGTGCCCGGGAACAGGAAATCGGGATACTGCCGCGTGAACGTCACCGCTTCGACGCGCGCGTGCGATTCCAGTGACTCGCCGAGCAACCCGAGATACTGCGCGAGGCCGCCGCGCCACGGATGCAACGGGCCGAGGAGCGCGATCCGGCGATTCGAGCGGAGATCAGAGGTCATGGGGGGCAAAGGGCATGGGGGCATGGGCCGCGCCTCAGACGCCGCGCACCACCGACCATGAACGCATGCCGCGGGCCTCGAACTGGAACGGCACCACCTGACCCCCATGCTTCTCGAGCTCGGCGGCCACACGATGGCGGCGATCGAACTGGGTCAACAGCAGGAAGTAGCCGCCCCCACCCGCGCCCGGCATCTTGCCGCCGATCGCTCCCGCACGGCGGGCGACCTGGTAGAGCTTGTCGACGTGCGTGTTGCTGATGCCCTCATCGAGCTTCTTCTTGTGCTCCCACGCTTGGTGCAGCAACTCGCCGAAGCCATCGATATGCCCGAGCAGCAGCGCGCGCTTCATCTCGTGCGTCTGCTCCTTGAGCGACTCGAGCGCATTCACCGTGGCCCGCTTGCCGCTCGTGTAGGCCTTGGTCTGGCGCTCGATGATCTTGGCCGACTGGCGCGTCTGGCCCATGTAGCACAAGAGCAGGCGGTACTCGAGTTCTTCGAGCGTCTCGCGGCGCAACTTGAGCGGCGTCACCACGGTGCCGTCCGGCAGGAACTCGATGAAGTTGAATCCGCCGAAGGCTGCCGCGTACTGATCCTGCCGCCCGCCGGCGAGGTGCAGATCCTGCCGCTCGATCCGAAAAGCCAGCTCCGCGAGATCGTAAGGCGACAGATCGAGCTTGAGCCACTCGCGTAGCACGCCGAGCAGCGCCACCATGAGCGTGCTCGATGCACCGAGTCCAGATCCGGGAGGCGCATCGGAGTGCGTCCACAGGTCGGCGCCGCGCTTGACCTTGAGCGCGCGCACCGCGGCCTTCAGCAGGTCGAGCCGACCGTCGAACTTGAGCCGCTTGGGGTGGTCGTACTTGGCAACCATGTCGTAGTCGAGGCTCGCCAGCGTCAGCCGCTTGTCCCGCCGCGGGCGCAACGTGGCATATGCGTAGTGATTGATCGTCGCCGACAGCACGCAACCGCCGTGCTCCTCGGGATACGGCGACACATCGGTGCCCCCGCCGCAGAACGACAGGCGCAGCGGCGCGCGCGCGCGGAAATAGCGCGGAACCTGCTTCATGCGTCAATCTCCTCCTGAGCTCGCTGCCAATCCTCGGGCGTGCCGATATCCCAGAAACGCCCCGCACTCGTCGTGCCATACAGCAATCCGCGCTCGGCCAGCGCCGGCAGTACATCGCGCTCGAGCGAACTGGCGCCCTCGGGGATCGCGCGCCAAAGCCGCGGCGAGAAGACATACTGCCCGCCATTCACCCACGCCGGGCCGCGCCAGTCGGGGTCC
>Ga0163144_10006557_pt1 | contig 25651 bp, 25 predicted proteins | sample OliLak19BULKMAT1_FD_123175 | JGI IMG/M metagenome (GOLD analysis project Ga0163144, IMG submission 123175) | Freshwater microbial mat bacterial communities from Lake Vanda, McMurdo Dry Valleys, Antarctica - Oligotrophic Lake LV.19.BULKMAT1 | ecosystem: Environmental > Aquatic > Freshwater >... | reverse complement strand
GCAACTACTCGATCCTGCACATGATGCTTGGCGCGCGGCTGACGGAGACTACCGAGACACCCAAGCCCGCACCCTGAAAACAGTACCGCCGGCCTCTTGCGAGACCGGCGGCGTCGGGTTGTCAGGTAGGGTTGCCGGTTTCAGGCAAGTCCGCCGTCGTCACCCTTAGTTTGTCAGCCCCGAACTATCAGGCCAGGGTCTGCACACTCACCAAAACAGAGCTGGCACAAAACTAAAGCTGGTAGCGGATCTGGTCGGACCAGAAGCGCTCGAGGCGGGCCAGCGACTTGTTGAGCTGGTCGAGGTCGTCCGAGCGGACCGAGGCGGTCGGCTCAAGCGAGGCGGACTGCTTCTCGAACAGCGAGGCGACGCGGCTGCGAACGGCCTTGCCCGACGGCGTCAGCTTGAGGCGAACGGTGCGGCGGTCGTCGCTGGAGCGCGACTGGACCAGGTAACCGCCTTCCTGCAGCTTCTTCACATTGTAGGACATCGACGTGCCGGCGAAGGAGCCGCGAGCGCGAAGCGCGCTGGCAGGTGTTTCGCTCTCGCCGATCTCATACAGGAGGAGAGCCTGAACGCCGGTGAGCGAACGCTCGCCATTACGTTCCAGGTTGTCCTTCACGACGTCGTGGAGACGGCGGTGCGCCTGCTCCAGCAACGACAGCGCTTTCAGGAAGGACTGCTCAACGTTCTCGTCAGCCGCGATATCGCGGACCTTTGCGTTCGTCATCACCACCACCATCGTTGTTGTTTTTGTCTGTTTGCCGATTTGCTCGGCTTATGGTGTGAAGATACACGCGCTTGACTAAGCAATCGCTAAATCGAACGAGTTTGATGCAATTTTCTATTCGTATTCGTGCGAGTTTGCTTTGTTCACGACTATAATCAGGAAGTAAACGCGAAGCATTCGAATTGCTGCTTCGGAACGCCCTCCTACCCTGCAAATCTGCGCATGGTGCCGCGAGCTTTACTTGCCCGTCGCCTGTGCTTGTCTGCCGCCGGGCGGCCGGGACGGAGGACGCAGACGTGATCACGGGAAATCGGGGTATCACAACGGGGCTGCTCGCTGCGATCGTTGGCGCGAGCCTCATCGCATCGTGCTCGCCCTCCACCCGCAGCGCCGGCGCGGAAGCGGCGCCAGCAGAAGCCGCCGCTGCGCCAGCGCCGGAAACACTCGTGCCGGATGTCGAGAGCGACGCCATTCCGACAGCGGGCGGCATACCGCTCGTACCGTTGACGGGCGAGGTGAACTTCCTCGACGCCCTCGACCCCCGGCCGGTCCACAACCTGCCGCACGTCTACAACACGAACCACACGGCCGTGCAGATCATCAAGGAAGAAGAAACGCTGCAGCTCGAGGCTTACGAACTCGGCGGCTTGTGGCTTATCGGCTATGGCCACCTGATGTTCGAGGGCGAGAAGGACGTGATCACCGAGGAACAAGCTGACGCCTTCCTGCGCGACGACCTGCACTGGTGTGAAGAGGCGATCGAGCGCTACGTGAAAGTTCCCGTCACGCTCAACGAGTTCAGCGCGATGGTGGCGTTCTGCTACAATGTCGGATCAGGCAAGACGCGCGGCTCGTCCATCGTCAAGCGCGTCAACAGCGAGGACCGCCCGGGCGCGGCAAACGCCTTCCTCCTGTGGAACAGGATGAACGGCGTGGTGATGAAAGCGCTGGCCAATCGGCGCGCAAGAGAGCGGACGCTGTTCCTGACGCCGTAAGTACGCCGCGCCTCACCCCTCCAACCACCTCGCCAAATCTCCCACACTGATCTCACCCCCGGCGATCACCCGCGCCGTCACGCCGCCGCGCCAGTCAGGGCGCAGCGCATCCCACAGGCCGGGGAGCTGTTCATCCATGCGGAAGCAGGGCTCCGTCTCCCCGGTGACCACCAGCCGCACATCGCCGATCGCCAGGACATCCCCGGCGCGCCGCGGATTGCGCAGGCCAGCCACCAGGAGGGTCGCCCGCCTGACCGTCCACGGCGCGGGGCGGTCCAGCCCCGCCACCGCCGCCGCCCAGTCTTCCGCGAACAGCACCGTCACCTGCCGGGCCTTCTGTCTGCCGCGGAAATCCCCCTCCACGCCCGTGGCGATGGACACGTTTGCGCGATCTGCCCGGACCATTGGCGCGCGTTTGGCCGCCTTTCTCGCAATTGCCTCAAGACGGCCGGTCATCCTGAACCCCTCGGCCGCGTCCACCCGGCGCGCTGCGGCATCGTGGAAACTCTATCGTATTGCCGCATCGGGCGCCGCCTTCTAGTTTGCGCCAGCCGGGCGGGGTCGGGTGACCTCGTGATGCTCCGTCCAGGCAAACCATAAAGGGCCGAAACAGGCCCGCGGAGGAGATGTCCCGAATGCGCGCTCACCTGTTGTCGCTGGCTGTCGCCGCGCCCGCCCTGCTGCTGGGCCTTGCCGGCTGCACCAACCCGCCGTCCGGATCGATGGAATCAGCTGCCACGGTCAACCAGATGGGCGCCGCCGCCGTTACCGCGCAGCGCCTGATCAACGCCGACAACGAGCCCGGCTCGTGGCTCGCCGCCGGGCGCGACTATCGCGAACAGCGCTTCAGCCCGCTGGACCAGATCAACGACACCAACGTCTCGAAGCTCGGCCTCGCCTGGTACGCTGACATCGACACCGAGCGCGGTCAGGAATCCACCCCCGTCGTCGTCGACGGCGTGATGTACCTCACCACGGCATGGTCGATGGTGAAGGCCTACGACGTCCGCACCGGCTCGCAGCTCTGGGCCTACGATCCGAAGATCGACCGCGCCAAGGGCGCTGACGCCTGCTGTGACGTCGTCAACCGCGGCGTCGCTGCGTGGAACGGCAAGATCTATGTCGGCGTCCTTGACGGCCGTCTGATCGCGCTTGATGGCAAGACCGGCAAGGTGGTCTGGGAGAAGCAGACCACCGACACGTCGCTGCCGTACACGATCACCGGCGTGCCACGCGTCGTGAAGGGCAAGGTCATCATCGGCAATGGCGGCGCCGAATACCGCGTGCGCGGCTACATCACCGCCTACGACGCTGAAACCGGCGAGCAGGCATGGCGCTGGTATTCCGTGCCCGGCGATCCGGCCAATGGCGACGAACAGCCCGAACTCGTCGAAGCCCGCAAGACCTGGAAGGGCGAGTTCTGGAAACTCGGCGGCGGCGGCACGCTGTGGGACGGCATGGCCTACGATCCCGAACTCGACACCCTCTATGTCGGCACAGGCAACGGCACGCCTTGGAACCAGAAGTATCGCTCGCCCGGCGGCGGCGACAACCTGTTCCTCTCGTCCATCGTCGCGCTCGACCCGAGCACCGGCAAGTACAAGTGGCATTATCAAACAACCCCCGGCGAAACGTGGGACTACACAGCCACGCAGCCGATCATGGTCGCCGACCTCAACTATCCGCCAAGTTCTGACTGGCAAGGGGGCAAGCGCCGCGTTGTGATGCAGGCGCCGAAGAACGGCTTCTTCTACGTGCTCGACGCAAAGACCGGCAAACTGCTGAGCGCCGAGAAATTCGCGCCGCTCACATGGGCGACGCACGTCGACATGGAGACCGGCCGCCCGGTTGAAGTTCCAGAAGCCCGCTTCGATATCACCGGCAAGCCCGCCATCGTCGCGCCCGCGGCGCTCGGCATGCACAACTGGCATCCGATCTCCTTCAGCCCGGAGACGGGCTATGTCTATCTGTCGGTGCACGTCTCATCGTCGACCTACGCCTCGCCCGACACGTTCGAGGTGAACCTCAAAGGCTGGAACACCGGAATCGGCTTCAACGCCGCCTCGGGCGTCGTCCCCGTCGTCGCCGCCGGCAAGGCACCGACCACGGAAGCCTATATCCTCGCGTGGGATCCGGTTGCAGCCAAGGAAGTCTGGCGCGTCCAGAACACCGACCCGCGCGGCGGCACGGGCGTGATGGCCACATCGGGCAATCTGGTGTTCTCCGGCAACCACGCCGGCGAGTTTAACGCCTACGACGCCCTCACCGGCAAGAAACTCTGGGGCGCTTCAACGCAGGCGAAAGTCGTCGCCGCGCCGTCTACCTTTACCGTTGATGGACAGCAGCAGGTCGCCATCCTCGTCGGCGCACGCGGACTTCCGGTGGGCCAGAAGCGCACCGTACCCGTCAGCGCCAACAACTCCCGCATCCTCGTCTACCGCATCGGCGGCGCAGCGACCCTGCCCACCGAGATGCCGACGACGACAGCCTCTGGCGCACCGGTGCAGGTGAAGATCGACCCGCCCCTGCTCACCGCCAGCAACGAGACAGTCGCCTCCGGTGAGCTGCTGTTCGGCACAAACTGCGCTGTCTGCCATGGTGCCCAGTCCGTGCCGGCCGCCGGCTCGATCGCGCCGGACCTGCGCTACTCGGCGCTGCTCAACGCACGCGGCGGCTGGAACGGCGCCGTGCGCGAGGGCGACCGCGCTCAACGCGGCATGCCCGGCTTCAAGGCCGCGCTCACCGAGGAACAGACCGACGCGATCCTCGCTTACGTAATCAAACGCGCCAATGACGAGAAGGCCACGCAGGAAGCCGCCGCGAGGCAGTAGTCCTTACGCATCTCAGACTGAAAAACGCCGGACGCGAGTTCGGCGTTTTTTGCGCGCTCACGTCACCGGGTTAACACCCCCACCGCCCCGCGGCAGGGATCGCCGCTGCGCCTAGCCGTCGGCGCGCGGCGCCATGGCGAAGCTGATGCCCAGTTCGGCAAGGTTGTCGGTATCGCGCCAGCGGACGTTCTCTGCGATCAAGGCAATGCCATCCGCCGCCGCAACTTCCAGACGCGACATCGGAATATCGAGCGCCTCGCAGCGCGACGGATCAAGGCGAACGGCCTCGAAAGTCATCCGCGCGCGGGCTCCCATCGGCGTACGCCAGGATTTGCGGGCGTCGAGACCGACACGGAACCCACGCCGGCGAAACGCATCCACCCGGTCAAGAGCCAGGTCATCAAGCGCCGACACTGAAGCGTCGCAGAAATCGATGCGAACTTCCTGCGGCAGGATTCCCGCGCGGGCAGCGCCCGCTTCAGCCGCCATCGGCGCATCCTTGTCGGCCAGCGCCGCCATCGGGGCCGAGATCGACAGCGGCCGATGATTGGCGCCGGTGTCCCGGGCCAGCCTTCCGGTTCGCTCGATCAGGTCGCCGAGCCAGCCGGCCGCCGACGGATGAGTGGCATCCGAAAGATGGCGCGGACGGAACGTGTCCTCGAAGCTGATGTCAGCCTCGGCGTGCATGCCGAACGCCTCGCCGTCGGCAAGACGCACCACGGGACGGAAACGCAGCCGGGGCTGGCGCCCGACCGGGGGGACCGGTTCGGTCACAACAAGCCGCAGGTGGGATGCGCGTGCAGTGGTCATTGCGGGGTCTCGCTGGAGGTGCTGAGTTGTCCCGATAGATAACAGACCTGGCTGAAGGCCCGCCGAAACGCGATCGGTGAATTTTCATCAAATCGTTCGGCAGTTTCGAGGATTAAGGAGCCCTGATGAGCGACAGCAGCGACCGCCCCAGACCCGCTGCCACCGTGCTGATCGTCCGCGATGCGCCCGATCTGGAGGTGCTCATGGTCCGCCGCAGTGCAGGAATGGCGTTCGGCGCAAGCGCCTGGGTGTTTCCGGGGGGGAAGGTCGCCCCCGCCGACGCCGCCCCTCTCTGGGATGAGCTTTCAGACGGCAGCTACGATCATTACCAGCGTTCGCTCCGTATCGCAGCGGCACGTGAAGTGTTCGAGGAATCCGGCCTTTTGCTGGCGACAAGGGCCGGTAACGATCTCGACGCGGAAGCCTTCTCAACCTTTGATTCACTTCGCGCCGACGTGGAAGCAGACCCTGCCCGCTTTCTGTCTCTCATCCGCGACGCAGGGCTGCGCCTGATCCTGGACCGCCTGGTCCCGTTCGCCCACTGGATCACGCCCAGCTTCGAGCCCCGGCGCTTCGACACACATTTCTTCCTCGTCCGCTGCCCCGCAGCGCAGATCGTCCGGCACGATGGCCGGGAGGCCGTGGATCATGAATGGGTATCACCTGCCGTCCTTCTAGCCCGCCGCCGCGAGGGCCAGGCGAAGCTGATGTTCCCGACCCGGCTGAACCTCGAAGTACTCGGGCGCGCCGCCAGCGCAGCCGACGCCGAGTCCCAGGCGCGCGCACGCCCAGTCGTCACCGTCGAGCCGCACGTGCAGGACCGCTCCGACGGAAAGGTGCTCGTGATCCCGGTCGAGGCGGGCTACGGGCTGACCGAAGAACGGATGAAAGACGTTGCGGGCTGAGTTTAGCCCTGCTGCTGGGTCTGCGATGCGATCAGAACCTTGCTCTGCGCCTCAAGCTCGGCAGCCAGCGCGAGGCCGACCGGATGATCGGCGCCCATGATCTTGCCGATCACAGCCGCGTTCACCGCATCCACATGCCCCTTCAGCAGCTTGTCCGGTGCCTGGATCTCTCCGTGCTCGTCGCCCGTCAGCTTGCACAACGACGCACAAATACGGCCAACCAATGGATATCCATAGGTCGGTGCCAGTCCCTTGAGATCATGCGCGCGGCGGTGGAGCTCGTTCCGCGAGGCTGCCGTCCCGGGCGCCGCTTCATAAGCGGTCCAGGCTTCCAGCAGTCGCTCGAGCTCTTCCTTGATCCATTCGGCAAATTGCGAGGACATCTTCTCGAGGGCGGCTTCGGCGCGGGCGATTGCCTTCTGGTCGAGCGCCGGCAAGGCACCGCCGACTTTCGCTTTCAACACGTTGGGCGGGGTGATGACTTCGATGGGTTTCTGTCTGGCCATGTCCAACCTGTCCACGCGCAGACCGCGCCATCGTTCGAGAGATTCGCATCTTTCGTTAAGGATGTTAACAAACGGCTGCGTTGCGGCAAGCCTTCAGAATCGGCGGCGCCGGAGACGTTCAGAACGCACCACTTGCGACCAGGACTCCAGCCCTTCTCATCGAAATTGCCGGAGACTTCTCCGCGTCATCCGACGCCCACTCAAACCACCTCGAAGTCGTAGCCCAGAATGATTTCGGCCTTCGCACTGCCGGTTTCCGCCCCGCCCTCGCGCCATGACTTGAGCTCCAGCATCGAGGAGGGCGCAGATTCGCATGCGCTGGCGAATTCGAGCGCCGACCGGTCGCAGCCGCCACGCAATCTGTGGCCTGCTCCGAGGTTCACGAACCCCTATGCGGCCCCAAGCATTGAATGAGGTCCCCCGGATGGCCGCTCAGCCTTCCAGCCCCTCACCGATGCATTCGGGGCCATCGAGTGACTCCCCGGCGAGAACCGAGGCCGTATTCGAGACCGACCCGCGCTCGCCTGTCGCAACCGCCTTCGGCAGGCCGACACGAAAGTCGGAACGGTCGTCATGCTTGTCACCGATCGGGAACCCGCCTTCAAACTTTGCCGTCAGACCCCAGCCATCGCCGAGGCTCAGCTCGCTGGAATAACAGGTCCGCCAGGCCTGCCCGAAATCGCCGTCCTGGCGCGAGATCGTCGCGAACCATTTCTGCATGCCCTCGGTGAGCGTACATGCTTCGGCATGAGCGTTCGGCACGACCGCGCCGCCGCAGCAGCAGGCAAAACCCCGCGCCACCGGACGCCCCTTCGAAACATGCCCCCACACGCATGTCTTAGCTATCGTACCCCGGTGACTCGCGATCCAGCTTCCGCAGGCAGCCCGGCCAGGCAAGCACCGCGCCCATGCCCGAAGCCATCGCCTGCTGCTGCCTGACAGTTTCGATCGCATGATCTGGTGCGACCCGCAGATGATCGCGCCCTTGCGCCGACGCCAGCACCTGAATCTGGCACGCGCGCTCGAGAAAGAAAATATGCGTCCAGCATTGCGAAGCCGTCGCCCCCACGGCCAGCGTGCCATGGTTCCACAACATCATGGCATTCTTGTCGCCGAGGTCCGCCACCAGCCGCTCACGTTCGTCGAGATCAAGCGCGATGCCTTCATAGTCATGATAGGCCAGGTTCGGCAGAACGATCAGCGCATGCTGGCTTATCGGCAGCAGCCCTTCCTTCGTCGAGGCCACGGCGATGCCCGCGTCGGTGTGGACATGGAGCACAAACCTTGCGTCCTCGCGGGCGGCATGGATCGCCGAGTGGATGGTGAAGCCGGCGGGATTGATCATGTGCTCGGTCGGTTCAACGATGTTTCCGTCGAGGTCGATCTTCACCAGCGAGGACGCCGTGATCTCGTTGAAGAAGTAGCCGTAAGGATTGATCAGAAAATGATGCTCGGGTCCGGGCACGCGGGCCGAGATATGGGTAAAGATCATGTCGTCCCAGCCATAGAGGGCGACCAGCCGATAGAGGGCGGCAAGGTCCACCCGGGCCTGCCATTCCTCGGCGCTGCACCTGTCCTTGATGCTCACGGCTCTCAGATCGTCTGCCATGCGATGCCTCCTGTGGCGGGAAACCTAAACCGGTTCAGGTTGAAAGTCATTCTGTCGTGTTGGGGAAATCGGGCATATAGCTGTCCTGCCCAACGGGAGCCTGCATGAGCGCCGACCCCAGAATTCACTTCGCCGCCTCGGGCAAACCTGAGGCCCGGACAGCACTCGAAAGCATGACCCGGCGCTATGGCCAGGCCCCGCTCGACGGGGCCGATATTGTGGTCGCCCTTGGCGGCGACGGCTGGATGCTGGACACGCTGCGGGACCGCTTCTCGGATTGTCTGCCCGTTTATGGGATGCACCGCGGAACGGTCGGCTTCCTGATGAACGAGTACATGGAGGACGCCCTGCCCGAGCGGCTGAACGCGGCCGTGAAGCAGGTCATCCACCCGCTTGAGATGAGCGCCACGGGTGTTGATGGAACCACGACGATCAAACTTGCGATCAACGAGGTCTCGCTGCTGCGCCAGAGCCCGCAAACCGCGAAACTGCGGATCATGGTTGATGGGAAGGAGCGTCTCGCCGAACTGTCGGCGGATGGCGCGCTGGTCGCCACCCCGGCCGGATCGACCGCCTACAATCTCTCAGCGCACGGCCCGATCCTGCCTATCGGCGCGAATGTGATGGCGCTGACGCCGATTTCTCCCTTCCGTCCCCGCCGCTGGCGTGGCGCGCTGGTCAGCGCAGACGCACGCGTCGAGATGGAGGTGCTGGAGGCCGACCGCCGGCCCGTCGCCGCCTCGGCCGATACACAAGAAGTGCGAAATGTGGTCCATGTGGCAATCCGCGAAGACCGCAGCAAGCCGATGACCATGCTGTTTGACGAAGGCCACGCCCTCGACGAACGTATTCTTCGCGAGCAGTTCTCGCTCTAGCTGCCCCGCGCGCGCCGACGGGATTTGTAGCCTCGCCCGGATTGGTCCATTCTCCCGTCCGATGACCGACATGACCCTCATGGAGCGCGAAACGCGGGAGGCCCCGGCTGTAGCGACGCGGCTCGTGGACTGCTGCAGTGTGCAGCTTGCGGAGCTCGGTGCCCGGCTCCGCATCCTGGAACCCCGCCTGATCCTGGCTGCCGGTCGCGGCAGTTCGGATGCCGCTGCCCTGCTGGCAAAATATGTCTTCGAGACACGCCTCGGCCTGCCAACGGTATCTGTCGCGCCGTCCGTACACTCGATCTACGGCGTAAGGCTGCAGCTTGAAAAAGCGCTTGTGCTCGCCATCTCCCAGTCGGGTCGGAGCCCCGACCTCGTCGAGTTTTGTCGCGCCGCCACGGGCCCCGACGTCCTGCGCGTCGCCATGGTCAACGATGTGACATCGCCGCTGACGACAAGCGTGGACGTCACGCTTCCGCTTATGGCCGGGCCGGAGACGAGCGTCGCCGCGACCAAGTCCTGCATTGCTGCGATGACGCTGGTGCTCGGTCTCATCGGCCACTGGCGCCCGGAGTCGGGCATGGCCGCAGCCTTTGGCCGCGCAGCATCCGTGCTCCAGAAATCGATCGCCGCGGACTGGTCGGCGGCTGATGCCTTCATGGATGGCGACGGCCCGGTCTATGTGGTCGGCCGCGGTCCGGGGCTGGCGATCGCCGCGGAAGCCGCGCTCAAGCTGAAGGAGACCAGCGGCGTGCACGCGGAGTCGATCAGCGCCGCCGAGATCCGTCACGGGCCATACGCACTCGCCGGCCCTTCGCTTCGGGCAATCGTGTTCGCCCAGCGCGACGCGGCCTTCGCGGGCCTCAAGACACTCGCGTCCGATCTCGCACAGCAGGGCGCATCTGTCCTGCTGATATCGCCAGACGTCTCCCTGCCCGGCGTCCATACACCTGCCGATGAGGAGCCCGTGATCGAACTGATCGCCATGCTCGCGCGCTTCTATCTCTTCGCCAACGCCGCCGCCCTGCGCCGTGGCCGCTCGCCGGATCGCCCACCGATGCTGACGAAGATCACGGAGACGCGCTGACGTGCCGACGCTAGCCGCCACCCATGTGTTCACCGGGACCGAGATGCTCGATGGCGCAACCGTGGAGATCGAGAGCGGCGTGATCGTCGGCGTTACACCCGGGATCCAGCCCGGCGTACGCCGGCTTGATGGACTGCTCGCACCCGGACTGGTGGATATTCAAGTCAATGGCGGCGGCGGCGTTCTCTTCAATGACGCGCCGACCGTGGCGTCGCTCCGCACAATCACGCAAGCGCATGCTCATCTTGGCGTCACCGCCCTGATGGCGACGCTGATCTCGGACGAGCGCGGCAAGATCGCTGCCGCGATCGACGCTGTTGCTGAAGGGGTCAGCGAGGGAATGCCGGGGCTGCTCGGCCTCCATCTCGAAGGCCCCTGGCTGTCCCATACGCGCCGCGGCGTGCACCCGCAGCGCCATCTGCGCGCAATCGATGCCGCTGACCTTGACATCGTGGCCAGGAAACATCCGTTTCCCGTTCTGGTGACCCTCTCACCCGAACAGGCCTCGCCGGGCGACGTCGAGAGACTGAGATCGGTCGGCGTCACAGTCAGCATTGGCCATACGGCGGCACCTCACGAGGACATTGAGGCGCTGATCGCCGCAGGCGCCACGGGCTTCACGCACCTCTTCAACGCCATGCCGCCGATGGAGGGACGTAACCCCGGCGCGGTGGGCGTTGCGCTGGCTGAGCGCAAGACGTGGGCCGGGCTCATCCTCGACGGCATCCATGTGCATCCGGTCTCGGCGAAAGCCGCCTTCGTCGCGAAGTCTGCCGACAAGCTCGTCCTCGTGTCGGACGCCATGGCGACGGTCGGTGCCGCCGATACATCAATGATGCTCTTCGGCGAACGTATCGCGGTCGCAGGCGGTGCGCTCAGGACCGAGGCTGGGACTCTGGCCGGAGCGCATCTGGACCTGGCAACAGCCGCCCGCAATGCACTGACCTTGCTGGATGCGACACCGGAGGAGTCGCTGCGGATGACCAGCCTCACGCCGGCCGCGTTTCTCGGCGTTGACGGGCTGCACGGCCGCATCGCACCCGGCGCACGCGCGGATCTTGTGCTTTTCAGCGCAGCGCTGAATGTGCGGAACGTCTGGATAGCGGGTGCAGAAGTCCGCCAGGCACGCCCATAACTCAAGTGGCTCGCGCAGACTCCAGCGCAGCGCGCAGGTTACCGTCCGACTGGCCGATCAGGGCGCGCGCGTCGTCGACGCTCATGCCTTCCACCACGAGGACCGCCAGCTTCACGTCGCTCCCTGCCCTCAGGAACGCATCCGCAGCTACGGCGGAACTGCACCCGGTCAGCTTCACCACCATCTGTTCCGCGCGGTGCCGCAACTTGGCGTTGGTTGGTCGCATGTCCACCATCAGGCCGCGATACACCCGACCGAGCTGGATCATTACCGCCGTCGAAAACAGGTTCAGCACAATCTTCTGCGCGGTCCCCGCCTTCAGCCGCGTCGAGCCCGCGACGGCTTCAGCTCCTGTCTCGATCAGGATCGGATGATCAGACGCAGAAAGAAGGCGCGAGCCTGCATTGTTCGCGATCCCGATCGTCAATGCGCCATGTCCCCGCGCCGTCTCAACGGCCGCAACCGTGAACGGCGTACTACCGCTAGCAGCAATCCCCAGCACGACATCGTCCGGCCCGACGCCGAGTTCGGAGATCTGGTTGCACCCGTCCTCCGCTGAATCTTCTGCATTCTCGACCGCTCGCAACAGGGCCTTCTCGCCGCCCGCTATCACGAACGCCACCTTGTCGGCCGGCCAGTTGAATGTCGGAAGCAATTCCGCCCCATCCTGCACCCCGATCCGCGCCGAAGTCCCAGCGCCGCAATAGACCAGCCGCCCTCCGCGCCGCAGCCGCTCTGCAGCCGCCTCCACCGTCACTGCGATCGCGGGCAAGGCCGGCACAACCGCCGCGACGGCTTCGGCCTGTCCGGCATGGAGCAATGCGACCTGCTCGATGGCTGGTAGCCGGTCGAGATCGAGATAGCGCAGGCTCGCGTCTTCAGTGCTCATGCGCTGGTATCTCACGGAAAGGGCCCGCATTGAATGCCGCACGAAGCGCTATAGACAGGTGCAATGACGAAAATGCTTTTTCTCGGCGTGGATGGGGGCGGAACGCGATGCCGCGCCCGGCTGGCGTCAGCCGACGGCCGCACGCTGGGCGAAGGCGTCTCGGGCCCGGCCACGATGCGCTTCGGAATCCAGGCCGCCAGCGCCTCGATCCTTGCGGCTACTGCCCAGGCACTCGCGCGGGCTGGCCTTGGCGAAGAGGCGCTCTCACGCACCTACGCAGGCATCGGCCTCGCCGGCACCGGCCATCTGGGCGCGCGACAGGCGCTGGAATCATGGCGGCACCCGTTCGCGGCCGCCTGGTTCGAAGGCGATGGCTATATCGCCTGGCTCGGCGCCTTTGGGGGCGATGAAGGGGGCATCGTCGTCTGCGGGACGGGTAGCATCGGCATCACCTACCAGGGCAAGACCATTCGCGTCGGCGGCTATGGCTTCCCGGTGTCCGATGAAGGCAGCGGCGCACACATCGGTCTCAACGCCATTCGGTACTCGCTTCGCACGCTCGACGGGCGAGCAAAGCCAACCGCATTCGCAGAGGAAATCCTCGAGCGTTTCTCATCCGACCCCGCCATTGTCATTCGCTGGTCGGAAACGGCGAATGCCACGGACTATGCAGCATTTGCAGCGATCGCGATCAGACACGCCGCGGCCGGCGAACCCGCCGCCAGCAACCTCTTGCGCGATGCAGCCGTGCACATCGCCGCGCTGGCTGAAGCGGTGCTCGATCGTGGAGCGCCTCGCGTGGCGCTGGTCGGGGGCCTGGTCGAATTCATTCGTCCCTACATCCCCGAGGGCACGGCTGCCCGTCTGACCAATCCAGCGGCCGATGCTATGGATGGCGGCATCCGGCTGGCGCACATGCGCCGCAACGCCGAACAGCCCTGAACCTTGCAGACGCCCGTTTCGGCCTCGTCCGCAAAGACCATCTGCCGGATCTTGCTGGTCCGGCTCTCGAGCGTGAACGGCTTCGTCAGCATATCCATGCCTGCGCCCAGAAACTCGCTGGGTGCGGCAGCTTCCGATGCATAGCCTGTCATGAACAGGACTTTCGGGCCCGGCCGCTCGCGGCGTGCGATCTCTGCGCGGCGTCGCCCGTTCACGCCGGGCAATTCGACGTTGCTGACAAGGAGGCCGATATGACCCTCCCGTTGCAGACTGGCGCTCGCGCTTTCCGGATCACTTTCCTCGATGGCGCGCAACCCGAGATCGCACAGCACTTCGGGGATCAGTATTCTCGCCTGCGGATCATCCTCCATGACCAGCGCCCCGCGCCCATCGCCGCCGGTTTCGCCCTGCACGATTTCATCCGCGACAGCAACCTGCTCATGCGGGCTCCAGGGCAAGCGCAGGATCACCTGCATTACCCATTCCAGCGCGCTGGCGATTGCACATCCACGCCCGACCGCCTGATGAAGCCATGGACCATAGACAGGCCAAGACCCGTCCCCGGGCCCAGCGGCCTGGTCGCGAAGAAAAGCGCGAACACGCTCGCGACGATATCGGCACCAATGCCGGTTCCGCTGTCGCGGACCGTCACGCTCATCGCCGGTCTGCCGTCCTCGCCGCTGGTCTACGCCTTTTCAACTGTCAGCGCTCCGCCGTCCCGCATTGCATCGCGCGCAGTGAGGGTGAAGTTGAAAGTGGAGGCCCCCCCCGTTGATGGAGCGATATCGTGCGCTGCGCGCATAGCCCGCAAGTTGTTCCACATCGACCAATCGAAACCCGGATCACGACCGCTTTCGGCCGCCCGCCAGCTGGCCCAGGACCTTTTCGACGCGCACCAGGCGCTCCTGTGCGGCTGCGATCGCTTCCTCCAGTATCAACCGACCATTGCGGGCCACAAGCCCTGCCTCAGCGATTGCCTTCTTCGTGGGCTCGACACGCGGCGTGAACGCGATCGCGGTCGGGCCGCCATCCACTTTTGCTATGTTCGCAACACGCGCAAGCGTGCGCACGTTCGCTATCCGCAGCAGCGTTGCGGCCTCTGCTGGCCCTTCGCCGAACCGATCGATCAGTTCTTCCTCAAACGCGCGTTGCTCTTCGCGCGATGTCAGGCGCGCAAGACGCAGATAAAGGGATAGCCGCGAGTCTGCTTCGGGAATCCAATCCGCCGGAATACGGCCGTTGATTCCAAGGTTGATCACGGGTGTCCAGCGCTCCAGCGTCTCGCCCTGCGCCTCTCGCACGGCTCTCTCCAGCAAATGTTGGTAGAGATCGATGCCGATCAACTTCATGTGCCCGCTCTGCGCATCGCCAACCAGGTCGCCTGCGCCACGAATGTCGAGATCGCGCGCGCTGATTGCAAACCCGGCCCCAAGCCGGTCAAGCGACTCCAATGTACGCAATCGCTTGCGCGTCGCTTCTGTCAGCGACGCCCCTGCTTCGGTCGTCAGTAGAATATGACCGCGCCTGTTCCCCCGCCCCACCCGGCCGCGCAACTGGTGCAGCTGAGCCAGGCCAAAGCGATCCGCGCGCCACACCACCATCGTGTTGGCGCGAGGCACGTCGAGGCCCGCCTCGATGATGTTCGTGGCCAGCAGCACGTCGCCAAGGCCACCAGCAAACCGTACCATCGACGTGTCGATCTCGGCCGCAGGCATTTCGCCATGCGCCTTGAGCAGCGACAGGTCAGGCGTCAGCCGCTGCAGCGTTGCTTCCATGGCCGCGATGTCCTGGATGCGCGGCACGACGACAAAACTCTGCCCGCCGCGATCCTTCTCGCGCAGCAACGCCGTGCGCACCTGGTGCTCGTCGAACGCGCCGGCCAACGTGCGAATAGGCTGACGCCGTGCTGGCGGCGTTGCGATCACGGACATCTGCTTGAGACCAAGAAGTGCGTTCTGCAGCGTGCGCGGAATCGGCGTCGCGGTCAGGCTCAGCAGGTGACCGCTGGCACCCGACAGATCACGCAGCCTCGCCTTGTCAGCCGCGCCAAAGCGCTGCTCCTCGTCAATCACGACCAGCGCGAGCTTTGCATATTCGACATTCTCCGAGGCCACCGCCCCGGTGCCCACAACAACAGAGATCGACCCATCCGCCAGCCCGGCCTTCACACGCTTGCGGTCCGCCGCGTCCGACAGACGTGACAGCGCGGCGACCTTCAGACCGGTCAGCTCGAAGCGCTGCTTGAATGTCTCATAGTGCTGGCGCACCAACACGGTCGTGGGCGCTGAAATCACGACCTGCCTCCCCGCAAGAGCGACAAGCGCAGCGGCGCGCAACGCGACCTCTGTCTTTCCATAGCCGACGTCACCTATGACCAGCCGGTCCATGGGCTTGCCTGAGGCCAGATCCTCGCGCACAGCATTTATGGCCCGCGTCTGGTCAGGTGTCTCGGAAAACGGAAAGCCCGTCACGAACTCGGCATATGCGCCAGGATCAGGTTCGATTTTCGCAGCCTTCCGCCTGGCATTCTCTTTCGCCAGCCGCGTCATGTCGGCTGCCGTGTCGGTCATCGCCTTGTCGATGATGAGGCGGCGCTTGCGCCAACTGACGCCATCGAGGCCATCGAGCGTCACAGCGGTACGATCGGCACCATAGCGCCAGATGCGATCCGCCTCCTCGACAGGCACGAGACGGCGCGCGCCGCCAGCGTATTCAAGCTCGATCGCCTCAACCACAGCGCTGGCTCCGGACGGGCGGCTCAGGCCAGCGATCACGGCGATGCCATGATCCTCATGGATGACGACGTCGCCAACACAGACATCGCCGATCTCCAGCAGGTGTTCGCCATTGTCGCCAGCGGCCGCCGCCAGTCCGGCACTACTGCCAAGCACTTCGACTGCGGCGATCACCAGACGTTTCTGCTCTCGCCAGCTTAGCTGAAGCCGCATCTCAAGCATCTTCACGCGGTTCAGCCATCCGCTGTCGGCCTCGTTCCAGCCGGGTATGGGCCGCGCGCCCTGTGCGAGCTTTCTCGGCAATCGCTTCTTGATGAAGCGCAGGTCGTGCTCGGACCCAGCGATCACGACGCGGGCCTTCTCCTTGAGCGCCATTGCGATTTCGGCGTTCATTGCCTTCACGGGATCCGGATTGGCCGAGAACCGGATACTGCGCTCGTCTGCGCTGGCCGTGAGGTCGATCATACTCCTTTTCCTCGTGGCGGCGTCCCACGCTGGTTGCTGAACGATGTTCTGCACGGCTGGCGAGTTCTTCCGTCGAACGCCCTGAATCGAATCCGCGGCAAGACTCAGATAGCGCGTGCGCTCGGCAACGGCACCTGGATCGAGCGCAACGACGGCGTCGGGGAAATAGTCGAACAGTGTGTTGCTTCGCCCGAGCAAGACCGGCCAGGCGGCACCGCCCAGATCAATGTGCGACAGGTCGCGCTTGCCGCGCTGGCTGACGGAATCGAACTCGCGGATGCGCTGGATCACCGCACCGGAGAGTTCGATCCGCACAGGACACTCGGCATTGGCGGGAAAGATATCGATGACGCGGCCGCGCATCGCGAACTCGGCCGGCTCGTCCACGCGGTCGTCCTCGAAATAGCCGATGCCGCCCACAACCTTCCGGAAGGCGTCTGCTTCAATGCGGCCGCCAACCGAGAAACGCGTGAGCGGACCGTCAAACGTTGCGGGCTTCGGCAGCATCTCGCTCGCTGCTTCGGCGGTTGTAACGCAGACAACGCGCCGCGCCTTCGCCCGCGCCAGCGAACGCGCGCGCCTCAAGGCAGCGAGTCGAACGCCAGTGTTCGCAGGCGTCGGCGGCTGTGTATCGCCGGGCAGCGCGTCGCTTGGATGGAAGAACACGATCTCCGCCTTCGGTGCGAGGCCGTGGACCGCCGCATGGACGTCGCGTGCGCGATAGTCGCTCGAAATGATCGCCAGCACGTTCTTCTTGGTAAGCGCTTCGGCAATGCGCACGGCCGCAACGCCGATCGCGCATTCAGCGCGCGCAACGACAACTTGTGCCTTTGAAGCAGGCCCATCGGCCATGGCGAACCCCTTTTGGAAGGAGCGCCTCACTAACGCATCGTGAGTCCCGCGCAAGCCAAAGGTTCTTCACAGGCGGCGCAGCGGCAAAACGATGCCTACCTCCCGCTCGGCAAATCCTTGTACGCAACACCTTTGTCCACACGCACATCCTGCGGGAGGCCGAGAACTCGCTCGGCAATGATGTTGCGGAGGATTTCGTCGGTGCCGCCGGCGATGCGCAGACCCGGCGCCCACATGTAGGCGTTGTGGAAAGCCCCCTGCATCGGTGCGAGCGCAGGATCGCTTATGATGCCGAAATGATCCTCGGCCTCAATGGCTGCGTTGCCGATATCCTGCATCCGGTTGGCGTTGAGGATCTTGCCGATCGAGCTTTCCGGCCCCGGTGTCTGCCCTTTCGAGAGCGCCGTCATCGTGCGGTACTTGCCGAGCGTGTAGCCCTCGGCGCTGACATACCAGCTGGCCAGCCTCTCGCGGAAGGCCTGGTCCTGGAGCAGCGTGCCTTTGCCCGAGGGCGAGGGCGTGTTGCGCGCAAGCTCGAGTATCTCGGCATACTCCGGCCCGGACGATCCGCCCACGGCAAGGCGTTCATTCATCAATGTGACGAGCGCCACATTCCAGCCATTGCCGACGTCGCCGAGGCGCTCGGAGTCAGAGATACGCACGTCGTTGAAATACACCTCGTTGAAGTTCGACCCACCCGACATCTGATGAATGGGGCGCACTTCCACGCCCGGCGCCTTCATGTTCACGACGAACATGGTGAGGCCTTTGTGCTTTTCCTTTTCCGGATTCGTGCGCGCGAGAAGGATTCCGTAGTCGGAATAATGCGCACCTGACGTCCAGACCTTCTGGCCGTTTATCACCCAAGCACCGCCATCTTTCACGGCTCGCGTCTTCAACCCGGCAACATCGGAGCCTGCGCTGGGTTCGGAGAAGAGCTGGCACCAGATTTCCTCACCTCGCAGCGCGGGGGGAACATAGCGCTTGATACCCTGTGTCGAATGGAAAGCGATCACGGTCGGGATGCACATGCCGAGACCGATCGCGAACGGCCCGGTCGGCGCCTGGAATTTCTGCTCCTCCTGTCCGAAAATCACGGAGAAGATCGGCGGCATTTCACGACCGCCCACGTCCTTCCTCCATGTGAGCCCGGCATAGCCGGCTTCGGCCTTCTTCGTCTGGTAGCCCTTGGCAGCCTTTATGGCGTCGGGTCCCTCGACGCGCAGGCTGGCCTTCGCATTGGGCATCCCCAGCGTCTTCTCAAGCCAGCTGCGTGCTTCGGCACGGAAGGCGGCTTCTTCAGGAGCGTCATTGAAATCCATCTGTCATCTCCCCTAAGCTGCGTTCTTGAGTTCAAGGCGGCGTACGAGTTTTTCCTTCCAGACGCCCGGCCCGCCCGCCTGCACGGCAAGCAGCTTCGCACGGCGATAGAAGAGATGGCAGTCGACTTCCCATGTGAAGCCCATCCCGCCATGGGCCTGGATGTTTTCTTTTGCCGCGAAGTAGTAGGCGTCACTTGCAGCCACGCGCGCCGCGGCCGCAGCCAAGGGCAGCTGCGATGACTCCGTCGATAGCGCCCATGCACCATAGTACGCGTTGGAACGCCCAAGCTCGATCGCGACATACATGTCAGCCAGCTTGTGCTTGATCGCCTGGAACGAACCGATCTGGCGCGAGAACGCATAGCGCCCCTTGGCGTAGTCCACCGCCATGTCGAGACACGCCTGCGCGCCGCCGAGTTGTTCGAAGGCGATGAGCACGGCTGCGCGATCGAAGACCGCCTCGGTCAGCGACCAGCCTTCTCCCGCCTTGCCAAGTCGTTCGGCGCTCGCCTTGTCGAATGTCAGCCGCGCATGGCCACGCGTCGGATCGAGCGTTGTCAGCGTCTCGCGCTTCACGCCCGCCTGATCGAGCGCCACAATAACCAGCGACAGACCCTGCCCCTCGCGCGCCAGAACGACAGCGTGTGTGGCGATGTCGCCGTCCGTGACGGGAATTTTCACGCCGGAAAGCCGCGCACCATCGAAGCTCGCCTCGATGCTCGCAGGCGATGGCGCACCCGGCCCCTCGGAAACTGCAAAGGCGCCCACCAGTTCGCCGCTTACCAGCTTGGGCAACAGGGCCTGTTTCTGCGCAGATGACCCTGACGCCAACACCGCCTCGGCAAAGAAATACACCGTCGACGAGAAGGGGATCGGCGCAACGGCGCGACCGACTTCCTCCGCCAGGACACACAGCTCGAGACCGCCCAAGCCCAGCCCGCCGAACTCCTCAGGTATCGCGACGCCGAGCCAACCCTGCTCCGCAACGCCCTTCCACAGCGCGGCGTCGTGCGACTTGCCTGCGTCGTTCAGAACTTCGCGTACAGCTTTCCGGTTGCACTTGTCATCCAGATACTTGCGCGCCTGATCCCGGAGCATCTTCTGGTCGTCGGAAAAATCGAAATTCATGTGCGGCCTTTCGGAATGGCTAGATGCGAGTCGCGCGACCGGCCCAGAAGGGCTCACGAAGCTTGCGCTTGAAGATCTTGCCCGAGTCCTCGCGCGGAAGCTCGGCGTGGAAGTCGACGGCCTTTGGCGTCTTGTAGCCTGCAATATGCTGGCGCAGGAAAGCCTTCACGTCCGCCTCCGACAGCGCGGCTCCCGGCTGCAGCTGGACGCATGCATGCACGGCCTCGCCATATTCATCGTCGGGGACGCCGAAGACTGCGCAGTCCGCCACACCCGGCATTCGATGAAGTACGGACTCGATCTCGGCCGGGTAGATATTCACCCCGCCCGAGATGATCATGTCCCTGGCGCGATCGCATAGAAACAGGAAACCATCGGCGTCGAGATATCCAACATCGCCGGGCGCGATCAGCCCCGCCTTCTCGGATGCAACACGCTTGGCGTGATCCTTGTGATAGGTGAAATCAGCAATATCGGGGAACTTCGCCACCACTTCGCCGATCTCGCCAGCAGGCAGCGAATTGCCGTCCACATCGATCACCTTCACGTTGGCGCCCGGCATGGCTTTGCCGACCGTGCCTGGATGAGCCAGCCACTCCTCCGAATTGCAGAAGGTCACGCTGCCGACCTCTGTCGAGCCGTAGTATTCGTTGATCACCGGCCCCCACCACGCAATCATCGCGCGCTTGATCGGCGCCGGGCACGGCGCGGCTGCGTGAACGACGAACTCGAGCGAGGACAAATCGTATTTTCGTTTCACTTCCTCCGGCAGTTTCAACAGCCGGTTGAACATGATCGGCACCATGTGGATGTGCGTGACCTTTTTTTCCTCGATCATTCTCAGCAGATCTTCGGGATCGAAGCGGGGCTGAAGCAGGATGGTCGCCCCAATGCGCGCCGCTACCATGCCGTAGGCGTTCGGCGCAGAGTGATACATCGGCCCCACCATCGCAGCGACGATCTGCGGCGGCGGGCGCGTGGTGAAGCCGAAGACGTAGACGAGGTTGCGCATGCTGAACTCATGCTGCTCCTGCGTCGGCTGCGCGCGGCGCACGCCCTTGGGCTGGCCCGTCGTCCCGGACGTATAGATGATCGTGCCGGGCGATGGCGCGGGCGGGGCTGTGTACGGGTCGAAACCATCGACCCAGCTGCGCCAGTCGATCATGCCTGCCGGAACAGCGCTCGCCGCCGTGGTTGCTCCGTAAGCCTGCGCCAGCTCAGGCGGCGTGGGTGCGACCAGCACCGTGACGCCGTCGGGGATCACGTGCTGGATCGGGCCAAGAAGATCGGCGTGGACCACGATCACTTTCGCACCCGAGTTCTCGAAGATGTAGCGCGCCTCTTCGGCCGTGCCGTGCCAGTTGACGGGGGTTGGATAGGCTCCCAGCAGGCCCGCCGCGATACTTGCTTCGAAGAAGGCGACGTCATTGCGCAAGAACAGGGCGATGATGTCGCCGCGCACGACCCCGAGACCAGTGAGCCCACTAGCCGCGCGCGCGGCGCGTTGGTCCAGCGCAGTGGTGTTGATGCGGCGGTCGCCACTGATGATCTCGCCCAAGGCAGTTCTCCCTTCACCCTGCCCCGGCATTCCGGGTGCAGTCCGGACCGCGCTCAGTTCCGCGGCGCGTAGCGCACCCCAAGCTTGCGGATCGCGTGTACGAAATTGTTCGGCGCGATGTCGATCTCGCCTGTCCATTCAATGTCGGGAAACCGCCCGAGGATCTGCCGGTAGGCCTCCTCCAACTGGATCTGCGCCACGCGCTTTCCGAGGCAGACGTGAGGGCCGTAGCCGAACGCGATGTGCTTGTTTGCATTCGCCCGAGCGACATCCAGCCGGTCCGGATTTTCGAACACGGCGGGGTCGCGGTTCGCAGCGCCATAATACATGATCACCTTCTCGCCGGCAGCGATCTTCTGCTCTGCTATCTCGGCATCCTGCAGGGCGGTGCGCCGCATGTAGATCACAGGGCTGACCAGGCGGATGAACTCGTCCGCCGCATTGCCGAGCAGTTCCGGCTGGGCAATCAGCTTTGCCTTCTGGTCGGGAAACTCCGTCAACAGCTTCATCGCGCCCGAAAGCGTGTTCCGCGTCGTGTCGTTACCGGCGAAGATGATCAGCAGCCATGAGCCATCGAGATACTCGTCGCTCAGCAGCTGGCCATCTACCTGCGCGCGCGCAATCGCGCTCATCAGGTCGTTCTGCGGGTCCAGCCTGCGCTTGTGAAGCATGTGCTGGCCGTAGGCGAACATCTCTTCGACGTTTGCGTTGAAGTCGGCCACGAACTGCATGAGTTCAAGGCTGGGCGTCATCGGCGCGGCCGCCTGTTCCGCCGCCAGGTTCTGCGCCAGTTCGAGATAGTGCATCCAGTGCAGGAATTTCGGCCTGTCGGGTTCCGGCACGCCCAGAATTTCGCACAGCGTGTAGAGCGGCAGTCGCGAGGAAAACATCTCGACCATGTCGCCGCCGCCCTTCGGCGCCATCTCGTCTACCATGCGGGTGACTTCGGCGACCACTTTCGCCTTGAGTTGGTTGAGATAACCCGGCGTGAAGAAGGGCATATGCTCACGACGCAGCTGCAGGTGCTGCGGCGCATCGAGATTGATCATGGTGTCCAGCGACGCGCGCTGCAGCAGGATATGCCCCATCCCCGGCTTCGGCGTCATCATCAGGATACCGCCGCGCTGCGACGAGAATGTTGCCGGGTCGCCGTTCACCCGCATGACATCGGCATGGCGCGTGACCACCCAGAAGCCGGGCAAGTCGCCAGGCTCGGGGTGCCAACAAACCGGAGAGGCTTCGCGCAGCCGCGCGAAGGTGTCGAACGGTTGGCCATGCGTGAAGGCCTTTCCGTCGTAAAAATGCAGGCCCTCGGTGCGCGGGTATGCCTCCGGAAAGACCGGCCCGGGCCGGCCCTCGACGGCTGTCTCGCTGATCAACTGCATTATCTGCGTCCGCCTCAACTTCAATGCGGGCAACGTTGCGCGGATGCAGGGCGCCGCGCAAGTCATGCCCATACGGAAAGACATGCGCGAAATGCCGCGACAACGGCGCTCGTCAATGACCGTAGTTGTCGAGCATCCCATCGGGCTCTGATGGAAAGCATCGATCGCGCACAGAAGTGTTACGCGAGACGTCCGCGATCACATTGTCCCCAACAGCGATCCGCATGAGGATCGTGCGCCAGATCGCTGGCATTATCCGATCATCCGGCCGCAGCCCTCGAAATCGCTTTGACAGGTCCAGAAAGACGTCCTGGCGATCGATCGAGAACGTGAACATCCCCTTATTGAGCGGCACGATCGGTTTGCTGCGCGCCGTCTGCCACCGCCCGGTGTCTGTTTCAGGCCGCGTGTACTTCACGGTCTCAGCCAGCCGGAGCATGCTCACGAACAAGGAGATGGTCATCGCGTGACGCGCCTGAACCGGCCCGCCATAGTCCGCGTATGTTTCGCAGACGGCTACCAGTCACCTGATCGAAGGCGTCGAAACCACAGTGTCGAGATTGGCGTCGACCAGCGCGGGCGGGCGGGGCGAGCTTGTCTGAGGGCCGCCGCTGTTGCGAAGCTCCTTGAGCAGGGCGACGATTTCTTCCCGGAGATTCAACGGGCGCTTTCGCCGGAAAGGCGACAAGCTACACCAGCGGCGATGTTCGGTTCGTTTCATGCAGCAAGAAGGCAATGCGAGCGCGACAAGAACGAGTGAGGACGAACTGGCAGGAACGGCCGCGAGACATTTGCCTCCAAGGCGTCGGTCGATCTTCAGGACAGCATCGCAACCGTGCGTTCGATGAACCAGAAGGCCGCGATCGTGCCGATTGCATAGCTCGGCGCGGACGCTACCAGCCCTCGCGCCGGCAGGGCGACGCGCCGCAAAACTGCTACAAGGGCAACCACGACGCCGATGAAGGCAAGCTGCCCCGCCTCCACGCCGAGATTAAAGAATACAAGCGCAGTCGCAACGGAGTCCTCCGGAATCCCGATCTCGCGCAACGCTCCCGCGAAGCCGAAGCCATGCAGCAGCCCGAACGCAAAAGCGGCAAGCCAGGGCGCCTGCGCTGTGAGGCTGGACGCGCCCCTGCGGACTCGCACGATCTCCACCGCGAGAAACACGATTGACAACGCGATGGTCGCCTCGACCGGTGCCGATGGCAGGCCGATCCAGCCGAAAGTCGTGCCGGCCAGTGTCAGCGAATGCGCCAGCGTGAACGCCGTGACGGCACCCAACAGTCTGGGCAGGTCGCTGATCAGCAGCAAGAGAGCGAGCACGAACAGGAGATGATCGAACCCCAGCAGAATGTGTTCGACCCCAAGCACAAAGAATGTAACGGCAATTTCCGGCCATTGCTGCACTGCCGGGATGATGATCGCAGGTGCATCCGGCGTGAGCCGCAATGTCTTTGGTGGGCCGTCCATTGGCTCGAAACGAACAATGACGTCCGTGAGCGTGCGGGCGAGATTCTCGACTGCAAGCGTCTGGCCGACCAGCCCCCCATCACACTGTGTGCGCCACCGCTGGATGACGGCACCATCGACCAGGGTAGAGCGTGGCTCGGATGCGTTGGTGCAGGATTCTGGTTGAACAACGTTCAACGCGAGGCGCATGTCACCGCGTGCAGGCGTCTTCCAGAGGAAATCGTACACGTGCGGCTCGATCTCCCGAACCTGGAGGAAGGCCGGCCGGATTTCGTGCGCCGTTGCGCTTGGCGCGACTGCAGCCAGACAAGCGAGCCACAGCAGGGCAAGGCGCAGGATCACTCCCCGACCTCTGGCGAGCGTTTCGTTTTCGGCTCGGGATTTGCGGTCGTGGGCAGACCGCTCCACGGATCAGGCCAATCGATGCTTATGTCGTAGCGTTTGCGCATACGTGCGTGAAACTCGTCGCGCCCGGCATTGCGGCGAGCTTCGATCCAGTCAGTGCGGACCTTGTCGCGTATCTCGGACAATGAGGCGGCGCGCCCCTCTACAGTCTCCATCACCAGAACAGCATGCTGACCATAGGCGGAGGCAACAGGGCCGAACCATGCCGCTCCCTGATGCGAGAACACTGCGGCGGCGAAATCATCGCCAAACAGCGAAGCTATTCCGTCCTGTGTTGTAAGCGGCATTGCGGCCGGGAGCATCGAGCTGTCGCCAACCCCTGCCGGGTCGGCCCGGGCATTGAGCCGCGCAAGAAAATCCGCGGCATCGGCCCTGGCTGACGCGCCGCGACGGTCAGCGCTCGCCATGACCTGGCGGATCGCGCGGCGCTCCGGCACACGGTACAGATCGGCGTTCGCCATGACCCATTGCTGCAGATCAGCGTCGGCAGGCTCGTTGCTGGCGGCGCCATCCTCGATCAGGAATTCCAGCTTCTGGCGCATACGCCGGCGCACAATGGTGTCGTCGGCGTCGAGGCCCATCGCCACGGCCTCGCGATAGGCAACCTCTTCACTGATGAAGTCGTCGACAAGGGTTTCGAGTTCGGCCCTGCTCGGCATACGCCCCGAAAGCAGGAGAAAGCTCTCGGCGATCTGGTTGACGCGGCCCTGCGAGATCGCAATCGCATCGCCCGCTGGCCCCTGATCGGGTCCTCGGATCAGGCCATAGGCAAGAAACAGGGCGAGGCCGATGGCAATGAAATGCACAAGCGGTTCGCCAACCACTCGCCTGAGAAGCGCAACCACGCCGGTCTCTCGACCACCTCCGCCTCCGTCAGGGCCCTCCATCTCGAAAGCCTAGAGCCTTTCTGCCTTTGAAGGAATCGGAAGGATTCCCATTCGTATCGAACTCTGATTCAGTTTCCGCTCTGGATCAGGAGGCGGACAGCGATGGGAAGGTACTATTCCATTGATCTTC
>Ga0163144_10006556_pt1 | contig 25653 bp, 26 predicted proteins | sample OliLak19BULKMAT1_FD_123175 | JGI IMG/M metagenome (GOLD analysis project Ga0163144, IMG submission 123175) | Freshwater microbial mat bacterial communities from Lake Vanda, McMurdo Dry Valleys, Antarctica - Oligotrophic Lake LV.19.BULKMAT1 | ecosystem: Environmental > Aquatic > Freshwater >... | reverse complement strand
GCGCCGGTGCCGGCCCAGCCATCCATGGCTGGTCGTGATTCTCCGCGCGACCTGCCCCCGGCAGGTCGCGAGCGCGGGCAAATACTTCGCGGAAAACCGTCCATGGCGCCGATGCCGGCCCAGCCATCCATGGCTGGTCGTGATTCTCCGCGCGACCTGCCCCCGGCAGGTCGCGAGCGCGGAGAATCACCCCCTCGGGTGATGCTGTTGATGCAGGCGTTTCAGGCCTTCCTTGGCCACGTGCGTGTAGATCTGCGTGGTCGACAGGCTGGAATGACCGAGCAGCATCTGCAGCGCGCGCAAGTCGGCGCCGTGGTTGAGCAGATGGGTAGCGAAGGAATGGCGCAGGCCGTGCGGGCTGACCTTGGTCGGATCGATACCAGCATTGCGCGCAAGCCGTTTCACCAACGCCCAGAACTGCTGGCGGGTCGGGGCTTCGCCGCGAGCATCCAGGAACAGGGGCGACAACATACGCTTGCCGGCAAGCAGTGGCCTGGCTGCGGCCAGATAGCGTTCAAGCCAGTGCTGGGCTTCTTCACCCAGCGGCACCAGCCGCTCCTTGCTGCCCTTGCCCATCACTCGCAGCACGCCCTGGCGCAGGTTCAGGGCCGCGCTGGGCAAGGTCACCAGCTCGCTCACGCGCAAGCCGCTGGCATACATCAGTTCGATCATCGCCCGATCGCGCAGGCCAGCCGGCGTTTCGATCTCACCAACCCTCAGCAGCGCCTCGACTTCGGTTTCCGACAGGGCCTTGGGCAATGAACGGCCCAGCTTGGGCGGATCGAGCAGGGCGGTCGGGTCCGCCGTGATGACACCACGCCGAAGCTGCTGAACGTAGAAAGCACGCAGCGCCGACAGCAGCCGGGAATTACTGCGCGGCGCATAGCCGGCGCCGACACGCTCGCCCAGGTAAGCGAACAGGGCTGGCCGGTCGGCTGCGAGCAACGACATGCCGCGCAGCTGGAGCCATCGGGCAAGGCCTTCAAGATCGCGGCGATAGCTATCGATCGTCGGCTTGGCCAGACCAGATTCCGCCCAGATGCGCTCCAGGGATTCCGCAATGATCGCCGCCGCCACCTGTTCCACCGGCGGCATGGCGCGCGCCTTGCTGCGGCGGTCGGAGGCAGTGGCTTTCATCATTGCAGCTTAACCCGCGATTCCTGCGGCTGCCTGAGCAAGGCTTTCCTGTGGAGACGAGGCTATCCTTTAGAGATGCAAAATTCCCAAGCAAAACCTGGGCCCAGTGCACAGCCAGCACAGTTGGGCTGGCGCCTGCTCGCCCTGGTCTACGACGCCCTGCCCATGATTCCACTGTTGATGCTGGCCAGCGCGTTCACCCTTTGGCTACGCGGCGGCCGCACTGTCGAAGGTGACCCGCTGTCCGCTGTTCTGCTGCTGCTGTTGCTCTGGTGCGCGGTAGGTTTGTATTTCGTGCTGTCATGGCGTCGCGGTGGCCAGACCATGGGCATGCGGCCTTGGCGCCTGCAGGTGTTGACGCACGACGGTCGCATTGCCGGCCTGCCCGCGCTTTGCCTGCGCTACGTGGTGGCGACAGTGAGCCTAGGCGCTGGGTTGCTCTGGTGTTTGGTCGATGGCGAGCGGCGCGGCCTGCACGACCTCGCCAGCGGCACGATCCTGGTCAGGCTCGACGCCTGAACATGCCGACAGCGAATCCAGCCAGGCCCAGCATCAGCAAGGCATTGGCCCAGAGCGGACTGAACCGATAGACATCGCTGAGCTTGACCAAAAGCTGTTCGACCAACAGGCTGCCGATGCCGATCACGATGCCGATAAACAGCCGTTTGCCAAAACCACCCGAGCGCAGCGAGCCGAAGGCGAAAGGCAGGGTCGCCAGGCACAGCAGCAGCACCTTCAGCGGAAAGAACCAGCGCTCCCAATAAGCGCTTTCGAACTTGGCCGAATCAAGTTGGTTGCGCTTCAGATAGTCGATGTTGTTGCCCAGTTCGGCGAGCGTCAGGTAGCGCGTCTGTGCCAGTGCAGCCCCAAGGGATTGCTGGTCCAATGTGGTTTTCCAGCGCTCGCTGGCCACACGCTCTACGACCACCGAGTTTTCCAGGATGCGAGTACGCTCCAGGTCGCGCAGTATCCAGCCTCCCGGACTGTGCTCGGCTTCACGGGCATGCGCGAGGGACACGAGTCGACCATCGTCGTCGAACTCGTACAGGCGCACATCCTGCAGGTCGATCCTGTCGCCGAGGCTTTCCACGCGCTTGCTGCCGCTGCGGGCATTCAGGAAAACATTGCCTTCGCGCGCCCACAACCCGGAACGACGCGCCATGATCAGGTCGATGGCCTTGGCGGAATTGGCCACGGCCTGAGAGCGCTGGTGCGCACCGGGCGCCACCAACTCAATGTTGGCGACCATGACGAAAATCAACAGGGAAACCGCCATCAGGGCGCCCAGCCCGATACGCAGCGTGGGCATGCCGACAGCACGCATCGCCACCAGCTCAGAGCGCGATGAAAGCCCGCCGAGGCCAAGAACAGTGCCAATAACGGCCACCGTCGGGAATAGCGCGTACAGCCGCCGGGGTATGGAAAATGTTTCCTCGAGGAGGGCATGGCTGATCGAGTAGCTGCCCTTGCCGATTTCGCGCATGTCATCGGCAAACGCCGTTATCAGATCGAAACCCAGCAATACCGCCCAGACGGACAGCACTGACAACAGCACTGTCTTGGCGACGTAGTAGTCCAGACGGCCAGGGCGCTGCCTCATGACATGCCCTTGGCGGGCGTCGAAACCCGGCCATCACGCCAGTACAGCCACAACGCGATGGAAAACATTGGCAGGTGCAGCCACCACAGGCCGAGGAAAGCAGGCAACTTGCCGCTGGCCAGCAGGCCCATGCCGACAAGCAGGGCCAGCATGCCGAGCAGGTAGACCATCATCGCAAACAGCAACAAGCCGTACTGCGGCTGACGTGGCTGGCTGCGGCCAAGCGGCATGGCCATGATGCCCAGCGCCAAGGCGAACAGCACGGTACCTATCCGCCAATGCAGCTCAGCCTTCGCGGCTGGGCGAACGTCGCGCAACAGCGAAATGGTGGCATGCCCGCTGTAATCATCAGGCCGTCGGCTGGATTCGCGGTCAGGTACGCGGATCTCGTTGCGCGCGAAACGCATCATCCGGAAGTCCTTGGCTCCGAACGCACCCTCGACCCGAAAACCATCAGTCAGGATCAGATAGCGCTGGGTCTGCCCTTCGAGCGTCAACTGGCCATGGCGTGCGGTGATGACATCGAGTCGATCTTCACGTTCGGTCTGGACGAACAACTGCTTGAAACGGGTGCCATCAGGCGTGAGATCGCCTACATACAGGATGCCGCCACGCCCAGGAAGTTCAACAAACCGCCCGGGCTCGAGCCCGGCCACAAGAAAGGATCGACTGGCTTCGTCCAGTGACTGCTGGGCGCGCTCCGCCGACCAAGGTGACAACCACAGCGTGGTCAATGCAATCACCGCCACTACCGGCAGCAGAAGCGCGGCGATGGGTCGCCAAAGCTTTTGCGGCCCCAGACCGACACCGGCCAACACCGCCATCTCGCTGTCGGCATACAGCCGACCGATGGCCAACAACAAGCCCAGAAACAGCGACAGCGGCAGCAGCAGCGGCAGGAATCGCACCAAGCGCAGCCCCAGTTGCGACAGCAGCAGGCTGGGTGGCACCTTGCCGGCGGCGATCTCGCCCACGATGTCTGTGAACAGGCCACCCATGCCCACCAGCAGCAATACCGTCGCCACCGCCAGGAAAGTGGCGGTGAACTGGCGCAACAGGTATCGCTCGATCAACAGCATGCAGGTGGCTTCACGGGTGCAGGGGGCGGGCTTGGATTAAACTGGACGCTTCCGGCCCGGCGCAACGCCGGCCTGCCCAACCACGATTGTACGGAAAACCCACCCATGTCCCTCGATTTTCAGCTGAACCGGCTCGATCCCGCCACCGCGAACACCGATTGCGTCGTCATCGGCGTTTTTGCCGACCGCAGCCTCAGCCCCTCCGGCAAGGTTATCGACCAAGCCAGCGGCGGCCGTTTGTCGGCCCTGATCGAACGCGGTGACGTGGTCGGAAAGATCGGCCGCAGCGCCCTGCTTCAGGATCTTCCCGGCATCACTTCGCCGCGGGTGCTGGTGATCGGACTGGGCGAGCCGGGCAAATTTTCCGTGCCGCAGTATCTCAAGGCTATCGCCGACGCCAGCCGCGCTCTGCGCGTGGGCGCCGTGAAAAAAGCCCTCTACACGCTGACCGAACTGGCCGTGAAAGACCGCGATGCCGGCTGGAACTTGCGCCAGGCGGTAATCGCCACCGACCACGCCGCCTACGAATACACCGCCACCCGCTCCAAGAAGGCCGAAGTCACGCTGTCCGAAGTGACGATGTTGGGCGACGAAGCGCAGCGTCGTGCCTTCAGTCACGGCGTCGCCATCGCCGCCGGCGTGCAGTTCACCCGCGAACTGGGCAACCTGCCGCCGAACATCTGCAATCCCGGCTATCTGGCCGACCAGGCAACCAAGCTGGCCGGCGAACACGCCAACGTCGGCTGTGAAGTGCTTGATCGCGAGCAGATGCAGAAACTCGGCATGGGCTCACTGCTGGCCGTGGCGCGCGGCTCGGCCAATCCGCCGCGACTGATCGTGCTGCGCTACACCGGCGCCGGCGAGGCCAAGCCCTATGCTCTGGTCGGCAAGGGCATCACCTTCGACACCGGCGGCATCAACCTCAAGGTGCAGGGCGGCATCGAGGAAATGAAGTTCGACATGTGCGGCGCCGCCTCGGTGCTCGGTACCTTCCTGGCGGTGGCGAAAATGCAGCTGCCGCTGAATCTGGTAATGGTGGTGCCGGCGGTGGAGAACATGCCCGACGCCGACGCCTATCGGCCAAGCGACGTGATCACCTCGATGAGCGGCAAGACCATCGAGGTCGGCAATACCGACGCCGAAGGCCGGCTGATCCTGTGCGATGCCCTGACCTACGTGCAGCGCTACGAGCCGCAGGCGATCGTTGATGTCGCCACGCTGACTGGTGCTTGCGTGGTCGCACTGGGCAAGTACGCCTCGGGCCTGATGAGCAAGCACGACGATCTCGCGGCGGAACTGCTCGACGCCGGCGAAAACGTATTCGACCGCGCCTGGCGCCTGCCGCTCTGGGACGAATACCAGACCATGCTTGAATCCACCTTTGCCGACGTCTACAACATCGGCGGCAAGGGCGCCGGCGCGATTACTGCTGGCTGCTTTCTGGCCCGCTTCACCGAAGGCCAGCGCTGGGCGCACCTGGACATCGCCGGCGTGTCCAACGATGAAGGCCGCAAGGGCTTGGCGTCGGGCCGGCCGGTGGGCTTGCTGAGCCAATGGCTGCTTGATCGGGTCGCCTGATGTCGCAGGCCTGATTTCCCGACGGAACCAGACCATCTCAAGAATCGACATGCTCCGCGCCGACTTTTACCTGATCGCCAAACCGCGCTTCCTCGACAAACCGCTGCTGCTGGTTTGCGAGCTTGCGCGCAAGGCCTGCGACAGCGGCCAGCCGCTGTTGATCCTCGCCGCGTCCGCGCAACAGGCCGAGATCCTGGATGAACTGCTGTGGGAATTCGACGATGACGCCTACATCCCGCACCAGATCGCCGGTACCGACGAGGACGATGACCTCACGCCGGTCTTGATCGTGCCGCCAACGCTCGAATCACCGATGCGGCCGCTGGTGCTGAACCTGCGCAGCGAAGCAGTGCAGGGTGATGTCGAGCGCGTGCTGGAGGTGGTGCCGGCCGACGCAACTGCGCGCGCTCCGCTGCGCGAACGCTGGAAGCAATACCAGGCGCGCGGCTACACGGCAACCAAATACGACATGTGAATCCCTTTTCGCCGCTTGCGGGGAGAAGGTGCCTGCGCAGCGGGCGGACGAGAGACTGCCGCAAGCCGTTGCCCTTTTCCCCGCCGCAAGCAGGGAGACAGCACATCAACGCTCGGCCAGCAGCGCCTCAACTTCATCCACGGATTTTGGAACGCCATCGGTCAATACCCGACAACCGTCCTTGGTCACCAGCACGTCATCCTCGATGCGGATGCCAATACCCTGGTATTTCGCCGGCACGCCCTTCATGCCCGGCGCGATGTACAGGCCAGGTTCGACGGTGAACACCATGCCCGGCTCCAGTTCGCGAAAATCACCGGCGACCTTGTACTCGCCAACGTCATGCACGTCCAAGCCGATCCAGTGCCCGGTCTTGTGCATGTAGAAACGCTTGTAATCGCCCGAGGCCAGGTTCTGCTTGATCGAGCCCTTGAGCAGGCCCAGCGACAGCAGGCCTTCGACCAGCACTTCTACCGCCGCCTCGTGGCCAGCGATCCAGTGCTGGCCGGGCCGGGCCTTTTCCAGCGCGGCCTGCTGCGCCGCCAGCACGATTTCGTAAAGCGCACGCTGCTCCTTGGAATACCTGCCGCCGACCGGCCATGTGCGGGTGATGTCGGACGCATAGTTGTCGAATTCGGCGCCGGCATCGACCAGCAACAACTCGCCGTCGCGCATCGGCGCGCAGTTGGCGCGGTAGTGCAGCACGCAGCCATTACTGCCGGCACCGACGATGGGCTCGTAAGCGGCGACGGCATTGTGTTTGCGGTAGACGTACTGCAGCGCAGCTTCCACTTCGTACTCATGCATGCCCGGGCGGGTCGCGCGCATGGCCGCAACCTGCGCTTGGCAGGCAATGTCAGCGGCGCGCTGCATCAGCTTGATCTCGCCCGGGCTCTTGAACAGCCGCAACTCATGCAGCAAATGGCCGAGCTCAAGGAACTCGTGCGGTGGCTGCGCACCGTGGCGCACCTGAGCACGCACGCGATTGACCCAGCCGATCAACTTGAGGTCGAAATCGGTGTCGCGACCGAAGTGGTAATAGACGCGGCTGCGGCCTTCGAGCAGGCCCGGCAGGATGTCATCAAGGTCGGAAATCGGAAAGGCATCGTCCATGCCGAACGCTTCCATCGCGCCCTCGGGTCCGGCGCGCGGACCATCCCAGGCCTCTTTGTCGGCATCGCGCTCGCGACAGAACAGCAGGCATTCGCCGTGTTTGCGCCCGGGCACCAGCACCAGCACAGCATCGGTCTCGGCAAAACCGCTCAGGTACCAGAAATCGCTGTCCTGCCGGTAGGGATAAGTGGTGTCTTTGCTGCGAATGCGCTCGCTGGCCGCCGGCAGGATCAGGATGGCGTCATCAGCAGCCATGCGCATCAGCTGCTTGCGGCGTTTGGCGAATTCGGCGGGTTTGATCATCGGGAACCGGGCATTGGGTTTGGGAAATTGAGAAAGCGATCGAAATTGGCCTGCGCGTCAAGCGCGATACTCGCTCAATTCAGGCTGCGCCGATGCCGCGGCCCGAGCACGCAATCGCTGTGCAGCAGAAGAGCGGCCACACGCACGAACTCGGACACTTCCTCCAGCGCCTGCTCGTCGGCTTCCGGGTCTTCATAGCTGATGTCGGAGGCGGCGATACGGGCGATGTCCGACAGGGCCTCGCTGGCGTCTTCCGACATCTTGGCCGGCGCCGATGCCATTCCGAAACCACTGAGGAAGCCGCGGCACCATTCCACCAGGGCCTCGCCGCGCTCAGCCACCGCTTCGTCATCACTGGGCAGCAGCAGTTCGAAATCGAAGTCCGGCGAATCCAACTGCAGCAGGCTGGCTGAATAGGCGGCATCAAGTGCGCTGTCTTCGATCACGCCGGAAACGCCGTCCTCGTCCGCCAGGATGCTGCCCAGCCAGCTTGCACGCCCGTGCGAGCCGCCTGCGCACAAGTAACCGCTGAGGGAACCGTGCAGTTCGGCAGGCGTGATCGCCAGGCGCAGCTGGCGTATCTCGGCATCGACGGCCCGGTAAGTTGGCAGGGTTTGCGCTGGCATGGACAATTCCGTTGACTATCCCGTGCATTCTAGCAAGCCCCGTTGCTTGGCTTGTCGGTTCCGGCGCCCGCCCCTACACTGCAAATCCACAGGGCAGGGGGAACCATCGCTTGTCGAACGGCAACGGCAACCATCGCCCGTTCACGCCCGCCCGGCACATCGCAGTGTCCCTCGGCATGCTGCCGACGCTGGCACAGGCCGCTGGCATGCGCGCGGAACCCGCGCCGATAAGCCAGTACGCCTTGCTGCTGCTGGCGCTCGCGCTGGCGCTGATAATGGTATTCGTCTGGCGCCGTCGGCAGAAGCAAGAACAGGCCCTGCTCGGCGAAATCCGGGAGCGGGAGCAGCGCCTGAATCTCGCGCTGTGGGGTTCGGGCGACGAGTTCTGGGACTGGAATATTCCCGAGAACAGCCTTTACCGCCTTGGCGCCAACCAGTTGCTCGGCCAAGGCAGCGACGAGGCCATGAGCACCGATCAGTGGCGCAACCAGTCCATCCATCCCGACGACCTGCCGCGTGTGCAGAAACTGCTGCAAGAGCACATCGTCGGCCAGACCGACGTCTACGAGTCCGAGCACCGTATCCGCAATGCCCGCGGCGAATGGATCTGGGTGCGTTCGCGCGGCAAGATCGTCGAGCGCGACAATGCCGGCAACCCGCTGCGCATGGCCGGCACCGCCCGTGACGTCACCCTGATTCGCCGCGCCGAACGTGAGCGCCGCATCGCTCTTGAGGTGCTGCGCAGCATGAGCGAAGCGGTGGCGGTGATCGATCTCGACTACAGCTTCATCTCGGTCAACCCTGCATTCTCGCGCATCACCGGTTACAGCGAGGAGGAAGTGCTGGGCCAGGACAGCAATCTGCTCGACTCCAGCCAACACAGCACGGATTTCTACCGGCGCGTGCGCGACATCCTCGAGCGTACCGGTCACTGGGCCGGCGAGATGTGGCAGCGGCGCAAGGACAGCGAGGAATTCCTCGGCTGGATCGAGATGTCGGAAGTGCGCGACGGCCACGGCCAGCGCAGCCACTTCGTGGCCGTTGTCAACGACATCACCGACAAGAAGCGCGCCGAGCAGGAACTACGCTACCTGGCCAACTACGACACCCTGACCGGCCTGCCCAATCGCGCCCTGCTGTCCGAGCGGCTGGGTCGGGCCATCGTCCGTGCCCGCCGGCAGGAAACCCGCGTCGCGGTGTTGTTCCTCGATCTGGACCGTTTCAAGGACATCAACGACTCGCTAGGCCACGCCGCCGGCGACCGCCTGCTCAAGGCCGCCGCGACCCGCCTGCAGGCCACCGTCGGCGCCTCCGATACGGTGGCGCGACTGGGAGGCGACGAATTCACCGTGGTGCTGGAAGACGTGGAGAGCCTCGCCGCCGTCGAACGCATGGCGCGCGAGATCGTCACCGCGTTCTCGATGCCGCTGGAGCTGGATGACCGCCAAGACGTCAACATCACGCCGTCGCTCGGTATCAGCCTGTATCCCGACCACGCACTGGTACCGACCGACCTGCTCAAGTTCGCCGATACCGCGATGTACCAGGCCAAGTCCGAGGGTCGCAACACCTTCCAGATCTACAACGAGGCCATGGACGCCGAGGCTCGGCGGCGCGCGCAGGTGCTGTCGGCATTGCGCAAGGCTCTGGATCGGGACGAATTTCGCCTGCTGTTCCAGCCACGCATGTCGCTGTCGGATGGCCGTATCACCGGGGTCGAGGCCCTGATGCGCTGGCACAGCCCGGAACTGGGCGACATCCCGCCAACCACCTTCATCCCGCTGGCCGAAGAAAGCGGCCTGATCCTGCCTATTGGCGAATGGGTGCTGCAAGAGGCCTGCCAGACGCTGAAGCGCTGGCGCAACCACGGACTGACCGAAGTCTCGATGGCGGTTAACGTCTCGGTGCTGCAGCTACTGCGCGGCCACTTGCCCGAGCAGCTAAAGGAAATCCTCGAAGCCACCGGCGTGCCCGGCAACCGCATCGAGCTGGAAGTCACCGAGACCATGGTGATGCAGAACGCCGAACAGACCACGGCCGTGCTCAACGAACTGCGGGCGCTGGGCGTAACCCTGGCCATCGACGACTTCGGCACCGGCTATTCCTCGCTGGTCTACCTCAAGCGCCTGCCCATCGATACGCTGAAGATCGACAAAGAGTTCATCGGCGACCTGATCGGCGACCCGGACGACGAGGCGATTACCGCCACTGTCATCACCATGGGCCATTCGCTGGGCCTGAACGTGATTGCCGAAGGCGTGGAGACCGAAGACCAGTTGAATTACCTGCGCGACCAAGGCTGCGACGAAATCCAGGGCTTCTGGCTGTCGCCGCCGATCGACCCGCACCGCTGCCTGGCCTTCATCCGCAGCTGGCAACCGGGCGCGGTGGTAGCCATTCCGGCACCGCATTGAGGCTGCTGCAGGCACCGCTGCGGGAGGGGCTTGAGCTCCGACAGTGATCTCAAAAACGTCGGGCTCAAGCACTCCCATTTCCAGAACGATTGCAAATCTGCGCGCCATGGCTGGCAAAGCTGTGCGGCAGTCGCTCCCGGCACCCTGCCTCCCGTGACAACCAAAGGAACGGCAGAGCCACTTGCACATCTGACCGCCATGGATGGCGGAAATGCCGAAAATGCAGGAGCGTTTTTCGGCCCTGTGCGGCGGTCGCTCTCGGGCATCCTGCCCTCCGCAACACTTGCACATCCCTGTCCGGCGCGCATAAGGTGCTGGGATGGGCACCAATGACACCGAACGCCAACTGCAGGACCTGTCGCTGCGGCTGGATCGCCTGCTGGAACTGACCCGACGCCTGGGCGAGGAAAACCTGCGCCTGCGCCAGGGTCAGGAACAACTGCTGGGTGAACGGGCGCAATTGCTGGGCAAGAACGAGTTGGCGCGCTCGCGCGTGGAGGCGATGATCGCGCGGCTGAAATCGCTGGAGCAGAACGCGTGAGCGAACCGGTCAACGTCCGCGTCCTCGACCGCGAGTTCACCGTCGGTTGCGAACCGGGCGAGCGCGAAAGCCTGATGGCCGCCGTCAAGCTGCTCGACTCGCGCATGCGTGAGATCCGCGGCAACAACAAGATGGCGGCGCTGGAGCGGGTGGCGGTGCTGGCCGCGCTCAACTTGGCGCATGAATACCTGCAGCTGAAGAATTCCGACAGCGATCGCAACGACGGCATCGGCCTTACGCTGGGCGAAATGAACCGCAAGCTCGACGACCTGTTCGATACGCTGCCGCGCTGATTCATAAATCTCCGGCAACAGTTTCACACTTTTTTTCTGGCGCGCCTCTATACTGGTTTCGTGTCCTCTGCCGTGTTTGACAGTCTGCGCTAACATTCGCCTTGTCCCATAAACACGACCCGGGAACCGCGCGTAATTGCTGTGTGCATGTCCGCCCCGTTGCGGAAAGCCTGATGCGATTGCGACGGTACCCACTTGATCCCAGGGATCAAGGTCGTTTCCGCAGGCATCGGCATGGTGGAGGATTTTTCTTTGCACAAGCCTGACGACCGCACGCCTGGCGGCAACATCACGGCAGGCGCGCTCTCCAGAAAAAACCTGCGCACCCAACTGCGTGCAAAAAGGCTGGCGCTTACGCCCGCCGAACGCATGGCTGCTGCCGAGGCCGTCGCAGGCCGGTTCAGCGAACACTGCGGAAATATCCGCGGCTACATCGCCGGCTATTGGGCCATGAACGGCGAACTGCCCCTGCATATCCTGCAGATGCGTCTTTCCGCTCAACAGGTCTGGTGCCTGCCGCTGCTGCTCGACGACGGCAGCTTGGGCTTCGGATCTTGGCGACCGGGCGATCCTCTGGTCAGCAATCGCTACGGCATTCCCGAGCCCGACCTGCAGCCCGGGTCCCTGCTCACGCCTGCCGACATGTCCGTGGTGTTGACGCCTTTGCTTGGCTTCAGTCGCGTCGGCCAGCGCCTCGGCATGGGTGCCGGCTGCTACGACCGCAGCTTCGCTTTCCGCAAGCTGCAAGCGGCACCGCCGTTGCTGGTCGGCATCGGCTACTCCGTGCAGGAAGTCGATGACCTGCAGGCCCAGGATTGGGATGTGCCGCTTGACGCCATCGCCAGCGAGCGCGAGTGGCTCCAATGCAGGCGATAATGCCGGCCTGCGGCGCAGCGGTGCCGTGCGGCAACGGGATATGCACATGCGCTACTGGCTGATGAAATCCGAGCCCGAGGAATTTTCCATCGACGCACTGGCGAAAGTCAGGCGCGAGCCCTGGAGCGGCGTTCGCAACTACCAGGCCCGCAACTACATGAAGGACATGAAGGTCGGTGACGGCATCTTCTTCTATCATTCCAACACTGGGATTCCCGGCATCGTCGGCATCGCCGAGGTCGCCTGCGCGGCCTATCCGGACCCGACCCAATTCCAGAAAAAATCCGACTATTACGATCCCACCAGCAAGCCTGAAGAACCACGCTGGCAGCTGGTTGACGTCGGTTTCAAGCGCAAGCTCAAACGGGTCATCACCTTGAACGAACTCAAGGCCGAGGCCGAAGTGCTGGGCGATTTCGCCTTGATCCGGCGCGGCAACCGCCTGTCCGTGCTGCCGGTGACGTCAGCGCAGTGGCAACACATCCTCTCACTCGAATAGGACCACCCATGTCGCAAGACGAAGGCAAGCGCCGCTCTGGCGAAAAAGCCGCTGAATACGTGGAAGAAGGCAGCATTGTTGGCGTCGGTACCGGATCGACCGTGACCTTCTTCATCGAGGCACTGGGTCGGATGAAGGCGCGCATCGAAGGCGCCGTGTCAAGCTCCGAGCAGAGCACGCGGCAGCTCAAGCAACTGGGCATTCCGGTGCTCGATCTCAACGCTACCGGGCCACTGTCGCTATATGTCGATGGTGCCGACGAATGCGATCCGCACAACCGACTGATCAAGGGCGGGGGCGGCGCGCTCACCCGCGAGAAGATCATCGCCCAGGCCAGCCAAAAGTTCGTCTGCATCATCGACGCCAGCAAACAGGTGCCGCTGCTGGGCAAGTTCCCGCTGCCGATCGAAGTGATCCCGATGGCGCGCAGTCTGGTCGCCCGCGACATAGCCGCCCGCGGCGGCCAGCCGGTCTGGCGCGAAGGCATGGTGACCGACAACGGCAACTGGATACTCGACGTCTACAACTGGCAAATCACCGACCCGGTGGCGCTGGAGCGCGAGCTCAACCAGATCCCCGGCGTGGTGACCGTCGGCCTGTTCGCGGCGCGCCCGGCCGATGTGGTGATCGTGGGTGGCGAGGCAAGGGCCAATCGCTGACCTGCTGCAGGAAAAGAAAAACTCCACCTGCTCCTTTGAGTTTGATGGCACTTGATCGTGATCTTCAAGGCCTGCAGATCACGCCACTCACCCCTTGAACGCCAAGTCATGGTTGCGCTGCAGCGACATCAGCCCACCCTGCAGCGCGTGGGCATCAAAGCCCAAGCGGTTGAGGATGAACACGGCGGCCGCCGAACGCTCGCCGGCGCTGCAGAACACCACGGCGGTCGCGCCCGTCGCCACCAGTCGCGGCACGTCCTCGCGCAGCCGCCACAGCGGTATGTTGATCGAACCCTCGACCGGATCGCGCTCGTGCTCCTCGGGCATGCGCACATCGAGCAGCACAGCCCCACGTGCGACCAGCGCCTGCGCCTGCGCCAGGTTCAGCCACGACAGCATCGGTTGCTTGAGCGCCGTTTCGAAATGCTTGCGCGACAGTCGCATCAGCACGCCTTTCGAACTCATGCGCACGCTGGCGTTGCGCGGCTGCTGGGACAGCAGGGCATCCTCGCCGAACGCATCACCCTCGCGCAGGTAGGCAACGATCTGCGGCGCGCCATCGATGTACTTGGACACCGTCGCGTTGCCTTCCTTGATTACGTAGAAATAATCCGGCGCATCGCCCTCGCGCATGATCGATTGCTCATCACGCAATGCCAGCGCTTCGAAATTCTCGAACAGGCTCTCGAGGTTGCCGGTCGGCATTTCCTTGAACACCGGGAACTGCAGCAGTCGGTAGACCCAGAGCTTGTCGTCGATGCTGGCATCACCGGCGCTGGCCTTGGCGCGGTTGAGCTGGTCCCAGGCCAGCAGTTTTTCCAGGTAATGGCGATCGAAGGCCACCGTCCTTGCCTTCGCCGTGCGCACGCGCGCGGTGAACCGACGCGGCCGGCTATCGCCGATCGGATAGCGCGCCTGCATCGACGTTGCTTCGTGGGTCTTGGTGCGGCCATCGGGATACTCGCAGTTGGCCTCCCCGTCGAGCAGGTAGATGGTGCGGCCGTCGTCGTCACCGGTTTCGAAGATGTAGTCGCCGCGCTCCAGATCACTGACCTCTGCTACCAGCGCCAGCTGCCGCCGGGTATGCGCATGCACCGACTCGATCAGGAACAGCTTGGACAGTTTTTCTTCGAGTTCGGTCATGACCTTGTTTTCCGAAGGATGATTCCTTGCCAGTCTAGCAGGCCGTTCAGGAAGCGCCGGTGAACACCGGAATCTGATTTTGCGTCATTGCTGCGACGTGACCACGCGTCCAGCGCCTACACCCACAACACGCGGTCGCGACCGCCATTCTTCGATGCCGCGGCGGATGGGAATGAACACGCGCATGACCAGCATCAACGCGTCAATGCTATCGCCAGATCCTGCTCGCGTGGGCTCGACATATCGTTCGGGTTGAATGCGAGGCAGAGGAGCTGCACCGGCCCCGCGACCAGCGCCTCACATGCATGCCCGCACCCATGAAGAATGCTTGCAAAGCTCGAGCATCGAGGACGCCACTGCCACCCATTGCGCCCGGAGTTGTCGTGTGATGGTGACCGGGCCGAGTCCCGCCACGGCACTCTGTCGGCAACATCTGGGCACTGGCTCACAAACGCACGGCGGCTTTGTCGCTAGCCTGTTGGCACACACGTTTGCCTTCTAAAAACACGGGATAACGCATGGACGGTAGTCGAACAGCCCAGCTCCTGACCGAGTTCCATGCCCTGCTCGAGCAGTTGGAGGGTGATTCCGCTCTTCGCCACGACCTGAACAGCGTCAACCGTTTCGAAACCATGGCCAGCCAGATTGGCGAATGCTTGGGCGAAGGCGCGATCCGCCTGATGCTGGCTGATGCCCTTTACCGCATGGCCCATGACAACAAACGCGACCAGCGCCAGCGTCACTGGATGGAGTTCATCAACCGCCGCCGGCAGTTGCTTGAACTGGTCATCGCCGGTCGCTTCCGCCGTCTGCGCGCCACCACTGCAGTCGCGCCCCCGGCAAGGCCGCACCTGCTGCTGGCCAAGGCAGGCTGACGCTTCCGCCCGACCAGCACACTGCCTTAGGTCCCGGCAGCGTGGCCGACCAGATGAAAGTTGGCTCGTGCCGGAATTCCGAATCGGCCAGCAGCACACCGGCGAGGAAGGCACCGAGGCCCATCGACAGCCCACCGTATTGCATCAGCCAAGCCGTGCCGACCACCACCAGCAGCGATGTGGCGGTAAATACCTCGCTCATCTGCGTCCACGCCACCGCGCGGAGCAATTGGCGCAACAGCAGCCGGCCGCCGATCACCACCAGCGCGATCATGCCGACTGCCTTCATCACCGCATCGAAAGGCGGCACCGATTGTGCGGCCGCCTTGGCCTCGCCCAGCAGCGGAATCAGCGCCAGCAGCGGGATCGCGGCAAGATCCTGGAACAGCAGGATGGCGAAGGCCAATCGACCCTAACTGCTGGTCAACTCCTTGCGCTCGGCCAACAGCTGCAGTCCGACGGCAGTGGAGGAAAGCGCAAGCCCGAGGCCGATCACCTTTCATGAAATAGCCTCTGTTGATTGATTTCTGGAAGTGTTCTGGCGACGAGTATCGCGCCGAGTCTTCGCGCACCCGCCCTACACTCCCACTGGAAGGAACCAGAAAGTTGAACTCCAGTGGATTCAGTTCTTAGCCAGCTGTCCTTGCCGGGCGGACAACGCAATGCTCTGCAAAGCAGCGTTCTTTCGATTACCGCCTACAGCAGCGGTCGAAAACCTGGTCACCGCGGCGCATCGCGTCAGCTATCTGTGCAGCAGTGAGCTCGCGTTCTATGCCGGTCATCATCCCCTGAGTCGCTCGATCCAACAGGCCTGTTGGGGTAATCGCATACAGGTAGGCATATGCGACCGTCGGGTCCCGATTGGAAATCACCCCGGTGTTGTGGATATCCGCCAACTGCCAAAGGGCGTCGACCGGTCCCATGCTTGCAGCACTTTCGAGATAGCGGAAGGTGTTGTCGCGTACGGATTGAGCGAGCTTGGGGTCGCGCAGCATGGCCGTCGCGTCTATATTTGCGGAGGCAATTGTCGGGTAGGCGATCTGCGCTTCGATCACGCCGGCGCGCCCCGTTTCATCTACGAGCGCGAGGGCATCAAAGCCCTGGGAAAGAAAATCGCAATGCTCGTCGAAATTGTTCATCTCCCCTACCGACACAGAAGGAGCTGGAAGAGGGGGACTGGCAACCGGGGAACGGCTCTGGTCCCTCTGATTCAGTTTGCAGACGGCAAGCAGTTCTGCCATCCGAAATTTTGCGACTAGGTTGCCGACTCGTGCCGCTTGCGCGAGCGCTTCCACGGCCGACCTCGACAATCGTGGTTTCTGGCGTTGTTCGAGGACGAAGGGCCCCTTGGGAATAGATGCGGACTTTACCGTTCCTGGCGTGAGCATGGGATTGGGGAATTCTGACTGAGGCGATTCCCGACCGACCACGACTTCCGATCGGACTGCCGTTGCGGAAGATGGGGCAGAGGCCCTCTGCCGATGCAAATAGAAGCCGCCGCCAGCGGCAACAGCCAGCAACGCTGCCACGGCAACAACGAATTTTGGATTCATGCGAAGGACTCTCAATCGCCCGTTGCCTTGGTCGTCGAAGATGACCACCGGGGCAACGGCTTAAGAGGGAGCGCGAGCTTGACGGGGGGCCATGTCAAACGTTTCCGCCAGCTTATCGCCGTTAGCGATCAGCGCCTGGACTCTACCGACGTACCGGCCGGCAAAAGCAGCGCCCTGCAAAATGCGGAGCTTCTTGCTTGCGGCCGGGATAGATCAGCGCCGCATCGCCCCAAAGAACTCGTCATTCGACTTGGTCGTCTTCATCTTGTCGAGCAGGAATTCGATGGCCGACAGCTCATCCATCGGATGCAGGAGTTTGCGCAGGATCCAGATCTTGGCCAGCATGTCCGGTTCAATCAGCAGCTCTTCGCGGCGGGTGCCGGAGCGGTTGATGTTGATGGCCGGGTAGACGCGTTTTTCGGCGATGCGCCGGTCCAGGTGCACTTCCGAGTTGCCGGTGCCCTTGAACTCCTCGTAGATCACTTCGTCCATCTTCGAGCCGGTGTCCACGAGCGCCGTGGCAATAATCGTCAGCGAACCGCCTTCCTCGACGTTGCGCGCGGCGCCGAAGAAGCGCTTCGGGCGATGCAGGGCGTTGGCGTCGACGCCGCCGGACAGCACCTTGCCCGAGCTCGGCACCACCATGTTGTAGGCACGGGCCAGACGGGTGATCGAGTCGAGCATGATCACCACGTCTTTCTTGTGCTCGACCAGGCGCTTGGCGCGCTCGATCACCATCTCGGCGACCTGCACGTGGCGCGCGGCCGGTTCGTCGAAGGTTGAAGAAATCACTTCGCCGCGCACGGTGCGCTGCATTTCGGTCACTTCTTCCGGGCGCTCGTCGATCAGCAGTACGATCAGATGCGTTTCCGGATGGTTGTGGATGATGGCCTGGGCTATGTTTTGCATCATCATGGTCTTGCCGGCTTTCGGCGGCGAGACGATCAAGGCGCGCTGGCCTTTGCCCTGCGGCGCCATGAGATCCATGACCCGGCCGGTGATGTCCTCGGACGAGCCGTTGCCGCGCTCGAGGGTGAAGCGCCGGCGCGGGAACAGCGGGGTCAGGTTCTCGAACAGCACCTTGCCCTTGGAGGCCTCCGGCGGCTCGCCGTTGATGGTGTCGACGATGTTCAGGGCGACATAGCGCTCGCCGTCCTTGGGATTGCGGATGCGGCCGGAGATTTCGTCGCCGGTGCGCAGGTTGAAGCGGCGGATCTGGCTGGGCGAGATGTAGACATCATCCGGGCCGGCCAGGTAGCTGGCATCGGCACTGCGCAGGAAACCGTAGCCATCGGGCAGGATTTCCAGCACGCCGTCGCCGGCGACGCCGTTCGGATGCCGGGTCAGGACCTTGAGCAGGGCGAAGGTGACGTCCTGCTTGCGCATGCGCGCCACGCCTTCGTGCAGGTTCAGCTGGTCGGCGATTTCGAGCAGCTTGTGCGCCGGCATGCGCTTGAGGTCGTTCAGGCTGTAGGTCGGGAAATCCGGCGGCAGCTGCGGCGCCTGCTGGTAGGGCTGGCGCTCGAAGCGCTCGTTGTTGCCGCCCTGACCGGCATTCTGGCCGCTGTTCTGGTTCTGGTTCTGGTTCTGGTTCTGGCCAGCGTTTTGGCCAGTATTTTGGCCGCCCTCGGCGCTGTCATCGCCTTGGTTGCGGAACCGATCTCGCTTGTCGCGGAAGCGGTCGCGGCGGTTGTTGTGGCGATTCTGGAAGCCACCGGCTTCCTCGTTGGGCTTGGCGCCTTCGCGGCTTTCAGCTGCAGCCGAAGCTGACGAGCCGGACTCGCTCGCCGGACTGCTGTCGGCATTGGCTTGCGCGGGTTCAGGCGTCCGCGGCTGCGGCGCATCGAACTGCGGCGGCGGCTGCGGCTGATGTTGAGGCTCGACCTGGGGCTGATGCATGGCGGGCGCGGCTGCGCTGACAGCCGGCTCGGCTGGACGTTCGCCAGATGCCACGGCAACGCTTTCAACTGCTGGGAGGCGGGGTTTGTTCGGGCCGCGCGGCTTGCGCGGACGCTTCTCGGCAAGGATGCCGGATTCGGTCTCGTTTTCGGACACAGGTTTCCTCGCGAATGCGAGTTGGGAGGGGATGGGTCTTGCAGAAGAACGGCGTCGTGGACGCCTCGTTGGGACCTAAGCTATCACTGCAACCGCCGTGCGGGCAAGCGGGACTAGCCCGATTGCCCGCCGCAGCCGATCAAAGCGCCTTGTCGACGAATTGCGCAAGCTGGGCCTTGCCCACCGCGCCGACCTGGGTGGCGTGTACCTTGCCGTCCTTGAAGAGCATCAGGGTCGGGATGCCGCGCACGGCGTACTGGCGCGGCGTGTTCGGGTTGTGGTCGATGTTGATCTTGACCACCTTGACCTTGCCCTCGTAGGTACTGGCAATCTCGTCGACCATCGGGCCGATCATTTTGCAGGGCCCACACCACTCGGCCCAGAAATCGACCAGGACCGGGGTCGTGGACTTCAGTACTTGGGCGTCGAAATCGCCGTCGCCGACATGCGTCACCTTGTCACTCACGTTCTTGCTCCTTGGGGAATATGGCGGGCCGCCGACTTTCAATGAGAAGCCGGGAACACCACCGGATGCGCTAAACTTGGGGCCGAAACCCTCGAAATCAAATCGGCGTGGCCCATCAGGTACAGGCGCAGTTTGCGACCCCGGGGCAACACGCGCAAGCGCGGCCAGCCCGCGCGAATGAGACCCAATGACTGATAAACCCCTGACAGATATCGCTTTTTCCAACTTTGAACTGCAACCGGCCGTGCTCGCCGGACTGGAATCGGCCGGCTTCACCCGCTGCACGCCGATCCAGGCCATGACCCTGCCGATCGCCCTGTCCGGCCGCGACGTCGCCGGCCAGGCGCAGACCGGCACCGGCAAGACCCTCGCCTTCCTGGTCACTCTGGTCAATCGCCTGCTTACCCGCCCGGCCCTGGCCAATCGCGGCCCGGCCGACCCGCGCGCCATGATCCTGGCGCCTACCCGCGAACTGGCCATCCAGATCCACAAGGACGCGGAAAAATTCTGCAGCGGGCTTGGGCTGAAGTTCGCCCTTGTCTACGGCGGCGTTGATTACGACAAGCAGAAGGCCCTGCTGCAGGCAGGCGCCGATGTCATCATCGCCACGCCCGGCCGCCTCATTGATTACGTGCGCCAAGGCGTAGTGCACCTGCACGCCTGCGAGGTCTGCATCCTCGACGAGGCCGACCGCATGTTCGACCTCGGCTTCATCAAGGACCTGCGTTTTTTGCTGCGCAAGCTGCCGCGCCGCGAGGAACGGCAGACCCTGATGTTCTCGGCCACCCTGAGCCACCGTGTGCTTGAGTTGGCCTACGAACACATGAACGAGCCGGAAAAGCTCGTGGTCGAGGCCGAGTTCGTCACCGCCTCGCGGGTACGCCAGAAGGTCTATTTCCCGGCCAATGAAGAAAAATTGCCGCTGCTGATCGGCCTGCTCTCGCGCACCGAGGCCAACCGCACCATGGTCTTCGTCAATACCAAGGTCTGGGTGGAGCGGGTAGCGCGGGCGCTGGAAAAAGCCCATTACCGAGTCGGCGTACTGTCCGGCGACGTGCCGCAGAAGAAGCGCCAGAGCCTGCTCGCGCGCTTCCAGCGCGCGGAACTCGAAATCCTGGTCGCCACCGACGTGGCCGCACGCGGCCTGCACATCGACAACGTCTCGCATGTGTACAACTTCGACCTGCCGTTCGAGGCCGAGGACTACGTGCACCGCATCGGCCGCACCGCGCGTCTGGGCGCCGAAGGCGACGCGATCAGCTTCGCCTGCGAAATTTATGCCCAGGGCCTGCCTGCGATCGAGGCCTATATCGAGCAGAAGATCCCGGTCGAGCCGGTGACCAGCGAGCTGCTGATGGCGATTCCGCGCACCCCACGCGAACCGATGGTCGGCGCCGACGGTGAGAAGGCCGAGAGCATCTCCGACATCTTCCGCGAGGCCCGCGCCGAAGCGCTGGCCAGCGGCCGCGGCCCGAAAACCGGCGGCAGCCGCAGCAGCACTGGTCCGCGCAGCGGCCCCGGAAGTAGCTCGCGTGGCCCCAGCCGCAGCGGTGATCGTCGCCCGCCCCCCTCGCGCAGTGATTCGCAAGAACGGCCGCGACGCGAGGACCGTCCGGCACAGGCCAACAGCTCCAGCGAAGCCCGACCGCCGCGCGACCCCAACGCACCGCGACGCGAGCGCCCCGAAGGCGAACGCCCGCGCCATCGCCGCGAGCCTCACGCTGACGGCGCGCCGCAGGCTGGCACGACGAATGCTGCCGCCACGCCGCAGGTGGCCCGCATCACCGGACCCACGCCGGTTGCCAACATTCCCGGCGTCTCTCAGGAATCCTTCCTCAAGCGTTTTGCGCGCCGTCTGCATACTTGGGTGAAGCCCACCGATTCCTGATCGGCAGCGATGGACTGCACAGTTCATCGCCGAATCAGACCACAAATCTGGGAAGGCCTTCAGGCCCGATGACTTCGTAAAAGTCCTCGGGCCTGAAGGCCCTCCCACATTACCTTTCAAATGCAAGCAAGCTGCGTTCTGGTATCGGCGCGGCGGCGGTTAGCGGTTAGACTCCAAGGCCACAACCGCCCCTGTCCCGATGGGCGAGCGACCAGCCACCCGCATGACCCTGTTGCGCTTCGACAACGTCACCAAAAGCTATTCCGGCGGACACACCGCGCTTGCCGATGTGAGCTTTTCGGTGAACGCGGCCGAGATGCTGTTCGTCACCGGCCATTCCGGCGCAGGCAAGAGCACCCTGCTCAAGCTGATCCATCTGTCGGAACGGGCCACCCGCGGCACCGTGTTGGTGCAGGACCGCAACCTTGCCAAGGTGCGCGGTCGCCAGGTGCCGCTGCACCGCCGTCGGGTCGGCGTGGTGCACCAGGACCACCGTCTTTTGCTCGATCGCAGCGTCTACGAGAACGTGGCGCTGCCGCTGATCATCGCCGGTGCGCCTTCGGCGGAAATCGGCAAGCGCGTCCGGGTAACGCTGGAAAAACTTGGCTTGCTCGCGCGCGAGAAGGCAAGACCCGGCCAATTGTCCACGGGTGAGCAACAGCGCATCGGCATCGCCCGCGCCATGGTCGCGCAGCCGCTGGTGCTGTTGGCTGACGAGCCCACCGGCAACCTCGATCCGACGCTGGCCGCCGACATCATGCAGATGCTGGCCGGCCTGGCCGAGCAGGGCACGGCGGTGATCATCGCCAGCCACGACCTGGCCTTGGTCCGGCGCATGCGCCGCCGTGTGCTGGTTCTCGACCACGGCAAGCTGACCGACGACATCCTGCCCGAGGACCTGGCCGCATGAGCGCCCCTTCCGCCGAGCGGGTGAACAACGACGGCATTGCCCAGCGCCTGCGCGCCTGGCGCGACCAGCACCTGTATTCGCTGGTTTCCAGCCTCGGTCGCCTGCTGAAACGGCCATTCTCGACCCTGCTGACCGTGGCCGTCATGGCGATAGCGCTGGTGCTGCCGCTGGGTCTTGGCCTGGCGCTGGACAATGTCCGCCGGCTTTCCGGCACCGTGGAAAGCTCCCGCGCAATCAGCGTCTTCCTCAAGACCGAGGTCGACGCCGCTGCGACGGCCGCACTGGCCGAGCGGCTGCGTCAACGCGCGGATATCGCCTCGATCATCATCAAGACGCCCGAACAGGGGCTGGCGGAATTTCGACAGGGCAGCGAGCTGGCGGCGGCCCTGGCGATGGTCGAAGGCAATCCCTTGCCCAGCGTGCTGATCGTGCAGCCAGGCACGGACGATGCGGCGGTGGCCGCAGCACTGAAGGCATTGCCCGAAGCCGAACTGGTTCAGCACGATGACTTGTGGCGGCAGCGTCTCGATGCCTGGCTGGCGTTCGGCGCACGGCTGATCTGGGTAATTGCCGGCCTGCTCGGCCTCGGCGCACTGCTGGTAGTCGGCAATACCGTGCGCCTGGATGTCGCTGCGCGCGAGGACGAAATCGCGGTCATGCAGCAGCTGGGCGCCACCGATGGCTTCGTCCGTCGACCTTTCCTGTACCTCGGCCTGTGGTATGGCTTGGCCGCCGGCGGACTGGCCTTGGGCCTGCTGGCGCTGGCCGGCGTGGCCCTGCAGCCGACGCAGTCGGCGCTGATGACGAGCTACGGCAGCCCTTTCAATTTCCACGGCATCGAACCGCTGCTAGCGCTGATCGTGCTGGTTGGTGCTATGTTCTTGGGGTGGCTGGGCGCCTGGTGGGCGGCCGGGCATCACTTACGTCATACCCGACCGGTTGAGATCTGATCTGCATGAGCGCACCTGGCTTTCGACTGACCGATACCGTCGCCCCGCGCATCATGGTCGTGGATGGCTCCAAGGTAGTGCGCAAGATGCTCGAAGGCCTGCTGCGCCAGCAGCTGCCCGACATGCAGTTCATCGGCTGCGAAACCGGTGATGAAGCCAAGACCGCCCTGCAAAATGGCGCCGTCAGTCTGGTCACCACGGCGCTGCGTCTGCCCGACATGGACGGACTCGAGCTGGCGCGCTACCTGCGCGAACACACGCCGCAGGCCTATATCCCGATCATCGTGGTCTCCGGCGATGTCCAGGACCGCCTGGAAAATCGCAGCATCAGCGACGATGTGACCGACTACTTCGACAAGTCTCTGGGCTTCTCGGCGCTGGCCGCCTTCATCAAGGGCTATGTGGCGCCGGAATCGGAGCCGGGCGGCGAAGTGCTCTATATCGAAGACAGCCGCGTCGTCGCCGTCGCCACCCGGCGGATGCTGGAAAAACACGGGCTCAGCGTCATCCACTGCACCGGCGTGGAAGATGCCATTGCCCATCTTGAAACCATGAAGGCACAGGGCCGCATCCCCGGCCCGGACGTGGTGCTGACCGACGTCTACCTGAAGGGCGATCTGACCGGCAAGGACCTGCTGTACTCGATTCGCAACGAGTTCGGCTATTCCAAGGGCTTGCTGCCGGCCCTGGTGATGACCGGCGACGCCAATCCGGCCAACCAGACCGACCTGCTGCGAGTGGGCGCCAACGACCTTGTACAAAAACCCATCGAAGAACGCCTGCTGGTGACCAAGCTGCTGTTCCAGCTGCGCGTGGGTCGTTTGCTGCGCCTGAAGCTGGCCAAGTAGGAGCGTCGTCAGGCGCGATTCGCGGCCCACGCCGCGTCGAGGCGCTGTCCAATCATGTCTGCCGAGACCATCAAGCTCGAGCCCGCCTGGAAAGCCCGTGTCGGTGATTACCTGCTCCGTCCCGAGATGCGTGCGCTGGCCGATTTCCTGCGCACCGAGAAGGCCGCCGGCAAGCGCATTTATCCGCCGGGCCCGCAGATATTTACCGCACTCGACGCCACGCCGTTCGAGCAGATCAAGGTGGTCATCCTCGGCCAGGATCCCTATCACGGCCCCGGCCAGGCCCATGGGCTGAGCTTTTCGGTGCCGCTCGGCGTCGTCGTGCCGCCCTCCTTGCTCAACATCTTCAAGGAAATCGAGCGCGATCTCGGCCTGCCCCGGCCCGACCATGGCTGGCTGATGCCCTGGGCCCGGCAGGGCGTGCTCCTGCTCAACGCCGTGCTGACCGTCGAGGCCGGCCGCGCCGGCGCCCATCAGGGCAAGGGCTGGGAAGGCTTCACCGACCACATCGTGGAAATTCTGGATCGCGAGCGCGAGGGTCTGGTGTTCCTGCTGTGGGGAAGTTATGCCCAGCAGAAAGGCAAGATCATCGACACTCGCCGACACTGCGTCCTGCGCGCCCCGCATCCTTCACCGCTGTCGGCGCATCGGGGCTTCATCGGCTGTGGCCACTTCGGTAAAGCCAACCGCTGGCTGGCCGGGGCCGGGCGGGCACCCATCGACTGGAGCCTGCCGCTGTCGGCCACGCTCTAGGCCCAAAATCAGGGCTTTCAGTTGGGTAGTGCCGGCACCCGCTTAGGCGCGTGCACATCCACCTCGTCGGTCCCGAACAGGTCACGCGCCGCGCCCATTTCCGGAAGAATGTATACGACGCCGTTGCTATGGGCGAAGGTGGGGCTGACGACTGTCTGGTAGAACGTTGCCGGGACGTTGATGCAGCCGTACGAAATGCGATTGTCCTGGGCAGTGGTGCTCTTCAGCCGCTGCGCGCGTCGCTCGACCGGCGTGCCCTTCACCATGGGATGCAACGCAATGGATGCCGCGTAGTCGATCAACAGTATTTCCCCGCCGTGGATGTCGCGCGACAGCGACGCCAGAAAACGACCCGCGGGCGTGATGCGATCATGCGGCAGGATTGCGGCGATCTTCAGGTCGCCGGTTCCCTGGGTGGAACGATCACCGCGCGACATGCCCAGCAACGCAGCAGCCGTGCCCTTGATCTGCCCGGCAGCATCGAACACGTAAACATGGGCATTGACCTTGTCGATCAAAACGTACGGCAGGCCGGCGTTGTCGCCCGAAACAATGATCCAGCGCGCAGCGCGCTGGATTTGCGACGACGTGGCTTGCCCATTGAATCCGATCGGCGTTGTTTGCACTGACGCAATTGGATGCATCGGCAGCGCTGGCAACATTGCCGGCACCGCCGACTCGGCGTGGGCAGTTATCGTATTGAATACGAGAAGTAGGCCCAAGCCCTTGAGTCGAATCCCGGTCTGCATGGGATCAGTTGCGATACGGCTTCGGCTTGTATATCGGCGCCACATACACCGGCACTTCTTCCTCCACAACTGGGATGATTTCCAGGGTCGTCGGCGGTGTCGTACGTTCTTGCACTACGACCAGCGTGCCGGGCTGCACCAGCAGCGGCGGGGCTAGCGGCAGCAACGGCGGTGGCGGCACCACTTCGATCGGCGGCGGCGGCGGCGGCGGCGGCGGCGGCGGCGGCGGCGGCGGTGGCGGCGGCGGCGGCGGTGGCGGTGGCGGTGGCG
>Ga0163144_10006555_pt1 | contig 25656 bp, 15 predicted proteins | sample OliLak19BULKMAT1_FD_123175 | JGI IMG/M metagenome (GOLD analysis project Ga0163144, IMG submission 123175) | Freshwater microbial mat bacterial communities from Lake Vanda, McMurdo Dry Valleys, Antarctica - Oligotrophic Lake LV.19.BULKMAT1 | ecosystem: Environmental > Aquatic > Freshwater >... | reverse complement strand
GGACAGCACCTACGGTAGCGGTGGTCCATCGATCCTGCCTCTGAACGGTGTCTCCGCCCCACCACTTGGGCCATCTAATGAAAGCGGTCACGACCTCGTGCTCCAATCCGACGGCAAGGCCGTGGTGTCGGGTTTCAAGTCGGCAGACTCTTCATTTGCCGTAGTCCGCTTCAACACCAGCGGCACGCTCGACAGTGGCTTCGGCAACGCTGGGTGGAACAGTCTCGATCCCGCTTTTTATGATGGTTACGACCCCGCGACAGGCGTCGCCCTGCAATCGACGGGCAAGGTCGTCGTGGCCGGGCGTACGACGACGGGCTCCCTATCGTCCGCCACCCCTTCGTCGGCGGCGGTGGCCCGTTTCACCGCTAGCGGCGCCATCGACAGCGGCAAGGGCGCCTTCGGCCAGATCGCTCAGGGCAAAGCCTCAGGCTACACCCTCTCAACGTACGGCTTCACCAGAAATATCTTCTTCGACCTCACCGTCCAGCCGGACGACAAGCTGGTGGCCGTGGGCAAGGCGTTTACCGATGCAAATAGCCAACGCTTGATCGTGGCGAGGTACACCGCGAGCGGGAATCTCGACACCACCTTCAACGGCAACGGTTACTCTGTGTTCCTTCCTGCGGGGATCAGCGCGGCGTCAGGTGAAGCCGTCGCACTACAATCCATCAACGGCGTCGTCAAGATTGTCGTCTCGGGCTTCTCCACGGGCACCGACGGTGCGAATGACATGCTTGTCGTGCGGTACAACTCAAATGGAACCCTCGACACCAGCTTCGGCGGAGGCAGCGGCTACGTGCGGCTCGACGACGGTGCCGCGAACCAGTCGAGCGAGTATGGCAACGACGTGGCCATCCAGCCGGACGGAAAGATTGTGGTGGGTGGCTGGACGTCGGTTCCGGGGAATCCGAGTACGGTGTTTGTCGCTCGTTTCAATGTGGATGGAACGCCCGATACAACGTTCGCTCCGGGCGGATTCAAGAATGGAGTCCCGCTGCCCGGCACCGGTTACCACTCCTTTGAGGGCCTGGGCGTGGCCCTGCAGTCGGACGGCAGCATCATCGTCGCGGGCAGCGATGACCAGGATAGTACGAACGCCTTTGTCCCCCACCCGTTCCTGATGCGATTTTATGGCACCAGCGCCCCACTGCTGGCGGCCAGTTCGCCCACCGGCACGCCAGCGACCGAGACGCGGACGGTCGGCGCGGTGCAGCCGCTGGTCAACGAAGCGATCTCGCGTTGGAAGGCGGCCGGGGCCGACGTGTCGGCGCTCAAGAATCTCGACGTCCGCATCGCCAACCTGGGCGGATCGACTCTCGGCCGCGCGTCCGGCCACACCATCTGGCTCGACGACAACGCCGCCGGCTGGGGCTGGTTCGTCGATGCCACACCGCGGGACGATAGCGAGTTCTTCCGGCGGGGCGATCAAGGTGAAGAACACCGCATGGACCTGCTCACTGTGGTGATGCACGAACTGGGCCACCTTCTGCAACAGGATCATGACGCCGATGGTGTCATGGCCGCGACGCTGGGCGCCGGAGTCCGAAACACCAGCCTGGTGAACGAAGACTCCCAGGTTGTTGACGCTGTTTTCAGCCAGTTCAATGAACCTCACGCAGACATCTTCCTGGGTACCGTTCTCGACGAGCATCTCTGGTTGCATCGGCCAAAACTGCAGCGGCGCAGGTAGCAGACCGCGCTAACTCACAGAACGCAGGAAGCGTGCTCGTGCAGATCAACATGGATGTGGCGTCGCTGACCCCTCAGCCGCCGGGCTCGCCAAGCCCGGCGGCTGACTTCATGTTTTGGTGCGTTGTCAAAGATCAGCGTTCCACAACCGCGACGATTACTAATCCCGCACTTGCTGCTCGATCAGTTCACTGCGTGCAGCTCAGGCGGAGCAGCGGCATTGTCGATGGCCTGCTGTCGACCTGATCTGTTTCGTCGTCTAATTACCTACTCCGGTACGTTCGGCGATCAACAGGGCTATCATGCGGAATGACCGAAGAACGTCCCGAAATGTTTGCGCAGTCTGTCACAACCCAGGGACTGCCGAGTATTGGCTGAAACGGCTTTCGAATTCGCACACCATTCTTGCAGGGGAGTTACTGCCATGCCCAATCACACGAATACAGACGCAATCCTTTTTGTCTGGCCAGGAGATTTGCACCTGGAGACCGCCGACCGCGAAAACTACCGCGTTTCCAAGTGGATGGTGAGCGAAGTCAACAGTCTGATTCAACCAGACTTCGTGCAATTTGCAGGCGATAACGTGCAGCATGCCACGACCGAACAATTTCAACTGTTCAACGGACTGTGTCGCGAGTTGACGGTTCCCTGGTATCCGCTCGTCGGTGACCATGACGTTCATCATGATCCTCATGCCAGCGCCTATCAGGCCCACGTCGGAGAATTGTACGGAGCATTTTCCCGGAATGGGTTTCGCTTTATCCGTCTGGACACGATGGAGTTCAAGCCACAAGGAATGTCGCCGCAACAGCTCCTCTGGTTTCAATTCCAGGTCGACAGTGCCGTCGCTGCCGGTGAGCGGATCGTGATTTTCCAGCACCATTATCCCTACCAGATTCTGGAAGACTTTACGGGTTCCGGAATGGAGAAATGGCGAGAGATCGTCAGCACGCGTCCGATTACCGCCATCTTTGCCGGTCACACGCATTATGGTCAGATCGCGAACGACGGCCGCAACGTGACAGTGGCAACCCGGTCGATCGGCGATCCGGAAGGTGGCCCCGCCGGTTACTCGATGGTCCATTTGCAGAACGATGAGCTGGCTGTCGTCTATCGGAGTGTCGCCGACACTGGCCCGATCGCGATGATCACATCGCCTCGCGACGTCATCACGGCAACCGCTGGAAAACATGTCGTCATCGGCCCGACGGAGTTTCGTGTCCGAACATGGTCGACATCGCCAGTCGAACGAGCACAAGCGAGGATCGATGGAGGCCAGTGGTTTGCTCTTGATCGCTCCGGTAACGATCGATGGAAGGGGTCTATTCCCGGCGATCTGCTGAGCAAAGGGGAACACGATCTGGAAGTCGAAGTTGAGAATCAAGCAGACGAGACGGGCTGCACACGGATTCGGTTTATGGTCGACCGCAGCGGTCGCTACACAGCGTTTCCACGTGTCCGGCCCGAAGTTCTCACGACAAAGTTCTGCTAATTGCCGGCTGCTTCGATCAGCTTTGATGGTCTAACCATAGTTTTAATCTGGAATCGCGCCGTTCTTGATCAGTCGAGTTCGCAACTCAATTCTTTGTGGTTCATTCATGTTCAGAACATCCGCGGTCCCGCACGCTGCCGGACAAATTCCCTCGTTTGTTCGTCCATCAGGACATCGCCGGCTTCGGCAGGACAGCCCGCGCCTTCGACTGCAGGATGGAGATCAGGTCGATTGCATCGACATACGCAGAATACTCAGCCCGCTCGTCGTCGGACAAAAGTCCTTCGTTAGCCTTCTCACCCAGTTCCTGAAGCCGCCGCTGCGTGGCCGCATCCGCACGCAGTCCCGCGATGCGTCCCGCCACTTCCGGCGTCAGACAATCAGTGACGGGTTCAAGCAGTCGATCAAAGACGGAAGCTGTGGTAGTGGACATTCCAAGAATCGTAACGTTGATCAGAACGATGTCACGCTCAATTCTCCGCAAAGAAGACTGGATTTAACGGTGCTGGTCTCTTCGCTGACGATGAAACCATCGCTTCGGCAGTTTGGAATGAAGGTCAGCAGGCCCTGAAGGCTTTACCACCGTAAAAAGGTCAGGCCGCAATTCTACGCTGAATGCGTCCCACTCCGCAGCCTGGGGTCAGCAATTCGCGACAACGAATGCGCCACACAAGGAAATGCAACACGGGGGGAATTTCAAACACTATTGGGTCAGGTCTCATTGATTCATCGCGATTTTATCGATCGGTTCCTGACATCGTCCTGCCTGTCCCTCGGCCCGCGTTCGGCCACTCAGATTACTTTTCCGACAGTGAGACCAGCACTGTGCAGCCGAGTGCGTCGGCGATGCGTTCGACGGTTTCGAGCGTTACGTTAAAATCATGCTTCGGCGCTTTACGGTCGGAGGAAACCCCAGGACGCGGCCATGGCGTCGGCAGCGTCCTCGATGTCGGTGATGTCGCCCCATCCGCCATTACGCAGGAACGCATGAGCAAACTCGTGAGCGATCACGTACTTCGCAAACTGCTCGGAAGCAGACGCGAGCTTCGGTCGAAGAACGACGCAGCGGCTGCCGTTGCCCGGTGTGCCAGGTGTCGGCATCCATAGTGACCAACCGATTCCGGGTTCGTAGTTGTCAATGGTGACACCGAATCGCGGATCATCCAGAAAGTCGCGCTGGACGTCTGACGGAAGCTGCTCCAGCACCAGCAAGACTCGTTGCTGCAGGACCGGGTATTCGGAAAACGGTTCAAGGTATGCGGTGAAACTCATGGACTGCAGACTGTGAGAATCTTCGTTGTGCGTGAGGAATTGCGGCCGGGGCGAGTGCCGCGCTCAAAAGCAGGATTCACCGCAGAGGACACGGAGGTACACAGAGAAGTCAAGATCCACGCGACGTTTGCGTTTTCTCTGTGAACCTCCGCACCCTCTGTGGTAAATACAAATCACCTTCGAGTGGTGGCCGAAGACCACGCAAAGTGTATCTGGGTTTATGGTGATTGGACGCACTTCCGGCTCGGGGCTGTCGCAGGAACTGGCGGAGATATTCGTCAAGTGGCAGCGACTGAGTCGCTTGAACTGCAAACCCCAGCATCAGTGTTGTATGACCGCGACTGATGGCTGTGCAAGGAGCGAGCCGGCGCCTGCGGCTGGGCGTTAAACAGTTGAACGTCGACGAATGGAGTATTGTATCGTTCAGTGATTCTCTGCGCTCTTCACGAGCTGGGCGAAAATGCCTTGTTGTTCGACGAGAGCCTGGTAGTTGCCGACTTCGGCGATGCGGCCCTCCACGAAGACAAAGATTCGATCGGCATCGCGCAGCGTCGAAAGGCGATGCGCGACCAGAATCGTGGTTCGATCGGCCCGGGCAGCGGAGATCGCCTGCTGCACTTGCCGTTCGCTGATGTTGTCAAGGGCGGACGTGCCTTCATCCAGAATCAGAATCGGCGGGTTCTTGAGGAATACGCGGGCGATCGCGATGCGCTGCCGCTGACCACCGGAAAGGTTCGAGCCGCGTTCTGAGAGGAGTCCGTCGTAGCCGCCAGGAACGGCGAGAATCTCATCATGGATGCAGGCACGCTTCGCGGCTTCCTCGATGGCTTCGCGGGTCGCACCCGGTACGCCGTAGGCAATATTCTCCTCCACGGTGCCCGCAAAGATGAACGGGTTCTGGCCGACGTATCCGAACAGCCGCCCGATGGAATCACGAGAGAGTGTCTCAATGGGGATGCCGCCGACGAGCACTCTGCCCGCCGCGGGGTGCAGCAGCCGCAGGAGAACTTTCAGCCAGGTACTCTTGCCCGAGCCGCTGGGGCCGGCCGCACCGATCGTCTCCCCGGCCCGCACGCTCATGCTCACATCCACCAGAGCCTTGCGGGATTCGCCATCCGGCGTGCGGAACTCGACGCTCAGGTTTTCCGTGAAGATTGCTGGTACCGCAACCGAGAACTGCGGTTCCCGCAGGGTCACCTGTCCGAACGAACGATCCACCGGGAGAGCCATCAACTCGAGCAGATTCGCCACCCTGAGACTGCTCTCGTGGGCGTCATCGAGGATTCGGTGCATATCGCGCACGGCTCCCGAGACGGCGAGAAACTGCAGCGCGAAGCTGAGGATGTTGCCGTAGTCGATTTCCCCCTGTCGCGCAAGGTAGATCGAGTAGCCGATGACCATGATCAGGAAGGCACCTTCAGTCAGCGTTTTCGCGCAGTCGAAGAGTGCCATCGCGGTATGATGGCGGATGTCCATCTCGCGGCGGGCTTCGGCGGTCTTGCGGACTCGGTTCGATTCGACTTCCTGAGTGTTGGCCGCACGGATGTATTCGATGCCGCCGAGCTGTTCGACGACCGTGGCGTCCATGCCTTCGCGGGTCTTCATGAGCGCGATGCGAATGCCTTTCTGCGAGATCATCTGCCGCACGACGATGAAGCCGCTGACCGGCAGAATCGCCGACATCAGCAGGCCGACTTTCCAGTTCTCGAGCATGACCGCCAGCAGGGCGAAACCCGCCATGAAGAGTGCCGGCATGATGTCCTGAAAGCTGATCTTGATGAATTTGACAAAGCCTTCGACGCTGCGCGAAATGCGACTCTGCAGGCCGCCGATGCGTTCACGGCCGAGTACCGTGAGATCGACGCGAAGCAGGTGCGCCACAAGGCTGACGACGCGGTCACGCTCAATGCGGGTCATGGTATTCTGCACCATGTATTTGCGAATGACCTGCAGAGCCTCGGCCACGATGAAGAGTGTCGCGATCGACAGCAGGTACAGCCCGGCCACGCGGAAGAACTGGTTCGAGTCGGCATCTTTGTACAGCTGCACGCTGTTGACGAGATCACCGAGCAGCGTCTTGACACCGGCAGCGGAGGCTCCGACGAAAGCCATGAGCAACCCGGCCGTCCAAAGGAAGATTTTGTCGCGCTGTGCGACCATCGTCCAGACGATCCGCCCCCGCTGCCAGGACGTGCGGATTTCCTGCCAGAGACCCTGCGACGGCGGTGGGGACATTACCGGCCTCAATAGCGGAAAACGCTGAAATAGATGCTGTAGAACGCCAGCATGAAGAGCGAAAACCCGATGCCGAAGGGCAGATAACTGCGAAACGTGATCGCATGCGCTTCTTTGAACCGGCTGCTCTCTTCCGCCAGGATCACGCCAGCGCTGGCCGCAGTGACGAGCGAACTACTGCCGGCGCAGATGCCACCACCGAGCGCCCAGGCAGCCGAGTGGCTGATCGCGCCGCTGTCGTAGATTTTTCCTGACGCAAGAGTGGCCCACGAGGCAGCTTCCGTGAACATTGTGCCCAGATAGCCGGTCAGGCAGATGGCCCAAGTCTCACCTTTGGTGGTTTCGATGAGCCCCTGCAGCTCGTCGCCGATCCAGGAATTGCCGACGCATTCCGCCAGCACGAAGATCGCCGCGAAGGCAAGGTAGACGTCGAAGCCCAGCGATTTGAGCGTCGCAAAGCGATGGTCGCCGCGTTCGAGCGCCACGGCCAGCACGATGGCCAGCGCGCCGATCACGAACTTCTGGTCGTCGAAGAGAACGTGCAGGAGAATAAAGCCGGAAAGGACGCCGACCCCGACCACGAGCAGATACTGATCCACGGTCATATCGCGAAGCACCTTTCGCCAGTCCGCAGCGACGATGGCATCGGAAAAGGTCTGGCCATTGACCGTCACGGAGCTGCCTCCCCTGGCCGGCATCCGGGCGACCTGGCGCTGCGTCAGCCGCAGAACGACCATGCTGAGTACGGTCAGAACGATGAGATTCGCGGGCAGCACTTCCACGAAGAAATGCCCGGCAGAGAGTTTCCAGACGCCGGCTTCGACAATGTTTGGCGTATCGCCCCATTTGGTCGAGAAGCCGCCAAGGTTACTGGCAATCAGAGCGCCGCAGAGCAGCCAGCGAGATGGGATGCTGAACGAGTCGCAGAGCCGGATGATGATCGGCGTCATGATCAGAATCGACGTCACGTTATGCAGCAGGGCCGCAGACACATAGGTGAGCACGAGCATCATGAACACGAGCACTGGCATCGTCAGGCGCGGACTGCGAATGCGGAGTCGGGCCAGCCGCAGCGCCAAAAAAGCAGCGAACCAACGGAAGCCGTTCGAACGCTCAATCATGTGCGCTGGAATCGCCACGGCCGTAAAGAGGATGGCAATCGGCGCGTAGTGTTTGAATCCGTGAACCAGGGCGGCCTCGGAGCTTGGCCGGAGCTTCACCGGGTTGATCGGGCTCTCGCCGAACTGCAGCGCCAGAAACAAACATGCCACGATGGACATCGCCAGCGGCAGCGGCACATTGTACCGGGTCATGGCGAAGAACGCGCCGCCGAGGATACAGAGCATCAGCACGCCGCCGATGGAAGTGTGCTGGAAGGCTTTCGTCGGTTTCACCGGTTCGAAATGCACAGTCGTCGCTGCGCCCGATTCTTCGGACGCACTCGCCGGATGGTCGATGAAAGACGGCACGATGAAGAACATCGCGAGGATTGAAATGGCCCACGCTCGGCAGCCGTTCATTGGGGGCTCGCTAAAGTATGCTGATGGTGTGCGACGCGCCGAGAGGCTGGTCGTCGGGATTGGAATGCGGACGCAGGTGAACAATCATCAGTGTGGTCGGAGGGATCACCCGCGGATCGATCACATCCGCGACACTCTGATCGAGGAAGAACTCGCTGTCTTTGCGAAAAGCTTCAAACACGATGATCTGCATATCGGAAATGATCTTCCTGCCGGCCCGTGACCCCTTGATCTCGCTGAGTTGCCGACGACGCAGTGGCGGCGGAAGCTGCTGGCCGTCCGGCGTGATCACGACCAGATTCGGCAGACCGAGGAAGCCCTCCATCACATGCGGCGGCAGCGGCATCACCAGGCCGATCTTTTTCCCCTGACACTCTTTCAGAAGACCCGTATTCCGCTTGAACGCCACGATGCGTGCGTGAACGCTGAATGCATCGTAAACCAGCTTCAGCGGCAAACCTTCTTCGGCCAGACCTCGAAGAAACTCGGCCGCATGGGGTTCCCCGGCGCTTTCCGCATAGTGAATCAGTGCCTCGGCAGTCGACACTCGGCCGGATTCAATCAGCAAACCGAGCGCTTCGATGAAGCCCTCTTCGTCGTGGCGGCCGAGAAACCCTCCGCCAGCCGGTTTGGGGAGATCGATGCTCATGGGAATTGCCGCCTCAGTGTGGATAATTTCCGAGGGAGATTACGCTCAGTGATTGTTCGATACAAGACCGCACTCCGCGCCCATGAGGGAGGCAGAACAAGTAGGTCCTGTCTGCCGGACAGCACTTCTCGTGGGTCCCGCTTTCCGAGCAGGACTTCACGGCTTGCCGCGACCTGAGTGCAAGCAATCTGCCAGAACCGGCCTGCTTTATTGATCCCACGTCGCGCGGGTTCGCCTTGCGGCGAAAGTCCTTTCCGGCAGAAAGGACCTACGATTCAGCGCGGGTTCGCCTTGCGGCGAAAGTCCTTTCCGGCAGAAAGGACCTACGATTCAGCACGGGTTCGCCTTGCGGCGAAAGTCCTTTCCGGCAGAAAGGACCTACGATTCAGCACGGGTTCGCCTTGCGGCGAAAGTCCTTTCCGGCAGAAAGGACCTACGATTCAGCTACCACGTCAAGTCGACGCGATAGATATGGTCATCCTCCGGGTTGCCGACTTCCCAGAAAAGCCAATCGTTCTTTTCCCCTTGAAAACACATGACCGGACCGGTGAACGGCACAGGCGGGGAATTGCTTTTGGGTGCGACCTTGAGTTCGTAATTCCGGAACGGACGATCTTCCGGAAACAGGATCAGCATGGAAGATCGCAGCGAACCCGTGAAACCGATGAGGCCGACCCACTGCTCTTCCTTCGTTTGCATGGAATCGACAAACGTCGCCTGGCACTCGACCGTGAACTCGCGACCGACGGGCTCAGCACTCACATCCATGGAAACCTGCCGCACTTTCAGAGCCTGCCCGCCGAAAACCACCGGTACATCGGTTGCCAGCACCTGGGCCGATTCCTTGTTGGGCGTGTGAGCCCGAACGAAAATATCGCGGCCGGTCGTGCGGAACTCGGTGCTATAGTTCTGGCTTTCGGCGACTTTGATCAACGTACGTCGATTGTGGAAGATGACGTAAGAGACCACGGTGGGATCGTTCGCCGGAAGCTGACGCCACGCCCGAAGGTCCACAATCCGGTCGTCGGTGATCACTTCAAACGCCGTCAGGTCCGGCTTCGACAGGGACGGCATTTTGATCACCTCATGTGGCGATTCCAGATCAGACTGAGGTTCTGTGCGAAGATACGACTCAGCACGCTGTGTGACTTCTTCGCGGCGCAATTTTACACTGGCATCCTCGACGACGGCAGGCGTCGGCGGCGGCTCATACATGAACAGAATTGCGGTGAGCACGGCAACGACAAGGAACGCCGAAGTGCCGGCAGCGGCCATGGCCGGGTGGCGGCGACACCATTTCGCGAAGCGGCGCCACGGCGGCGTCCAGCCCACGGAAATGCGCTCGTTGTTCAGGAATCGATCAAGATCATCTGCCAGGAAAGCGGCCGTTGCGTAGCGCTCGACCGGGTCTTTTGCCAGGCACTTAATGCAGATGACTTCAAGATCACGAGGAATCTCCGGGCGATACCACGCCGGCGAGACCGGCTCTGTGGTAATGATCTGGTGCAGGACATCGTACAGAGTGTCGCCATCGAACGGCACGCGGCCCGTCAGCAGCTTGTACAGGATCACGCCGATGGCATAGATGTCCACGCCGGGGCCAAAATCTTTTTTGCCCGCGGCTTGCTCCGGAGCCATGTACTCGGGCGTGCCGATCGGTTTTCCGGTTTCCGTAAGTCCGTCGTTGAGGGCCAGCTGCTTAGCGACACCGAAGTCCACGAGCTTCGGAGTGCCGTCTTCCGTCATCAGAATGTTGGCAGGCTTGAGATCGCGGTGAACAATGCCCTGCCGATGGGCACAGTCGGCCGCTCGGGCCACTGCGGCGCAGAGCTTTGCAGTATCGCTGAAAGGCAGCGTTCCCAACTCCAGTCGCTGGGAGAGCGAAGTTCCGGTAATCAACTCCATCGTGTAGAACGGTCGTCCCTCGACAACGCCGAAATCATACACCTGCACGATATTCGGATGCCGCAGTCGCGCGACAATTTCCGCTTCCATGACGAAGCGTTTCTGATCCTTGTCCTGTGCCATTTCGCCCGAGCGGATCACTTTCAGGGCGACTTCGCGACCGAGGCTGACGTGCGTCGCTCTGTACACGACGCCCATACCGCCGGCACCGATTTCTTCCAGGATCGTGTATTCCGGAATGAACGGAAACGGTGCATTGGTGCGGCTGACTGTGTTCTCGCCGAAGTTGTTGGCCGAAAGATTACCGGGCCGAGTCGCCCCCGTGTGACCGCTGGTGACGGCCTCACTGCCGCAAACCGGACACGGTCCGGGTTTCGTCCAGACGTGATCTGACGCACAGTGGAGAACGACAGGCATTCCGTCTTTCAGCGTCATCCTTCACGGATCAACTTACAAAGCCTGAAGGAGCGATGACTCCCCCCAAAGAACGCCGTGGCCTGCACTTCCGGCCGCATGCGAAGACCGTCAGGAAACTTAATCCCATGACGCCCGTGAAGCAAGCGTGCGACCATGCGGTGAGCGGAGTCGAGGACCGATGCGATGAGTCATCAAACGCGTAGCGACTGAATCCTGAATCCGGTCGTAAAAAAACCACGGAGTCAGTCACCGGACGCCGGCGACGGCCGTCCATCGCACGGGATCACCTCCAGCAGTGACATCCCTGACCAAAAGGTAATTGGCATCATGTTCGACCACAAGGTATTCGCGTGTGGCACCATACTTTCTGATCAGCTTGTCCACACTGCGCTCCGGTGATCCTCCAACGATTTGCTGAGTCAGGTATTTGCCGTTCAAAGTCCACTGCAGATCGAGATTCACTTTCCGGCCGTAGATTGGAACCGCAAAAGGGGTCAGCGTCATGGATATCGTGCCTGTGCCATCAGGTCGCATCGTCAGGATTTGGCGACCGAATGCAGACGATTCCCACGTGCCCGGAAGATCGATCGCTTCATTCACTCTGGATACAGGTTCACTGTTGACCTGAGATGTGTCGATCGTCGCGACAACGTTACCGACGTTAGAATCGGAGTCACCGGGCAAGCTGCCCCCGGCTATCAGGAGAACGAAACACACAAAGAGTAGTCGTGAGGTCAGCATTTCAGCACCCGGAACAGTTGAGCCGCGAGGAAGTACAACGAACGTTCTCAAGTGCATACACATTGCCAAACGACTGATTTTCCTCACGGAGTAAAGAGAAAGTGGCAGAAACGACTCGATTCCTGCAAAACTCCAGCGTTTACAGCGGACTCGCCAACTCTCGCGATTTCGCAGTCAAGGATCGCATCAACTTCATGTGTGTCTTAATTGACGACATTCGTATTCACTTAGACAACACAATTGAGGTTTGGTGTGCGGCGATCAATCCTGACAGTTGTGGCCCGGGTGTCGCGGCCGGCTGCGCTTGGAAGCTGCTGTCTAACATTACGACCGCGATTTCGTGAGCCGCAAGGCGCTAGCCGCGGGTCGTCTCGCTGCCACCCTCACAATCTCGGAATAGAAACTGGCAGCTTCGCCCACAACTGTGCACCGGGTGTTGCGGCCGGTTGCGCTGGTAAGGCGGAGTTTCTTTGAGTGGCAATGACGGATAACATGCGGTGGGGGAGTTGCTGCGTGGCTGGTCGGTGGAGAACGGCATGTTGTTGCAAAAGTGGACTATGTCGCCGATGATCGGTTTCGCGCCGTCGCTGATGATGGCGGTCGTTGCCTCGGGTGCATTCGATTCACGAACTTCCCGATTGGCGGATCTGAAGTTCCCAGTCGTGAATGCAGAAGAGAAATCCGCGTCTTCTGCCGCATTTGCCCGGATGCCATTGGATCAGATTCAGAGTCATCTGCTGCAATGGCTGGCTCGTGCCAAAGTCGATGTCGCGACTGCGTCCGCGGTGACGGCACTCTGGACTGACAAACAGCTGCTGCAGGCGCTTTCGGCGGAGCAGACTCTCGATCGTCTGATCGATTCGTTTGCTCTGGCTGATGAATCGGTCCGCGAACTTGTCGCATCCTGTCGGTCGACGGGGACACACACCGCGCTCAACTTTGAAGGGGCGAGATCCGACGCCTTCTTCCGAGACCATGTGCAGCTTTATCAGGCTCGCTGGCTGACTCAGCACCGGTTCTACGATGAAGGACTGACGATTCTGGAAGCACTCGATCCAGAGACCGTCGTCGATCCGGCCAGTCTCTTCTTCTATCGCGCCGTGTGTCGCCTGAGACTGCTCAAACCCGCCGAAGCAGGTGATGACATCACGCTGATGCTGAATCACACACTGGATGTCCCGCCGCGGTTTCGAGCGGTCGCGGAGCTGATGCTGGTCGAGGCAGGGATCAACGCGGACGGTCTGCCGCAGGTCGCACGACTCATGTCCGATGTGCAGCGGCGGCTGGATCTCGGAAACTCAAACGAACCGGTACAGAAGCGGGAAGACGAAGTCATTGCCGCGCTGGATAAACTCCTGGAAGACATGAAGCAACAGCAACAGCAGCAGGGCGGTGACGGCGGCGGCAGCGGGCAGCAGAGTCAACCGGGGGACCAGGGGGCCGACCAGAGCACGATCAAGGGCTCCGCTGAAGCCGGCGAGGCCGATCAAAAAGATCTGACGCAGAACGGCAGCTGGGGCATGCTGAATAAGGAAGCCGAAACCCAGGCGCGGGAACTCATCCGCCAGCAGTTCCCCCCGAATTTTCTCGACGCCATCAGCCGGTATACTCGCAAGATCGCGGAACAGAAGAAGTAGACTTGTGTACTGTTGGCCCGCCGCTCCGTCGGCGGGAATTCTGTTCACGCGGCGCGAGGATGGTTCGAGCCGAGACAACGGAGATGTTGCATCGATGAAACTCATTTTATGGATGATTCTGCTGCTCACTCCGGCGGACGTGAAAGTGTCAATGCTCGACGGGCAGGTGAGGTCGGGGCAGTTGATGGCAATCTCGTCGAAGGAGCTGTCGCTCCAGGAAAATGGAGCTGACGCGAAGGTTCCACTAGCGGATGCGATGGCGGTTGAGTTCCCTGCCGTCGTACCTGCGGCAGCGGCTGAGACACAGTTGTTGCTGCTGGCGGATGGTTCCCGGCTGTTGGCTTCGACGATCGCTCGTACCGCAAAGACGGTGACAGCTCAATCTGTCTGGCTGGGATCGATCGAGATTGGCACAGACTCAGTCCATGCCATTCGCCTGCAGGCGGAAAACCAGGCGTTCTCGCAGCAGTGGACCACGTTCCTCAAGCGCGAGTCGGAAAAGGATCTGCTGATCGTCGCCAAACGAGACGCCACGGGGCTGGATTTTCTGGCTGGCGTCGTCAGCACGGTCAGCGGCGAACAGATTGAGTTCCTGCTCGATGGTGAATCGATTCCGGTGCCCGCGGCGCGCGTCTACGGGATTGTTTTCGGCAAGCCGGCGATCACCGCGGACGCTCGGCCGACCGCCGCACGCCGCGACGTTCGGCTGATGAGTACACAGGGAGATATTGTATCGGCGACGACTCTGATCATGGACTCGGATCAGTTGCAGATTGAATCCGGCTGGGGGCAGACTCTGAACGTCCCGATGGACCGGCTGCACAAGATCGATCTGAGCCCTGGTCGCATCCAGTATCTGTCGGAACTTGCCGCAATCGAAGAACAATTCCACGGAGTTGATCCGGAAAACAGTCTGCTCGCCGGCCTGATTGACAGGGAGCAGCAGCGACTCCTGTTCGGGCCTCGGCGGGATACGACGATCGAACGTCAGTCGAAACTGCGTCTGCGAGGGCGAGAGTTTGAGAAGGGGCTTTGCATTCATTCGCGGACGGAAATCACATGGGCTCTGGACGGACGGTTTTCGTCTCTGGATTGTCTGACTGGAATTGATGACGAAGTCGCGTTCAATGGAACGCATGCTGTGCTGCTGAAGATCACGGGCGACGATCAGGTGCTGTTCGAGAAGCTCGTGAACACATCCGACGAACCGCTGTCGCTGAAGATACCGCTGGACGGAGTGTCGACGCTGAAAGTGCTGGTTGACTTCGGCGATGGCGACAGCGTCTGTGACTGGCTGGACCTGGCGGATGCGAAGCTGGTGATTGCAAAGGACGCAAAGTGATGCGGCAGAGATACGGGTGGATAATTCCTGTCGCTTTGAAAACGGACAAACCCCTCATCCGGCCTATCGGCCACCTTCTCCGCTTGCCAGGGGGAGAATGGACTTTGCGAAAGCCTGGAACTAGGCTGGGCGAAATCCTTCGTGAAGTTGCCACATGGGGTCGAGTGGAGGCGGTCGGTCGGCGGTCGCTGCTTTCTCTGGTACGGTTCTACGCTGTGCTGTGCCTCTCGATCGCCGGGATCGGGCCGCCACTTCACGCACAGCAGACGCTGACACAGCGTGAAGCGGCGCGGGTCGAGGTCATCCGTCGGATAACGCCGAGTGTGGTGTGCGTGATGGCGGCCAGCGGTGAAGGCGGCGGGTCGGGAGTCTTGATTTCGGCGGACGGCTATGCGATCAGCAATTATCACGTCACGTCGGGTTCGGGTCCGTTTATGAAATGCGGGCTGAGCGACGGAAAGCTGTACGACGCTGTGATTGTCGGCATCGATCCCACCGGCGACGTTGCCCTGATTCAGCTGCAGGGGCGAACGGATTTTGAGTTCGCTCACCCTGGAGACAGTGATCACGTGCAGGTCGGGCAGGAAGTGATCGCTCTCGGGAATCCGTTTTTGCTGGCCTCTGATTTCACGCCGACGGTGACGTACGGCATCGTCAGCGGAGTTCGCCGTTATCAGTATCCGGCCAACACATTCCTCGAATACACCGACTGCATTCAGATCGATGCGTCGATCAATCCCGGTAACTCGGGCGGGCCGCTGTTCGATATCGAAGGCCGGTGGATCGGAATCAACGGTCGAGCGTCTTTCGAAAAACGTGGTCGAGTCAACTCCGGAGCGGCTTATGCGATCTCAAGCAATCAGGTGCAACTGTTCGTCGAACATCTGAAGTGCGGACTGATTGTCGATCACGGCGTTCCCGAATTCACCGTCGAGACATCGGACGACGGTGATGTCACGGTGAGCCAGGTGTCCGAAGTCTCCGAGGCCTGGCGTCGAGGACTCCGGACACGGGCTCAGATCATGTCGTTCGCCGGACGCGTTCCTTCATCCGCCAATGACTTTAAGAGCGTGCTCGGAATCTTCCCGGAAGGCAGTCGCCTGCCGCTCAGCTGGCGCGACGGCGACGGGGTTCACGATGCAACAATCCGCCTGAGACCTCTTCATGCGTTCCAGAAAGCCCCCGAACTTCCGGCAGAACGTCAACCAGAGCCGGGTGAGAATCCGGACGCTCCGGAGGAGGAACAACTGATCGCCCGCGGGGTCAACGACGTCCCGGAGGCGCTGCAGAATCTGTTCGTCGAACGAGATGGCTTCTGCAACTACCACTTCAATGAACATCAACGGCAGCGTTTGCTGCAGCCCATGCGTATGCGAGTCGGAACACTGGGTGATCCAAAGCCGACATGGTTGATCCAGGTGGCGACATCGGGGACTGATCAGACCGTCGTTGGGGAGCTGACGCTGAGCGAAATGGTGGCAGGTGCGACACTGAACAGGATTCCGTTTGTGCAAAACTCCGCTGATCCGCGAGTGGAAGACGAGCCCTCTCAGTTTCCCGGTCTGCTGACGGCAATGCTGCAACTTCGTCGACTGCTAAGCGGATCCGACAAGGCCTTTGACGAACAACTGGCAGCAGGGCAGACGCTGCACCTGCCGCTGCTGAAATCGGTGAACATCCTGCTCACGCGCGAAGGTGCTCGCACCTGCCGCTGGTATTTCGATGAGGGCTCAGCTCTGCCCGTCGGCGTTGATGTGGAGTATGCTCAGGGCGCGGACGAGGCTCGGCTGCTTTTCGAAGACTGGGCCGATCGCGGCGGAGCCATCTTTCCGGGCCGCATCGGTATCATTTCCGGCCAGAAAGAAGTGCTCCGCTGGCTGACGGTCGGCGACGTGAGGGCAGGGCAGGGCGGCAAGTGACCGGAAAGGCATTTCCCCCCCGGCAGGAATGATTTCCGGTGACCCTGTGACGCGATTCCCGGCACGAAGTGTCGGGACGCACTGTGGCACGCAGGCTGCGATGATCAGAGGAAGATGGTGTATTCCAAACGCACAATATCCTCGTACCATCGTTGTCCCGTGAGTGCATGTCCGTAACCCAGGTACAGGGTACTTCCGTTGTCCTTGAACAGCGTTCGCACGCCGGCCTTCGCATTGACAATCGTCGTTGCGGCATCTTCGTTTGTAGGTCCAATCTGCCGGTCAGTGTTGAGGACCTGACCATCAAGTACGGACCAGCCGACAAACTCCACGATTGGACTGATTTGAACATCACTTGTGTCCACAACTGAGTACGCAGCACCAACTCCGTATCGCAGCACGTTGCCGGCAAAATTCTGGCCGGCAAATTCGCTTCCGTTGACGGGGATCCAGTCACGCAGTTCCCCGAAGATGTCAAGTCGGGAATTCACTCTTCGCTGTGCGAGAAAGCCGGGTTCGATACTTACATGATCCGTACCCAGTCCGCGGCTCGCGTCACCTGTGGGAATATAGGTCTTCAGCTGGAATGTGAAGATACTGTCTGCATCCCGGATGAGTGCATACTTGAAACCTGCTTCGATGTCGGAAATACCTTCGGCGTTGCCGGTGTCCTGAATACCGCCAAGGCTGGGGTTGGAGGATGGCGAGGTTTGCAGGAATCGGACGGGAAGTTCGCCGAATACGGAGAAGCGCGAGCTGGTGGCAATTTCCAGATAGCCGCGCACATCCTGATAATCAATGCTTCCGTTCACTGTCGGCGGAGGTCCGACAACGCCGGGGCCAGGCCCGCCGCCGCAACCGCATTGAGCATAAAAGAACTCTGCCCGGTCGGGACGATTGTTGTCAAAGCCAGCGTCAAATCGCAGGCGAAACTGAGTTCTTGGAGCCGCCCAGTCGATGTACCCCGGAGCGTGGCCTTGAGCGGTCAGTGTGCCTTCAACGCCTTCGGAAAAGACCGACGGTGCGGCCGCTTGTGCCTGCTGCTGGATAAAAGGCGCAACGACGTCATCGGTGACTGGGTCGGACGGTGTATAGATCGGGCGTCCGAGTGGTCCTGTCAGCGGTTCTTCCGCACATTCGGACGAGCAGCCGTCAGAAGATGTGCAGCTCAGGTCGTCGGCCGCACTTGCGGGGGAGTGGAGAGCGGGCAGCAGTACGAATAATGCGACTGCAAATGTGCGTTTCGCAACGCCTTCCCCGATATAGAAATGCTGATAACGCATCTGTGGTTTGCCTCCGTGTCAGTAGTCGACTGGATCCTGGTCGTCCGATGTGCTGCCACCATGATGGTTTTGGCAGGGGAGTTCTCAAAATCGCGCTCGGTAAGCACGTCCAGCGTCTCCTGGCCAGTCCCGAAATGAGACTGATCAGGATCGCCATATCCTGTGCGCAGGCACTTGCAGACCGATCGGCCATTCGTCTCTAAAGCGATCGATTCTTTGCAACCTCGAAAAACAGGTGATTTGGCTGAAATCCGCCGAAAGGCTGAATCCCGCGTTGGAAAGTGTGGTTGAGACAACCGGATTCGCTGAAGAGGGACGAACTGGAAAAGCAAAAAAGACCTTGACGACGGATTTCGAAATATCGCCGGAAACCAACAAGGCGTCAGCGGTTTTCATTCAAGGACTTCCGAAAGTTCGCGAAGCGTTGCCTTGAAATGAGAGAGTTCGGAACTCAGAAACGCTCTGAAAAACGCGGCGGCAATCCCTGAAGCGTCGCCCGAAAGACGTTCTATGGAGCCACAGAAGACCGGGCAATCACGAGCTGCATCAGATCGACCGGCACGAACGTTTCAATAATGAAACGGCCGGCAGACTCTGCGGAGCGAATCTGAGTCTGGACCAGACCCTCGACGACTCCCAAGCTGACAGAATCGTTCGGATTCCTGACGTCGGTGGCTGCCTGCAGAGCAGTCAGAAGCGGTCCCGTCGGATCCGGCGCGGTACCGAGTCCGGACCACGCCACGCGGAAAAGTCCAAGATTCGGAAATCGCGGCCACCGCGTGGAGGCCTGAATTTGATCCTGCTCGTTTTCGATATCCAGAAAGACGACGTGGGCACCCGGCAGATGCTCAAACAGCTGCGCGAGATAACTCTCGCTGATGGACTGCGGATGCTCGACGGGGTTTTCATAATTCTGAAAGTCTTCCAGCAGAAACTCGCCGCCGTCGCCGCGGTGTTCGCGTCCGCGATAGTACAGCATGACGACATCGTTCGTGCCGATGGCGAGTCGACGCTGTGAAATCTGAGCTTCGACCAGCACCATCAGGGTCCGAAGATTTCGACCGATCGCCTTTTCTCCGATGAGGGGCGCATACGCCTTGATGTCGGTAAATGCGGTCTGAGGCGTCTGTAGCCTGAGAGCGGTATTCGCGAATTCGTTCAGATCCTCGGCGCGACAGATGTTGCGGCCGCCCACCATCTGAACACCCATCACGACCAGATGCAGTCTCTGACGGGTTTCCGGTTTCGCACACGAAACAAGAACGTTCTGCAGAGCTGTGATCGAATGATCCTGCAGTGCCACATGCTGATTGCTGAAGGTGACCTCCGGGGCTTCAATGCGCAGTCGATTCTTCGGCAGGTTGAGCACGATCGGAACCTGAAACTCAATGCGGTTTGCGTCATCAGGCGGCGCAGGCACTCGGACTGTTCTGAGAAACCCGTTGACCCAGACACGGATCGTCCAGTTGGTTCCGGCAGGCCGCTGTCCTGGAAGCCACTCGATTTCGCCCACGAGTGTCGCCGTGGCTTCTTTCACTGAGGCATCAAGTACTTCCGTGTCGGCCTGGACTTCTGCTCCTGCGAATTCGGAAACGCCGTCTGCCGTCACCAGCCGTTGCAACGAGATGGAAACCGGCGGCGGCAAATACGTAACGGCAAGATCCTCGGTCGTCACGCCGCCACGGTTCTGCACTTCGATGCGTATCCTGTTGACACCGGCAGTGAGATCCAGTCGGTGTTCGAATGTCTCTTCAATCGTTTCGGGTTCAACCGTTTCGTCGGACGAGCTGCCGACGTCCATCAGACTGATGCGCTGAGGAATGCGGAAATCACGTTCCACCACCAGTTCGACTCGCTGCAATCCAGGTTCTGTCGTAACGGCGAATGTCAGGGGATGGACGGGACGAGACGAAGTCACATTCGTCAGAGGGCGAATCATCCGAATCGTCGCTCTTTGCGGTGGCGGAGGAACAATCTCGGTCGCGGTTGAGACCGCGGAATTGCCGTCCTGGTTGATGAGAGCCACCTCAATCTGATTGCTGCCTTCGACCAAAGCGATCCCCGAAAGCACCACCGACTGTTGCTGATTGTCATTCACTTCGCTGCGAAATCGGACCGCCGGGATTTCCACGTCGTTCACGCGCAGCAGCACGCCTGACACCGGGCGGGACGCCGATGTTTCCATGGGACATTCGATGTCGGCCATCGCCGTCCCCTCAGTCCGTCTCACAGCGACACTCAGCAGCTTCGGCGGATGTTCGAATTGGATTGTCACGGGCACAACCAGGCTTCGTTCCCACTGATTGGACAACTGAATTTCAATGCGATGCAGATCTTCTGCCTGGGAGGAATCCGGTTTCAAGGGGACATTGCCTGTCAGAATTCCCTGAACGGAATCGAACGACAATTCGCTGCTGTCGACCGGCTGACCATTCACCAGCACTTGATAGTCGAAGGGATAATCGCCGGACGCGTTGAACTTCGCTTCCAGGTGCAGGACGTCGTCGAATGCGGAAGAGTTCAGGCGGACTTCACGATCGGCAGGTGAGATCAAACTGATCGCGGGCAATGGAGGCTGGAAAACCACCATGATCGGCATGTTGCCGACAACTCCGGCAACGGACCCTGACAACACAACCTCCTGCTCCCCAGGCGCAAGCCGAAGTGTCTCTGAGAATTCAAACCGGGGGTCGGTATCCGCCACAAATCCGTTCAGCGTGCCCGGTTTTTCGTTGACCGTTATCATTGCCTTACCCAGCGGCTTATCGCCTTCGATTGTGCCACGAATCGTGATCTCCGCGGCGTCAACTCTGAGTTTGCCGCCGATCAGCTGCACAACTTCCTGGTTCGCCTGCTGAACAACGCTTTCGATGACGATGCGCGGTGGACCCACAGGCGTATATTCGACGACGGCCTCCAGTGAAGCCTCTTCTCCGGATGCGTAGTCGGACACCTCTTTCGGGATGCCTGTGTTTGCGGCCACAATTCGGAACACATTCCGACCCGGCTTCAGGATGACTTCCCGAGTCAGAATTCCGGAATCCGCGAACTCCTCGGACGACTCGTCGCGCTGTCCATCCGGGAATTCGTGAATCACAGTCACGCTGGCGTTGACCGCAACATTGACCGCTGCGCGCAGTGACAACCGATCCGTTTCGACGGAACCAAGCGTCTGCACGGGCGATTCCAGTTTGAGCTGTGGGGCCGCGGGCTGATACCTCAGCATGACTCGTTGTGTATACTCAACGGGCGGGACGTCGTTCGATACCACTCGGACAGTGATCAGATGCGGATTACGTCCCAGATCCTCCGCAGTCACCGGTGACTTCCAGAGATCGCGTTCAACCGCCGAAAATCGGCGAACCTCCCGCTGGGCTGCCGACCAGTCTGCGCTGCCGACCAGTTCGCCCGTCTGATCTTCGAACTCCAGAATCAGCTGACCATCTGTGTCGCGAAGTACGAGTTCGTCTTCGTAGTTCGGAAAAACGACGTCGCCGTCCGACGTGACAAGTGACAAACGCATTTCCGGACGAACGGCTTTCCGGACGGCGACCTCAGTTCCAGCCAGCAGTTGTTTCAGGAGACCCTCATGCAGGAATCGTCCACGATATTGATCGATTGACGAAAAGCTCACGGGCTCTGAATCGTTCCTCGTGTTGATGTGCCAGCCAAGTCGTTCTTCCAGGTCAGGACTTCGGACATCGAACTGACCAAGAGGACTCCAGACGAGCCATCCGTGAGTTCCAGCCGCATCGTCGTCCAGCTCTTCTGACAACAGCATCGAAAACAACGGTTCCCGGACATCGGCACCCTGTTCAAGAGGAACCATTATGCCGAGGTTCTTAGTCCCTCGGCGCAGCCGCAGCATCAGTTCCTGTTGAGTGTCTGGTGGCGTTTGCGAAACACGCAGATAGTATTGGGCAGCTGTCTGCAGAGCTTCGAACTTCCCGTCTGTCACGATCCCCAGAACGACGTCTCCCTGAAGCACTCCGGCCCGAGCGGCCGGACTGTCAGCTTCGCAGTGCTCAATCAGAATTTCTCCATCCCTGGATTCGGCCATCAATCCACGGACCCAGCCAATTTGTCCGATCGTCGCTGAACTAAGATCTGCTGTGATCCAGCCTCGCACTGTACCGTCGAGCGATGCCGATACCAGAATCGCTCCATCAGCCGAAAATGCCAGATCGGTGATTCTTCGTTCGTGCCCGCGAAGCATCCGCAGGCAGTGCCCCGACTCGGCCTCAAAGAGATGCACAAAAGGTTCACCCTGAACATGCGTCGCGACGGCCACAATCGCCGGATTGTTTCCGTGTGGGGAACAGACCGCATGCGCTGTGATTTCCTCGTCGATTCCTTCCGCGCGAAAAGCCGGCGGCACACGCAGCTGACGAGTGGCCGACGCTCCGTCAGACACCTCCACAGAATGTCGGTCCTGAGAGATACGCGACTGCCAGTTTCCCGAATCTGATCTCAGTGCCATCCAGCCCCTGGTATCCGTTTCTGCCGTGCGCTCACTTGCGTCAACGACAACGGTTTTCTCGGGAATCGCCTGCCCATTGCCGATGGATTTCAGGGAGGCACTGGCGCTGGTAGTGACAGCGAGCCCGATGTTCTGTTCACGCCGGACAAAGACCACCGACTCGGGGATCAGCAGCCGGCCGGTCAGGATCTGCAGCGGCCGCAGTTCTGCTGCCGGCTGTTTGATGCGGAGCAGGTCGCTCAGCCGGTAGACTCGTATTTCGTTGCGCGAAGATCCGGAAACCGCGAGAAAGCGACCGTCGGGAGATACGGATATCGCGGGCTCAATCAGAGTCGCCGCCGCGATTGTCGGTGTCAGACGGTTGACCCACAGCGCTCCGATTTGCCTGAGATTCGTGCCTTCCAGAACCGACAGATGATATTCCTTATCTCCACTGGAATGCCGCTGGATCGACACGATGATCAGTTCTGCATCGGATCGGTCGGTCGTCGCCGGGAGAATCGCAGCAGCGAACGGCGTCAATGCCGGTGGCAGGCCGACCAGCATCTTCGATGAAATCTGCTGACCATCGCCGATGCCAAACAACCGGGGCGGCCCCAGTCCACCGCAGAAAAGTTTTCGAGCGGCTCCAATTCCGGTCACCTGCAGCGACAGGGCGACAGGAGCGTCTGTCATTCTGCGCGGCGTTCCGTTCCCCAGAGGATTCCAGATCTTCAATTCTGAAACTGGTGTCGGCCCTTCAGTTTTCCATCCGGCAATTGCCACATGGACTTCGCCATCGGCTGACTCCCAAGCCTGAATCCGCGGTGGTATGTCGGTATTGGGAGGAATCATGACATGCGGAAGGAACAATGTTTGCCCGATGGATTCGGCTTTCTCCAGAGACCAGAGTCGGACCGATTGTGAGATCTGTTGACCGGAATACTCAAATCCAAGGGATACGAGCTGCGTGGGATCCTTGCTGTTTTCAACGAAAGTCAGTTGCCTGACCGCACCCTGATGTCCTCGCAGAACCCGGCATTCACGCGTCAACGTGTCGAATACATAAATCGTGCCCGTCTGCTGCCAGTCTGTCTCGCCGGCCGCGCTTCTTGGCCACAGGTAACCGGTTTTGTGCGACGGAGCACCGTTCCATGCGGAACCCGCGACAACCAGGAGTTTGCCATTTGGCGACACGACCATCGCTTCGATGATTCCGGAACGTCCGGCCTCAATCGGAATTCGAAAGTTCTGTCGGGGCGTGTACTGAAACTGCTGTGTCTGTTCGTCGAGACTGTAAACCTGGACAACTTTGTTCCAGCCGGCGACGTAGAGGGTCCGGCCGTCCGGAGACCACTGAACGGACTTCGTGACGTTATCAATTCCGCCAGCATCATATCGCAGAAACAACGGCAGTTGCTCAGCATCCTGTCCGCTCGAATCCGAAGGGAAGCACAGGAATGCCGTCACCAGAAGCAGGACTTTGCGAAAGCCGCAACAGAAGGTCATTTTGCGCACGGGACACTCCTGGCACGTTCTGCCGAGTGTCACACATTCGGCAAACGGGCTATTTTGCCGTTTCAAGCACCACACGGAACCCGATCGTGGGATCCACTTCACGATATCCGACAGCATCCGGGAGATCGTCGACCACCTGGATGTCGTCCCATGTTAGCGGACTTTCGCTCAGGTAGCTGCGTCCACGCAGCAAAACTCGCAGTTGCGACCCTTCCACCTCCAGCGGATCCACATCGCTGACGCGCGCTCCGTTCAGCAGATTATCTGTCAACTCCAGCACATTGCCAGCCATGTCGGTACATCCCGTGGGAGCGACGTCGTCGCGCGATTCACCCACCGGCTGCGGACCGAACTGGCCTCGGTTGACAGCCACATCGGTCGTCCCGACTTTCCATGCACCACGAAACGGGCCATCAGGATAGAGTGCCAGCTGTTCGGCGTTCTGCGTCGCCCGGTGTTTGATACCGGACGCAAGATTCCATTGATCAATGGTAGGCAGATGACAAGCCGTTTGTCCGCCGATCCATTCGGCAAAGAATCGTGCCTGCAGCGCCGTGATGCGCACCGTGGGCAATCCTGGTTGCGATTCTGCTCCCATATCCCCGCCCGCCGCAAGGGCACCCTTCTGCCAGTCGGAGTCACTGTTTTCCCGCGGGATCGACTCGACTGCCGCCAACCAGTAGCTGCGGAACAGTTCGTTCCAGACTTCATGTTGCATGATGTAAAAGGGCGGAATCACGTTACTGGCATCGGCGGAACTTCCGGGACCGTCGATCAGGACGAACGTCACGTTCAGATTGGCATCAATGACGCGCAGGATCCGGCGATAATAAGAAACACCGCCGCCTGGCCGGACGATCTCACTTCCAGGCACAGGCTCAAATCCCTCAGGCAGTCGCCACATGTCCGGCGCGCGAACGCTGACTCGAACCTTTGTTGTTTCCGTCCAGTCGCCAATCCTGGCAACCAGGATGACGTCGTCTGCAATTGCGTCCACAACTGGATCTGCCGTGACGATCAATTCAATCGTTTGCGAAACCGGCAGAGTTTCAGGAATCTCCACGTGCAGCCATTCCGGCGATTCCGTCACTTTCAGCGACATCCCCGCGGCATTCTTCGAGATGTCTGCAGGTGGATCAACGTAAACCTGCAGTCGTCCTGATGCTCCCGATTCCAGCTGCATTGTCCCTGCGGCGATCACTCTTCCGACACCGGGAACTGGTGCCAAGGGCCGGAATTCCTGGATGGCAATCCACGAGAGGGGCAGCAGAATCAGCAGCGCGATCGCGATTCCCAGCCATGCCCGCGAGGGAGCCTGTCGCACGTCGGGACGTCTGTACGGCAGTGGCATCACGTTGCTGCGAGCCGATTGTTCGATTCCTGTTGCATGGGAACCGTCGTTCGATGGCGGCCGCATCGTTCCCGTAGGACGGGTAACGGGACCTGGAGAAGTCGTCCCGGAGTGGTCTGTATCGCTCTGAGTGACAGAATGCCGGCGAGGCACCGGAAGCAGGGTATCCGCTCCAAATGCCGCAAGGACGCGTGATCGAACAATTCTGATCGAATCCGGTCGCG
>Ga0163144_10006553_pt1 | contig 25660 bp, 16 predicted proteins | sample OliLak19BULKMAT1_FD_123175 | JGI IMG/M metagenome (GOLD analysis project Ga0163144, IMG submission 123175) | Freshwater microbial mat bacterial communities from Lake Vanda, McMurdo Dry Valleys, Antarctica - Oligotrophic Lake LV.19.BULKMAT1 | ecosystem: Environmental > Aquatic > Freshwater >... | reverse complement strand
GTGCACGTGATGGCTGCGATCGCGGGCGGGAACGCGCGCGAGGACTTTCGAGTCGTGCACTTCAGCGTGCAGTCCAATCACGTTCACCTCATTTGTGAGGCGCACGGGAACAAGGCGCTCGCGCTCGGCATGCGCGGGATCGGTGGACGGATCGCGAAGAAAGTGAACGGGGTGCTCGGTCGCAAGGGGCGCGTGATCGCGGATCGTTACCACGCACATGTGTTGAACACGCGGGCGGAGGTGCGGAACGCGGTGCGCTATGTGCTTCGGAATGCGGAGCGACACGATGTGTTGCGCGGCATGGCTGAATCGGCGGACGCCAACGCTGGGGACACTGAGTACGCTGGGGACGGTGCGGGCGAGGGCGGCCCGGGCCGTGCGTGGTGGAGCGGGCTGGATCCGCTGTCGAGCGCGGTGGTGTTCCCGTACTGGCTCGAGGCGGAAGGGGCGGCGGCTGGTGGGGCGCCGGAGGAGCTCGTCGCGGGTAGGGGTGCGATCGTGCGGAGCGCGCAGTGCGCGTTGTTCCGGAGCGCGTTCGCGGGCGCGCCGCTGTCGCTGCGGGAGGTGCTCCCGGCGACGCGTCGACGGGGGCCGCGCCGGCGGTCTAGGGAAGCGAGTCCGACGAGGAGGTGCGGTGGGCTCGAGGCCTGAGAGTGGGCTCCGGTATGGACGAAGGTCGATCACGCCCCATCCTTTACAGTGTTCCCTTCCTTTACAGCGTTCCCTTACGGTCTTCCGTACAGTGCGCCGCGTGAACACGGCGCGCGTGCGAGTGCGTGGTGCCCTCTCGGTGGCCCTCGGTTGCTGCGTGTTGGGGGTCTCGGGCTGCGGTCCGGAGGGGGGGCAGCTGGCGCCGAGTGGGCGCGCTGCAGATCCGCTCGTAGCTTCGGAGTCGTTGGGCGCTGACCATGCCCGGGGTCGAGCGGCTGTCGCCGACCTCGCGGCGCTCGGTTACGGCGCCTTCGACGATTCGGATGCTGTGAGCGAAGTCGCGCCGCCGCGGGTTGCGCGTGTCCACAAGGCCGCGGCGGTCGCGCCGGGTTGGACCCTCTATGCCGACGACATCCAGTCGGTCGTGGCGGTCGACATCGAGGGCGCGGTCCAGCGCGCGTGGACGATCCCGGGGCACACCCAGGTGGAATACGCGCGCCTCCTCGAGGGCGGCCGCGTGCTCGCGTTGTCGGTGGACGAGGGGCTCACGCTGCTCGAGCCCGACGGAGGCCTCGTGTGGCAGCTCGCGCTCGCGTGCCACCACGACGTCGCGGTGCGCCCGGGGGATCCGCCGGGGCAGCGCACGTTCGCGGTCGCGACACACACTCTCCGTGATTACGGCGGGCGTCGTGTCCGCTTCGACGAAGTGCGCTGGGTCGACGAGGCGTCGGGCGCGGTCGTGGAGGCGCCCTTCCCGAGCCTCGACTCGTTCGAGTTGCAGCGGCTCTGGGCAGCGCCCTACGCCGCGACAGGCGCGCGCCATCCCTTGGACCGGCCGGCGCCCTCGGGCGTCGCGCTGCAGGAAGCCGCTGACCCCCAGGAATACGACTACTTTCATCTGAACTCGCTCGAATGGGAGCGCGGGGACGACGGGGCCGAGTCCCTGCTCATCTGCCTACGCAACGTCGACACGGTGGCCTCCGTGCGGCTCCCCGATGGCAGCCTCCTCTGGCACGCCGATCCACGCGAGCTGGACTGGCCGCACATGCCGCGGCGTGTGCGCGGCGAAGGGGCTCGGAACCACGGAGGGCCGGCGAGCGGCGACGTGCTCGTGTTCGACAACGGGCGCCATCGCGGGTGGTCGCGTCTCGTCGCGTTCGACGCGGCGGGGCGCGCGACCTGGAGCTGGGAGGCCGACCCGCGGCAGTGTTTTTTCAGCGAAGTGCGCGGCGCGGTCCAGGAGCTCGGCAACGGCAACCTGCTCGTGACGGAGTCCGAACGCGGGCGTGTCTTCGAGCTCGACCCCCACGGCGAGTGTGTGTGGGAGTACTGGAATCCGCGGCGCCGCGGCGCCGCGGTGCGCCGGATCTACCGCGCCGAACGCTACCCAGAGGCGGCGTTCGAAGCGGCGGCAGAGGCCTCGCAGAAGCGCTAACCTCCCCGCCATGCTCGAACACCAACGCGCGTTCGTCGACTTCATGCTGGAGGTCGGCGTACTCACCTTCGGCGACTTCACGACGAAGAGCGGGCGACGGACGCCGTTCTTCGTGAACACGGGCCGGTATAGGACGGGCGCGCAGCTGACGCGACTCGGTCATTTCTACGCCGAGACGATCGTGACGCGCTTCGGGCGAGACTTCGACGTGCTGTTCGGGCCCGCGTACAAAGGCATCCCCTTGGCGGTCGCGACGGCGAGCGCGCTCGCGCGCGATTTCGACCACGATGTCGCGTTCTGTTTCGACCGCAAGGAAGCGAAGGACCACGGCGAAGGCGGCCTCCTCGTCGGCCATCCGCTCCGCGACGGAGACCGCGTGTTGATCATCGAGGACGTGACCACTGCGGGCACGTCGGTGCGCGAGACGGTGCCGAAGCTGCGCGCCGCCGCGGACGTGCGACTCGCGGGCCTCGTCGTCTCGGTCGATCGCCAGGAACGCGGCCAGGGGGAACACACGGCGCTCGCCGAGCTCGCGCAGGAGTTCGAGATGCCGACGACAGCGATCGTGACCATCGACGAGGTGATCGCAGATCTCCGCGCGCGCGCTGGCGGGGTCAGCCGCGAGGGTGTGGTCGCGCCGCGAATCGAAGGGGAGCTCCTCGGTCGGATCGAGGCCTACCGCGCGGCTTACGGCGGCCGCGGATGAGCCGGCGCGGGCGAGCGTGGTTGTTGGCGGCGACCCTCGGGATCGCGTTGTGCGCGACGCCGCGGCCGCCCGGTGTGCGCACGGGGCCTGCGCGTGTGCTGCACTTGGTGTTCGGCGAGGGTCCGGGTCGACTCGCCCCCGACACGGCCGAGCGAATCCTGGAGCGCGCCCTCGGGGGCCACGCACATGCGCCCACGAGCCCTGGCCCCGCGCCGGCCACGATGACGTGGGACACGCTGCGTCGCGAGCTCGGGGATCCTGCGACGCGGCGGCTCGCGGCCTCCCTCGCCGCGCCAGTTGGGTTGTCCGACGAAGAGCAGCTCATGGCGCTCGTCGACGCGCTCGAGGAGCGCGCGCGCAACGCGGGCGAGGATTGGCTCGTGACCATCGTCGCGCGGGCCGGTTCTCTGGAGCCAACCGAGCAGCTGGCGCGCGCGGACCACAGAGACGCGAGCGCCACGAGCGCAGCGGGCGGAACCGCGTGGCTGCTCGCCGGGAGCGCCGGGCCGGGCGTCTCGGGACGCCTCGCCCCGGGCAGCTTGCGCGGCGCCCTCACACCTGCGCTGCTCGCGGCGTGGCACACCTCTCACTTGGACGGAGCCCAGCGCGACGGGTCCAGGGCGCCTCGGACTTGGCCGAGTTGGGTCGCGGCGCCACCGGAATTCAGGCGCGAGCTCATCGTGCATGGCGACGCCGCGGAGCCCCTCGCCGCGGAGCCCCTCGCCGCGGAGCCCCTCGCGGCGGGCCCCCTCGCGGCGGGCCCCCTCGCGGCGGGCACACTCCCGTCGGGCACCGCGCCGCCGGGTTGGACCCTCGTCTCAGGCGAGTTTCGGCGCGCGCAGCGGTCCGATGGACGCTGGTTCTTCTGCGCGGGTGACCGGAGCACGCTGGTCCTGCGGCAGCGGGTGCCGTTGCCGGCTTCGACGGCGCGGCGAGCGCGCCGGGTCCTGCGTGTCGAGGCGGAATTCGGGGCCGGGGACGCGGTGGTCGAGTTCAGCTTCGGGCACACGGCGGTGAGCCTCGGCCCCGGGGCGACCCGGCGTACGGTGACACTCGAGGCCGAGATTCGGGACGTCGAAGTGACCGTGACCGTGGCTCCGGGCGCCCCGGCGCGCCTCGCGGACACGGGCGCGGGCCTCGCGCGGGTGTCCCTCGAGGTTACAGCTGAATGAAGCTCGGCTCGGGGACGCGCGGCGGCGGTTATGTTAGAGCCATGGCCTTCGAGGGGAAAGTCGCGCGAGCTCGCCCTTTACAGCTCGATGGGGCGGCGCCGCTCGACGAGACCGGCGAGCCCTCCGGTGTCGGGAGCGATCTGGACCTCGTGCAGCGCGTCCTCGACGGGGACGACCAGGCGGAACGAACGTTCGTCGAGCGGATGGTGTGCATCGGACACTTCGTGACGCGTTTGAATCGAACGGCGCAGGTCGCCGAGGCCTCCCTCGCGGACGTGCGACAAGAGGTCTTCGGCCGCGTGTGGTCGAACCTGCATCGGTACGAAGGCCGGGCTGAGCTCGAATACTGGGTGCTGCGGTTCGTGCGGTTGACGCTGCACGACTTCGTGCGCGCTGAGATCCGCTGGCGGGCAGCGCCACGCAGGGTGGTCGAGACCTCGTCCGACCTGTCGTTCACTGCGCGCGAGGCCCCCTGCGCGATCGCGATCGATCGCGCGCGACTCTTGGAGCGCTTTGGAGGGTCGCCCGCGGAGATCCGTGGGCTGCTCGAGGCGCGCATCCTCGAAGGCGCGAGCTTCCAGGACCTCGCGGCCCGGCTCAGGATCTCGGTCTCGGCCGTCAAGCGCCGCTATTACCGCGCGCTCCGGCGAGCACAAAGAAGGTGTCGCGTTCGATGAAGGATTCACACCAACGTGGTGATGGCTCGCCCTCCGGGCGAAAGCTGTGGGCAGAGCGCGGCTCCGAGTCGCCCCACGATCAGCAACTCCGCCCCTTCGAGCGGCAACTTCTCGAGGCCCTCGAGGACGAGCTGCTCGCCTCGAGTCGCGCGGCTGGAGCCCCGACACCAGAGGAGCGTTCCGCCCTCGACGGTTACGTCGCGCAGATGCGCGCGAACCCCGCTGGCGCGCGAGGCCAGGCCCCGCTTGTTTCCGCTGCGACGAGCGCGCGCTCCATCCTCGAGGCCGCGCCCACCGGGCGGGTCGGGTGGTCGCCGCGCTGGGCCGTGGCCGCCGTCGCAGCGTCCTTGTTGTTCGCGTTCACGTGGACACGCCGCGCGGAGCCCGTCGCGCAGAGGCTCGACGACGTGTACCTCGGCGCCGCGCCAGGAGGCGCAACGGAAGCGCTCTCCACGCTGCAGCCGCTGCCGGCCGAGTTGACCTGGGACACCGGCGGCGAGGCCGGGGTCGTGCGCCTCGAGGTCTTCGACCTCGAGGGTGACCCATTGACCCCGGTACACCGCGAGCTCACGGCAGCGAGTGTCTGGACACCTCCCCGAGGCCTCCCCCGCCATGGCCGAGTGCGAGTCGACCGCGCGGCCGACGATGGCTTCGGGCGCGTGGAGGTCCTATGCGTCGACTACAGCTCGCGCTGATCCCGATCCTGCTCATCGCGAGCGGGCCTCCGGGCGCCTCAGAGAGCCGCGCGAGTGAGCCGGTCGCGACCTCGCATTCGCTGACAGCGTCCTCGAGCGCGACGCGCCTCGCGACTCTCGGCGCCTCGCCCGAGGTGGATGTGCCGACAAGGCCCGAGCTCGACGAGCTCGCCGTCGAACGAATCGCGCGCGTGCTTTCGTACGAGCGGTGGGACACAGCTGGACGCGCGGCTTACGCCGAGCTGTGTGAGCGACTGGTCGCCCTCGACACACGCTCCCCGCGACCCGGCGACGGGCAGGAGGGCCTCGATTACCTCGCGCTCGCGGACATCGGGCTGCGCCTCTGGGAACGCGCGGAGAGGACACGCGCCGAGCCAGCGCTCGCCGTCGCGGAACGTGCGCTCCAGAGCACCGAGAGCGCGCACGGCGGGACCACGCGCTTCGCGGAATTGTTGAATCGCTGCGCTCGGGTGCGCCGCTCGTGGGGCGAAGTCGCGCGCGCACAGCAACTCCTCACCGACACTCGCATCGAGCGCGCGTGCGCGGAGGGTTGTGTAGAGATCGCCTGGGCGATGGGCTCGCGAGCGTCCATGGACTTCGACCGCGCGGCCTATGGGCGAGCCGCCGCCGGGCTCCACGACGCGCTCGAACAAGCCCAAACGCGTGCCTGGAGCGATCCGATCGCACGGTCGCAATTCGAAGCGTGGGCGAACTGCCAGCTCGTCGCCATCGAGGCTGAACGCGGGCGCGTAGACTGGGCGAGCGCGGCGCTGGCAGCGCAACGCTCGGCGACGAGAGTCGTGCTGGAGCCGCGCAACAGCGAAGGCGCCGAACCGCCGACACCGGCCGAAGTCCGTGGACGAGACTTGATCGCCAAGCAGCTGCTCTTGAGCGAGCTGCGCATCGACCTCGCGCGTGGCGACGCCGACTCGGCTCTCTATCGGGCTGGTCCGTTGGCTCGTGAGCCGTTCGAGGTGTCATCGAGCGAAGGCTTCGGAATGAGGATCGATTGGGCGCTGCGTTTGCAAGTCGCGCGCGCGCTCTCGTTCGTGGACGTCGAGCGTGGGCGCAGCGCGCTGCTCACGATCGCCGAGGCGCATGGCGCGCAGCCGATCGATCGGGCCTTCAGCTGGCTGACGCTCGGCATCGACGCCCTCGATCGCGGTCAAGTCGAAGAAGCCATGGGGTTATTCGAGCGCACACAGGCGGGCCTCGATTCCTCGGCGTTCGACGTAGATCACGTCCTGCGGGCGCGCCTCGAGGCAGCTTGGGCGAGGGCCGCGCTCGTCGGTGCGACTGCGAGCCGACCGGTGACTCTGGCCGATGTCGGCCGCGCGCGTGACGCGCTCGCGCGCTTTCGCGCCGTGTGGCAGAACGCGGGCACAGAGCCCGATGGTGTCGGGTTCCTGCAGTACGACTACCGACGTGAGCTCCTTGTAGGTGCCTATTTCCTGGCCGAGGCGGCCCTCGGCGCGGCCGACGCCGCGGCGCTGCTCGTCGAAGAGCTCGCGGCCACGCAGCAGTTGGCGACGCTGACACGCGCGTTGGGCGATCGGCCGTTCGACATCGCCGAGGCGAGCGCGCTGCTCGGGTCCCGCGAGGAGGGGATCGTCTCGTTCCTGCCAGGTCGCAACCGAGTGCTGTGCGTGATGCTCGACGGCGAGGGACCAGCGATCTTCGACCTCGGCCCCCCATTGCGCGTGCTCACGGCACTCAGCACGCTCGGCCACGAGCTCGCTAGGCCAACGCCCGGTGAGGCGTGGTGCAGCGCGTCGAGCGCGGCGGGCGCAGCGCTCTTCCCTCATCCCGTCCGTGCGCGAGTTCAGCGTTGGCGTCGCGTTTCCTTTGGGCAGCCAGAGCTGATCGGCTCTCCAGCGCTGGAGGCGGTCACGATCGAAGGGCTCGGCGTGCTCGGACTCGAACGCGCGCTGACGTCTTATCCGACCTTGCCCGCCTGGCTCGAGCTCGAACGACGAGCCGCCGCACGCGCTCCGGGTGTCGGCGCGGTGGCCCTCGTCGAGCCGCTCGCGGTGCCAGCGAGCGAGGGCGGACTCCAGGCGCGCATGGTCCTCACCGGGACCGCGCCTGCGCTGACACTGGACGAGACGAGCTGTGTCCGACTCGCGGGCGCGGAGGCGACGTTGGCGAGGTTCGCGGCGGCCGCCCGAGGCCGCGCGCTCGGGTTGCTCTGGACCCACGGACAGGGTGGCCTCGGTCCAGGCCGCGGAGCCGCCTTCGAGGTGACCGACGACAGCGGCGCCGCGGGTCGCTTCGCGCGTGCCTCGGACGTCGAGCTCGCTTTTCGCGGGACGCGAGCGCCGCAGGTGATCGTGCTCGGCATCTGCGGCGCTGCGCGCCCCGATCCGCGCCCTGGTGAGGACGCGGCGGTGCACTTGGGCGGGACGTTCATGGCCCTCGGCGCCGACGTCGTCCTGTCCGCGAGCCGAGACCTCCACGCCCTCAGCGCTCGGGCGCTCCTTGACCACCTGTTGGCCGAGCTCGACGACGCCGGCACGTTCGACGAGCCGGGCCGTGTCACGGAAGGGGCACGCTCACCCAATGCGGCCACGTCCATCGCGGATGCGCTGCTCGCGGCTCGCAAGCACGTGGCAGCGGACCCGCGTTGGGCCCACCCCCATTACTGGAGCGCGCTCGGCGCGTTCGGTGTCGCGCAACGCGCCAGCCGCTGAGCGGACGTTCAACCACCACCCGGGAAGGGCGGGATATCGGCAGGCGGCGGGTCGGCGCCATCGCCTTTCTGACCCGTATCCCCGCCGCCGTTGCCACCCCCCTCCGCCTGCGTGCGCTCGACTCCGACGACTCGGTCGACCCCGATGACCTTCGTGGGCGAAGAGCGATCGACGCCGCGCATCTGCACCCATGCGCGCGAACCCATCGGCACCGTCGCATCGACGCGCACGAATTGGTGCGGATCGTTCGGGTCGACGGCCACTGAGGTCGAGCCGAGCAAGAACGAACATGGGCCGCTCGGGAAATAGGACGCTCCCGAGGCCACCTCGGCCCAGAGCTCGACCTCCAGGTGAGTCGGCAACAGGCCATTGAGCAGCGGGCTCACCTGGCAATCGAGCAAGGCGTGGGGTGACGGCCCGTCGAACTCGACCTGGCAGAAGTTCACGTCGGGAGTGAACAAAGAGTGCTCCTGCGCGATCGAACGCAACAGCACTCCGCCACGAACCGCCTCGACGAGCTGGAAGAGGTCGATGTCGCCGTCGCGGTCGAAGTCAGCGGCGACCGCGTTGGCTCGTTGACCCGATGGATCGAGTGTCTCGACGCACACCTCGTGGGCTGTGACACCCAGCGCCGTGTAGGTCGGGCCTCCGGGACCGCCGTGCCAGTACACACGCAGGTACCCGTCGCCGCGCGCGGTCACGAGCAGGTCGTCGTCCCCGGACCCGTCGACGTCGCCCGCAGTCAGCGCGACGGCGTCGAACGCGCCGAGCTCGATCGGACCCTCGAGCGACGCTCCCGGACGCAGCACATGGAGCCGATTCGCGCCACCGGGGAGCGTCGTCAGGACCGCCAGCACTTCGCCGCTCGTCGCCGCCTCGCGCAACGGTGTCACGTCGGCGACAGTGCCGGTGAACTGAAACCCGTCGAGCGGGAGGCCCGCGGGTGTCACGAGCTCGACGCCCGCCCCACGCACCAGCACGAAGGCCGCGGCGCCGAACCATTCGAGCGCGACGAGGCGCGTCGCCGGCGCGCCGAGTGCGTGCACCACCGGCGCCCCAAAGCTCCCGTTGGCGCCGCCGACCGCGACCCACAGGCCTGCGCCATCGGCGGTGAGGCCCGCGAGGTCGAGGTGCCCGTCGCCGTCGAGGTCGTACACCACGAGCGCGCGGCTCGATGCCGCCGTCGCGTCGACGACGGCATCCGTGTCGAACCCGGGCCGCCCGGCGGCCGCGGTCCGGCTGTAACGGTGGCGCATGATGCCGGCTTGGGTCGCGCTGAGCACCGCGTCGGTCGCGCCCTCGGGCAGCACGGCGACGACGCTGGCCTCGACACCGCGGATCGGAGTCGAGGTCTGCTCGATCGAGGGCGCGGAGAGGACGATGGGTTGGTCACCGAGACGTGTCAGCACATCACGTCGGCCATCGCCGTTGACGTCGAGGACGTAGGTCGCGCCGAAGGCGCCAGTGTGGAGCTGTGCATGGGGAGCGGACACGGGCATGCCGACCTGGGCGGCAGCCGGTGCCACCAGAACGGCCCCGATGACCACCCAGGGGGCAGCGGGGATTGGCAAAACGGAATAAAACATGGATGCGGGGAACGAAGAGAGCCGCGCGGCCAAAGCGGCGTGGGAAGGAGCCCGAGAACGGGCAGCGGAGACACTTGCGAACGACGCAAGCTCGGACCCGTCGCAGTGGCCAGTGCGCGACGGAGCGTCGGAAGCCGCCGGACCGAGGCACGGAGAGACCAGGTCGCGGGCGGCGAACGGTTAGGTGTCGAGGGCGACACGGAACGTGACACAAATACCCGTGAATTCACGCGCCGAGCAGCGATGCGGGCGTGGATACCCACGGCATCTCGAAACGGGCGTATAAGTGCCTCACTTGGAGGCTGCGCCGAGCTCAGCGTCCGTCGTCGGATCCAGGTCGAGTCGCGCCCGATCGCGCCGCATTGGGCGGCGCCGCACCGGGCCGGCGTCGCAGCAGCTGGATCGTCTCACCCTGCATATCGAGCGGCAGGTCGCGGGGCTCGAAGACCTTGACGACGTCGTAGTGGAATTCGCGGTCGAAGCCGAGCAGGACGTCCTCGTAGAAACGGAAGTCCTGTTCCGTCGCGTTGCCGAGGATCCGATTCGCCGGGTCGACGGTGATGCCCCGCACATGGAAGGTGCCGTCGATGACCTGGAGGATGTACTTGTACCCGCGCTCCTCGAGCACGATCCACTCGGGTCGCGACTCGACCGACACTGTGGTGGTTCCCGCGGGGAGTCGCGGCGAGTGGAAACCGATGCGAGTCGGCGAGGGTCCCCACCCGATCCCAACTCGTGGCAGCTCGGCGCGTGCGTAATCTAGGAACTGGATCCGCGTATCCGCGGCGTAGCGCTGAAACACGACGTAGGCGACCCAACCGTGGCCCACCGCCAGCGCGAGTCCGGCCGCGATCGCGAGGGCAGTTCGCTTCCCATCGGCGGTGACACGCGCTACCGCGACACCACCGAACGCCGCGACGAACGGCGCCAACGGCATCGCATAGTCCGGGCGGAAGGTCACGAGCGACGACGCGAACAAGAGCCCGAGGACGAGGCCCAGGCCCATGAGCGTCACGCGTGGCCCTCGCGCGAAGGCCAGGAAGGTGCCGATCACCGCCGCGACGAGCGCCCAGGCCGGGATGGCGCGGAACAGCATCCCGAGCTCGAACGGGTGGGCCGTCGGCGCATTGGCGAGCTTGTCGCGGTACTCGTACCGGATCGACGTCGCGAACTCCGCCCAGTCGATGACGACTGCCGGCACGAAGAACAGAAAGACGGCGATCGACGCCAGGGCCGCGAACGCGACGAAGGCGAAGGCGCTGCGCCACGGGATCCGGCGCCGCAGCGCCAGCGCCACCACAACGCCGGGCACGGCGAGCGCCGCGACCGCGCCGGTGTACTTCATCGCCGCCGCAGCGCCGATGGCGGCCCCGATGCCGAGCGCGCGCCGCGCAGTCGCGAGGCCGTCCTGCTCGACTCGCAGGAGCAAGTGGAACACGAGCAAGAGCCCGATCGCCATCGGGATGTCGGTCTGCACGAGCGCCGTCGACGAGACCCACCAAGGCAGAGCGTTCAGGATCGCGACGGCCGCGAGCGCGGCGACGGGGCCGCCGAGGCGGCGCGTGAAGGACCACAGCAGCAGGCTGCCGCCGAGGCCGAACAGCAGCACGTTGAGGCCTCTGCCCATCAAGAGCGCGCGTTCGTAGGAAGGCGTGCCGGCCGCGGAAGGCCCGACCCGCGGCGGGCTGGCGACCTGGCGCACGACGGCCCACACCGCGCCATAGGTGTTGTGCAGGAACGTCGGATAGCGGTAGTCCGATGCGGTGAGCACGACGCCCGGAAATTCGTCGATATAGCGGACGATCTTGGGCTCGTCGGCGTGCAGGCTCGTGAGCTCGGGCTCGTCGTACATCGAGCCCCAAAGGATCGGATAGAGGCGCAACCCGAGCCCCAATAGGATCACCGCGCACGCGAGCCACTTGACCCGTTTCGAGCTCCGCTGCACGGGCTGCCTGGCGAGCGACGGAGACGACTCAGACGACGTCGAAACGAGGGGGTCCTGCATCGGGAGTGGCAGGGTACCCTCTCCGCCGCATGGTCTTCACCAGCACGGACTTCCTCGCCTTCTTCGGGCTCGTATTCGGCCTGTATTGGGTCCTTCGCGCCCGGTACGCCCAGAACGTCCTGTTGCTGGTGGCCAGCTACGTCTTCTATTGCTGGATCCACCCGTGGTTCGGGCTGCTCATCGGCGCCTCGACCGTGGTCGACTACGCCTGTGGACGCGCGATGGAGCGCTGGCCGTCGCGGCGTCGGCCATGGCTCTGGGTGAGCCTCGGGTTCAACCTCGGTCTCCTCGGGGTCTTCAAGTACTTCAACTTCTTCGCGGAGAACATCGCGCACGCAGCCGGAGTCGTCGGGCTGACACTCTCGCCGATCGAGCTGCGTGTGATGCTGCCGGTCGGGATCTCGTTCTACACGTTCCAGACGCTGAGCTACACGATCGACGTGTACCGCGGCCAGCTCGCGGCGCGCAAGAGCCTCCTCGACTTCGCCGTCTTCGTGGCCTTCTTCCCGCAGCTCGTCGCTGGCCCGATCGAGCGCGCGGCGCGCTTTCTGCCGCAGGTCGAGGTGGCTCGCAAATGGTCGTGGGCCGCGGTCTTCCCGGCGTTGCAGCTGATCGTGGGCGGCTACCTCAAGAAGATGGTCGTCGCCGACAATGTGGGGGTCTACGTCAACGAGATCTTCATGCTGCGCTCGCCGTCGCTCCTGCTGCTCGCGGTCGCGGCGCTCGGCTTCGCCGTGCAGATCTACGCCGACTTCTCGGCCTACACGGACATCGCGCGCGGCGTCGCGCGGCTCCTCGGTTTCGAATTGATGGTGAACTTCCGTTCGCCCTATCTGGCGCTCTCGCCCGCGGACTTCTGGCGGCGTTGGCACATCTCGTTCTCGAGCTGGATCCGCGACTACCTCTACATCCCGCTCGGCGGATCGCGCGTGCGGGGCGCAGGGCGGCAATTCCTGGTCGTGCTCACCGCGCTCGGGCTGAGCGGACTCTGGCACGGCGCGGCCTGGAATTTCGTTCTGTGGGGCGTTTACCACGCGGTGCTCGTCTTCGTGTACCAGCGCCTCGGACTCGGCGGCCGCTGGGCGCCGACACGGACCTGGGCGATCGGTCTCGCCTGGGCCGCGATGTTCACGTGGACCCTCGTCGGCTGGTTGATCTTCCGCGCGACGGATCTCGGTTGGCTGTGGGCGGCGGTGCGGACGGCCCATGGCGGCATCTCGGGCGACGCGCTGGTGGCCGCGGCCTACGTGTTGTCGCTCGTAGCCCTCTACAGCATCCCCATGATCGCCCTCGGCTTGGTCGAGCGCATGCGCGGCGAGCGCCACGTCGTGCGCGCGTGTTTCCTGGTCCTCGCGCTGCTCACGATCGTCGTCTTTGCCCACGACGGGCAGGTCGATTTCATCTACTTCAGGTTCTGAGGCGCCCGCGGAACATGCTCCGACCACTCTTCGCACTGCTCGCGGCCTTGGCGACGTTTGTCGCCGTCACGGTCGCCGCCGGCCCGCTGCGCCCGCGGCTCATCGAACATGACGAGGCCTATCCCTACACCGAAGGCGAAGCGCGCTTCGACGAGCTCGTGCGCGCCAAACAACCCCGCATCGTCGCGCTCGGCAGCTCGGTCATGGCGAGCGCCTTCAACGAGAGCCAGTTCGAGGCCGCCGTCGGCATTCCGACACTCGACCTGACGATCCATGGCTCGATGTCGGCGATCTGGTATCTGCTGTTCAAGAACCTCGTCGCTGAACAGACACCGCCGCCGAAAATCGTGTTGATCGGCTTCCGGGACGTGTATTTGACGGTGCCCCAATACCGCGTCGAGATGCCTTACAAGGGCACGATCGATCGGTTCGTCCGCGGCGAGGAGCCGGTGCTCGATCGGCTCGCCTACTTCCGGGATGTGGGCTCGGTCGAGTACTTCCTGAAGCGCCGCTGGACGGTGTTCCAGCGACGCGCTGAGCTGCGGCAGCGCGCGGAATTGGCCTTCAAGCAGGACCTCGTCGGCGCGCTCCTCGGCGAACGCGCGACCGCGCTCGAAGGTGGCGCCAAGGGCGCGATCGACCGCGTGTTCAGCGAGGACAACAAGATCCCCGAGCTCGTCTCCGCTGCGCAGGGGCGGGCCGAGCAGGTGATCGACCCGAAGCTATTCGACTTCGCGGACCAAATGCCGCGCTCGTTCCTGCCGGAGATCGTGCGCATCGCCGAGGAGCGCGGCATCCAGTTGATCCTTGTGCGGCTGCGACCGCGGCGGAACGCTGAGCACCCGGTTGATCGCTCAAGCTTTCCGGGTTGGGTCCACGAGCTGTTGCCGGGTTATGAGCGCGATTTTGCGGCTTACATCGAGCAGCACGGGATCCCGTTGCTCGATTTTGCCGAGGATGCGCGCATCGGCCTCGATTGGTACGCAAATGGCGACCATTTGAATACGGAGCCGGGCGAGGTGGGATTCACGCGGCTGCTCGTTGAGGCGGTGCAGCCATATTTGGACGCTGCGCGGTGATGCAGCGTGGTTTGCTGCGGAGGCTACGCGACCGAGGTTATGGCTTGAATCGCGGAAATGGGGCTGCCGAATCGTCGTACGGTACCAGGTACGCGGCGCCGATTCGGCAGCCGCAATTCCAGCTCCAAAGATCTCTAGCTCCAAAGATCTCCAGCTCTAAAGCATCGGCACGTCGATACCACGCTCCTCCGCGCAACGCTTCGCCTCGTCGTAACCCGCATCAACGTGGCGGATCACCCCCATGCCAGGATCCGCCGTGAGCACGCGCTCGAGAGCCTCCGCCGCCTCCGGTGTGCCATCCGCGACGGTCACTTGGCCCGCGTGCAGCGAGTACCCGATCCCGACACCGCCGCCGTGGTGAAAACTCACCCAGCTCGCGCCGCTCGCGGTGTTCACGAGGGCGTTCAAAATCGCCCAATCGGCGACCGCGTCCGTGCCGTCCTTCATCGCCTCGGTCTCGCGGTTCGGTGACGCGACGGAGCCACAATCGAGGTGGTCACGGCCGATCACGATCGGCGCTTGGAGACGACCGTCCGCGACAGCTGCGTTGAACGCGAGTCCGGCCTTGGCGCGCGCTCCGTAACCGAGCCAGCAGATGCGCGCTGGCAGACCCTGGAACGCCACACGCTCGCCCGCCATGCGGATCCAGCGCGCCAGCGGCAGGTCCTCCGGGAAGAGCTCGAGGATGATCCGATCAGTCTCAGCGATATCTGCCGGATCGCCCGAGAGCGCGACCCAACGGAAAGGCCCCTTGCCCTCGCAGAACAACGGGCGCACGTACTTCGGGACAAAACCCTCGAAGTCGAAGGCATTCGCGAGGCCCGCCGCCAAGGCGTGTCCGCGCAGGTTGTTGCCGTAGTCGAACGTATCCGCGCCGCCGGCTTGCAGGTCGATCATCAACGCGCAGTGGTCGCGCATCGTGCGCATGGATTCCGCCTCGTAACGCTTCGGATCGCTCGCGCGCAGCGCGATCGCCTCCATGAGCGAAATGCCATCGGGCACATATCCGCTGAGCGGATCGTGCGCGCTCGTCTGGTCGGTCAGCACGTCCGGCACGATCTCCCGCTCGATGAGGCGCCGCAGCAGCGTCGTCGCGTGACACGGCACGCCGATCGAGCGCGCGACTCGTTCGTTCTTCCAAGCGAGCGCCTGGTCGATCGCCGCGTCGAGTTCGTCGATGCGCACGTCGACGTAACGTGTGCGCAGACGGAAATCGATGCGCGCCGGGTCGATCTCGGCGACGAGGCACGTGCCATCGTTCATGGTCGCGGCGAGGGGCTGCGCGCCCCCCATCCCTCCGAGTCCGGCCGTGACGACAAGGCGCCCGGCGAGCGTGCCGCCGAAGTGCCGCGCAGCGGAGGCCGAGAAGGTCTCGTACGTCCCTTGCAGGATGCCCTGGGTCCCGATGTAGATCCACGAGCCCGCGGTCATCTGCCCGTACATCATCTTGCCGGCGTCTTCGAGGGCGCGAAAGTGCTCCCAATTCGCCCACTTGCCGACGAGGTTCGAATTCGCGATGAGCACGCGCGGCGCGCGCGCGTGGGTCCGGAACACACCGACCGGTTTGCCGGATTGGACCAAGAGCGTCTCGTCTGGTTCGAGTCGCTGCAGGGTGCGAACGATGGCATGGAACGAGGGCCAGTCCCGCGCCGCCTTGCCGGTGCCGCCGTACACGATCAGCTCTTCCGGCGCCTCCGCGACCTCAGCGTCGAGGTTGTTGAGCAGCATGCGCATGGCCGCCTCGGCGGCCCAGGTCTTGCACGTGCGCTCGAGGCCACGCGGGGCCCGTTGGGCGCCGTTGTGCGGCGCGACGGCCTCGGCCTCAGGAGAAGTCGAAGAGCGGGAGCTCGAGTTGGTCCTGGGATTCACGGTCGTCATAGCGTTGCGTCGGTCGCTCGGAGTATAGGCGGAGGCAACGAAGTGACCTATACTCCCGAGGTCGATGACTCGGTCCGAGCCGCGCGATCTTGAATTCGAGGGCGCGGCGCGCGCGCTGCTCGCGGAGCGTTATGGGATCGTCGGACGCCTCTCGCCTTTGCCCGGTGAGCGAGACCAGAACTTCCGCGTGCAAACACCGGACGGCGGCCCGCTCGGGGTGCTCAAATTCTCGACCGATCCGCGCCGCGCGCTCGAGTTCGAGGCGGCGTTGCTCGCGCATCTCGCGCCGCGCGAGGGTCAGCTCGGGTGCCATATCCCACGCCTCTTGCCGACACTCGACGGCGCGCTCCTGTGCGACCTGCCGCGCGAAAACGGCGCTGCGCGGACGGCGCGCCTCGTCGCGTGGGTGCCCGGCACGCCGTTCGCCGACGCGCGTCCGCGCCCGCTCCGGCTGCTCGAGGACCTCGGGACGAAGCTCGGCCGACTCGACGCGGCGCTCGCCGACTTCGAGCACCCTGACGCAGCGCGAGTCGCTTTCGAGTGGGACCTGACGCAAGGCCTCGAGGTCATCGCGCGCGAGCTCTCCGCGGTGTCGAACAGCGGTCAGCGGCGCTCCCTCGCGGCCTTGCTCATCACCCTGCGACGGCGCCTCGAGCCGCACCTCGGTGAACTGCGCCGCGGCGTCATCCACAACGACGCCAACGACCACAACGTGCTCGTGACTTTGGGCCTCGATGGGCGCGCGGAGGTCACGGGTTTGATCGACTTCGGCGACACGACCCACACCTTCGTCGCGGCCGAGCCAGCGATCGCTGGCGCCTACGCGCTGCTCGGTCGGGGCGCGCCGCTCGAAGCCCTCGCGGCCGTCGTGCGCGGGTACCACCGCGAGCACCCGTTGACCGAAGTCGAGCTCGTGTCGCTCTTCGACCTGACGCGCCTGCGCCTCGGCGTCAGCGTCGCGCTCGCGGCGCGCAACATGCGGCGGGCGCCTCACGACACGTACCTGCAGATCAGCGCGGAGCCCGCGTGGCGCGCGCTCGAGCGTCTGGAGCGCATCCCCAAGGCGCTCGCCGAGGCGACTCTGCGGCAAGCCGCGGGTCTCGACGGCGCGCCGCGGATGTCGCGCGTCCTCGCGTGGCTCGCGGCGTCCGAGAGCGCGTACCGCTCCGTCGAGAAAGAACACCCGCCGCGAGCGCCGATGTTCGAGGGCGACCTCGAGCTCGCGCCGCGCGTCGACCTGTCAGTGGCGAGCCCGCTCGTCGTGGGGCCGGAAGGCGAGCTCGACGTTCCGGGCTGGGGCGCGCGGGTCAGAGAGCTCGTGCAGCATTCACCCAGTGGCCTCGCGCTCGGTTTCCACGGTGAAGCGCGCCTCGTGTACGCGACACCGGCTTTCGATGGCGCGCCCGACGACGGCCCGCAGGGCGCGCTCGTCGAGCGGCGCACGGTGCACCTCGGCGCGGACGTCTTCGGCGCTGCGGGCACGGCCGTCCACACCCCCATCGCGGGCGAGGTCGTGTCCGTCGTCGACCACACAGCGCCCCTCGACTACGGGCCGACGGTCATCCTGCTGCACACGCCCGCCGAGGGCGTCGCGTGGTACACGCTCTTCGGTCACCTCGACCGCGAGGTCATAACGCGGCTCGCCCCCGGCGCGCAGCTCGCGGCAGGCGCGCTCGTCGGGCGACTCGGCCCGCCGGATCACAACGGCGGCTGGACGCCGCACCTGCACGTGCAGCTCCTCGACCCCGGGCTCGCCGAAGACCTCGCGGCGCGCGGAGATGCACCAGGAGTGGCGGCGCCTCGCGAGCGCGACGCGTGGTCGGCCCTGTGTCCGGACCCGGCGCCGCTGCTCGGTGTGTCGTCGACCGCGGCCGCGCGCACCGAGCTCCGCGCGCTCGTGGAAGCGCGCGCGCAGCGGCTCGGCCGCTCGCTCTCCGTGAGCTATCGGCGCCCGCTACACATCGTCAAAGGCCGCGGCCGGCACCTGTTCGACTCGTCGGGGCGACGTTACCTCGACTGCGTCAACAACGTGGCGCACGTCGGACACTGCCACCCGCACGTCGTGCGCGCGGGCGCGGCGCAGATGGCGGTGTTGAACACCAACACGCGTTACCTGCACGAGCGCATCCTGCGTTACACCGAGCGCCTTCTCGCGACGCTGCCGCCGCACCTCGAGGTCATGTACCTCGTGAACAGCGGCAGCGAGGCGAACGAGCTCGCGCTGCGCCTCGCGGAGGCTGCGACCGGCGCGCGGGACGTCTTCGTCCACGAGGCCGGGTACCACGGGAACACGCGGCGACTGATCGAGCTGTCGCACTACAAGTTCGCCGGGAAGGGTGGCGCGCCGCAGGCGCCACACGTGCATGTCGTGCCGCTGCCCGATCCCGAGCGCGGCCTGCACCGCGGCCCGGACTCGGGACCGCGGTACGTCGCCGAGGTCGAAACACGGCTCGCAGATCTCGCCAAGCTCGGGCGTGGGATCGCCGCGTTCCTGGCAGAACCATTGATCGGCTGCGGCGGCCAGATCGTGCCGCCGGCCGGTTACCTCAGCGGCGCGTTCGACGCGGTTCGGCGCGCCGGCGGAGTCGCGATCGCCGACGAGGTCCAGGTGGGCTTCGGCCGCGTCGGCACGCACTTCTGGGCCTTCCAAGCGGACGGCGCGGTACCCGACATCGTCACGATGGGCAAGCCGATCGGCAACGGGCACCCGCTCGGCGCCGTCGCCACGACACGCGCCGTCGCGGACGCCTTCGCGAACGGCATGGAGTTTTTCAACACATTCGGCGGCAACCCCGTATCCGCGGCGATCGGCGAGGCCGTGCTCGACGTGGTCGAGGGCGAGGGGCTCCTCGCGAATGCGCGGCACGTGTCAGCGCGTTTCTTCGAGCGCGCGCGTGACCTACACGCGTACTGGCACGACCGCGAGGGAAGCAGGCTCGGATCGATTCGCGGGCGCGGGCTCTACCTCGGGATCGAGCTGGTCCAGGACGAGGCCTCGGGCGCGCCGGCGACTGCAGCGGCGGCGTACATCGCGGAGCGACTCCGCGAGCTCGGGATCCTCATCAGCACCGACGGTCCTCACGCGAACGTCTTGAAGATCAAGCCACCCTTGGTGATCACCATTGAAGACATCGACCTCGTGTTCGATCGGTTGTCCGCGGTGCTACACGAGTCGGCCCTTCGCTGAGGCCCCTCGCGCGCGAGGGACGCGTGGGAACTCGAATAGGTTCCCAAGGATCGGACTCATTCCTGACCGCGGTTCACAAATGAGACGAGCGCGATTCGGGACGCGGCTCATTGCCCCGGGCGCAGAAAACTCGCTGGATGTGCAGTCGAGCTCTGCGCGGTGTGCATGGCCTGCGACCGTCGGCCTTCGAACGCAGTCCATACACGTAACTTTCCCACCGGAATGGGATAGAGTGACACAGGCGAGGCTCCCAGCTCCGGTCCAAGGGCAAGTCGTCCAGACGACATCCACTCGGACCAGGGCACTAGGCAAGGGAGTCTCCGAGCGCAACACACGACTATGAACCTCCTCCAAGTACAAACTCTCTCCAGCGTTCTCGGGCTTGCTGTCCTGGCTTCAACTGCAACCGCACAGACGGTCTGCACCCAGAGCTCCGACAACATGACGATCAACAACGGCGGCGTCGCATGCGTCACCCAGGGCCCGCCGCAGCTCAGCGCCGGAACAAACTTCCTGCGCCGCTATCCGGCCGGTTCCTGCGCGATCCCCGCGGGCTCCTTCATCACGGGTGTGCGTTTCGGCGCGCAGATCGCGTTGGCGGGCAACGGCGCGTTGATGCAGCCGGCCAACGTGCGCATCTACTCGATCGCGCCGGCCGCGCCCTTCGTGTACGCGAACATGACCTCGCTGCGTGACAAGGCGATCATGATCCCGGACGGCAACATGCAGTTTATCTCCGAGACCTTCGCGTCGCCGCTGACCGCGCCGGCGGGCCAGGACCTCGTCATCGAGCTCGTGATCCCGAGCGGCGTCGCGACGATGGACCTCTACTTCCCCGGCTCGAACGGCTTGGGGCAGACGGCGCCTTCGTACATTTCGTCGACCGGCTGCGGCATCGCTGAGCCGACGGACTTCTCCGCCATCAACTTCCCGCTGGTCCACTTGATCCTGGACATCGAGATCGGCACCGGGCCGGCGACGATCGGCACGACCTACTGCAACCCGGCCGTCTCGAATACGTCGGGTATGCCGGCTGCGATCACTGCGGCCGGCTCGGCTGTCGCTGCGTCGAACAACCTGACCCTGACCGCCGCCATGATGCCGGCCAACCAGTTCGGCTTCTTCCTCACCAGCCAAACGCAGGGTCTCGTCATGAACCCGGGTGGCAGCGACGGCAACCTCTGCCTCGGCGGTGTGATCGGGCGCTACGTCGGCGCGGGCCTCATCATGAACTCAGGCGCGGGTGGCACGTTCAGCTTGCCGCTCAACCTGGCCCAGACGCCGGCAGGCCCGGTGTTCGTCTCGATCGTTGCGGGTCAGACCTGGAACTTCCAGGCGTGGTTCCGCGACCTCGCCCCGGGTGGTGGTCCGCAATCGAACTTCACGAACGGTCTCTCGGTCACCTTCCAGTGATTCACACGCGCCAGGCTGCGCGCGGCGTTCGGACATCGATCTGAACGACCACGCGTCGCCGCGAGCACGTCAAAACGGGCGCCCCCGCGCTGCCTCCGATCGGAGCACGCGGGGGCGCCCGCTTTCGCGCCCGCTTTCGTGGACTGGGCGTCCCGACGAGCGCTCGCTGGACGAGGCCGGGCTCGAGGCGAGCGTGGCTGTGCCACCGCGCGACGTCCTATGATGCGGCGATGGCCAGCAGCCTCCTCGCACTCCTCGACGACATCGCGACCGTCCTCGACGACGTCTCGGTGATGACCAAGGTCGCCGCCAAGAAGACGGCCGGGGTCCTGGGCGACGACCTGGCGCTGAACGCGCAGCAGGTCACCGGTGTACGGGCGGAACGCGAGCTGCCCGTCGTCGCAGCCGTCGCGCGCGGCTCCCTGAAGAACAAGGTCATCCTGGTGCCCGCAGCGCTCGCCATCAGCGCTTGGACGCCGTTTCTGGTGACGCCGCTGTTGATACTAGGCGGCGCGTACCTCTGTTTCGAGGGTGTCGAGAAGCTCGTACACAAGTTCGTACACCGCGCCGAGGACCAGGCGCACAAGACGACGCTGCGCATCGCCCTCGCAGACCCGAACGCGGACCTCGTCGCGGTGGAGCGCGACAAGATCAAGGGCGCAGTTCGCACGGACTTCATTCTGTCCGCCGAGATCATCGTGATCACGCTCGGCATTGTCGCCACGCGCCCCTTCGGCGAGCGCCTCGCCGTGCTCGTGGCGATCGCGCTCCTGATGACCGTCGGTGTGTACGGCCTCGTCGCGGGGATCGTGAAGTTGGACGATCTCGGTCTCGCACTCACGCGCCGCACGTCGCCGACCGCGCGCGCGATCGGACGTGGCATCGTGGCCTTCGCGCCTTGGCTGATGCGCGCTCTGTCCGTGGCCGGCACGGCCGCGATGTTCCTCGTGGGCGGCGGCATCATCGTCCACGGCGTCGGCGCGCTCCAGCACCTGAGCGAGTCCTGGACGAGCGGGCTCGCCGGCCCCGTGGCGGCGGTCGCGGGCGGGGCCTTCGACGGCGGGGTCGGCGTCGCGATCGGCGCTGCCGCCCTCGCCCTCGTGACCGTCGCAAAGAAGCTGGTGTCGCGGCGCTGAGCGAGACTCAGCGCCGCGAGGCCATTCCTCAGCGGTTCTCAGCGGTTCTCAGCGGTTCTCAGCGGTTCTCAGCGGTTCTCAGCGGTTCTCGGCGTCGTTCGGCGCGTTCCCGCGGGGAGCGAGCGGACGCACGTAGAGGTTTCGGAACCACGCGAACGCGTCACCCTCGACGTCGCGCGGGTCGGAGTGGCGCTGGAGGCCGATGAAACCCGCCGCGGCGCGCTCGGTGAACGGCTTGCCCTGCTCGGGTGTGAGCGTCGCCGTGTCGACATCCCAGAGCAGCTTGCCGTTCAAAGCGCAGCACATGCGCATGCCCGCGACCGTCAATTCATAGGTGTTCCACTCGCCGGTCGGCCGCAACGCGCCCTGCACGCCGGGCGCAACGGCCCCGTAGAGGCTGCCACTGAACTGCCACGGCTTGAGTTTGCCCTTGGAGGCCTCCCAGTCGTGGTCGTCGAGGATCTGCACCTCACAGCCGGAGTACGCCGGGTCGCCGCCGCCCCAGAGCGCACGCAAGAAGAGCCCGGTGTTCGCGAGCCGCGAGAGCTTGAAGTCGAGGCGCAGCTGGAAGTCCCGGTAGTCACGATCCGTGGCGAGGTACGGCGAGTCGCCCTCCTTCAAGAACTCGAGCACGCCGCCCTGCACGCGATAGCCGGAGCCGCTGCCGGCGGCGCGCCAACCCGTCAGGTCGACACCATTGAAGAGCGCACGCCAGCCGTTCGCCTCCCCCACTGCGGTGAGGGCCAAGTGCCCGGCCTCGTCGCGCACGAACGACACACCCGCGCCAGCGGGAAGCTCGCGGACGCGCATGTTCTTGAACATCGCCTTCGAGCCCGCCGGGTCGTCGCGATTGCCGTGCACTTGCAGCCCGACGCGGCCCTCGGGCGCGAACGTGCCGAGCCCTTCCGGCACCTGGAAATCGGTCACGAGCTCGTCGTTGAGCCACACCATCACGTGCGGCGTGGCGCCGACACAGCGCACGCGCACGCGGTTCCACTCGTCGCGCCGCCACAGGGCCTTCGCGAAGGTGTTGTGGAACAGGTAGCCGTTCGAGTAGATGCCGCCGATCTCGCCGTCGCTGCGGTAGTCGAGGGTCGCTTGGACACCGCGCTGTCCGGTGAGCATGCGCACGAAGACCCCCGAATCGAAGGGGTAGCTGAGCCACGCGTCGCACTCGAACTCGTGGTCGGCATAGAGCGCCTCGGTGTAGAGCAACCCACCCGCGTGGTTCTCGCCCTCGCGGCCGACGAGGACCCCGTCCTCGACCGACCAGAGCGCCTTGCCGTCGTACGGTCCCCCGACCGGGGTCCAGCCGGTGAGGCTCCGGCCGTCGAAGAGGTTCACCCAGCCGTCGCTCGGTGTCGCCGCGCCGGGGGCGGCGTCGGGCGCCACTTGCGCGGCGGCGGCGGGCGGTGCGATCAGCGCGAGCGCAAGCCAGAGGCCCGGGGTCAAGGGGCAGCGGGGGGGCGAGGACAGGGCGAGCGACGTATGTGTGCTGTGCATAGTGGGTGCTCGGCGAAGCGGTGCCGAGGGCTCGACGTAGAATCGGCGCTGACGGGTTTCTGCGCCACCCTCCCGCGCCAGACTTGCCCAAAGAACCCAGACTCGCCCAAAGAACACTGCATTCGATCGGACCGCGGCCGGAACGGCCGAGGCTACCCTTCTCCGCGACGTGCGCTTCCGCGCGCGCTTCGCTCGACCTCCTAGGCCCTTGGAAGCACTGTCATGACCGAGATCTCCCGCAGGACCCTACTGCGCGGCTCCGCTGCTGCCGCAGCGGTCGCCGCCGCGCCGCCGCTTCGCGCTGACGACCGCCCCGTCCCGAAGGCTCCGAACAAGGGCCCGATCGACGACGGCCAGCCGCTCCGTATCGGCTTCATCGGCCTCGGCGGGATGGGCAACGGTCACCTCGACTCGACCCTCCGCCAGATCCGGGACGGCCACGTGCACGCGGAGATCGTCGCCGTGGCCGAGGTCCAGAAGTTCCGCCGCGAGGAGGCCCGGAAGAAGGCCGAGGATGGCCAGAAGGCCGAGGATGGCAAGAAGAGCGTCGCGGTCACGGCCCACCTCGACTACCTCGAGCTCCTCGATCGCTCCGACATCGACTGCGTCCTGATCGCGACCCCCGAGCACTGGCACGCGCAGATGGCCGTCGACGCGATCCAGCGCGGCAAGGACGTGTACGTCGAGAAGCCGATGACGCTGCGCCTCGACGACGCGCTGTGGCTCGAGCGTGTCATGGCCGCGAACCCGCACATGCGCTTGCAGGTCGGCACGCAGTACATGATGTGGGGTCGTTACCAATCCGCGAAGAAGCTCATCGCGGAGGGCGCGATCGGGCACCCCGTGTTCAGCCAAACGAGTTATTGCCGCAACAGCCGCGGTGGTGAGTGGCTCTATGGCATCGACAAGCGTGTCGCGCCCGGCGAGACCCTGGACTGGGCCCGCTGGTGCGGCCCCCTCGGCGAGCGCAAGTGGGACACCGAGGTCTACCACCGCTGGCGCCGCTACCGCGACTACTCGACGGGCATCATCGGGGACCTCTTGGTGCACAAGATCACGCCGATGATCTTCGCGCTCGATCCGGGCTGGCCGGTGCGGGTCAGCGCCATCGGCGGGCACTACATCGACAAAGCGATGCAGAACCACGACCAGGTCAACCTCACGGTGCAGTTCGAGAAGGACCACACGATGATCGTCGCGGGCTCGACCTGCAACGAGCAGGGGCTCGAGGACATGATCCGCGGCCACGAAGCGAACCTCTACCTGGGCAGCAACAACTGCGTGCTGCGGCCCGAGCCGAAGTTCGCCGAGGAGATCGATCCGCAAGAAGTGCAATCGGAGCGCATCGACGAGCAGCCCGCGCTGCGCCTCGATTGGCTGAACGCGGTGCGGACTCGCGCAGCGAACATCAGCCCCGTCGAGTACGGCACGCAGGTCATGGTCATCGTCGATCTCGCGACTCGCGCGATGTGGGAAGGTGGCGAGTGGCTGTTCGATCCCGCGACCCGCACCGCGCGCAGGGCCTGAGGGACACGCGCCGTCGACACACCATGCGGGGACCTGACACAAGCCCGTCGACGGCGCTGGCCCCCGTGCAGCTCGCCTTCATGCAGCTTGCCCTGAGTGCGATGGGGACCCGCTTCGAGCTGATCCTGCCCGAGGTGCCGCGCTCCGACGCCGGCCGCGCGCGACTCCGCGCGGCCGGCGAAGCGGCCCTCGACGAGCTGCGCGCTGTCGACGCACGCTGGTCCGTGTTTCGGCGCGACTCGTTCCTCTCGTTCCTCACGCGGACGGCCGCGGCTTCGCCGGCGCGCCTCGATTCTGTGCGCCTCGATGAGGACGACTTCGAGCTGCTCGCGACGGCGCAGCGGGTGTACGAACTGTCGAGCGGCGCGTTCGACCCGTGTGTCGCGCCCGAGCTCGCCGCGCGCGGCTTCCCTCGGCCGGCGGACTCGAGCCGCGCACGACGCGCGTGTTTCAGCTCGGTCGAGCTCGACAGCGCTTCGCGTACGGTGCGTTTGCGCGAGGCGGGGCTCGGGTTGGACCTCGGCGGCATCGCGAAGGGCCATGGGCTGGACCGCGCGCTGCGTGTCCTCGTGGAATGCGGTGTGCGGGCAGCGTTCCTGCACGGCGGCACGAGCTCGGTGCTCGCCCTTGGCGCGCCTCCGGACGCGGAGGCTTGGCGCGTGCGACTCGGCTCGGATCCGAGCGCGCCGGTCGCGGCGCTGAGAGACGCCGTCCTCGCGGTCTCCGCCCAGACCGGGCAGCAGGATGCACGCGGGCGAGGTCACATACTCGACCCGCGTACCTGCTGGGACGAAGCCCGCGCGGATCACGACGGGCATCACGACGGGCATCACGACGGGCATCACGACGGGCATCACGACGGGCATCACGACGGGCATCACGACGCGCATCACGACGGGCAT
>Ga0163144_10006552_pt1 | contig 25661 bp, 23 predicted proteins | sample OliLak19BULKMAT1_FD_123175 | JGI IMG/M metagenome (GOLD analysis project Ga0163144, IMG submission 123175) | Freshwater microbial mat bacterial communities from Lake Vanda, McMurdo Dry Valleys, Antarctica - Oligotrophic Lake LV.19.BULKMAT1 | ecosystem: Environmental > Aquatic > Freshwater >... | reverse complement strand
TGGCGGGCGGCTGCTCGAGCCGGAACACGAAGCGCGGGCTGGCCAGCAGCGCCTCGAGCGCGGCCTGGATGCCGGCTTCGAAGTCGGCGCCGGTGCGGCCCTGCTCGTAGAACCGGAGCAGGGTCTGCACGTCGCTGGCCGACGCGGGCTCGCGGTAGGCCTCGGAGGCCAGACGCTTCAGGATCTCGGTGGCGCACGGCGCTTCTTCGGGCTGCGTGGTGGGCCGGCATGAGAACAGACGGCGGCGGCTCACGGTATCCGACACGCCGGTGACGCTGAACGGGCCGCTGATGCTGAAGTCGCGCACGTGCGGCAGTGTGGTGATGCCGAAGCCGCTGCCGATCTGCGAATCGGCCAGGGTGTAGTCCTGAGGCGCAAGGAGGTCGTCGACCGGCGCCTCGAACTGACGCAGGAAGGCGGCCGACACGCGCTGCGGGCCGGCCTTGACGTGCACCTTCGGGGATTGCAGGTTCATCCCGTTGACGCCTTCCTCGCTCATCCGATGGTCGACGTCGAGCACGGCCACGCGCTGGCCGTTGATCGAGATCTCGACCTTCTCGCCGCGCACGATGCTGCCATAGAGCTCCCCGGTGGGAATCGAATGCAGCATCACGCGGAAGCTGTATTCGCCGTCGGCCGGGAAGACGTGCACGAGTGACATCCCGCCGCGCGTGCCCACCGGCGCGCCGTCGATGTGCGCCATCTGAGACTGCGTGCGCGGCACCTTGTAGGTGGCTTCAGTCGGCGTCGAGTTGGGATCGCCGAGCGCGAGCGTGCTGATGCGGCCGGCGGCGCGCAGATAGCCTTCCATCAGCGCGGGCGAGAAGCCCTGCGCGTCGGCCACGTTGTCGAAGCCGTTGCTGAGCGTGTCGGGCGGCAGGAACGACGACACGTCGAGGGCGAGGCCCAGCAGGGTCTTGACGGCCGTGGCGTACTCGGCGCGATTCAGGCGCTGAAACGGCCGCCAGCCCGGATTCGGATTCACCGAGGCCAGCTCGTCCATCCGCGATTCGAGGGCGGCCGTGAGCGATTCGATCGCGGCCGCATCGGGACGCTTCGAGCCCGCCGGCGGCATCATGCCGGCGCGCAGCTTGCGGATCATCTTCTCGATGATCTCGGGCTGCTCCTGCGCCTTCATGGCGTTGAAATTCGCGAGTGAGAGGCCGCCGGCCTTGCCGCGTTCGCTGTGGCAAGTGGCGCAATAGGCGGTGACGAGTTCGGTCTGCAGCGCGGCGGTGAGGCCGCTCGGCGCAACGCCGTGCGACGGCGCGGCGACGGGCGCAGCGCGACGAGGCGAGGAGGCGGAAGCGGGGGCGGAGGCAGCCGCGCGAGCGACCGGCCGCGCGGGGGTCGTCGCGCGCTGCTCGCCGTGCACGAGCGCGACCAAACCAGCGCCGAGCAGGGTGGTGGCCAGGGCGAACGCGAATTGCCTCATGACTGCCCCCCCTCGCATGACGCTAAGTGTCTGATTCCACACACCAACACAGGCTCAGTATACGGCTGAATCAGGCCGGTGCTGGCACCCCCTGACGCACTTTGTAGTCTTGCCCTGTCTCCCTTTGTCTCGGGGTCTGGCACGGAGACAACTCGACGTGTGGCGTATCCTGCCATCGTCGCAGAACGTCCTAATTCGCGAGGTCCAACGACGATGCAATTTTCGAAACTGTTCGGCACTGGCGATCCCGATCTGGCGCACTTTCCGGACCCCGCCGTGGACGTCGCTTCCGCGGCCGCAACGCCGGCCATGGCGGTGCTCGCCGGCGGGTGTTTCTGGTGCACCGAGGCAGTGTTCCTGCCGCTCGACGGCGTGCAGTCGGTCGTCTCCGGATACATCGGCGGCGCGCCAGACACCGCCAACTATCAGGCCGTGTGCAGCGGCACGACCGGCCATGCCGAGGCCATCCAGATCACGTTCGCCCCCGCCGCCATCAGCTTCGGGCAACTGCTGAAGGTGTTCTTCGCGGTGGCCCACGACCCGACCCAGCTGAACCGTCAGGGCGGCGACCGTGGCACCCAGTACCGCTCGGCCATCTTCCCGGCCGACGCCGAACAGCGGACCGTGGCCGAGGCCTACATCGGCCAGTTGAACGCCGCCGGCGCCTATCCCTCGCCGGTCGTCACCACGGTGGAGGACGCCAGCCCATTCTTCCCCGCCGAGACGTATCACCAGAACTTCGCGGCGCGTAATCCCGCGCAGCCCTACGTGGCCGCAGTGGCTCTGCCCAAAGTGGACAAGCTGGAGCGCTATTTCGGCGACAAGTTGAAGCGTAGCTAGCCGCGCCTCCGGCCCAGACCGGCCCGGACCGGCCAGTCCGGGCCCAGACGCCGCTCGATCAGCTACGGCGGCCGTTCGGGCACCGACCGCCGCCAGCACACGCCAGTGGCCCGCTCGCACGCGGCGAGGATCCGGTCGCCCACCTTCACGCCCGTCAGCTCGGCGTCGGAGCCGGCCGCGAATACGGGCCGCGCTCGCTGGCCCACCAACTCGTGTCGTGGCCGCCGGCCGTCTACGGGCGAAAGGTCAGCGAGGCGCGCGCGGCGAATCGGACGTATCCTGACCGGGCCGGCGCAGCGCGCCAAGCCTCTTTCCCTCTCCCGCCCGTGACCCCATCCTCCCGCGTCCGCCCCCTGCTCGCGACCCTGGGCCTGCTCGTCGGCGCATGGGCCGGCGCGGTGTGGCTCACCGGCGGCGCGGCGTTCACCGTGGCCGGACTGCGCGTGTCGTCGCGCACTACCGTGCGTCCGGCGGTGCTCGCGGCGGTGCTCGCGGCCAGCGCACTGTGGGGCTGGTCGACGGACCATCGCCGCCGTTGTCTGGCTGCCGTGCGGCAGCGCGGCGATCGGCTGGCGCCGTGGGCCGCGGCGCTCGTCGCCCTGGCGCTCGCGCTGACCTCTGCCGCGTTCGGTGGACACGTGGCCGGGGCGGCCGATGCGAGCGGCTATGTCAGCCAGTCGCGTCTCTGGGCGGCAGGCCGCGTGCGCGTGCCCGCACCGGCCCTGACCGCCGACCCGTGGCCCGATCGCGGATGGCTCGTGGCGCCGCTCGGCTACGCGCCCTCGCATGTCGAGGGGGAACTCAGCCCGACGTATGCGCCGGGCCTGCCGTGGTTGATGGCGGTCGGCGCCGCCGTGGCCGGCGAGGCCGGGCGCTATCTGTGGACGCCGCTCTTCGCCGGACTGCTCGCGTGGGGCACGTTCCTGCTCGCGCAGCGCGCCGCCCCGCCGCTCGTGGCGTTCGCCGCGGCGGCGCTCGTCGCCACGAGTCCACCGGTGCTCTTTGCCGCGATGCAGACGATGAGCGATGTGCCTGCGGCGGCGCTGTGGCTCGGCGCGTTGCTGCTGCTGGGTTCGCCGCGCGCCAGCGCGCCGCTGCTCTCGGGCACGCTCGCCGCACTGGCGCTCGTGGTGCGGCCCAATCTGGTGCTCGTGGCAGGCGTGATGTGGCTGACCGGCCCCGTCGCCGGGCCGGCCGGCTCGACGCGCGCGCGTGGACAACGGGCGGTGCTGTGGGCGGCGCCCGTCGCGATCGGGGCGGGCGCCATCGCCGTCGTCAACAGCCTGCTGTGGGGGTCGCCGGCCGCCTCGGGCTACGGTGCCAACGCCGACCTGTTCCAAGCGGCGCACGTGCCGCATAATCTGGCGAACCTGTGGCGCTGGACGGTTCAGACCCACGGCTACTGGTGTGTGCTGGCACTGCTCGCGCTTCCCTGGACGCTTGGCACGCAGGATCGGCGCCGTGCCTGGCCCGCCGCCGCACTCGTGGCCGCCGTGGCCGTCAGCTATCTCGTGTATGCCGTGTTCGCGGAGTGGTGGTATCTCCGCTTCTATCTGCCGGCGTGGCCGGTGCTGGCCGCAACGGCCGCCTGGGCCGCCTGGCGGCTGCTGTCCCGGTGGACGCCGGACGGCGCCGCACTCATCGTCGTCGCGATCGCGCTGGCCCACGGCGTCACCGGTGTGCGAGACGCGGCCGCGGTCGGGGCCTTCGAGCTGTGGACGTCGGAGCAGCGGTATGCCGCGGTGGCTGAATTCGTGCGCGACGCCGCGCCCGCGAACGCCGTCGTGCTGACCGTGCAGCACAGCGGCGCCGTGGCCTACTACGCCAGGCGCACCATCGGCCGCTGGGACGTGCTGCCCGCTGACGCGCTCGACGCGTTCTGCGTACGACTCGCCGCGGCTGGCCACGCCACCTGGCTGGTCGTGGACGACTGGGAGGAGCCGCCGTTCCGGCAGCGGTTCGCCGGCGCGCTGCGCGGACGGCTCGACTGGGCGCCCGTGGGCGAAGCGCGCGTGGGTCCAACGCGCGTGCGGGTCTACGACCTCACCACGCCGACCCGCGCCGTGGGTCCGGCGCTCATTCCCGTGACGACGTCGCTGTCGTGGCCGTGGACGCGCATTCACGCCCCCGGCACAGCGAAGTAAGATCGCGCCTGTGACGCGCGCCCGTTCCACGCTCATCGCCCTGCTCGCCTGTGTCACCGTGGCGATGGCCGGGTGGGCCTCGCGCGCGACGCTCGACGAAGTCGTCGCCGGAGGCTCGCGGCAGCGCATTGCCCTCGTGCCATCGTGGCAGCCGCTCGTGGCGTTCCTGGCACTGGCGGCGCTCGGCGCCCTGGGCTTGGCGGTGCTCGTGTCGCGCCTGCGCCGTCGTGACGGCGGCGTCGCGCGCGTGGGCACGCTCCTGCTCCCGATCTTCGGCCTGCTGGCGTTGGTGGTGCCGTACCTGCCGGTGGCACCCGACTGGTGGCCGGCGCTGCAAGTACTGGCTGGGCCAGGCCTGTGGATTGTGTGGGCGCTCGTCGCCGCGCAGATGGCGTGGGTGCTGTGGCCGTCGATCGCGCCCCGCCTCACGTGGTTCACGGGCCGGAGCCTGCGCGCCCATACCGCGGTGATCTGGCTGGTGGCGGCCGGCGCTGCCACGACAGGCGCGGCGCGACTCACGCACACCTCGCTCTTTCCGTCCGGCGACGAGCCGCACTACCTCGTGCTGGCGCAGAGCCTGTGGCGCGACGGCGATCTGCAGATCGAGAACAACCACACGCGCGGCGACTACCGCGAGTACTACGCGCGCGACCTCGATCCGCACTTCCTCACGCGCGGCAGCGACGGCGAGATCTACTCAGTGCATCCCGTGGGCATGCCCGTGCTGATCACGCCCGTGGTCGCCGCGGGCGGCTACACCCTGGTCGTGGCCTTCTTCATTGCCATGGCGGCCACGGCGGCCACCGTGACCTGGCGCTGGACCGTGGCGACCACCGGGGCGCCTGGCGCGGCCACGCTCGCCTGGGCTGCGATCGTGTTCTCGGCCCCTTTCCTGATCAACGCCGTCACGATCTATCCGGAGGTGCCGGCCGCACTCGTCGCGGCAGGAGCGGTCACGATGGCGTTGCGCCCCACGCCCGACCGCCGGCCCTGGCACGACGTGGCGGTGAGCACGCTGGCGGCGCTGCTGCCATGGCTCAGCACCAAGTACGCGCCGATGTCGGCGGCGATTGTCGCCGTGGCCTGGGCGCGCGTGTGGTGGCCGATGCACGCGAGCGAACGGCCCGACCGCAGCACGGCGTCACTGGTGCGGCTGGGCGGTCCCTACAGCGCCATCCTCGCGGGCTGGTTCGCCTTCTTCTACGCCTACTGGGGCACGCCCCTGCCGAGCGCGCCCTACGGCAGCATGGTGCAGACGAAGCTGGCCAACACCATCTTCGGCGTGCCAGGGCTCCTCTTCGACCAGGAGTACGGGCTCCTGGCCTACGCCCCCGCCTACGTGCTGGCGGGGTTTGGCCTATGGACCATGACGCGACGCGCCGGCGCGCTGCGCCGCCTGGCCCTGGAAGTGGCGCTCGTCGTGGCCGCGCTCACGTTCACCGTGGGCGCGTTCCGCATCTGGTGGGGCGGATCGGCGGCGCCGGGACGGCCGATGACGTCGGGCCTGCTGCTCTTGATGCTGCCCATGGCCGTGCAGATTGGATCGGCGGCCACCGCACCGGCGCGCCGCGCCGCGCAACACGGACTGATCTGGCTGGGAGCGGCACTCTGCGGCGTGTTGATCTTCGCGCAGGACGGCCTGCTCGTGGCCAATGGACGCGACGGCACGTCGTCGCTGCTCGAATGGCTCTCGCCCCGCTGGCCCATCTGGCGCCTGGCGCCCACCTTCATCGCCCATGAAGCCCCACGCGCGCTCGCCGACGTGGCCGTGTGGCTGATCGCCGTGGCCTTGGGCTCGTGGGCCTTGGGCCGCCTGCGCCCGACCTCGCGCGGCGCGGCGTCGCTCGCCGCCCTGGCCGGCACCGCCGTTGTAATCCTGGCCGGGGCAGTGGGCATGCGCGCACTGCCGGCCTCGCCGACCCCGCTGCCCGACGTCGATCTCACGGCCCGGCCGCGGCTGGCGCTGCTCGACTCGTTCGACCGGGTGAGCCGTCCGCTCGCGGTGCGCTATGCGCCGTTCCGGTTGACCGGCGCCACCGACGTGGAAGACAGCCTGGCGGTCGCTGTCGCGGCCGGCCAACGCACCGACCCGCAAGCCGTGCGCGTGCTGCATAACGGCCGCTTCTCGCTGCCGGCGGGCCGCTACCGCGCGGTCGCCCAGTGGGCGTCGCGCTTCTCGCTGCCGGCGCGCGCCGGGGCGACGATGGGCCTGCAGGTGGGCCGCATCGGCGACCCGCTCCGCTCGTGGCCGGTCATACCCACGCCCGGCGGTACGTGGCAGCAGGAGTTCGCGCTGCCCGTCGACGTCGGCTTCGTCGCCTTCCGTGGATCCACGGAGCTCGAGCGATCGATCGCCAGCCTGCGCATCGAGGCCCTTGACGTGATCGATGCCGGCGAGCGTACCGCCACGCCGCAGGTCCTGGCGGCGGCGGCCTACGGCCCGCTCGTGGTGCTGTTCCACGACGGCGCGCTCTATCCGGAACCCGGCGGCTTCTGGACCACGGGCGAGCGCCTGGCGCGCATGACCGTGTCGTGCGACGGCGGCTGCGCCCGCGGGGTGGTGCTGCGCGTGCACAGCGGAGCGCGCCCGAATCACCTGCGCCTGACCTCGCACGGCTGGAGCCAGGACGTGGACCTGGTCGGGAATCAGCCGGTCGACGTCACCGTGCCACCCCCATCGACTGGCCAGGTCATCGAGTTCGCCGCGATCACGAGCACCGGGTTCGTGCCCTCAGACGTGGACCCGGCCATCCGCGACCGCCGCTATCTGGGAGCGTGGATCGAACCCAGGATGCCCGCCGAGGAGCCCCGTTGATGTCGATTGCCGATCTTCGCAGAGACTACCGCGCCCGCGCCCTGTCGGAAGGCGACGCGCATCCCGACCCGATCGTGCAGTTCCGCCAGTGGCTCGACGAGGCCGTGCAGGTCGAGCTGCTCGATGCCACCGCCATGACGCTGGCCACCGCCTCGCCCGAGGGCCTGCCCGGCGCGCGCATCGTGCTGCTCAAGGACGTGGGCGCCGATGGCTTCGTGTTCTTCACCAACTACGAGAGCGCCAAGGCGGCACACCTCGAGGCCAACCCGCGCGCGTGCCTGGTGTTCTTCTGGGCCGCGCTCGAACGGCAGGTGCGCGTCACGGGCACGGTGGCACGCGTGGACGGCGCGCAGAGCGACGCCTACTTCGCCTCGCGCCCGATCGACAGCCAGGTCGGCGCCTGGGCCTCGCCCCAGAGCCGGGCGATTTCCGGCCGCGAGGTGCTCGAACGCGCAATGGCGGAGGCCACCGCGCGCTTCGCCGGCAGCGTCGTGCCGCGCCCGGCGCACTGGGGCGGCTATGCCGTGACGCCCGACGCGATCGAGTTCTGGCAGGGCCGCGCCAACCGCCTGCACGACCGCCTGCGCTACCGCCGCACCGGCGCGACGTGGTCGATCGATCGCCTCGCCCCGTAGTTGTCACGACGTGGTAACGAGGCCTGTCACCGTTACTACCAGCGCACGACACCGTCGCCGACGCGCACGGCCGCGCCGCCGACGTGTACGCGGGTGATCGCATCGGGGCCCGTCGCATCGACGCGCGCGAGCAGCCGGCTCGGGCGGCCCATCTTCACGCCCTGGACGCTCACGATGTCCCGGCGCGACGCCATCGGCACGACACCGTGGCGTAGCAGATACGCCGCGAGCGGCCCGGTGGCCCCGCCCGTGGCCGGGTCCTCGACGACGCCTGCCTCGGGCGCGAACATGCGCGCATAGACCGTGGCGCCGTCGTTGCCCGGCTCCGCGCTGAACACGAACAGCCCGATGTGCGCGCTGCCGAACGCGCTCGGCAGCGCGCGCACGGCGCCATCGTCGGGGACGCACGCATCCACTGCCGCGCGGGTCGCCAGCGGGACGTAGAAGAACGCCGCTCCGCACGAACCCTCGACGATCGGCAGATCTGTCGCGTGCCAGTCCGCCCGGTCCGCCCGCAGCGCGTCGACCACCGCCTCGCCGGGCACGGGCGACGCCCTGAATTCCGGCGCGCCCTGGTCCATCCACGCCCGCGCCAGCCCGTCGTCCCGCCACTCGAGCGCCACCGGCGTGGGCCCGACGTTCAGCCCGAACACCCAGCGCGCGCGGCCCGCCGCGATGACGCCGCTATCGACGAGGGCGAACGTCGTGCCGATGGTGGGATGACCGGCCATCGGCATCTCGCGCCCGGGCGTGACAATGCGCAGGCGCGCGTCGGTGCCTGGCGTCTCGGCCGGGAGCACGAACGTGCTCTCTGCGAAGTTCATCTCGCTAGCGAGCACCGGCATCTCGGCCGTGGACAGGCCGCGGGCGTCGGGGAAGACGGCCAGTTGATTGCCTGCGAAGGGATGCGACGTGAAGACGTCGTAGTGCGCGTAGGCGGCTGCGGGCATCGCGCGATCCTACCAAGGCGGCGACCGCGCAGCCGTGCACTACAATCGCCCCGCATGCTCCACCGCCTTCCGTCCGCACGGTGGCTCATGGCCCTTGGCGCCGCTGCGTGGTTGTCTGCCGCCAGCGCGACGTCGACCGGGGCGCAAACGCTCACCATCGTGGCCCCGGCCGCACCGGGCGGCGGTTGGGATCAAACCGCACGGGCCATGCAGCGCGCCCTGCACGACGTCGATCCACACGCGGCGGTGCAGGTCGAGAACGTGCCCGGCGCCGCGGGCACGGTGGGCCTGGCCCGCTTCGTCAGCGCCGAGCGCGGGCGTCCCGACGCGCTGCTGGTCATCGGCCTGGTCATGGTCAGCGGCATCGCCATGAACGGATCGGCCGTGTCGCTCGCCGACGTCACGCCGATTGCGCGGCTCACCGGCGAACACGAAGTGATCGTCGTGCCGGCGGATTCCCCGCACCGCACCTTGCAGGATCTCGTCGCTACGTTGCGGCGCGCGCCCCAGAGCGTGTCGTGGGGCGGCGGATCGGCCGGCGGCACCGACGACCTGCTGGCGCGCCTGCTGGCCGAAGCCGTGGGCGTGCCGCCCGCCGCCGTGAACTACGTGGCGTTTTCGGGCGGCGGTGAAGCGCTCGCCGCGGTGCTCGGCGGACAGGTGACTGCTGGGGTGAGTGGCTACGGCGAGTTCGCACAATCGATCGCCGCCGGCCAGCTGCGCGCGCTCGCCACCTCGGCGCCGGCCCGCGAGCCCGGCCTCGACGCGCCGACGCTGCGTGAAGCCGGCGTGCCGCTCGACCTGGCCAACTGGCGCGGCGTGGTGGCCCCGCCCGGCATCAGCGCGGCGGAACAGAACGCCCTCACCGCGCGGGTGCGGGCCATGGTCGCCAGCAACGCCTGGAAGGACACGCTGCGCCGCACCGGCTGGAGCGACCTCTATAGCGACGGTCCGGCCTTCCGGCAGTTCCTGCTCGCCGAACAATCACGCGTGATGGCGGTGATCGCGCGGCTCCAGGCCGGGCGGGCCACGACGCCCAGTGGCGTCACCCCGACCTCGCGCACCGCGCCGGTCGTGGCCGTGACGCTGGCGGCCGGTCTCGCCGCGCTGCTCGTCTGGCAGCGGCGTCGGCCCGGACGCGTGACGCCCGCGCCGTCGACTCCGCTCGCGCGCGCGCCTGCGGGATCCAGGCGGGTTGCGGCGATTGCCGCGGCGTGTCTGGCGCAGGCCGTGCTGATGCCGCTCGTGGGCTTCGTGCCCACCGCCGCCCTGGTCTTCGCGACCGGCGCCTGCGCGCTGGGCAGCACCCGGCTGCTGCGCGACGCCGTCATCGGCGTGGCCGTGGCCGGAGCCCTGGCACTGCTCTTCGGCGTGGGCCTCCACGTGCCGCTGCCCATGGGCGCGTGGCTGCCGTGAACGCGTTCGCCGCCCTGGCCGAGGGCTTCCAGCTCGCACTCGCGCCCGCCAATCTGGGCTGGGGGCTGCTCGGCGTCACGCTCGGCACGGCCGTGGGCGTGCTGCCCGGCATCGGCCCCGCGCTCACGGTGGCGCTGCTGCTGCCGGCCACCTACGGCCTCGACCCGACCGCCGCGTTCATCATGTTCGCCGGCATCTACTACGGCGGGATGTACGGCGGCTCGACCACCTCAATTCTGCTGAACACGCCGGGCGAGAGCGCCACGATCGTGACCGCCCTCGAGGGCCACCAGATGGCCAAGCGTGGCCGGGCCGGGGCGGCGCTGGCCACGGCGGCCATCGGCAGCTTCGTGGCCGGCACGCTCGGCACGATTGCCCTCACGGTGAGCGCGCCGGCGATGGCGCGCGTGGCCATCGCCTTCGGGCCGGCCGACTACTTCGCGCTCATCGTGCTGGCGTTCGTGGCCACGGCGTCGCTGCTCGGCTCATCGCGCACCGCTGGCCTGCTCAGTCTTGCCGTGGGCGTGGTGCTCGGTCTCGTGGGCATCGATCGCCTGAGCGGCGACGCGCGGCTCACCTTCGGCATGCCGTATCTGCTCGACGGCCTCGACCCCACCATCGTCGCCATCGGTCTGTTCGCCGTGGGCGAGACGCTGACGCTTGCGGCAGCCCCACCCGGCGCTTCCCACGTGTTGCCGCTCGAACGCACGCGCTGGATGAGCAAGAGCGACTGGGCGCGTTCGTGGAAGCCGTGGCTGCGCGGCACGCTCATCGGCTTCCCCCTCGGCGCGCTGCCGGCCGGCGGCGCGGAGTTGCCTACGCTCCTGTCGTACGCCGTAGAGAAGCGACTCACGCGCCATCCCGAGGAGTTCGGCCACGGCGCCATCGAAGGCGTGGCCGGGCCCGAAGCCGCCAACAACGCCTCGGCCGCCGGCACGCTGGTGCCGCTGCTCACGCTGGGCCTGCCCGCGTCGGCCACCGCCGCCGTGCTGCTCGCGGCGTTCCAGCAGTTCGGCCTGCAGGCGGGGCCGCTGCTCTTCCAGAACGAGCCGCAGTTCGTGTGGACGCTGCTCGCCAGCCTTTATGTGGGCAACGTGCTCCTGCTGCTGCTCAACCTGCCGCTCGTGCGGCTCTGGGTGCTGCTGCTGCGCATTCCGGCGCCGCAGCTCTACGCCGGCATTCTGGTCGTGGCCACCGTGGGCGCGTGGAGCGTGCACCGCTCGGCCGGCGATGTCGTGGCGCTCACCGCCATTGGCCTCATCGGCTACGCCCTGCGCCGGGCGGATTGCCCACTGGCGCCGGTGATGATCGGCGTGATGCTCGGGCCCGCCGCCGACATGCACCTGCGGCGCGCATTGGCCGTGGCCGACGGCGATTGGTCAGTGCTCCTGCGACGGCCGCTGGCGGGAGGCCTGCTGCTCACCGCGGCACTCGTGGTGGCCGGACCGGCCCTGTGGACGCGCCTGCGCCGGGACCCTTGGAACGCGCCCCGCGTCCAATAGTCAGCGTTACACTTACCCCCAGGGCCGCGACCGCACGGCGCGGCGCCTCCAGCCCACGAGTTCTGCATGTCCACTGCGTCTGCCCCACTCATCGTCGCGCTCACCGGCGCCACTGGCATCGTCTACGGCGTGCGCGTGCTCGAACGGCTGCGCGACGCCGGCGTGAGCGCGCATCTCGTCATGAGCAAGTGGGCGATTCAGACGATGCTGCAGGAAACCGACTACACGGTGGAGGGCGTGAAGCGCCTGGCCACCGAGGTGCACAGTCCCGAGGACTTCGGCGCGTCGATCTCGAGCGGGTCGTTCGTGACCCGGGGCATGGTGGTGGCGCCGTGCAGCATGCGCACGCTGGCGGCGGTCTCGACCGGCAGCGGCACCACCCTCATCCATCGTGCCGCCGATGTGGTGCTGAAGGAACGCCGCAAGCTGGTGCTCGTGCCGCGCGAAGCGCCCCTCAGCGACATCCATCTGGAGCACATGCTCCGGTTGTCGCGCATGGGCGCCGTGATCTTCCCGCCCGTACCCGCGTTCTACCAACGCCCGGTGACGGTGGACGACATCGTGAATCAGACCGTGATGCGCGTGCTCGACCAGTTCGGCGTGCATCTCGACGGCGCCGAACGCTGGACTGGCCGCCACGCCCCATCCTCTCCGACCGCCACGTCGGTGGTCACCCTGGCCCGCGACTGACCGACCGCTCCACGTGGGGCACGGTGGTTTACACTCGGCGGATGGTCATTCGCCTCGCGTCCGCTACTGCCCTGCTCGTGGCCCTTGCCGCCTGTTCGTCGAAGCCCGAGGTGCCCGCTTCCGTCACGACCGCGCCAGCGGCCACCACCGCGCCATCAGGGCGCAAGTACCTGCTCGAGCGCGTCGACGACGCTTCGGTCGTGCAACTCTACGCCGACGGCTTCACGCAGTTGCCCCTCAACGAGAAGCAACTCGTCTACCACCTCACGCAGGCGGCCATTGCCGGACGCGACATCTACTGGGACCAGCGCTACGCGCACGGCCTGGCGATGCGCGGCGTGCTCGAGCAGATCCTCACGCACAGCGCCGGCATCGACGCGGCCACGCTCACCGGGATCACCCGCTACACCAAGCTCGTCTGGATCAACTCGGGCCCCTACAACAACCTTACGGCCCGCAAGTTCGTGCTCGCCGTTACGCCCGAGGCGTTTGCCGCCGCGGGCGCGCAGGCGGCGAAGAACGGCGCGGTGTTCGCTACCGCTTCGGGTGAATCCCTCGACGCGATGCTGACGCGCATGCGGCCGCTGTTCTTCGACCCGAAGGTCGATCCGATGGTGACGCAGAAGACGCCGGACGCCGGCCAGGACGTGCTGCAAGCCAGCTCGAACAACCTCTACTCGGGCGTGTCCACGGCGGATCTCGAGGGCTTCACCGAGAAGCACGGGCTCAACTCGCGGCTGGTGAAGCAGAACGGGACGCTGGTCGAAGAGGTCTACAAGGTGGGCGGCCGCTACGACGCGCCAATCCGCGCCATCATCGGCCACCTCGAAGCCGCGCAGCCCTTCGCCACGCCGACCATGCGTGAGGCACTCGTGAAGCTGGTGCAGTGGTATCGCACGGGCGACGACGCCGACCGCAAGGCCTACGACATCGCGTGGGTAAACGACAAGAACTCGCCGGTCGACACGATCAACGGCTTCGTCGAGGTCTACCTCGACGCGCGCGGCGTGAAGGGCTCGTGGGAGGCGCTGGTCTACTACGTGAACCGACAGAAGACGGTGGACATCGAGAAGCTGGCCACGAACGCCCAGTGGTTCGAGGACCGCATGCCGTGGGCGCCCGAGTTCCGCAAGGCCGGCGTGAAGGGCATCACCGCCACGGCGATTGACGTGGTGATTGAAACCGGCGACTCCGGCCCGATCACGCCGGTGGGCATCAATCTACCCAACGACCAGAAGGTGCGCGAGGAGCACGGCAGCAAGTCGGTATCGCTGTCGAACGTGACCGAGGCCTACGACAAGTCGACGGTGCCGGCCCTGCGCCAGGAATTCGCGTGGGCGCCCGAGGAAGTGACGCGCGCCGATAAATGGAGCGCGTTTGCCGGTGAGTTGCACACCAACATGCACGAGGTGATCGGCCACGCCTCGGGCAAGGTGTCCGACAAGGTGGGCGGCAATCCGGCCACGGTGCTCAAGGAGCACTACTCGGCGCTCGAAGAAGGGCGCGCCGATCTCGTCGGCCTCTATTTCCTGGCCGACCCGAAACTGGCCGAGCTCGGCATCTTCAAGGCCGAAGACCAGGCCGAGATCGTGCAGGCCGAGTACGAGAGCTACACCAAGAACGCGCTGCTGCAACTGCGCCGGGTGCGCCAGGGCACCCAGATCGAAGAAGACCACATGCGCAACCGCCAGATGATCGTGCGGTGGCTGATGGCCAACACCACGGCCATCGACGTGCGGCAGCGCGACGGCAAGACGTTCTACGTGATGACCGACGCCCAGGCCTTCCGCGAGGGCGTGGGCCGGCTGCTGGGCGAGGTGCAGCGCATCAAGGCGGTGGGCGACTACGGCGCGGCCAAGGCGCTGTTCGAGACCCACGGCGTGCACTTCGATCCGAAGCTGCGCGACGAAGTGGTGGCGCGCGTGGACACGCTGCAGCTGCCGTCGTACTCCGGCTTCGTGATGCCGAAGCTCACCGCCGTCACCGGCGCCAATGGCGCCATCACCGATGTGACCATCTCGTACCCGCAGGATCTGACGACGCAGATGCTCGAGTTCTCGAAGGCCTCGGCCGGGCTCAAGTAGCATGGCTGCCCGCCCGTATCGGGCCGGCCAGTCGGTGGAAGACCACTGCCGGTCGTGCCACGAAGATCGCATCCACACGGTGGTGGTCGTGGATGCGGAGCAGCAGCCGCTGCGCGTCACGTGTGACTTCTGCGGCAGCGAGCACAACTTCCGCGGCGGCGGACGCACCGTCGTGCCGCCCCTGCCCCTCGTGAGCAAGCGTGAACTCGCGGAGCCCTCCATGAGCGAAGCGTCGCAGCCGGACAACCTCGAAGCGCTCCTGCGCCGCGTCATCCGCGAAGAATCCGGCCTCACCCCGGTGGCACCAGCCGAGAAGTGGCGCGGCGGCCAACTGGTGCTGAGGTCCGGCAAGCCCGGCGTGCAGGAGAAGAGCGTGCCGATCGAGACCTTCTTCCACAAGATCGTGATGCTGCGCAATCGCCTGCGCACCCTCGAGCAGCAGGTCAACGGGTCGGATCTGCCCGACGACCAGAAGGTGAAGCTGCAGAGCTACATCACCGGCTGCTACGGCTCGCTCACGAGCTTCAACATCCTCTTTGCCGACGACGACGACCGCTTCGTTGGCGCCGCCAGCGACTAGGGGTCTGACCCCGGTCAGACCCCTCGTCGCGGCCTCAGCCGTCGCGACCCTGATCGCTCTGGCGATGCTGCTGCCACACGCGATGATGCACGGACAGTCGCGGCCCCGCGCGCGGGCACTCGGCGTGCCGTTCACCGGCACGCCCGGACCGCTCAACGCCATCACCGACGTGGCCGGCGTGGAGGTGGGCCACACCACCCTGGTGCGCGGCGAAGGCGCGCTCGTCGTGGGCCAGGGTCCGGTGCGCACCGGCGTCACCGCGGCGCTGCCACGGGGCAAGCGCTGGTTGCCGGTGTTTGCCGGATGGTTCGCGGGCAACGGCTTCGGCGAGATGACCGGCGCGCCCTGGGTCGTCGAAGGCGGCGTACTCGGCGGCCCCGTGATGATTACCGGCACCTACTCGGTCGGCGCCGTCCGCGCCGCGGTGAACAGCTGGTTCCACGAATCGCTGAAGCAGGAGATTCCCTGGCATCAGCCGGTCGTCGGCGAGACCTCGGATGCGTTCTTGAACGACGGACAAGGGCAGCACGTGACCAAGGCTCACGTGTTCGCGGCGCTCGATGGCGCCCGGGCCGGCGCGGTGACGGAAGGCAACGTGGGTGGCGGCACCGGCATGGTGGCGCACGGCTTCAAGGGCGGCATCGGCACGTCGAGCCGCGTCACCGGAGGTCATACCGTGGGCGTGCTCGTGCAGGCCAACTACGGCACGCGCGAGAGCCTCACGATTGCGGGCGCGCCGGTGGGTCGCGAGACCACGGGGGCCGAACGGCGCCGCACACCACCCCTACCGGCCGACCGCGACGGCTCGATCATCGTGGTCGTGGCGACCGATGCGCCGCTCCTGCCGCATCAGCTGGAGCGCCTCGCGCGCCGCGTGCCCATGGGCATTGCGCGGCTGGGCGGCACCGCATCGAACGGCTCGGGCGACATTCTTCATCGCCTTCTCCACCGCCAACCCTGGCGCGGCCGCTGAAACCGGCGCCACGGCCCTCACCTGGCTGCCGAACGGCGACCTGACCCCGCTCTTCGACGCCACGGTGGAGGCCACGGAAGAAGCTATTGTGAACGCGCTGGTCGCGGCCGACACCATGACCGGCGTGAACGGCAACACCGCCTACGCGCTGCCGCTCGATCAGATGCAAGCGCTGCTGAAGAAGTACGGACGGCTCGCACCGTGGGGCTACGGCGCTTGACGGCGGCCGAGACCCGGCAGGCCGGTCTTGCGCCGGATGGCGCTCACCAGGCTGCCGCGACGGCCGTAGCGCAGAGCCACGAACGGCGCGTACGGGTGCACGCCGACCGCCATCGCAAGAGCGGCAACGGGACGGAACACGAGCGCGCGCAGCCCCGCCAGCCACGACACGCCGAAGCGGTAGCGGTTGACATCGCGCTCCCCGGACAGCGCGGCGCTCGCCAGGGCCCGATCACGGAATCCCGGCTGCTCGCGCATCGCAGCGGCACACGCGTCGTGCTCCGGACTCGCGCTGGCTAGATAGCTGCCGTCGCGGGCACTCGACGGCACCGCCAGGACGGTGGCGCGCGGGTGGAACCGCAGGCGGGCGCCCGACGTCCAGGCGCGGAAGAGCCACTCTTGCGACGGCGACACGAACAGATCGCGCGCCGATCGCCTCGGACCGACCCGCGCAGCCAGCTCGCGCGTGAGCACCCACGCCGAGGCGAACACGAACACGCGGGGGTCGTAGTCGTCGCCAAACGGCACACCGCTCAGGCGGAACCGCGCGTCATCGGAGACGCGGCCACCGGCCGCGGGCAAGGCCACGAGCAGCGGCGACCACACCAGATCGGCCCGTTCCGACTCGAGGTGCGCCAGCGCGCGCTCGAGGTGATCCGGGAAGTACATGTCGTCGTGGTTCAGGAACGCCACGTAGCGCCCGCGCGCGCGCCGCACGCCCTCGTTGTTCGGCGCCGACTGCTCGCCCACGTTCTCTGGCAGGTTGACGAAGGTCATGCGCGCGTCGTCGAACCCTCGCACCACCGCGTCGGTGCCATCGCTGCAACCGTCGCCGACGACGATGAGTTCCCAATCCGCGATCGTCGAGCGGCGCACGCTCTCGATGGCGTGGGCCAGCAGACGCGCGCGATTGTAGGTGGCGATGACGATCGAGACGCGGGGGGACGGCACCATACGCAAGGGGGCGAGCGTGAACGACGGCAGACGCTCAGCATACAATCGATGGCGCATCCATGAGCGTGCCGCGCATCGCGATTCTCGGCGCCGGCATCATGGGCACCTCAACGGCGCTGTTCCTGGCGCGCGGCGGCGCGCACGTCACGCTCTTCGACGCCGCCCCGGTGCCCCTCGCCGGCGCGAGCCGGTGGAACGAAGGCAAGATCCATCTTGGGCATTTGTATGCCGGCGATCCGAGCTTGCGCACCGCCGCGCGGCTCCTGCCCGGTGGCCTGGCCTTCAAGCGACTGGCTGAGATGCTGATCGGCAGCCCGATTGACCAGGCGGTCTCGGCCGACGACGATCTCTACCTCGTGCATCGGGCCTCGGTGGTGGACGCCGACACTTCCGGCCGCTACTACGACGCCGTCACGGCCGTAGCCGCCGCCCATCCCGGCGCCGCCAGCTACCTGAGCCCGGTGAGCGGCGCGCGCGTGCAGCGCTTGACGCGTGCCGAACTCGAGGCCACGTGTGACACGGCGCACATCACGGCGGGATTCCGTGTGCCCGAGCGGTCCGTCTCCACCCACTGGATCGCCGACCGGCTGGTACAGGCGCTCGCAGCGGAGCCACGCATCGAGATGCGGCTGGGCACGACCGTAACCGGCGTGGCCACCGGCATTCACGGCCTGCGGGGTCCGCTCCGTGTCTGCGTGGGCACGACCGGAGAGGGGCCGTTCGACGCGGTCGTCAACGCCCTGTGGGAAGGTCGGCTCGCCGTCGACGCGTCCGCCGGCCTCACGCCGCCACCTACGTGGAGCCATCGCTATCGAGTGTCGGTGTTTCTGCAAACGACGCGCCCGGTCACGGTGCCGAGTGCCGTCATCGCGACGGGGCCGTTCGGCGACGCCAAGAACTACAACGGTCGCGACCTCTACCTGTCGTGGTACCCGACGGGACTGCTTGCCGAAGGCCACGCCGTGGACCCACCCACGCCGCCCACGCTCGACGACGCCGCGCACGCGCACCTGGCTGACGACGTGCTCGCGCGGCTTGGCGCGGTGCTGCCGTGGGCGACATCGCTGGCGTCACTGACCAAGACGCGACGCATCGCCGGGGGCTGGGTCTACGCCGAGGGCCGCGGGCCGCTCGGCCACGCCCGGTCCACGCTGCACCGCCGCGACCGCATCGGCATCAAGCGCGAGGGTCAGTACGTGTCGGTGGACACTGGCAAGTACTCGGTCGCGCCGTGGCTGGCCCGCACCATCGCCGATGACCTACTGTGACCGCCCAGTGACCGGCGATGGCCCCGGCTGTTACGATGGTGGCGACGCGCCCGTAGCTCATCCGGATAGAGCACCGACCTTCTAAGTCGGGGGTAGCTGGTTCGAGTCCAGCCGGGCGCGCCATATTGCCTCGCCAGCCCGGCCGGAGCTGGTCGCGAGCGCGCGCGTGCGCGCGCTACCCTGAGTGCGCTACCGCTTCGCCTTGGGATCAGGCGGGGCCTTATCCGTGGGCGTGGCCATCTGGTCCAAACCCGTCGCGAGCGTGTCCACCTCCTGATCGGTCGCGACGAGTTCCTGCGCCTGGCCTTCGTACTCCATCTCGGCGACCTGGTCAGCCGTCGTGCCATGCGGCTTGGTGGACGGCGTCTTGGGATCGACAACGGGTGGCTTGGTCATGAGCGGTTGATCTACAAGTCGTGTGCCACGCTTGCAGGGGGTGCGACCGCATCGCCCGCCGGCGCACGACGCCACCATGGGTGCGCGGGCCACTCATTGTGAGCGCCCACACGTCTACAAGTGGTCGCCGACGACTCATGACGCAGCGCACAGGCCGCGCGCCACAGGCGCGAGCGACCGGTCACGAATCGTTCGCGCCCAGTGGCCCTGGCGCGCATCGTGCACTGGCGCATGACGGCCGGCGCTTGCGTGTTGCGACGCCAGCCAGAGGAGGTGATACGCCCATGAACAATGCACTCTTCGCTGCCTGGGGAACGCTCGTGCTCGCCGGCACCATGACCCTGTCCGCCCAGACGCCCGCGCCCACGCCAGCGCCGCCCGGGTGGCCGCAAGCGACCGCTCCGGCTGAGCCCGCACCGAAGCCCGCTTCCGGCCCGATGACGATGACCGGCTGCCTGAAGACCTCTGACAGCGCCATGGGTGCGCCGACTGCCGGGGCGATGGCCAAGCCGGGGGCAGTTATGCCTGGAGCGACGGCGCCCGGCACGCATTACATGTTGGCTGACGCGGCCATGGACCGCCCGCTCTTCGGCGGGTCCGCACCCGCGGGCGCCGGCGCGTCAGCGCCCGCGCATCCCATGGCGACGCACTACATGCTGATGGCCGGGGCTGGGGTGGATCTGGCCGCGCACGTGAACCACCAGGTGCGCATCACCGGCATCGTCGCCGAGGCGCACGCCGGCATGCCCGGCATGATGCCGGGTGCCAAGCCGATGCCCACGCCGGCCGAGAAGCCGGCAGCGCGGCCGGGCGATGCTCCGAAGCCCACCCCTCCGGGCATGGATCACGCGGGCGCCCACAAGGGCGGGTCGATGGTGACCGTGTCGTCGATCACGATGTTGAGCACCACCTGCACCGCCACCCGCTGACTGCTTCCCACAACCACCCACGCGTTCCACGACCACACACAGGAGACGACGATGTTGAACAAGGACGAAGTGAAGGGCAAGGCCGAACAGGTCAAGGGCCACGTCAAGCAGGGCCTTGGCAAGCTTACCGACAACCCGGCACTCGAGGACGAGGGCAAGGCCGACGAGGCCACGGGCGAACTGCGCGAGGCGGCCGGCACCGTCAAGCGCGATGTGGGTGAGACGGTCGAGAAGGTCGGCAAGGCTATCAAGCGCTGACGTCAAACGTCGGATTCAGGTCGCACCGCGCAGGCCAGCACCGTACTCGGCCAGGGAGCGCTGCCGGTCCTCGCTCTGTCCCTACCCGGTCACGGCCACCAGCACCGGCCGGGTGGGGACGGCGTGCGTCTCGCGCCTGACCTCCGGAGTGACCGCCTGGCCACAGTGAGCAGCAGGTCACCGACAAGTGGCACGGACACCGCCAACCTCACCCCGGGAATCCGGGTCCCAATCTTGCAACTCTCGAACGCATGAAGACAGATATCGAAGCGTTCTACGAGCTCGCCGACGACATCGAGATTGCGATGCTCACCACGAGGCGCCCAGACGGGCACCTGCGATCGCGGGCCATGGCGAATCAGAAACGCGCGGCCGGATCCGACCTGTGGTTCGTCACCGCGGCCGGCAGCGAGAAGTTGGACGACATCGCCCACGATCCCCACGTCAACCTCGCCTACTTCAAGTCGAGCAGCATGGAGTGGATCTCGGTCTCGGGCATGGCCACCATTTCCCACGATCGCGCGACTGTGGCCGAGCTCTACGCTTCAGGCTGGAAGATGTGGTTCCCCGACGAGGGCGACCCCAGGCACGGCACCGCCGACGATCCCCGGATGGTGTTGATTGGCGTGACCATTCACGCGGCCGAGTTCCTCGAGGTGAACAAACCCAGGGCAGTGGTGCTGTACGAGCTGGCCAAGGGCTGGCTCACCGGCACGGAGCCCAAGATCGGCCAGATGCATTCGCTGTAGCACGAGGACACCTTATGACCAAGACCACGCGCGGCGCACAGCGGCGTTACGACGAGCTCAAACAGATGCTCACCGCGCGCGCCCTGCTTCTCGACGACGAGGTACACGGCCGACTGCGCGGCGTGCGGGCTGACGTCACCGCGCGATCGCACGACGGCCAGGACCTCGGGGACCTGGCCGACACCGACCTGCAGGACGAGATCCGCCTGGCGCTGATCCAGATGAAGGCCGAGACGCTGAACCTGGTGAACGACGCCCTCGCGCGCCTCGACGAGGGGCGCTACGGGTCGTGTCAGGACTGTGGGGACGAAGTCGCCGAACGGCGGCTCCGGGCGCTGCCGTTCGCCGTGCGGTGCACGGGATGCGAGCAATCACGTGAGGTGGACCGTCAGCGGGCCGAGGGGCGTTCGCGGCGCGACGCTCCACTCTTCCATCCCGCGCTCTAGCCGCGTCGCGCCCGAAGTCAGAACGCGAACAGGTCGCGGTCGGGGTCGGGTAATCGGAGCAGCTCGGCGCGAATCATCTGCGCCGCCAGCGCCGAGAAGGTGATGCCATTGCCGCCGAACCCGAGCACGGCAAAGCAGCGCGCCATCCCGGGCACGGCGCCGATCGATGGCGTGCCGGTCGTGGACGACCCGAACGAACCACACCAGGCAAACTCGGCCTCGGCGTCGAGGGATGGCAGCAGACGCTGCAGGCGCCTCTCGAGCGTGCGAGTCTTGGTGACCAGCAGGGCATCCCTGGCCGCCGCGCTGCTGAACCCTTCGTCTTCCCCGCCGCAGATGACGCGCCCATCATCGGTCGTACGCACGTAGAGGTACGGCGGCGGCGCCTCCCACACGAGACTGCGATCGGGCCGCAGGGCCCGCGGCTGGGCACGGGTGGCCATGGCCCAGGTGGAGGCGACCGCATGTCCGCGCTGCGGCACGACTTCGGGCACTTCGTAGCCGGTGGCGACGACGACGAACCGCGTGGTCACGACCGCGCCGTCCGCGGTGGTGACGCGCGTGCGTCTCGGGCCAGGCGTCACTTGCACCACGCCACTAGGAGCTCGGCCAGGCACCGGGCACGGCGCGCCGTCGAGGGCGCGCCGCACTCAGGGCGTCGTGGCTACCGGCCGTCGCCGTCAGCGTCGCCGGGAATGGCCTTCTCGACCCGATGCCAGCTGTCGCGCACCGCGTGCCTGGCATCGTTCCATCCCAGGCGCGAGTCGTTTTTGGCGGTGTCCCACTTGCGTTCGAGGTCGGGCGCAGCCGCATCGAAATCGGCGTAGCCGTTGCCGACCGACTCCCAGCCGAAACGATAGGCGTCCTGGTAATCGGTGTAAGGCGCGCCCGGCTTCACGTAAGGCCGCGACGCGTAGTTCTGCTGCCAGTAGACGTCCTCGACCGTGGGATCGACTGCCGCCGCCACGCCGTGGCCCACCGCACTGCCCGTCACCGCGCCAACCGCGGCGCCAACGACCGCGCCGACGGGGCCGCCGATGGCCGCACCCACCGCCATGCCGGCCACTGCGCCGCCGGCCATGCCCACGGTTTCGCCCACCGGATGATTCTTCGTCGTTTCGTTCGCCATGGAGTCCCCCAATGAAGGTCGTGGTAAGTGAATGAACGCCGGACTAGCGTCCAACGGCGAGCAGGTTTCTGATGACGTAGCCGGTGGCCTTCGCCCTGGCGATGTCCTCCGCCAGTGTCTTCTGGGCTTCGGTCGGCACGCGGCCATTGAGCGTGACCGTCTTGGTCACGTGGTTGGAATCCACGTTGATGTTGCTGGCGTCGACGCGTGAATCGGCCGTGAGCGCCACCTTCACGTCCATGGTCTCTACCGCCGCATCCGCGGCCCTGCCGCCGTCCATCACCGCGGTGCCGGTGGCACGGGCGGCGTCGGCCGTGGCGCTGCCCACGTTCTTGGCCGCGTCGGCCACTGCGCTGCCGGCCTTCTCAGCAGTTGTGGCGGTCGCGGTCGCGGCCGAGTCCACCTTGCGTTCCGCGCGATCGCTGCAAGCGGCCGTGATCGCCACCGCGACGACGGCGCCTGCGACTCGTACGAACGTAGTGATCCGTGTCATGACTGCCCTCCGGCATTCGACGCGTCACCTGGGCGCGAAGCGCCCTGGCCGGTCGTCACCAGAATCAGCAAAGGACATGCCGGACGCGATCGCCCGCAAGCGGCACGCGCCCGTGACGGGGCGCATGGATCAGGGTGACGCGCTACCGACTATGGGTAAGGGCGCGCTCGAAGTGAGGAAGAGGCGCGGTCACGCGGCGTCTCGCGGCAACGCCCCGAGAATCTGCCGGCAGATGTCGTCCTGCAGCGTGAAGACGTCCTCGAACGCGTGCTGCGCCGTGTGTGACCACAGCACCGTGCCGTCCACGGCCGAGACGAGTTGCCCGGTCACTCGCACTTGCGCGCCGGAGCGCAGATAGGTGCCGGTCAGCAGGCGGTCGACGCGCAGCTCCCGGCCAATGGTCGTCAGGTCTGCGGTGTCGTCGAAGCGCATCGCTTCGCGATTCGAGAGCACGCGCCAGCGCGCGTCGCCCGAGAGCGCGGCGGTGATCGCCTCGGGTACGCCCAGCTGCAGGAAGGCCACGTCCGCGTCGTCCTGCAAGGCGCGAAAGGGCAACACGACGATGGCGGCGCGCCGGTCCGGCGGCCCCTCGGGAACGGCCGGCGATTCGGTCGTCGCCGCCGCCTCGAGGGCGGCGGCCATCTCACTCACCGAGGCATAGCGATCGGCCGACCGGCGCTGCAGGGCCCGCAGCACGACCGGATCCAAGGCGACGAGTTCGGGGCGACCGAGCGGCTGAGGGTCGTCGTGGAGCACCGCCTTCAGCCAGTCGACGTTGGTCTCGGCGTTGAAAGGGATGTGGCCGGTGAGCATCTCGAAGAGCATCACCCCCAACGCGAAGACGTCGGTGCGCTCATCGACCGGATCGCCGGTGACCTGTTCGGGCGCCATGTAGCGCAACGTGCCGGCGACGGATCCAGCCATCGTGAGCGCGGGCGCCGTGTAAGCGGCGTCCACCTGGGTGTGACGGGCCAGGCCGAAGTCGAGCAGCTTCACGCCCTGCGGCGTCAGGAAGACGTTGGTCGGCTTCAAGTCGCGGTGAATCAGGCCGAGCTCGTGCAGGGCCGTCACCGCGCTCATGAGCGGCACTATTATGGCGACCGCGTCAGCGGCCGACAGCACGCCTCGAGCGATGCAGTCGGCCAGCAACTCGCCCTCGAGCAGTTCCATGACGAGGAAGGTCTGGCCGTCGTGCTCGCCCACTTCGTAGAGCCGGCAGGCGTTGGGATGCGACAGCGCCGCCGCCGACCGCGCCTCGCGCTTGAAGCGCTCCTGGGCGACGGCGTCCGCGAGCTCTTCGCGCAGCAGCTTCACCGCCACGCGCCGGCCCAGCTGCTGGTCGGTCGCCGCGAAGACGCGGCCCATGCCGCCGTGCCCGAGCGGTGCGTCCACCCGGTATCGTCCGCCCAGTTCCGTGCCGATCATCGCGTCATGTTGGCTGGTGGTCACTGGATCCTATCGTAGCGCGAGGTGTCCGCACGGCCCAGCGCAGCTTCGCCGACGACGCGCGCGGGTTCGCGCGCACTTCCTCCGCTGACGCCCGCGCGACGTCGTCGCCGGCATCCACGTAGACGCTCTCGCGGCGTCCCGCCTGAAAGGCCTTCTTCACGCGGCGGTCCTCGCCCGAATGAAACGTCAGGATGGCCACGCGCCCACCCGGGGCCAGGCACGCCGGCAGTGTGCGCAGCAGCGCATCGAGGGCTGAGAGCTCGTCGTTCACGGCGATGCGCAGCGCCTGGAACACGCGCCGCACGGCGAGGTCGGCCGCCTCGATGCCGCCGCGCGGCCGGGCCGCCATCACGGCCACGCGCACCGCATGGGCCAGCGCGCGCGTCGTGTCGTGCTGCTGCCCCGCCACGCGCTGGGCAATCGCGTCGGCCAGCGGCTCGTCGGCATTCGCGACCAGGATCCCGGTCAGGGCCGCTACGCTGAGGCGCGCGAGCAGAGCCGAGGCCGGCTCGCCCCGCGTGGGGTTCATGCGCATGTCGAGCGGCGCGTCGTCCTTGAAGGTGAAGCCGCGCTCCGGGTTGTCGAGTTGCATCGACGACACGCCGAGGTCGGCGTAGATCAGGTCGGCCCCGGCCGGGGCCACCTCGCCGAGCACCTGGGCCAGGCCCGCGAAGTTGGTGCGGCGCGTGTCGAAGACGTCGGCGCCCAAGCCCGCCTTGCGCAGCCGCGCCTCGCTGCGCGGCAGCTCCAGCGGATCCACGTCGAGCCCGATCAGCCGGCCGCCCGGCCGCAGCCGCTCGAGCACCGCGCGCGCATGGCCGCCGAAGCCGAGCGTGCAATCCACGGCCAGCTCACCCGGTTGTGGGGTCAGCACGGCCAGCAACTCGTTGACCATGATCGGCCGGTGCATCCCGGCCGGCGTCTTGCCCGCCTGCAGCACCTTCTGCACGTCGGCGGCGTAGCGCTCCGGCTGCAGTTCCTTGTACTTCAGGTGGAACGCGCGCGGGTTCTTGCCGGGATACCGTGGCCGCCGCATCCCTCACGCCCCCGACACGCGCGCCAACTGGCGGCGCACGAACTGCACCAGCTCGGGGAATGCCGCGCGACCTGTGAAGTGACCGCGGTCGGTGTACTCGAAGTAGCTGCACGCCAGTTGCGAAGCCACGTGCCGCGCCTCCGCCACCGGGATGAGTGGATCGTCGGCGGACTGAAAGATGCCGATCCACTGCTGGTTGCGTCGAATGTCGTTCCATCGCCACGGGGCACGGTAGTAGCCGCTGGCGCGCTCGCCCGGGTCCCCCAGGTCG
>Ga0163144_10006549_pt1 | contig 25665 bp, 21 predicted proteins | sample OliLak19BULKMAT1_FD_123175 | JGI IMG/M metagenome (GOLD analysis project Ga0163144, IMG submission 123175) | Freshwater microbial mat bacterial communities from Lake Vanda, McMurdo Dry Valleys, Antarctica - Oligotrophic Lake LV.19.BULKMAT1 | ecosystem: Environmental > Aquatic > Freshwater >... | reverse complement strand
CTCCCGCACAACCTGTCACGCCGATGCGGCGCTTCGCGGCGCCGGCAGCCGGTCCAATTCGTTGCGCGCGTAGACGGCCATCGCGCGTGCAAAATCCGCGACTACGCCCTGCAGCCGCGTGAAGCCGGCCCGGCGCTGGCCGGTCGCTTCATTCAGATAAAGAGCGCGATTGATTTCGATCTGGAGGCTGTAACGCCGCCGCGCCGGTTCGCCATGGGTGCGCACGATGTCGGCGCCGCGGTAGGGCCGGTTCAGCTCCACGCGGTAGCCGCGGCTCGAGAAAAACGTCGCCACCCACGCGGTGAACTCCGCGGGCGCCGTCGTGCCGTGCCGATCGCCGATCACGAAATCGGCGCGCGCGGGACCGCGCCCCCGGCTCGGACTCGCGCCACGCGATTTCATCGAGTGGCAGTTGAAATGCCACACGGCGCCGTGACGCCGCCACGCCGCATCGATCGCCTGCTGCAGCGCGCGACGATAGGGCGTGTGGAACCGCCGAATCCGCGCCGCGACTTCTGCGACGCTCAGCCGGCGGTCGTAGAGCAGCACGCCGGGCCGCGTGAAGCGACGAATCAATCCCATGCCGCGCGCGCCATGCCCACTCAGCTCGATGGGCGCCGGCCAGGGCGCGGCCAGCACCTCGGGATCGATGTCGTTGGCCGCGCGGTTCGCGTCGATGTAAGCCCGCGGAAAACGGGCGGCGAGGAGCGTCGCCCCGCTCGCGACCACGCCGGCACAGAGTTCGTCGACGTAAGCGTCGCACGTGGTCCGAATCTCCGCGCGCGTTGCCGCCGGCCGGAAATCGCGTGGAAACACAAAGCCGCTGTGCGGTGAATCAAAGACGAGCGGCGCCAGGCCGTTTCGTGGGGCCTTCAGGACGAAGGCACGACGCTGGGAGGCGGACGGCATGATCGGCGGTCGGGCGCGGGCGTCGCCGCCGGCGCTCCGTTCAATCGCGGTAGTTCAGCGCCGGCGGGCGATCGCCGACCAGCGCCGCGTAGGTGAAATTGGCGCCGCGACGCTCGAGAAATTCCGCCTTCGCCTTGGTGACCACGGCGGGCTGCGTGAAGTAATCGATCAGCGCTCCGGCCATCGTCTTCGCGGCGACGTTCATGCCCTTGAGCCCAATCGTCGTGCCGCCGCAGGCGACGGCCTGCCAGCTATGCGAAGGCGTGCCCGGCGCCCATGTGGCGGTGCGCAGGCCGACCGTCGGCACCGCCCAGCTCACGTCGCCGACATCGGTCGAGCCGCTGCCGCCCTCGCGCGGGGCGTTCGGACTGAAAGCGCCGATCAGCGCCGCCGTCTCCGGCGCGGGCGGCTTGCCGAAGACGGTCTGGGCGATCTTCAGCGCGAACGCCTTCTCTTCGGGCGTGTAGGTCACCCCGCCGACGGTGGAGAGATTGGCGTGCATCACGCGGCTGAGCGCCTCATTGGGCAGCAGCTCGTAAACGCCGCCGGTGATTTCCCACTCGGCCTTGGTGCCGGTGCCGAGCGCGGCGCCGGTGGCCGCCTGCTCGACGCGCCGCCACACGTCCTGGACGATCTCGCGGCTCGGGCTGCGCACGTAGTAATACACCTCGGCAAACGCCGGCACGACATTGGGCGCCTCGCCGCCCCGCGTAATCACATAATGGATGCGCGTGGAATCCGGCACGTGCTCGCGCATCAGGTTTACCATGTGGTTCATCGCCTCGACGCCATCGAGCGCGGAGCGGCCCCGTTCGGGCGACGCGGCGGCGTGCGCCGCGACGCCCTGGAAGCGGAACTTCCCCGACTTGTTCGCCAGCGAGCTCGCCATCGAGACATTGTTGCGATCGCCCGGATGCCAGTGCACGGCGAGGTCGACATCGTTGAAAAGCCCGGCGCGCACCAGGTAGACCTTGCCCGAGCCGCCCTCCTCCGCCGGCGTGCCGTAGACGCGCAGCGTCCCTTTCTGGCCGCTGGCCTTCATCCAGTCCTTCACCGCGATCGCCGACTGGATCGAGGCGGCACCGAACAAGTGATGGCCGCAGGCGTGGCCGGCATTCGCACCGGGTCGCGCCTTCTTTTCCGGCACCGCCTCCTGCGCGACGCCGGGGAGCGCATCATATTCCGCCAGCACGCCGATCACCGGGGAGCCGCTGCCGTAGCTGGCGAGGAACGCCGTCGGGATGCCCGCGACGCCCGCCTGCACGGCGAAGCCCTCCTTCTTCAACTGTTCCTGCAGCAGCGCCGAGCTGCGCGTCTCCTTGTAGCCGATTTCGGCGTAGTCCCAGATCTTCATCGCGATGTCCTCGTAGGTGGACTTCGTGGCGTCGATGCGCTGGAGCACCGCCGGTTTGGTGATTTGGGCCGGCAGCAAGCCGGGCAGCGCGAGGAGAAGGACGAGCGGCAGTTTCATGGGATAAAGCAGGAAGCGCGAGCCGCGCCCGGGCGCCGCTCACCAACCGACGGCGGCATTCGTGCGGCGCGGGTCGGCGAACCCGGTGAGCGTGCCGTCGGCGTTGAACTCGATCGCGTTGATGCCGCCGAAATGCCGGCCGGTGCCCGCGGGCTCGGGCAAATTCACCCGCCAGCCGCGCGCCTGCATCTCCTGCGACACCGCGTGCGGAAACGATTGCTCCGCCTCGAACGCCTCGCCGTCGTCGCGGCGAAACGGCGACGAGTAGTGCACCCGCGTGTCGCCAATCGCCTCGGCCAGCGGCCGGTTGAGCGCAAGCCGATCGAGCAGCGTCTGCAGCAGCGCCGTGGGGATGCGCGAGGAGCCCGGGATGCCGATCGCGAAGACGGGCCTGCCGCCGCGCAGAACGAGGGTCGGGGCGATGGTGCTGCGCGGGCGGCGGCCCGGCGCGAGCCCGTTGAGACTTTTCAGATCCACGAAGGAGAAATTGCTCATCGAGTCGTTCAGCACGACGCCGGTGCCCGGGGGCACCACGCCGGCTCCGAAGTGCAGGCTCTGCGATTGCGTGGCGCACACGATGTTGCCCTGCGCATCGGCCACGATGAAGTGCGTCGTCGCCGCCATCTCGCTCTCGTAGAAAGGCGAAATCTCGCCCCACCCGCCCGCGACCTTCTTCTTCGCCGCGGCCGGTGAAAACGCCTTCGCGCGGATCTCCGCGATCGAGTCCGGCGCGAGCAGTTTTTCGAAAAGGAAACGCGATTCCGGCGCATCGCCGACCGTCCGCGCGATGTGCGGAAACACCACGCGCCACAGGCGGCCAATCCGATCGAGATTCTCGGCCGTGCGCAGCGGCCCGCCGCCAAAACTCTCCTCCTCGAGCGCCTTCATGATCGGCAGGAAGAGCGCCGCGCCGCTCGCCGGCGGCGGTGCGCACATCAGCGTGTAGCCGCGGAACGTCGCCTGGATCGGCTCCGTGATCCGCGCCTCGTAGCCGGCCAGATCCTCGAGCGTGAGGACGCCGCCGCCTTTTTGGGACGCGGCCACGATCGCCGCGGCCACCGGCCCGCGGTAAAAGCCATCGCGGCCGCGTTGCGCGAGCGCCTCCATGGTGCGCGCGAGATCCTCGTTGGGCAGCAGGCTGCCAGCCGCCGGCAGCTTGCCGCCCGGCAGATAAAGCCGCGCGATCTCGGCGTCGCCGCGGCGCAGCTTTTTCTCCTGCTCGGCAAAAAGCTCCCGGGTCTTCGGCAGTATCCGGAATCCCTTACGCGCCAGCGCGACGGCCGGTTGCACCGCTTCCGCCCACGGCTTCGTGCCCCACTTCCGGTGCGCGGCCCAGAGCCCCGCGCCCAGCCCGGGCACACACACGGACCCATAACCGTAGCTGCGATCCTCCTCGGGCCGCTTCACGTAGGCGGCGACGTCGAGCGAACCGGCGGCGTCCATCGCGTCGACCGCGAAGGTCCGCCCCGATTTCGCGTCGAAATAGAGGAGCATGAGCTTGCCGCCAAGGCCGGAGCCGTAGGGCTCCGCGACGCCGACCGCGAGCGAAGTCGCGACCGCGGCGTCGATCGCGTTGCCGCCGGCTTTCAGGACGGCGAGGCCGGCCTCGGCCGCCTGCGGATGCGCGGCGACCACCATGCCCTGGCGCGCGGTGGCGGGCGTGACCGTGACCGGCGTGGCCGCCGGCGCCACGGGGAGGAACGAAAGGACGATGAGGGAAACAATCGCGCGCACGGTCTGACGAGCGTGATGAAAGCAAGGAGGCCGACAAGCGGGCAAAATGGAAAAAACGCCGAGGGAGCGCATCTGCCGGTTCCAGCCCCGGCGCGGAGCGGAGTCCGCGCCCTACCTTTTCAATTTCGATGCAGACGTCGTAGGTCGCCTCGTTGGTGCCGGCGCGGAGCGGAGTCCGCGCCCTACCTTTTCAATGGTCGCGATGGGATCGGTAGGGCGGCGAGTCCCTTCGCCGCCGCGGGGCCGACCGCCGCCAACCGGCAGATGCACCCACGCCGAGGTCGCCCGATCAGAAAGCCTTCGAAATCTGGGAGTAGAACGTCCGGCCCTTGGCGGTGGTGCCAGCGCCGCGGCGGTATCCGAAAGCCTCATCCGCCAGGGGCGGCTCGATGTCGGCGACGTTGTTCACGCCCAAGCGCAAGGCGGTGCCGGCGAGCAAGCCCCCGCGCCGCTGCCGCGGAATCGCGTAGTTCACGTAGGCACTGTGGGTGGCGAATGCGCTCACGAGATAGCGGTAGCGCCGCACGCCGCCCGAATCGTCGTAGACCGAAATGTAGTCGGGCTGGCCGAGCACGTCGTAGATTTCCTTGGTCGTCGAAGCGCCGGTGTCGACGTAGGTGCCGTAGTAGGTCGTGAACCAGCCGAGCGTCCAGCGGTCCTTCCGCCACGTCGCTCCGATGTTGCCGCGAAAACGCGTGCGGCCGTCGCGGTTGATGTTGTTCACCTTGGGGGCACCGGGCGCGTCCTCGGTGTCGGACTGGAGCAGATAGGCGGCGTCCCCGCGGATCGCGCCCTGGCCGAGCCGCGATTTCGGCAGGCGCAACTCGAACCCGAAGTCGATGCCCTGCACCTCGCGGCCGGCGAGGTTGACGTAGTCGGTCACGATCGAGCGCACCTGGCCCACGGGCACGCGCTGGGTGGTGGCGGGCCGGCCGGCGTTGTAGGCGTTGAAGGCCGTGATGTCGGCGGGGGTGACCGCGTCGCGCATCACCTGGGGATTGCCGGCATAACTGCCCGTGCCGCTGCCGAGGTTGATCTGGTTGAGCGGCGTGCCGGCCGCGAGCGCCTTTTGCACGGCGCCGTCGAGCAGCTCTTCGTCGCGGATGAGCTGGCTGGTGCCACTGACATCGTCGATCACGTCGCGTTGCTTGATGCGCCAGTAATCGACGGTGATCGTAAGGTCGCGGTAGAACGGCGCGGAAACGGCCAGACCGACGGTGAGCGAGCGCGAACTCTCGGGCCGGAGGCTGGCGCTGCCCTGGCGGAAAATCACGGGCGAGGCACTGGAGTCGCGATTGAGGCCCGTGACTTCGGCGCGGTATGGGTCGTTGTAGGTGTTGCCCGAGCGTTGCAGCGGCGTGGTGTTGGTCTGCACGAGATTCGGCGCGCGGAACGAGGCGGCGAGCGTGCTGCGCAGGAGAATCCAGTCGTTGGGCCGGAAGTTGAGCCCGAACTTCGGCTTCGCCGTGTGGCCGAAATCGGAGAAACGCTCGGCGCGGCCCGCCAGCGTGAGCTCGAGCGAGCGCACGAAGGCCTTGCGGTTGGCGCGACCGACGACGGGCACGAGCACCTCGCCGAAGACCGAACCGATCGTGCGCGAAGCGTAGAGATTCACGTTGGGGCTGACGGCGATGAAATCGTTCTCGTTCGGCCCGAAGAAGAGATTCGTCGGATCGCTGGCATTGCCGTTGAAGGGCGCGTCCGCGGGGTTGAGCCCGGCATAGGGCGGGCGCCAGTCCTTGTAGTCCTCCCAGCGCATCTCGGCGCCGGCGGCGACGCCGATCGGCCCGCCCCAGAAACGATCGAAGAGGGAGCCGTTGACCTTGAAGTCCCAGCTCGCGAGCTGCGTCCGGCCCTCGCGCACGAAGTTGTCGTAGAGCGAGTCGGTCAGCGCGGTGGGATTGCGGTAAGGCGTGTCCACCATCAACAGGAACGGGTTGGTGGCGTTGCCGGGCTGCGGCACGAGCTTGAAGGTGTAGTTGAATGGATTATACGCCTTCGCCGGATCGGAGGACGTCAGCGCGGCCCGGAGCCGGCTCTCGCGGACGGCGCCGTGCTCCTCGTCGTGAGTGGTGTTGCGCGAGAAGAGCACCGCCGACTCCCATTCCCAATCCCGCGCCAGGCGGCCGCGCAGGCCGGCCACGGCGCGATAAGCCTCCGAGTCGACGTGGATGCGGGTGGCGCGGAAATCGCGCGGGATGACGCCGACGCCGGGGAGGAGCTGGATGTCGGCGGGCGGGCCGACGAGGCGCGGTGTGCCGTCGGCGTTGGGCAGGCCGGTGGCATGGTAGAAACGCGTGCCGAAGGGGTTGAACGGATTGCCGGCGCTGACGTGGATGTTGTGATCGGTGGAGGCATCGAAGGACCACGGGAGCCGGCCGGTGACGGAGCGGGCGTGGTAGAGCATGAACTCGCCGAAGAGCTCGAGATTGTTCTCCAGCTTGTGGCGCAGCATCCCGGTGAGGTTCAGGCGGTCGGACTTGGGCAGCGCGGGTTTGAAGTCATTGGGATTCTGATACCAGTTGACGGTGAAGTCATCGATGTTGTGCGACGGCAGCGTCTGGCGGAAACCGGTGTTGCCGTCGGCGAGCGGAATGAGATAAAAGGTGCCGTTCGTCGCCATCGTGGCGGACGTGCTGCCGGAGGTGGTGATGATGCCGCGGTTGCCGGTGGGGCGCGCGCCGACAAAGGCGCCCGTCGTATCATAGCTGCCGCGGATGAAGCCGCCGAAGTAGCTCGAGTCGGTGCTGAGGCGGTTGTCGAAATCGTTGTCGCGGACGACGGTGCCGGCGGAGTCGGTGATGGGCAGGCCGTTCCATGGGGCCGGGACATCGCGCGTCGTGCGGATATCCTGGTTACGGGAGAACTTGCGCTGGTTCAGCCAGAGGAAATCGCGGTGAAAAAAGTCGACCGTGAGCAGGAGGTTGCTCCGGCCGCGGTTGAAATTCCGCCCGTGGGTCAGCTCGGTGTTCCACTCGTTGCCGCCGCCGTGCTGCGTGACGCTGCCGCGGGCCCGGAAGGCGAGGCCGTCGAAATTCCGCCGCGTGATCGAGTTCACGACACCGCCGGCCGCATCGGTGCCGTAGATGGCGGAGGCGCCGTCGCGCAGGATTTCCACGCGCGCCATGGCGGCGGCCGGGAGCTGGTTGACGTTCACCGACAGCGATGGCACGCCACTCTCCGCCTGGCTGATCGGATGGGGCGCCATGCGCCGGCCGTTGAGGAGGACAAGGGTATTGCCGGAACCGATACCGCGGAGGTTGATCGAGTTGTTGTCGCCACGCGCGTCGGCGCCAAGGGTGTTGCCCTCGTCGAGCACGATGGGTCCGCCGATGGACAGGCTGTCGAGGAGCTCGGCCGCGGTGGAGACGCCGCGCAGGGCGAGATCGTCGGTGTTAAAGACGGTGATGGGCAGTGTCGTCTCCTGGTCGATGCGCTTGATGTTCGAGCCGGTGACGGTGAAGGCCTCCATGGTGAGCGCCTCGGGCTTTTCGGCGGGGGCGGGCGGCGGCGGCGCCACCTGGGCGAAAACCGAAACGGTGCTGAGCGACAACGCGCAGGCAAACGCGGAACGGCGGGGGAATGGGTTCATGCGGGGGAAGGTCGGTCAGTCGGATGGTTGGACTTGGGTTCAGGGACCGGACGCGCGAGAGCACGCGACGGTTGCGCGTTGCGGTCAAGCGGTCGTCGACGAGTGACGAACGACCGCGGCCGAACGCGGGGCACCGGACCAGGAAAAGAGCCGGCGCCACCCCGTCCCGGGCGGGAGCGGAGAGAAACAACGCGATGCGCAGCGCAGGTCTGGAGTGAAGCGGGACAAGCGGGTCGGAGTTAGCACTCGTTATGCCATTGCCCCACGCCAGCGGGGGGGATTTCCGCGACGGCATCACGCGGTGGACAAATCTGCCACACCGGTGGCCCCAAAGTCCACTCGCGTGTCTCCACGCGGCCAAGCGCTCCCCGGCCGGCGCTCCGGCCCAACGGTGCAACTGAAAGTGAAGTCACTTGCCCAACCGAGGCCACGTCGGTGCGGCCGACCCACCCCCTGTTTGTCACGTAATACGTGACAAACCTCTCGTTCTGTCCCAGCGGGGGCGGGCTCGTTTGTCACTTAATAAGTGACAAACCGTCGCGGCCGGACAGTGCGGCGGTGGCCGGGGCACTGACTTCACTTTCAACTACACCCCGGGCCCAACGGTGCCGCCGTTCGCGCTGGCCTCCCGGCAGCGTTGGCACTCTCTTCGCCACCCCCCCTGCGCACAGCGCCCCCACCCCATGAATCTCGGACTCACCGCCAAACCCGTCATCGTCTGCGCTGCCAGTGCCGGACTCGGCAAGGCCACCGCGCTCGAGTTCGCGCGCGAAGGCGCCCACGTCATGCTCTGCAGCCGGCGCCCGGCCGAGCTGCAGCGCGCGGCCGCCGACATCAAGGCTGCGACCGGCCACGAGCCGGCCGTGACCGTCGCCGATTTGACGAAACCGGCCGACATCGCGCGACTGGTCGAGGCGACCGTCGCGACGTTCGGCGGGGTTTTCGCGCTCGTGAACAACAGCGGCGGTCCGGCCGCGGGGGCGTTCGATCATTTCGACGACGACGCGTGGCAGGCCGCGTTCGAGTTGAATCTGCTCAGCACCATCCGCGTGACGCGCGCCGTGCTGCCGCATCTGCGCAAGGCCGGCGGCGGACGGATCGTGAATCTCACCTCCTCCTCGGTGAAGGGCCCGATCGAAAACCTGATCCTCTCGAACACCTTTCGCACCGCCGTCGTCGGCCTCAGCAAGACGCTCGCGGGCGAACTGGGCGCCGACGGCATCCTCGTCAACGTCGTCGGTCCCGGCCGGATCCAGACCGATCGCGTCGAACATCTGGATACGCTTCGCGCGCAGCGCACCGGCGCCACGGTCGAGCAGGTGCGGGCCGAGCACCGGAAGGCGATCCCGCTCGGCCGCTACGGGACGCCGGAGGAGTTCGCCCGGCTCGTCGTCTTCCTCGGCTCGCCCGCCAACACCTACGTCACCGGCCAGACCGTGCTCGTCGATGGCGGCATGACCAAGGTCTACTGACGCGGCGGCGGCCTACTTCAGCCAGGTCAGGAGGCCGGTCAGCATGAAACCGTTGGTGACGTCGATCAGCAGCGCGCCCGTCGGCGGCACGATGAGAAACGCCCGCCGCGCCGGCCCGTGGCGCTGCACGACCGTCAGCATCGTGGCCATGGCGTTGGACGTCGCGCCGAGCGCGAAGCCGCAGTGTCCGGCGGCCATCACGGCCGCATCATAGTCGCGCCCCATCGCGCGAAAAGTCACCGTCAGCGCGAACACGCCCATCAGCACGATCTGCACGATCAGAATCACCAGCATCGGCAGCGCCGTGGCCGCCAGCTCGACCAGATTCAATCCCGCCATGGTGATCACGAGGAAGAGCGACAGCAGCACCGCGCCGATCCCGTCGATCACGTCGCTGTCGATCAGTCTGCCGCCGGCCGCGTCGTGCAGGTTGCGCACGATGACGCCGACGAGCATGCCGCCCATCGAGACGGGAAAGATCAGGCCCGCCTTCTGCAGCAGATAACCCGCCCATGCACCGCCCTTCACGCAGAGCAGGACGATCAGCACGGGAGCGATCAGCCGCCGGCCCTGCCCGGCCAGCGCGCGCAGCAAGGTGAACAAACCCGCCTCCGCGCCGGCCGCGGCGGTCGCCGTATCCACGCTTCCCGCACCGGGCGCGCCGGCTTCGGTCGAGCGCAACCGGTGCTTTTCAATCAGACGCGTGGCCACCGGCCCGCCGAGCAGCGCGCCGGCGATCAAGCCGAAGGTGGCGGCGGCAACGCCAATCACGGCGGCACCCTGCAAGCCGGCCTGGGCAAAGGGTTCCGCGAACGCCTGCGCCGTCGAGTGGCCGCCCGTCAGCGTCACGCTGCCGCACATGACGCCGAGCAGCGCGGATTCGCCCATCGCGGTGCTGACGCCGACGCCGACCACGTTTTGCAGCACGCCAAAAACCGAGGCCACGAACCAGAAGATGATCAACTGCACGCCGCCGGTGCGCACGAGCGACCACGTGGCGTTGAGGCCGACACAAACGAAGAAACCCACCATGAAGAGCGTGTTGATCGGCCGGGCGGGACGCGCGGCCCATTCCGGCTCGGCGCACACCAGCCAGGTCCACCACGCGTCGTTCACCCGGCTGCCGAAAGCGAGTTGGCCGAGGCCGCTGACATTGCATGCCAGGACCGCCACGCAGACGAGCAGGCCGCCCACCACGGGCGCGGGAATATTGAAACGCCGCAAGCAGGCCACGCGCCGCACGCACCCCTCGCCCAGCAGCAGAATCGGCACCGCGAGCAGCAGGACGAGCCAGGGGGAAAGCACCATGCGAAAGGGGACGGGGAAAATCCGCGCGCCGGCAACCCAGGAGTCACCAGCCGGCGGCCTGGCCGCCGGCGCGGGGATCGGCGGCCCCAATGAAGCTCTTTCCGTCGGCGCTGCGGCCAACGATGTGCGACACGCCAAAGGTCGTCTCCTCCTTCAGCGTGTGGCCGCGGCGCTGCAACTCCGCGCGCACGGCCGGGGACAATTTCTGCTCGACCCGCAGTTCGTCCGGCACCCACTGCTGGTGAATGCGCGGCTGCGCCAGCGCGACATCGAGCGGCTGGCCGAGGTCGAGGATCGCGATCAGGTTGAGCACAACCTGCGTGATGATCGTTGGTCCGCCGGCGGCACCCAGCGCGAGGACCGGCTCGCCGTTTTTCAGGACGATGGTCGGGCTCATGCACGAGAGCGGGCGCTTGCCCGGCGCGATGGCGTTGGCCTCGGCGCCGATGAGCTTGAAGTGATTCGGCCTGCCCGGCTCCACGGAGAAGTCGTCCATTTCGTTGTTCAGAAAAATGCCGGTGCCGGGCACGATGACCTTGGAGCCGAACGATGTATTGATCGTTTGGGTGCATGCCACCCAGTTGCCCTCGGCGTCGGCGACGGAGAAATGCGTCGTGTGCTTCTCGAAGAAACGCGGCTCCCCGTCCGGCGGCAGGCTGTGCCCGGCGACCGGGCTGGCGCGATCGAGCCTGATGCGCGCCGCGAAGGCTTTCGCGTAGCTGCGGTCGAGCAGCCCGCGCGGCACGTCCGCGAAGTCGGGATCGCCGAGCCAGTGCGCGCGATCGGCGAAGGCGAGCTTCATCGCCTCGGCGATCACGTGCGCCCGTTCGCCGGCGCCGTTGAGCGCGCGCAGATCGAAATGCTCGAGGATGTTCAGCATCTGCGCGACATGCACGCCGCCGGAGCTGGGCGGCCCCATGCCGACGAGCGTGTAGCCGCGATACGTCGAGCTCACAGGGGTGCGCGCTTTCACGACGTAGTTCTTGAAATCCTCCGCGGTCATCACGCCGCCGTGGTCGCGCATCCACGCGCCGACGGCCTGGGCGTAGGCGCCGCGGTAAAACCAGTCGATCCCGTCGCGCGCGATGGCGCGGAGGCTGCGCCCGAGATCGGTTTGCTTCAACACGTCACCCTCCGCGAGCGGCTGGCCGTCGGCCTTGAAGAGAATCGCGCGCGACGCCTCGAAACGCTTCAGCGCCTCGGCCGCGCTGCGAATCCGGCGTGAGTAACCGGCCGTGATCGGCAGCCCGTCCTCCGCGATTTTCGCCGCGGGTGTGATCAATTCCGCGAGCGGCTTGCGCCCGTAGGCGCTCCGTGCGCGCTCATAGGCCGCGAGTGCGCCGGGGACGGCGCTCGCCAGCGCCCCCGTCTGACTGAGAGCGGTGTCGGCGCGGCCGTGGCGCAGATACATGTCCCGCGAGGCGGCGGCTGGCGCCATCTCGCGGCCATCGAGCGCGATCATTTCTCCATTGGCCCGGCGGATGAGCAGGAAGGCGCCCCCGCCGATGCCGGAATTGTAACCGTCGACGACGCCCAGCATCAGCCCGACGGCGACGGCGGCGTCGATCGCGTTGCCGCCGTTCCTCATGACCTGGAGCCCGGCCTCGGTCGCGAGCGGATGCGTCGAGGAGACGATCCCGCGCGTGCCGGTGCCGAGCTCGGCGCGCAGCATGAGGACCGTGGCAACGAAGAGCGCGCCGCCGAGGCGCAGGAACCGGCGCGGGAAAAGGGGCATGGGCGGAGTTTGCAGTTGTTATGCCAGCGGGTGCGCCGGGGCGACCTCCAACTCCGGTGTTGTCATTTCGGCCACCGCGGTTGTCGTTCCGTCTCGCCGCCCATGCCCCCCTCGTCCGCCCTCGCCGGCAAGCACATCCTGGTCGTCGACGACGTGCCCGCCTTCTGTTCGGAAGTGCGCGCCTATCTGAAGGACCACTGCCGCCAGGTCACCATCTGCACCAGCCCGCTCCGCGCCCTCCGCCGGCTGAAGAGCGAGGAACCGGACCTGCTCATCACGACGCTGATCATGCGAGAACTCGGCGGCTTCGAGGTGATACGCCGGGCGCGCGGCCAGGGCAGCACGCTGCCGATCGTGATGATCACCGGCTACGGCAACGAGAAGACGCCGATCGAGGCGATGCGGCTGGGCTGCTCGGATTACATCGAGAAGCCGATCTCCGCGGAGGAGTTGCGCGCGCGGCTGGAGAAGATCTTCACCGCGCAGCAGCGGCCCAGCGCCGCCGTGGGCGAGGCCGCGTCGGCGACGCTGATGCTCTCCGAGGATCCGGCGATGAAGGCGATCTTTGAAACCGTCGGCGCGGTGGCGAAGAGCGACAGCCGCGTGCTCATCCTGGGCGAGACCGGCACCGGCAAGCAGCTCGTGGCGCAGGCGATCCACGAGCGCAGCGCGCGACGCACCCAGCCGTTTGTCGAGGTCAACTGCGCCGCGATTCCGGAAAACCTGCTCGAGAGCGAACTCTTCGGCCACGAGCGCGGCTCGTTCACCGGCGCGACGGAGCGGCGCACCGGCCGCTTCGAGCAGGCCGACGGGGGCACCCTGTTCCTCGACGAGATCGGCGAGATGAGTTTCACGGTGCAATCGAAGCTGCTGCGCGTGCTGCAGAGCGGAAATTTCAACCGCGTCGGCGGCAGCGCGACGCTGCACTCCAGCGCCCGCGTCATCGCGGCCACCAATCGCGATCTGCAAAAAGAAGTCGAGGCCGGCCGCTTCCGCGCCGATCTGTTCTACCGCCTCCACGTGATCACGCTCACGCTGCCGCCACTGCGCCGGCGCGCCGGCGATGTGCGGCTGCTGGCGGAGCATTTTCTGCAGCGGTTCCGCGGCACCCGGCCGGCCTCGCTGCAGCTCGGCGACGAGGCCCTCCGGCGGCTGCAGGGTTATGCGTGGCCGGGCAATGTGCGCGAGCTCGAGCATCTCATGGAGCGGTTCGCGGTGCTCCATGATCGGCTGCGGATCGAGGTCGCCGATCTGCCGGAGAAGATCGTGCGCGACTCCGGCGGCAGTGGCCCGGCGGCGCCCGATGCGTTGCTGCAGGGGGATTTCATCACGGCGCGAAACGCCTTCGAGAAAGCCTATGTGCGCGAAACCCTGAAGCAGGCGCGCGGCAACATGGCCGAGGCCGCGCGCCGCGCCGGCCTGGATCGCTCCCACTATTTCCGGCTCGTGCGCCGGCAAAACATCGATCCGGAGGAGTTTCGAAATTAGCGCTGGCGTCCCCGTTGACGAAACGTCCGCGCTCTCCCGGGCGCACCGGGCACCTCCCCGGGGGAAATCCCACTTGGCATCACACGTGCAAAGGTCACCCGCACTCTTGCACGTATGAAGAAAATCAAAGTCATCCAATTTGGCCTCGGGCCCATCGGGCTCGAGTCGCTCAAGCTCGCCGCGGAGCAGTCGTGGCTCGAGATCGTCGGCGGCGTCGACATCGACCCCGCCAAGATCGGCCGGACTCTTGCCGAGCTCACGGGCGTGGCTGCGTTGGGGGGCGCAAAGGTCTTCCCCTCGCTCGACGCCTTGTTCGCCGCCGCGGGCCAGCCCGACATCGTGCTGCACACCGCCGGCTCAAGCGCCGCGGTGTCGTTTGCCCAGATGAGGCCTGCGCTCGACCGCGGCATCAGCGTGGCCTCGACCTGCGAGGAACTGATCTTCCCCGCGCTGAAGACGCCCGAGCTCGTCGCCGACTACGATGCCCTCTGCCGCCGCACCGGGGCGAAGATCGCGGGCACCGGCGTGAATCCGGGCTTCGTCATGGACATCCTGCCGATCTGCCTCACCGGCGTGAGTCGCGCGGTGAAGTCGATCTATGTGGAGCGCGTCGTGAACGCCTCCACCCGCCGCCAGCCGCTGCAGGCGAAGATCGGCAGCGGGCAGGACCCGGCGGAATTTCGCGCCAAATTCGCCGCCGGCAAGGCCGGCCACGCCGGCTTCCAGCAATCGGTCGCCCTGCTTGCCCACGCCATGGGGTGGGCGCTCGATGCGATTCGGGAGACCTGCGAACCCGTCGTCGCCACCAGCCGCGTCGTCACGAACTTCTTCGACGTCGCGCCCGGCCGCAGCCTCGGCATCCATCAGCGCTGCATCGGCCTTTCCGGCGGCGAGACGAAGATCAAACTCGACCTGCAGATGTATCTCGACGCCTCGCTGCCGCATGACGCCATCGTCGTGCAGGGCCGGCCGGACTTGAATCTCGTGCTCAACGGCGGCGTGGCGGGCGACGACGCGACCGTGGCCGCTTTGATCAACATCGTGCCCCGCCTGCTCGCCGCCGCTCCGGGCGTCCGACTCATGACCGAGCTCGCCGTGCCGTCCTGGCAGAATCCGCGGCCGGCCGCGGGGCTGAGCATAAGCCGCACGCGTTCGGACTCGTCCGCGGCGGCCTGATCTGCCTCATTGACCGCCCGACGCCGCCGCACGAACCGTCGTGCGGCGGCGTCCTTTTTTTTTCACCCCCTTCGCCCTGATGAATCGCCTCGTGCTCTCCGCTCTCGCTTTTCTCGCCCTGGCCACGGTCGCGCTGGCGGCCACCCCCACCTCGCCGCGGGATCATTTCGGCTTCGCGATCGGTGACGACTATCACCTCGCCACCTACACGCAGACCGAGGCGTATTTCCAGAAACTCGCCGCCGAGTCCGACCGCGTGCGACTGGTCGACATGGGGAAAACCGAGGAGGGCCGCACGCAATGGATGCTCGTCATCAGCGCGCCGGAGAACCTGCGCGCGCTCGATCGCTACAAGGACATCGCCCGGAAACTCGCGCGCGCCGAGGGCGTGAGCGAAGCCGAGGCGCGCCAGCTCGCCGCCGACGGCAAGGCCGTGGTGTGGATCGATGGCGGCCTGCACGCCAGCGAGACCGTCGGTTCGCACCAGCTCATCGAGACCGCGTGGCACCTCGCCAGTTCGACCGACGCCGAGATGCAGCGAATCCTGCAAGACGTGATCGTGCTCTGCGCGCACGCGAATCCCGACGGCCAGGAGCTCGTGGCCTCGTGGTATATGCGCGAGCCGGACCCGACGAAGCGCTTGCTCACGCCAACGCCGCGGCTCTACCAAAAATACATCGGCCACGACAACAACCGCGACTTCTTCATGGCCGCGCAGCGGGAGAGCGTGAACGTCAACCGCCAGCTCTACCTCGAGTGGTTTCCCCAGATCGTCTACAACCACCATCAGTCCGGCCCCGCCGGCACCGTCATCTTCACCCCGCCCTTCCGCGATCCCTTCAACTATTTCTACGATCCGCTGGTTGTGAACGGTATCCAGGCCCTGGGGACGGCGATCCAGGGGCGTTTCCTCCAGGAGGGCAAGCCGGGCGCGACCTCGCGCAGCGGCGCCAACTACTCCACCTGGTTCAACGGCAGCCTCCGCACGACCTCGTATTTCCACAACATGATCGGCCTGCTGACCGAGATCATCGGCAATCCGACGCCGATGCGCATTCCGCTCGTCGCGCGCCGGCAGCTCCCCACCAACGACATTCCCGCCCCGATCGATCCGCAGCCCTGGCGCTTCCGCCAGTCGATCGATTATTCGCTGAGCGCCAACCGGGCCGTGCTCGACTACGCCTCCCGCCAGCGCGAGGTGCTCCTCTATAATATCCACCGCATGGGCCGGAACTCGATCGAACGCGGCCGCCGCGATCACTGGACCACCCGGCCCGGCCGGCTCGACGAGATCGTGACGCTCGCCGCCGCGGACAAATCCGGCACCGAGACCGCGGACAGCCCCGACACCGGCGAGTCCGGCACCAACGCACCGCAGCGTCTCGCGCTCAAATACTGGGATCTGTTGCGCAAGCCCGAGTGGCGCGACCCGCGCGGCTACATCCTGCCCGCGGATCAACCGGATTTCCCGACCGTCGTGAAGTTCATCAACACGCTCGCGAAAAACGGCATCGCGCTACACCGCGCGACGGCGGACTTCACCGTCGCCGGCAAACGCTACCCGGCCGGCTCGTATGTGGTGAAGACCGCGCAGGCCTTCCGCCCGCACGTGCTGGACATGTTCGAGCCGCAGGATCACCCAAACGATTTCAAATACGACGGCGGCCCGCCCAATCGCCCCTACGATGTCGCCGGCTGGACGCTCGCCTTCCAGATGGGCGTGAAATTTGATCGCGTGCTCGAGGCCTTCGACGGGCCGTTTCAGCAACTGCCTTACGGAGAACGGCAGTCGCCGCCTCGCGGAAGAATCGAGGGTGCCGGCGTGGTCGCCGGCTTCCTGGTGAGCCACCGCGTGAACGACACGGCCATCCTCGCGAATCGCCTGCTCAAGGCGGGCGCAGAGGCCCACTGGCTGAGGTCGCCGCCGGCCGGCGCGGCGGATTTCGGCCCCGGCGCACTCTACGTGCCCGATCGCGGCGGCGCGCGCGCGATCGTCGAGCGCGCCGCCGCGGAACTCGGGCTCAACATCCGCACCGCCGCGACCGCCCCCGCCGCGAGCGATCTCCTCCGGCTGCAGCCGATGCGCATCGCCCTCTGGGATCGTTTCGGCGGCTCGATGCCCTCCGGCTGGACGCGCTGGCTGCTCGAGCAGTTCGAGTTTCCCTTCGAGGTGATTTATCCGGGGCAGATCGACGCGGGCAAGCTGCGCGAGAAATACGACGCGATCATCTTCGTGACCGGTGCGATTCCCGCGCCGGGCACGCGGCCGCCGCTCACCGCGCGCCCGCGCAATCTTCCGCCGGAATACGAATCCTGGCTCGGCCGCATCACGCCGGACAAGTCGGTGCCGATGTTGAAAGAATTTCTGCACGCCGGCGGCACCATCGTCACCATCGGCTCGTCGACGAATCTCGCCTACCAACTCGCGCTGCCGTTGCAGAGCGCGCTCACCGAACGCAACGCGGAAGGCAAACTGCGCAACCTGCCCGACGAGAAATTCTACGTGCCCGGCAGCGTGCTCGAGGCCCGCGTCGACGCCACCGATCCGCTCGCGTGGGGCATGGCGGAGCGCGCCGATTTTTATTTCGAACGCAGCGCGGTGTTCACGCTCCCGACCGGCGAGGCGGCCGCGACGATCAAGCCGATCGCGTGGTTCGACACGGCGGCGCCCCTGCGCAGCGGCTGGGCGTGGGGTCAGAAATATCTCAAGGACTCCGTGACGGTCGCGACCGCGCAGGTTGGCGCCGGCAAGCTGCACCTGTTCGGCAGCGAAGTCGCGTTCCGCGGCCAGACGCACGGCACGTTCAAGCTGCTCTTCAACGCGCTCTATCTCTCGACCGCGAAACCGGAATCGCCGCAGTAATTCCGGTCGTTCGCCGGCACGAAATCGCGACATTCGCCGCGGCGCCGGAGTTCGGCGATCGCAGGGGTGCGGCGGGGGCGATTCTCCTGCGAAGCGAACGGAAATCGCAGTTGACATCACAGGGGCGTTCGTGAGCTTTTCCGCCTCTTGGTTTTCGGCTTCCTAGCTCAATGGTAGAGCAGCTGACTCTTAATCAGTAGGTTCGGGGTTCGAGTCCCCGGGGAGCCACCAAGTTCTGTTTTTTCCCAGTCAAACATGGCAGGCGCAGCGTCAGTCTCGCCGGCGTAGCTCAATGGTAGAGCACCTGTTTTGTAAACAGGCGGTTGCGGGTTCGAATCCCATCGCCGGCTCCAGCTATGCTCGCCGCGTCGCGAAGGGCGCAGGTGGCCGCGTCGCCGCTCGCAGGAGCGAAGACGGGCCGGCACTCCGGCGGCGAGCCTCGGCCCAGCGAGAGAGCCGACTCCGCGCCTCACTTCAATTTTTTGCCCGATGGTGTAATGGTAGCACAAACGACTCTGACTCGTTTTGTCTAGGTTCGACTCCTAGTCGGGCAGCCATGTTTGAAGAGAATCGATCCGCGACCATCATGCGCGGTTGCGAGGCGTAAGTGCTGGTCGTCGCGTAAACGTCGATTTTCACTCGCGAATCCGACCGGGCCCGCGAAAGAAGCGACCAACAAAATTTGAACGCGAGCAACGAGTTCGCTGTCGGTGGATCGCCGTCGCGTTGCAAAAAACAATTTCCCGCGCACCTATGACAAAGTAGGTTGACACCCAACTTTCGATGACCCGTAGTTCGCTCTCTCTCCTTAGCCCTTCCCCCGGAAAATCTCTCAGCGCGCGATGCTGAATCTCCAGTCTCTTCGAATAAATCTCCCTGTTGCGCAGGCATGTTTCCTGCAACAGTTCGCGCCCCAATGGCGGCGGAGATTTGTTGGCGAATGCGAGACCAGCCGCGCCCCCGTCGGGCGACGCACGAATTTTCGCTAAGCTTTCATTCGCACCAACGTCTTCATCCCAGCAGGATAACTTCCAACCAACCTTCCTCCTATGATCATCCAAAGCCTCCCGTTCGCGTTCCTCCTCGGCGACGCCACCATGATGGACCTCTTCATCATGGGCAAAGAAATCATGTGGCCCATCCTTTTGCTTTCGTTTGTGGCCATCACGGTGCTCGTCGAGCGATTGCTCTTCATCGTCCGCGAGAACGCGAGCCGTGAGCCGGAAGTCGTCGAGAAGATGCTCGAGGCTGTCGAGCACCGCGACATCGAGGGTGCGCTCGCGATCGGCCGCAAGAGCAAGGACTTCATCGCCAAGATTCTCGTCTACAGCCTGAGCAATCGCGAATACTCGCTGTCGAACGCCTTCATCCGCGCCTCGGGCCAGGAACTCGCCCGCTTCCAGCAGGGCATGGCGACCCTCGACACCTGCATCACCGCCGCCCCCCTCCTCGGCCTTCTCGGCACCGTCACGGGCATGATGCGCACCTTCGGCGCGCTCGGCACGGGCGACGTCAGCGGCTCGACGGGTGCAATCACGGGTGGTGTCGCTGAAGCCCTCATCGCCACGGCCTGCGGTCTCGCCATCGCGATCATGGGCCTGCTCCCCTTCAACTATTTGAATGCACGCGCCGAGCAGGCGAAACAGGATGTCGCCGACGTATCGCACGCCCTCGAAATTCTCCTTAAGAAGACCGATGCCGGCGTGGCGCATTAAGAGCGATTCGCCTAAGAAACCGTTTCGCGCGTCGTCTAACCCGTCAGTCCTTTTCCCAACATGGCCGGATCATCAGGTGGAGGCAGCAGTGGTGGCAAAAAGAAGGCCCGCATCGAAATCATCCCGTTGATCGATGTCATCTTCTTCCTGCTCGCTACATTCGTGTTGTTCACGCTCTCGTTGAACAAGACGAGTGGTGTCCCTGGCATCGCGCAACCGATGTCGGACACCGGCGACGTCCGCGATCCGAGGGGCGTCACCATCTCGGTGACAGAGGCCGGCACGATCGCGTGGAACAAGGACTTCATCAGCCTCGCCGAATTCATCGATCGCCTGAAGACCTACAAGGTCTCCGACCCCGATGGCCGCATTCTGATCAACGGCGACGAAGGTGCGCTGTTCAACGCCGCGCTCTACGTCTTCGACGAAGCGCGCAAGGCGGGTTTCCAAAAGATTTTCATCGAAACGAAGATACGGCCGGTCGGCAAGTGACACGCCCGCGTCCATAATCCAACTATTCCATGTCTGGCACCAGTTCCAAGGCCGACGAGGGCAAGAAGAAGGCACGTATCGAGATCATTCCGCTGATCGACGTCATTTTCTTCCTCCTCGCCACATTCGTGTTGTTCACCCTTTCGCTGAGCAGAATTACCTCGCTGCCGATCACCCTGCCGGTCGCGTCCCCGCCAGGGCCCGTCAATCCGAATGACACCACCATCTACCTGCAGGTGTCCGATGAAGGCACGTTTTACTGGAAGCAGGGCCAAGGCGCGGTCGAGCTCATTTCCGCGAGCGAAATTTTCCCCAAACTGGCTGATTACAAACGCACCGAATCCAATCCCCGCGTCCTGATTCGCGGAGACAACAAGGCCCGTTTCGGCGCAGCGGTGCTGGTGCTCGATGAGGTGCGCAAGGCTGGCATCCAACAGGTTTCCGTCGAGACCGTTTCGAGTCCCACCGGCAGATAATCCCCTCCCACCATGAGCCGCGATCTTATCATCGGCATTGTCACTTCCGTTTTGTTGCACCTTGCCGTCTTTTTTGGGGATCGCCTGATTCCCGAGAAGACCGTCGTCAAGAAGGCGGAGGAGCCGCCACCGAAAATCGAGCTGATCGCGATGCCCAAGCTCGAGGAGGAGGCCGAAATCATCGAGACCAACGAAGAGATTAAGCCGCTCGATCTCGCGCCCCCGATGCAACAGGACGTGCCCCAACTCGTCACTCCCGACTCGTTCGTGCAGAAGATTCAGCCGCCGCCGCCCGAGGGCGTCACCATCTCGGCCTCGATGAACATCGTCCCCGAGGTCCGCGATCCGAACATGTTTCGCGGCATGAAAGTGTTCGACATCTCGATGCTCGATCAGACGCCGGTCGCGAAATTCCAGGCGCGCCCGCAGTATCCCTTTGAAATGCGCCGCGCCGGCATCGCCGGCGAAGTGGTCGTCGACTTCATCGTCGATACCAACGGCGACGTGCAGAACGCCTACGCCCTGCGCTCGTCGCAGCGCGAATTCGAGGCCGCGGCCGTGCAAGCCGTCAGCAAGTGGAAATTCAAACCGGGCCGCAAGGGCGGTCGTGACGTTCCCACCCACATGCAGGTGCCGATCGTCTTCACCCTCAATGAGGAGTAATCCGTCGTGATCGACCAATCCCAATTCCTAGTTCGCCACCGCGCCCGGGTCGCCCGGGTCGCGAAGATCCTCGTCATCACCGCCGCCATCAGCGTCGCCTCTGCGCAGCAGCCTCCCAGGAGCGGCGCATCCGGGAAGAAGGAACACAACTTCACCGAGAAAACCAGCGAGGCCTTCAAGAACCTCAAAACCTATCAGGACAAGCAGGACTGGAACGGCATGCTCGCCCTGCTCGAGGCGATTCCGCTCGTCCCCGGCAGCTACGACGAGGCCTTCGTCCTCGACATGAAGGCCAAGATTTACGCGACCACGAACCAGCTCTCGAAGGCGATCGGGCCGTGGGAGAAAGCCGTGCAGCTCTCGGATCAACACGGCTACTTCAGCGATAAGCAGACGCTCGAAACCGTTTCCCTGCTCGCGCAGCTCTTCGGCCAGGAAGGCTCGATGGTCAAGATTCCGGCGGAGGGCCAGCCGGGTCGCCAGGCCGCCGCCGCTCTGCAGCAACAGCACTTCGCCAAGGCGATCACCTATTTTAAGCGCTTCCTCGACAAGACGCCGAAGCCGACGCCCGAGACGATGATGGCCTACGCCTCCATCCTCTATTACAAGGCCGCCGCTGATCCGAACAAGCTCGACCAAGCCGTCCTGAAGGAAGCCCGCGACATCGTCGAGAAGGGCTTGATGAGCAGCGTCAAACCCAAGGAAGGCTTCTACCAGCTCCTCCTGACGCTCCAGCAGCAGCAGAACGACCTCGCCGGCTCCGCGGAGATTCTGGAGCTCCTGCTCAAACAATCCCCGACCAAGAAGGATTACTGGCAGTTGCTGATGGCCTCCTACCTGCAGCTCTCCGAGAAGTCCCGCGAAAAGAACCAGCCGGATGCTGCGCGCGAGTTCCTGGTCCGCGCCATCGTCACCTGCGAACGCGCCCAAGCCCTCGGCCACCTCCAGACGCCGAAAGACAACATGAACCTGGTCTCGCTCTATCTGATGGCGGGACAGTTCACCAAGGGCACCGAGCTGCTCTACAACGGGATGAAGAGCTCGAAGATTGAATCCGAGCCGAACAACTGGCGCGTGCTCGGCCGTTACTACCTGGAAGGCGATCAACCCCAGCAGGCCATCAAGGTGCTGGAGGAAGCCGCCAAACTCTTCCCGAAGAGCAGCGAAATGGAAGTGCAGATCGCGCAGATCTATCTCCAGCTCGAGAAGCCGAAAGAGGCCATGCGGCACGCCAAGGCGGCGATCGCCAAGAAGAATTTCGAAACCACGAAGGAATTCACGGTCCACTACCTCGTGGCCTACACGGCCTACGATATCGGCGACATCGATGAAGCGAACCGGGCAATCCTCTCGGCGGAAAAATTCCCCGAAGCCGCCAAAGACGCCCAATTGCCCAAGCTCAAGAACGTCGTCCTCGAAGCGCTCAACGAGCGCGCCGAAAAAGAGAAGGCCAAACAGAAGGACGCCAAGAAAGACGCCCCCAAGAAAACCGCCTCTCGCTAAGCACTCCCTTACTTTCCCATGAAGAAAAGTTACGTCTATTTCGTCGCTCCTATTGTCGCACTCCTCGTGTTTTTCTTTGGGTTCTATTGGAACGCCCATCGAGACTTCGAGGCCCGCGAAGAGGCCAAGGTGAAGGAGTCCCGCGACATCAAGCAGGGAAAACTCGAGAAAGAAGCCAAGGACCGTGAAATCGCGGTGAAGTCCGCGCTCGAGATGCAGGAAAAGCGCAAAGCCGATAAGAAGGCGCGCGACGAAAAGGATTCCCACGACAAGGAAGAGCGCGAGAAGGCCCGTCAGGCCCGCGACAAAGCCGGCCGCGATTCCGAGAAGATCGAGCAGCAGGTCAGGCGCCTGGCCAAGGAGATCGATGCCGAGAAGAAGCAACTCGCTGAAATCCAGGCCGAGCGGAAGCAAACCACCGACGAGCACACCTTCCTCAAGGAGTATGTGAAGAAGGCGGAAACCAATTCCAAAAACCTGCAAGGCGTGCTCGAGCGCATCGCCGCCGCCGACAAGGCCGCCGAGGACGCCGCCCGTGCCGCCGCCCAAGCCGCGGCGAATGCCGCCGCTGCCAAGAAATAATCCCCAGCCCATCTATACTTACCGATGAAAAAGTGGATGTATCTCATTTTCCCCAGCGTGATGCTCGCTGGCTTTCTCGTAATATATTTTTCCCACGCCAAGGAGGCCAAGGAAAAGGAAGCCCGTCACATTGCGCAGGTCGCCAAGGAAAAGGCCGACGCGGACGAGAAAAAGAAGGTCGCCGAAACCAAGGCGCGTGAAGACGCCAAGAAGCGCGCCGAAGAGCGCGACGCCGAAGAGCGGAAAAAGGAAGCGGAGAAAGCCGCCAAGCAAGCCGCCGACGACAAGAAGGTCCGCGACGCCACCGCCGAATACACCGCCAAGGCCGACGCTGCCTCCAAGGAATCGGCCAAGCTTGAAGCCGAGCTGGATCGCCTCCGGAAGGAAAAGGACAAGACCAGCCGCGAGACCTTCGATCTGGCCAAGCAGGTGGAGCTCGCGCGCATCGCGCGCCGCAATGCCGAACTGGAAATCCAGCGGATGACGGAAATGATCGCGCGCCGCGCGTCTGATAGTTCCCTGACGCGTCCGCCGGTCATTCCGGTGCCGCCGCCGCCACCGGCCAAGCGCACCTGAACTCGCTTTCCCGCGACACCCGCGATTTGCCGCCCTGGACGAAAGTCCGGGGCTTTTTTCTGCCACACTGTTCGGCCGCGCATGCGAAAAAAGATCCACGTGGCAGGCGTGCGATTCCGATTTTCTGCTTGCGCCGTTCATGGTGTTACGGCTTCAGCAACTCCGCTGCCTCTGGTGGCGGGAGCGCAGATGTCGGGGCGTAGCTACTTCGCCGCACGCGACGGTCCTGACCGGAGTCCGCCAATGCGGAAAGAGCATCCTCCAAGCGCAACTCATGCGCCCGGACGCCGACGCGATCTACATCAATATCGAGGACACGCGGCTCTTTGGTCTCGGGCCACAGGATTTTCCCACGCTGCTGGAGGTCATCGAAGAAATTGCAGTGGGCAAAAAGATCCCGATCTACCTCGACGAGGTCCAGAAGTTGCCCGAATGGCAACGCCTAGTCCGCGCGCTTCTCGATCACGACCACACGGTCTGTGTGACGGGTTCCAATGCGTCGCTTCTCGGCCGCAAACTCGGCGCCAAGCTGACGGGCCGTCACCGCTCTTTCGATGTCTTCCCGTTCAACTAGCCCGAATACCTCGCCTACACCGGCGGGCAACGGACTGCGGTCACGTTGGCCGCCTACTTGGACCATGGCGGGTTCCCCGGCTATCTTCACGAACGCGACCCGCGACTTCTGCAGGAGCTGCTCCGCGACATCGTGCAGCGCGACATTGCCCAGCGCCATCATTTGCGCGAGTCGCGGCATGTGATGAACCTCGTCCTCTTCCTGTTGGCCAACACCGGCCAACCCCTCTCGCTCCATGGGCTCACCAAGGCGCTCGCCATCCCCACGGTCGCACAGACGTCCCGCTACGTGGAGTTCCTACAAGATGCTTATCTCCTCTTCGCGGTCCCCAAGTTCAGCGCGTCGTTCAAGCAGAGGGTCGTCGCGCCCAACAAATACTACGCCATCGACAACAGCCTGCGCCGCGTGAATTCGCCCAACCTCACGCCGGACCTCGGACACCGACTTGAGAACGCGGTTTTTCTTTCGCTCCGGCATCAGGGCGTGAAGCCATGCTGCGCCGGCGAAAAGAATTCGTGGGAATGCGACTTCGTCACCAATGACATCGCCGTCCAAGTCTGCGCACAGCTAACACCGCACAATCGTGATCAGGAACTCGAAGGCCTTCGGCGCGTCGGTGCTTTGCCCGGGAAGCGGCGCACCGTGGTAGTGACCCTTGACCAGCGAGACCAATTGCAGGTCGACGGACTGACCGTCGAGGTCGTGCCAGCATGGCATCATCGCCTGGAGTGCACCAATACCGACCTCGCCTGACGGCTCGACTGCTAGACGCTTGAGCGCCGCCGCGATGGTTTGCGCCACGATGGCCGGCAATTGCGCGGCCACACCCGCCGCCACGCCCTTCTCGACCAAAGCTGGGATCCCGGCCGTGATCGCGCAAAGCTGTGCAACCTGCACCGCCAATCGGCCCACCGCGTCCTCGCTGTCGGACGGAGCCGCTGCACCTGCCACCAATGCGGGTGCGATCATGGCGACCGTCGACGTGGTGGCAGAGTTGGCACCGGTGGAATCCTAAGATTATTCTTTCCGGTGGGGCGCCGTGCCGGTGCCGGCCACCACGATCCCCGGCCAACGTCGGCACCACCATCAACCCCGAGCTCTTCGGCGCCAGCGGAACCGGCCAGAAGGCGCCGGGAAAGGTCAGGGTGTAGGGCTTGCGCGCCATCCAGCCGCCTAGCCCGGATATTTCATGCTCTACTCGCCAGCGACCCTCCTATATCGCCACCAATTTCCTTGGACACGGGACAGTGAACCCGAAAGCCAATGAACCACATGTCCAATCCAGTTGAAGAGAAGAGCGCAGCCCAACCCTCCAGGCCGGAGCCCCCGGTGGCGG